>Ga0335081_10000371_pt1 | contig 82611 bp, 86 predicted proteins | sample Lox_Sample_35_FD_206713 | JGI IMG/M metagenome (GOLD analysis project Ga0335081, IMG submission 206713) | Soil microbial communities from Loxahatchee National Wildlife Refuge, Florida, United States - Lox_Sample_3.5 | ecosystem: Environmental > Terrestrial > Soil > Wetlands | place: USA... | reverse complement strand
CCGCAGCAGAGCTGACGGGGTATCTAAGTCAAAACAAAAATAACTGAACCGCTTCTTTATGCAAACACTCGTACTCTTTTTCGACACCTTGTTCTCGAACATACTTTCGAACCGTATCTTCACATCCTTTGTGACCTACGGTATTGGTAAAGTATCCTTTGCTCCAGAATTCCCCACCCCACAATATTTTTTTGACCTCAGGCATTTTTTTAAATATTTCCTTCGCGGTAATACTTTTCACTACTTGAATAATTTTCGATGGACTCTGTGTTGGACAGATTGTATAAGAAAATGCACATGGTTCTTGTCTGTTCCTATTTCGATAAATACCATCTCATATCTTTTTCCGATCTCAAGGCAAATATTTCTGATCTCATTATCAACCTCTTTGCTAAAAACAACTTTTCTGTATTTTGCTGGACAGACAAAGTGATAAAGCAAAACCGAGACATTATGACTCTTATGTATATATTCGCTCATGCATAATAAAATACAAAAGTCGAAGCAGAGCTTCGAGGAATTATACCCAAGAGATTAAAAATCATATAATTGTTTTTTCAGTATATTAACAAAAATCCTTCCAGTTTTCTTATCGATAATTGTAATATCGCATTCTGTGCCATTTTCCATACGCAATTCATTCAGTAATAATTTCAATTGACCGTCATTCGGCAGAGTCGCGCACTGAATTATGCACAAGACCTCAGTGCCGCTCTTCTTCACCTCCACGACCTTTGCCGAAAGGTCCAAGTCCAAATCGCATTCGAACAGGGCCTCGTCAACAAGTCGGGCATAATCCTTTTTCATTTTTTTCACCTTTGGAAAGGCAATCAGTTTAATATCAGGCGTCAAGCACCTTTCTTTTTCAACAAAGCTCCGGCCGTGCAAAAAAATATTCATAATTCGACAGCGTCGTTGAGGGGCACAGGCCGTTGCTTTTTATTAACTTGACATTCTCCCAGTAACTCCTGCCATTGTAGAGGTAATATTCGGTCCAGTAGGTTTCCCACCATATCATAATCTTCACAAACCGTTGTGCGCCAAAAACCATAACGGGGCGAGGCAGGGAACGCAAACACGGAATAAAAATCCGGCGGAAGAACCCAATAGCGAGAAAAAACCACAGAATTGCGAAACAATGCCTGAAAGAACTAATTACCTCAACAAGAAAACGCATAGAAGTATCCTCCTTTTTTATCTCCATACATTATAGCTTCATGAAGCGACACTTATTGTCGTCTCATTTCTTTCTTGATGCAATATTGTTTAATTCGCCTTTTTTCAGATAGCTTGCGACCTCATCAAGAATGATATCTTTTTTGCGACATTAATTGTCGTTTTATCCTTTTATCTTAATTATTGGCTTCTCAGAGGGAGCGACATGTCACCCATTTCGACGCATGATAAAAAAGCCGTTAATTGTGCTTGGCGGGCATTTGGATCAATGGAAGCCTCACCCGTAGACTTTGCGCAACTTGCTGCGTTTCTTAACGGCATACCCCGTCATATCCATCTTCTGTTAAAACCAATCAAATTCCGAAAGGAAGAAATCACACGGTTTGTACGCACCTTTCCAGAAATGGCGGATTTACTTAAGAACGCGCCGATACTCGTGATGCTCTTGTGCGACGCACGTGCAGAACTGCGTATTCCCCTGCTGCAGGTTAAGACCCTTCTCGCTGGCCCGAGGCGTGAGATTTGCAAAGCGCTCGGCGGGTTCGGCACAAAGTCGGAACTCAATTTTCTCCTTAAAATCCGGTTTGAGGCCTTCAACGAAGAAGCTGTGACACTTGCACGAAAAATCCTTGGAAACAAGGCCGCGATGGATGCGGTGCAGCTATTGCATCTGGAATATGCTGACAATAGGCTGTTAAAACTTTTAACATTTTTTGCTGTAGCATTTGCATGCCCTGCGCTGCGGAAATTGGTGGAGCAATTCTATGGTGGTCAGAAAAAACCAAATAATCCTGATCTGTTGCAGTTTGAGGAAATTGAAAGTCTCGCCTTTACCATTGACGATGCGTATCGGATGGCCCGACATGGTCAGTTTCCCGATGCAGCAAAGCAAATTTCCTCATTCACCACTCAGGCTGCGGTAACTCAGCTTCACGACAGAATGAGCATAAGGACCCAAATCGACCGTTACAAATTAGACCGGCTTTTTAAAAGTGAATTCGGCCCGCCGCCGGTCAAAGGAAACGAGCATATTATTCCGATTCAAACCTTCGCAGAATTATGCGAGGAATCCACAATAATGCACCACTGCGTGCATTCCTATTGTACCACAATTTGGGAAAAGAGGTATTATGTCTATAGGGTTATAGCCCCGGAGAGGGCAACATTGGGGATCAGGATTATTCAGAATAAAAAATGGAAAATCGACGAAATTAAGCTCGCATGCAATCAGGAGCCGTCGGCAGAGACGAAGCAGGTGGTATGGGAGTGGTTTGGTAAAAGCCTAAGTGATCCTTGAAGTGACATTGGCGGTCAGCAGCGCTAACCGGTAATTGCATTTCAATCACCTACAAACTGCGGTATTTCTTCTGATATATCACTCGGAAGCCTTATACAAAACCTTCAATATCTCCACCATCGCCAGCGTGTCCAGCCCGCAGTATTTCAGCAGATCCTTGTATGTCTTTCCCCATTCCGCGTCTTTCATCTCGCCTGTCGCCCAAAGTTCATACTTCAAACTCGCTGTGCCGCCTTCCTGAATTTCGTTTGATTTATACGAAAGGGACGGTACCACAATAGGAAGCACATTCTTAATCGAAACCGACTCCAGAAAACCGCGATGAACATAGTGTCCGCTCCGGAAAGGAACAATAAGGTCCCAGAACCGCGGCAGGAGGGCAAGCAGATCCTTGCTCAAGCGTGGAACCGCCTCTGCAAGTTCCTTTATTCTGGTTTTTTCAAACGTAATATTGTAGGCAATGATACTTCCCTTCTTCCCGAGTAGCCCGACCATTTCTTTGGCCAAGGCCTCACGGGGGTCGCATTGTTCTTTGAGCAGGAACTCGTGATGTTCGCATTCACCGTTCTTCTTCTTCTGGATATCAAGAGAGAATTGAAATGGTATGTTCTGATATGGCCAAGAATTCTCGAATGCTGGGATAGCGGGGCCGATGGTTTCGAAATCAAAGAAGTAGAGAGGGTACTCAAGGGTATCGAGGAGTTTCCTGACTGCCTCCTTGTCAACAACCGTCTTTCCCGTCCTTGCGGAAATCACCATCTGACGCTGACGGTGGTTCAGCTTGAAATCGTCCGGGATGTCCTTTATCTTCGTGATCTTCATTTCTTCGAGCGCTGGCCAGACCTTCTTTCCGCCCGGCAGGAAATAGATGCTCCCCTCGGGAAGGGGCTTGTTGCACAGGTCATAATACGGGCAGAGGTATGGATCTTCGCATTGATCACCAGGTTCCATGGCGGGACATTTATTGCTTGCAAGAATTTCTGAGAATTCCTTTATTTTTTCTCCGATATCCTTCTGTTTTTCCAGGACCTCCCCGGTAATATCCTTCTCTGCAAGGAGCTTGCTAGGGTCAATTTCGCCCTTTCGAACATATTTCGTGTCGATATGCATGAGCCGCGTGTTGCGAATAGCGTACCCTGCCTTCTCAAAACAGTACCGTTGAATGGCCAGGTCGTCGAAGTGCGGTTCTTTTACGTCACCACTCATCTTGACCTCAATAATGTCCCAGGTTTTTCCCTTTTTGGAAACACGTTCCAGAATATCTGCGCGGCATAGCACTGTATCGTACTTTTCGGTGGCCTCAAAAATGGAAGGAACGCCTTTTTCAACCGCCGCCTTGGTTGATTTCACCGCCTCAGACAGGTGCATGTGGTCTTCTTCGATGAGTACGCCGCCCTCAAACCGCATCCGCGCATATTCGCCCACCCTGTGGCCAACGTCGAACCGGTGTTGCGTTGCTTCGTCAACTTCCTCTCCCTCTTCTGGTTTGTTTACGGCAAGCCAAAGTAGTTTGGGACATTGAAGGGCCTGCATGTATCGGGATTTTGTGAGGTAATGGAACGCCGCCATATTTTTGTCCTTCCTTTTAAGGAAACGAACTGACCGTTTTATGATTCTACTATCAGACACTAATCTTTCTCAAAGCAGTCCGCCCGTTCGATATGAGATACCAGCTTAAAAAAATTGGTCAGGTCTTGCCGCGACAATTTTCTGCGGTTGATCATCATAAGCTCGATTTTGTTCTGTGAGGCCTCGGTGACAAGGTATCTATCGCCGTTTAGGCAGAATATTTTATCCATTTTCAGGACATAATCAGGCCTCTCAATTCTCCTAGTTTTTGATTCATCCACCGAAATGTTCAAGCCCGATTTGAGGTGTCGTGTTATCATGATGAGGCCATTTTTCTATTGTTACAAAACAACAGCCGCACAACCTGAAAATGGTTTTCACACCTGAAAAGGCACTCTGTCATCCACAACCCTGACATTGGCAAAGTACCTTGCATACTCTCCGGGTACATTTGTATGTATGGGAATCAGCATCTTTGGTTTCAGTCTTGTGACCATTCTTTTCAGCGCCTCAAGCGTTGCATGGCCGCCGGTATGGATGTTGTTCCACGAAACACCCCGTTCCGTTATATACCGTTTGAACCACTGCGTGTACGGCTGTTCGAGGTATCCTTCCCACATGGAATAAATGAGCGCTCCGCCTTCCATGCCATCTATCCTGTCGAGATCGGCCTTGATTGACGGCCGCACCAGAAGACACACCTTTTCAGGGTGCTCAGAAATTTCCTCTTTTGTAATTTTTGAATTTTTGAATTTGTACATGATTTCCTTGTTGTCCTGCTCTACCAGCCTGTCGCATTGCTTTTTCGTGAAAAGCACTTTGAGATCGGGCCATCGTCTTGAAGGATACGGTATCCTTGGATGCTTTTTCAAACAATCCAGTACCGCGGCCGTATACACATCCACCACAAACTTGCGTTTCGAATGCATCGCGGCCTTGTAAAACGACACCAGCCTGTCGATGTTTTGAGATGATCCGTATGCCAGCACGATCGATTTGGTCCTTTTCATCCGGTCAAGAATTGCCTGCTCAATATCGTCCTCGGAAAAAGCCGTCATCCTGCTGCTGCCAAGAACGGTCCCTTCCATAAGCAATGCATCCACGGATGTTGGGCCATATTTCACCAGCCATTCGAACATCTTTGCCTTACGACCGTGCGAGCGGAAATCACCCGAATAGAAAACCCGTTTGCCGCCGGATTCCACCAGAAATGCGTACGCGTCGAATGCAGAATGGTCCATCAAATACGGGGTTAAACAAAAATCTCCAATTGCAAAAAATTTTCTGTGCCTGATGGCAACGGTATTTTTCAACGCGGTTGGGGGGAATGAGGTAAAAACGGATGTGGTTAGTATCAGGTCTTTGGCATCATCGCCGATATGAATGGGAATTTGATCCTTTAAATATTTGATGTAACCATAATGGTCAAGATGCGGGTGGGAAAGTACAACGGCATTGATGGTCGGCTGCCGTTTGTCCCAGGTATAAATTCCTTCGATGTCCGGCAGCCAGCCTTTCTTTACGAGCTGCTCACCGGTGAGCTTATCAAGTTCATTTGCGCCGTAGTCATTGCTTCCTACCGCCGTGAGAGGCAGGCCGATATCAACGAGGATACGGGTTTTATCGGACTGTATTTCAACACAGCTGCCGCCTATTTCATGGGTGCCCCGATGTACGATTATATTCATTATTTTCTTTTTCCTTATTTCTGCATGTGTCCTGTTTATTTTACATTTGGAACCCTGGAAATGACATCAGCATTTATTATCCCGAGCGCTGCCGCCCAGAATTTCCTTATATCGACGGACGGGCCTGCTCCGTAAATAACATACTGCCCACCGCTCAATTCGCATAGGATGGTATTACTGCTGTCCTTTCCATATTCCAGTGTGAAATAACGATACTTTGGCGGTAATGTCCCGGTGTATTTTTCTTCAACCTGTTTCACAAATAAAACCATGTGAGCTTCTGACATGTTCTTCGGCTCGGGCAGGACAATCACCGCGCCCACATGAGGCAACGTTTTGACAAAATAGATTTTGAACCCGGAAAAAGGCAGGCATGCAGCCTTATCAACTTCTTCCGAGGCAAGGTTCCACAATTGACGCAAACATTTTTCCTTTTCATTCTCAAGGGTTTGAAAAATATCCACGCCTTCCAGAAAAGCGAAATGAGGCAGGATCCGGTGCGCGAAAAGGTAATGGTGAAATCTGGGGCCAGTCTCAGAGCTCATCTTTCATCCCTTCGCGGAATCCCCTTATAAACGGCCCTGCGATAAACGTCCAAACGAACATGACGGCTGAAGCGATGAGCGCGGCGAGGATTATGGCAAGCCAGAGCGGCATAGGAATCCTTCATTTAAAGCAGCACTCATATAAAATCATCGCCCCGTGATAATTCGGCGCAAAGGTGAATTCGTTCACCATCCGTTCGTCCATTATATTCTTGAGTGTTTTGCCGTTATGAAACCGCAGTAATTCAGCTTCCATCCAGGCCCATGCATCTTTTTTGCCAAGCCCTTGGCGGAATTTTACGGCCTCAGGAACTGTGCACCCAGTTAAAATCTGGTACAACATTTCCAACTGGTGGTTATACACGATGCGTCCCCGGCTTTCCAAAAACATTTGATTAAATAAATCGTCACCTAAAACAAGGCACGGGCCGAATGGCGGAATCCGGTTTGTTGAATCATTATGTTTGAGCGGGTCATATAACGTAAGGATATACACCAGATCCATATAGTTCCTCGGATTCTGTTCCGTCAGTAAATCGGCAAGGTTTTTATTGCGGCAGTTTTTGCACTCTTCATCATCTTCCTGACTGTTAAACAGAATGGAATAAATAAGCTGTTTCTGATCCCTGTCTATGTAGGAGACATACCCGTACGGCCAAGTCTCCAGAACTTCTATTTCACTCTCCCCGGTAAAAAACAAATGCGATTCCATCACCATGGCGCGCAGGTCCGGCGAATCGGCCAAACAAAAGAATTCCTCTCTAATAAGATCGAGATTTTTCATACTCTCACATTTCGCCTCCCTAAGTTCCTGTTTTCTCTCAGGATAAAAGTTACCGGGGAGATTCTTTCAAGTAACTCCCGTATTCCTCTACTATTCCAAATTCCGCATCAAATTTTAAACGTTCGTCACCACACGGGCCGTGAGTATTTCGCTTAATCGTGATTTCGAGACTGGTTATTTCAGAAGTTTTTTTATGGTCTGCCAATTGGAAAATCACATTTGAAACGGGAGTGAGCCTTTCAATATGTTCTCCCGCAATAGAGACCATAATTGCATAGTCTTGTGCGGTTATAGTTTTCAATGTTTCAAATTCAGTGGCCCAATCCGATTTCTGGCCGGGCGTTGCCGGCGACGGAAGACCGAGAAATACAACCACGCCATTCCGGAGCAGATTTAAAAATCCCCGGACATTGTTGCATACGGTTTGCGGATCGTTGTCTGCAGCGCTGGAAAAATAAATATCCGATACTTTGATTTTATTTAAGCCCGAAGTAATAAAACAGGCAAGCTCATGAATTGCTATCTTATTCGCTGAAAGCTCGGATCTGTTTATTCCGGTCATCGTTGAAATAAGCATTTTAATAAATTCCTCAACCGATATATCAAAAGGCACAACAAGCACTGGCTGTTTCCGCATCACAGCAAGGTTCCGGATAATTTTTCCGCATAAAGCGTAGCGTTCAAAGTCCTGCCCTCCCGTGAGTAAAACAAGGTCCCTGCTGTGCATGCCTCCGGTAAACCTGTCGAGAGACGGTAGACCGTACCGCAGGAACCCATTCTCAGGTATAACAGGTTTTTCCGGCAGTAATTCGTCGGATATTGAAGGTATCAATTCGGACACATGATAAAAACTCTTCCTCTTTTCTTCCATATGATTAACTTCCCTGGCCTTTTGCAAACCCTATCGTCTTCCCGAATTTCGAGTCTCGGGCAGCCAATTCCTGGCCAAGGCCGTCAATGAGCTTTTCGTGCGTCAGTTCGCTTTTCTCGAACAGCAGGAACTTCTGATGCACCACCTTGAAATCGCCGGGCGTGAGGCCGGAAAGCGAGCCGATCTTCGCAGCCTCACCATCAGTAAGCGGCGACTGCGGCAGGCCGGCGAGGAAAAGGTTGTAGAAGGCCATGGCTCCCTGAGGAGTCAGGTAATCGAACTCCAGCTTGATGTTGAACCGCCGTATGGCTGCGCTGTCCACGATTTTCTTGAAATTCGTGGAGCAGATGAGCATGCCGTGAAACGTTTCCATATTCGTGAGCATCTCGTTGACAAACGAAATTTCCCACGAGTGCTGTGCGCCCTCCCGAGTTCCGAGCATGCTGTCGGCCTCGTCGATAAACAGGATGGCCCTGTCTTTTTCCGCCTCCTGAAACGCACGGCGGATGATTTTTTCTGTCTCCCCCACCCAGCACGACAGCAGGTCGCTCGCACGCCGCACCACCAGACGCCGGTTCGTGACCCGCGCCACATACTTTGCAAATTCGGTTTTACCTGTTCCCGGCGGGCCAAAGAGCAGCATGTTCATGTTTTTGATGGCCATGGCCTCAAATGGCCTGGTCCACACGGCATTGAACTTATCGAGGAACTTCATGGTGGCCGGAACATCAGCCTTGATATTGAGGCCTTCCAGGCTGTACGACGGCGCGTTGGGCTTCTTGAGGTCTGCCGGCGACCTTTCCTCGTCTATCACCTTCACATGCGCCTTCATGATATTTTCCATTAAAGCCGTTATCGCCGTTTTTTCAACACCTGCGGCCTTGATCCTTGCCGCATTGCGCAGGGCAATGTCTATGCCTCCCGCGCTTATCTCGTAGTTGGTGGTGAACGTTTCGATCTCCTCGGGTGAAAACATATCTGCGAGGCCGTGCTTTTCCAGCCCCAGCTGCCAAACCGATTTTCTTTGGCAAAAGGTGAGCTTTTCGAACCCAACGGAATAATCGAACCGCCGCATCGTGGACTCGTCAATCCCTTCGGAACGGTTGGTGATCCACAGAATCACGTTTTTCGTCTCGTCGAGTATCCTGTTTACCTGTCCTTTTTCTATCGTGCTCGAAGAACCGAAAAAGCTTCTTGTGTTCAGCATTTCGTCTGCTTCGTCCACCACGATAAGGGATGAGGCAGCATCCACCATCCGCTGGCATGCAAAGAGGGCCCGGTAGCGGAACATGCTCCAGTTTTTTTCGTTGCGCGTGTCTTCGGTTATGTTCTTCACCTCGTACACTTTTTTCTCAAGATGTCTGCCGAGCGCCCTGCTGAACTCGGTCTTGCCTGTCCCGGGCATGCCATAGAGCAGGATGTTGATCCCTGCCTTGGGGGTCTTGTGCGACACGATTGTTGTGATCGCATCAATGTCTTTTTTTTCGATCACGTGATATTCCAAGGGCACGCAGCCGCCCGAATATTCAGAGAAATACCTGCCGGTGATGGGCGTGGAGGTGTTTCCCTCAAGATATTCCACCAGTTCGGGCGCGATCTCCTTTTCGTCGGTGAGCAGGCCGGCCTTGACAAGGGGCGATGTCTCGAAAAAGGCCTTGCCCACATCATTCCGCGAAAACCCGGTCATGACCGACAGCAGCCTCGCATTACGCACGCCACTATAAATCCTCACATCCAAACAGGTTCCGAGTTCGTCGTACAGGCGTTCCACCGTGGCATCGTTATTATACAGGTAAAGGAGAAGCATGACATCTTTCTCAGCCGGACTGAGGCCGAAAATTCCGCATACCGAATCGAGCTTTTGTTCAAGTCTGTTTTCGCGGGACCTTTTTTCAGCCTTTTTCTGCACGTTTACAAGGGCATTTAGAATGAGGCTAAAAAGGCATGGTTTGACAGCTTCGTTCCTGTTTACCCGGTCCAGCGCGTCTTCGGTTGAATAATCGGTCTTCAGGTCAGCAACCGCACCCTCGGACCTGCTTTTCAACTTTTTAATCATTCTTATCGCGCTGTTGAGGATCCGCCTTTTTTCCTGGGAACCAAGAAACTTGAGTGCAATGGAGAGTATGGGTTCACCGGGAATATGCCCGACATATTCAAGGCTCCTCAAGATGTAACCGAGCTTTTTCCATCCGGTAAAATCCGTTACTTCGACAGAACGATTGTTGTTTCTCCGACAACCCGATTCACGCTCACGCCTCTCCATCTCCTTAATAAAGGCAGTGCGTGGCCTCCGTCCATTTCTACTAATGTATTTCATTTTACTCCCTTGCCGTAAAAGATGAAAATGTGGTTTTGGGTTTTGGATGTATTAAGTATAAATTCAACATGCGACAATTATTGACGCATAATGAAGGTATTATTAAGGTGTGATTATCCGAGGAAAACAGTGTTGCTACGGTTGAAAAGTAGATTCGATCCTCATCACCTAATCAGAAGGGAGCTATGGCGCAAGATTTCTGGACAGAGGTAAAGAGACGGGTTATAAAGTGGGAAAAACAGTTCCGTAAGAATGCGGCAAACGGGACCATGGAAAACATCGAATCCCCCTTACGGGCATTGACGCCAAAAGATGCTCAGGCAGGAAAAAAACAACTCTTGCCAAGAAGGCGTTTGAGCGCCAGATCACATTCATCAAATACATGGCCGTCTGCTATATGACCGGCAAAATGGACGCACAAGGCCTTAAAAAGCTCGACAGGATGCTCGAATTGCAGGACATGACCGTGTCCCTTAAAAAGGATGAAAAGGCTCCTTGGATGGTGGTTTTTTTCATGGATGACGGCTTGTATGTATTCCTCGCCGGCGAGGCTCTTGATGAGATCGACTTTGCGGACGTGTACGCGGGAACCGGCTTTATCGGCTTTTGTGTTAATGAAAGAGGCAGGGACCACTGGACACCCGCTCCCGCAAAAAGTGCCGAAAAGCAAATCAAGCATGACCTGACCTATGATTATAATAACGTGCTCCTATATATGCAGAGGGTCCCCGGAGGCAATGAATACCTGCAGTTCCGGTGCGCCATTGCGGATGAGGATTTGGGGATGGACAAGATTTCGAAGTTCGCGAAGTTGGTTTGTCAGAGCTGCTGGTTTGGTTTTTATATGTCTCCTTCTCATGAGATTAAGGATTATTCCCAGCGCACAAATCCCAAAGAGAACAGATATGACAACTATCATAAGGGGTGACATTTTGAAATTACCTGCAGCCTTTGGATGGTTTTGTTAAATATCAATCCTATTCCCCCCTACTCTCCACCAAAAACGCCGCCTCCAGATCAGCGATATTAAGCGCCATAACAACAGGGTACATATCGGTTGCCACGCGCATTTGCATCCAGGCATCTTTCGGCTCTGTAAAACCCATATGCCATCTGATTGTTAGTGCTTCTTCATCCGAAAGCTCGATATATTTCTGAAGAAGGTACACGCTTTTTTCCCCATGTCCAAAGGGCAGACTGTCTTCAACCATCCAGACTTCTTTCTCTATCCATTTCCCGTCTTCCTTGACGTTCTTTTTCCCTCTTGTATAGAAATTGGTTTTGCAGATATCGTGGAGCAGTCCGCATATAGCGATGGAGTCTTTGCCGAAATTGAGTGAGTATGTTTTAAGCTTATCGCTGAAAATGGCGAATACATTCCAGGAATGTTCAGCCAGGCCCCCTTCATATGCTAGATGGTACTTTGTTGACGCAGGGGCTGTGAAAAAATCAGACGTTTCCAGAAAGTTTATAAGTTTGTCCATGTTGTTTCTCTTAACGGTAGATAAAACCGACAGTATTTCTGGGCGGAAATCTCGTTTCATAGGAATGGTGCCTTTAGTTAGAATAGGATAAGGAAGTTAAAAAGCAAGGGCCAAACCTCATTATACAACGACAATTTGTATCAGGCAATATGAATAGTATCGTATATAGCAACGACAAATCATGTCGTAATATTTCCTTTCCACCCCAGTTTATCACATCATTTTTCAGGTATTTATAGAATAGATGTGGTTTTAAGTGCGACCTTAAAAAACCTTCGTTTTAACCTGCCTGACATGATAGAATAAATGCAGCGACTATATTTGTCGCATCCACCTTCTATACTAAAGGAAATGGAACCAATGGGAAAAGTAACGGAAACCCCTCGCGGCGAGCGGCTGGTGAAGATCTTCTGCCACCTTGTGCGCAACAAAGGGCGGCAATTCACGGTGCAAGACATTGTGACGTTTTTAGGCAAGGACGAAAACGTGACCCTCCGCAATGTTCAGCGGGACCTGAAGGCCCTTACCGAGATACCCGATATACCTGTGCTGTGCGACCCATCGTCCGGGAAAAACAAATATTTTCTGTCTCCGGAAATGCGGAACAAATACGGCATGCCTCTGAAGAAGAATAATCTGCTTGCGTTTTTCCTTTTAAAGAGGCTACAGACCTTTTTCGCGCCGAAAGCAAAATCTTGGGACGAAATCACCGATGTGCTCCTCGACCGGGCCGCAGAGGTGGAATACAACGAATTATTTGACGACCTTGACGAAAAACTCGAAGAATCAACGTTCATGCTCGGCGAAAAATCATCACTCACGCTCGACACCGAGCAATTCGACAATATCCTCACCTCGCTTGTAAAAAGGAAGAAACTGAAGATATTGTACCATGCGGGAAAATGCGAGGAACCATACGAAAAAATCATCTGCCCAGCCAAGCTTCTGCTTTACGGCGGCGAACTTTACTTTGTCTGCATGTCCGAGTATTACGACCAAGACTTCTTCATCAAAATAAACAGAATTGTAAAAGCAGAGCTTACGAACGAATCTTTTGAGCCTAATCCCAAGCGCATAAAACGCATAGAAGACCGGCTTGTAAAAAGTTTCGGCATGTTCGACGGGGGGGAACCGAAGGTATGCAAGGTGGTGGTCCGCTTCCCTGCCACCCCCTACTACAAGCTTATCTTCTCCGAAAAGAAATTCCATTCGTCGCAGAAAATGACGGAAAACAAAAAGGACAGTATCCTTATCACCCTGAATGTCCCTATCGGCATGGACCTGATCAACTGGGTGCTGTCATGGCCGGAGGCTGTGGTGGTGGAGCCTGAGGAGTTGAAGGAGCATATGAGGATCGTGGCAAGGACATTGATAAAAAAGTATGGGAAATAGCTTGGAAAAGGAAAAAAGAAATGAACGCAAAACCTAGGTTGAAGATCATCTCAAATTGGCAGAAGTTATACGCAACCGACAAATCGGTGTATGGGATCAGAGACTCGGTCACAAGAGGCCTTATGGGTGAACTTCTCTTCCGAAACCTTATTTCAAATGAAAATATCAAGAAAAGACTTGTAAAAGGGACAATCGAATCTAAACCTCATGCCGGTGAGGGTGGAAGAGATAGCTGGTATCAGTATGATTGGCTTTTGCTTTCAGATGAACCCTCTCGGTTATCTTTTAGTAATAATCCCATGCTATTCCTTGACATTGACGGAATAGGCTTCGGGGCTTTCTATGAAAAAGATATGGTCTCTGCAATAATAGAAATAAAGTCGACGTCTGGATTGCTCGGAGGCAAAAAAGGACTGGAATACTATATAAATACCCATATGGAAATCATCTCATTCGGAAGAAAATGGATTATTGTTGCTTTTGCGGAGACAGACAATATCCGCCAAGAATGGGATAACATCAAGGAAAAGTATCCTGAAGGAAATCTCTTTATCCTCAGCAGAGTATCAACCTTAAGCAAACAGGCGGAGGAAATGGACAAGGCAATGAATGCGGTTGAGGAATTTTTGGGCAAATTATAAGATCACTCACATAATACCAGCTAGGCAACGTTTGGGGATATGCCCATGTTTCTAGAGTGGATTGATGAAATCCTTGGGATTAATCACGAACTCAGTGCGGAGGAGTTTGGATTCGGGGGAAACGAGCTTGCATTTCTGGCGGCGAATGGAAAGATTGAAGACCAGGTCCGGGACAAGATCCTGTTCACGCTTTTCAAAAAGTACGGGCATTCGCACCGCATTGTAAAAGAATACAAGGACATTGACTTGGCGATATTTGACATGAGCAACAAGGACGTCCCTGTTTGCGTTGTAGAGTTCAAAGCTTGTTCGGACATAGAGACAATCGGCTACCTGCGCTATGCAGAAGAGCTTCAACATGATAGAGACAAACTGGTGGAATTCATGGACCCCTGCGAACGGTTCTTTGTGATGATCACGAACATGCCCATTAAACTTTTCGGCGGTGAAATTGATATTCGCGACATTCAGGTGTACTACAAGATGGTAAAAAGACTTTTCAATGAGAAAAATCGCCTAGAAGCGCTGGAGAAAGCGGAAGAAAAATGGAAGAAGAACTTGGAATCAGTACAGATTCCTATTGGCAATTCACCGCTATTTACCTCAAACCGGATTCACGGCGGCAAGTTGCCCCTATTTACCGGGCAGTCAAAACAAATAGCCATCGACATTCATTTAGCTATCACAAAAATACCAAGATACGATTAAGTCTCCTTCTGTTTTTGTCGTGAACCCTTCTGCCATCTCCCCAACTCCTCTTCCCTCCCTTCGTCATCAAACACATGCTCCACAAACTTCCTGTTTCTTATCACGTCGACATCGCACAGCGAAACATCTGTCCAGCCCTTACCCGGAAGCCTGACAGCCTCTTCCTGCAATGACAGGTTCAATTCCACTATTTCCACGTGCTCTTTTACATCAGAATAGGCTTTTAGAATTAACCCGTTTTCGAGGACCACGACGAGTTTCATAGGTTTGTCCTTTCCGGATTTATAACATCCAAATTCAGCCACCTTGACCTGCCGAGCAGGGGTTTGGTTTTTCCTTGCATCGCGACTTTTATTGACGGGCCAAGGTCGTTTCTGATGTAACTGACCACTCGTGCGACCTTGTTTTTTGTCCACCGCAAACCTTCAACAGGCCTTACGCTTATTACCTCGCATGTATGCATATTTGCGCAACATTCCTTAAAATCTATCTGTGACAGGTCTGTCACATACATAGGAAACAACTCACCCCAATTGGTGTAAAATTCCACCTGGAACCGGGCCTTGAGCTCGGACGCCAGAAACATATTCGATGCCGCCTGCATGCGCAAAAAGCGCTCAAGTCTTTCGATATTGGCCTTTGTAGGTTCCATAGCCGACCACTGGCGGCGGATAACCGTTTTTTCCATGAACTCAGCAAAGCCATCCACCAAGCTTCTTCCCAAATCCTGGAACTCCCATTCTTCTATCCCTTCATCCCTTTCGTCATCAATATCGAGATTCACGTAATCGATGGCATCGGACATCCAAAGATATTCAGAATGCCATTTATCAATCAGATCTTGAACCTTTTTTTCGAACCGTTGTTTGATCATGATATCCACCTTTTCTATAGATGAATATAGCGGCGGGGCGCGACAAATACAGTCGCCAAGGGAAGGAACTGATAATGTTGGATTTTTGAATATCCTTCAGCAGCTTTTAGGCATGGTTCAAACAGGATTATTTCCCACCAGATCACTGGCAGCTTGATTCACCAGCTCCCGAAGCTGTTTGGGAGTTTCCACTTTGACATTCCCTCCCATCTGCAACACCCAGCGCACAAGCGTGTCGGTGATCGGGCAGGTCATGGTGAGAATAATGCTGCCGTTTGAATTCTGCTTGATCTTCTGTGATGAATGCCATTTGCTTCCTGCAATCCAGGCCGATGCAGGAGGGGTTATGGCCAGGCGCACCTGAACAGGCTTGTCGCCGTGCATCCTGCCGAACCCTTTGGAAAGGTAGTCTTCCACCTTAAAAGAGTCGGGAATGTCGAAATAATGGTCTTCGATCTTCGGTTCGAACACTCGTGCAAGCGAAAATGTCCGTATCTCATTTGCCTGCCTGCATTGACCAATTACATACCAGTCGCCGCCGTTGTTGATTAGTACATAAGGTTCGAGCTCACGGCGCTCATCGCCGGCCTTGCCACGCGCCGCGGTCTGGTATTTCATGGACAGCCGCCTGCGCTCCATGATTGCATTGAGCACGGTTGAGAACTCGGTGCGGAGGTCCCGCATGGGCCCAAAGGGCCTGTAGAAGTACACGCTCTTGCACAGATCCTTGATGTACTCCATGGCCTTTTTGTTGTCCCTTATGGGATTGAGGAGCTTGTTGAATACGGGATGCACCTCGTCTGAAAAAGAGGTACCGGTATAAATCCGCAGAGCACGCTCGGCAATGAGCATAATGGCGATTTCCCGCTCGTTAAGCCACTGGCCAGGCAACGGCAGGGGTTTGCCCTTGTACTCATAACAGCACTTTTGCCTGTTATATACGACCTCAGCGCCAAGCTCAAACCGCAGCATCTCAATATCGCGCTCTATGGTACGCCGGCTGACCTCAAACTCTTCCGCCAGCTGTTCGGCTGAGTGCATCTTCCCCAGCCTGATCATGCTGTCTATTTTCTGGATCCTGCGGATGCTACCACGGTTCATAATTACCTCCAGTCAACCAGTAAGATATTGACGGTTAAAACAATACATGTAGAGCTTAACAAACCCCATTAAGCATCAGCTTTTCATCTATTCTTTTGTCAAGAAAGAAAACGAAAAACCTTAATCGATAAAATAGAAAAAAGTGATGGCTCCGTCAATAGATGTCGGAGAGAATGTGTAAAATTATGGTAGGGCAAAGGAGGACATGTATGGATAATGAAACAACCCAATATCTTGCCGACGAATATAACCGTGAGGCTGGCGACCTTTATTCCAAAGGCGACTATGCATATGCCGTAAAATTACTTGTGAAAGTGCTTTCCTTCGATCCGCTTAATGAGGCCGCAATTTCCGGACTTGCCTTTTATTGTCTGCGGCCCACAAAGAAAGAACTCGAAAGTGTGAATATTACACCTCAAATAATAAAAATGACTGCGAATGCGATGCATCGAATGATAACAAAATACCGCCAAACCCGGTCCTTAAATAATCGTGTTTACAGTACCTGTGCCAGATTGTACAACAGAATCGGCGACCGCAGGATGAGCTTTTATTATTACTCCCAGGCCTGGCGCGTTGCCCCGGATGATCCGAATTATCCTACGCAAATGGCCGATATCCTTCTTGCGGAAAAAAACTACGGCGAAGCGATCATGCTCTGCCATCATGCCCTGGAAATTGACCCTACCTTTGCTTTAGCCTATTATATCAAGGGACAGATTGAAATTAAGTGTAAACATTATACATGGGCATTGGATGCCTTCGAATCATTCGTTGCGCTTGCACCCCAAGACAATCCCATAGCAATTGATATACGGCAAATGCTTGCGGAAATTAATGACATCGAAAGCAAAGCGTCGAATGCACCGAAACCAACGAGGTGCGCGGCTGGGATCCAAACTGAATTTTTCAAATGAGCTTTTATGAAAATAAGGAGGCACCCTTATGGACAACAAGGAAAGAGAACTGCTCAATCAGATGAAAGCGGCGCTTGTGTTTGCGAAGAAAATGCTTCTGCAGGTCCAGCAGTACACCTCAAAGCATTACCCGGACTGCATGATGAACCGGTATAGGACCGGCCGCGCGCTGGCGCATATAGAAGAATTGTGCCCGCTCAATGAAAAGGTGTTTATCGACAGCGCAACGCTGGACAGGATCAACGGGAAATGCAGGGAAATTGAGGAGGAAAGCTGGGGACATCAGGAGAAAAGATGCGCTTAGAAGAAGTTGAAAGTTGGAAGTTGAAAGTTTGTTGAAGAAAGGACAACCATGAATACCCAAACCACCACCCAGGAAATAGAGCTTAAAAATCGTCTTGAAGCCCTAGACCCATCTTGCATGCCAAGCGATCGCTGGGCGTTACTGGAAAAGATAGCCTATGCGAATGACGTTGAGCGATGCGGATACGATTATGTCGTGGAGAGAGCCCTGGAAATGACTGACGCCCAGCTCAAGGCTGTTCTGGATGACGTGAAGGGGCGTAGAATTTAGGTAACTTTTCTTTGTTACTTTGTTACTTTTTTGGTATCGCGGACTGCAGAGATCCGTTGGACAAAATGTAGTATTCGTCGATCTCCGCTCCATTGACATTGAAAATATGCACATGGCCTTTAAACTCCTTGAAATAGTCATCAGCAGGTAGGTTGTCTTTTCTGCCAATGACCACGACCAGCGCATGGGGCCGGAAGAACATTCCCAGCATATCCGGTGCCTTGCCCGTCCCTACCGGCAAGGGCGGGTTTGCGCAGAAATTCTGGATTTTCTCATTTACGGGCAGAAATGACAGAGAGTTTCTAGTTGTGAATGGCGCTTCCAAGCCGCATATAAACGCGCCATTAGCGCCGAACAGACACGCATAGGCCCGTGACGAAGGAAAACCCGATGCACGGAGAAACCTGCCGGTTTCTATAACTACGGCCTTGATTACCTCCGCAGGAACGTTAGCGGTGCTGTCTATGTAGAATAACAGCATGTCGTAGGATTTGCATTCAGTCTCTCCTCCATATACACCCGAATACCTACGGGAAGGAAGATCTGTCCGGCGAAGGGAGAGAGCGGGCTTTGTCGCGGAGTTTCCAGTTATAAATGTGGTGCCAGTCCATACGTATTTAGGGGCTAATTAATGTTTTTTTTCTTCGTTAACAGTTTATAAATCTGTTCGAATGGCTTCAAATGCTTTTCGTGTTAAATCGTTTGCAGGGTATATTTTTACGACTGAATCTTTAATAACCTCCCATGAGGCTTTGATTGGTTGTTTTTTTGTTTCATTTTTCTTCCCCAATGCGACGACCTTAATCGCCGGTTTCTTAGAATATCCCAGGTCCATAAATAGTATATCTGCCCATATTTCGGCGATCATTTTTGTTAGATTCATTTGGTCAGGATCAAATTCAAGGGTGTATTTTGCCTCAAAAACGAGGAGCATGTTCCCTATCGTAATTAAAAGGTCGGGTTTTGCGGTAAAAACCTGGCTTAATTTTCGATAAAGTAAAATATCGTTCTGTTTCCAAGTACGACCCTTTTCTTTTTCCAATTTATTTGCGATCTGCCTTGGATGACATTTAGAACTATTATTCAGATCATCTGGCAAATCTTTATATGAAGTATAGGTACTTATCTCAAAATTCATCTTCTGTGCAATGCTCTTGACAATGTCATCAATTAAATCATTTTTATCTGACTCGGTATGAATACGAATATGATAGGCATCTCTAATCAACGCAACTTCACAATAAATTCCAACTGTCTTAACATTCCGATCAAATTTCAGCTTCCGCCCATTATCATCTTCAATTACATCTAAAAATTTACATAATCCTGATTTTTCCAATCTCCCCTGTTCTAAGTCCTCTGCCAGCCCCTCAAGCAGAAACCTGAACAGGTGCGCGCACAGGTTGCGCTCCTCGCGATTGTAACATTTATAGGTATATGAATTATCACTCATCATGTATCTACAAGGATTTTCGAGTTGATATAAACGATCTACTATTGTTTACAATATACGATTCACCCCGCCGTTCATTAGCATTATGCGACAAGGTATTGCAGAAGAATAATTTTAATAATGCGTTTACAACATTTATTATCTTGACAGAACATTCCATACGAGCCTTTCAATTCAAGAAATCACAAAAGCCTCGCTAAAACTTGACAGATACAGAACCTGGATATCCCCTTCTTCTACTGGCTCACCTACTCTAACACCTAAAAGCCGCAATACCCTGCCTGGTTGAAAAAGGCACGAAAACACTGAATGTTCTGCATTATCGCGCAAGATAACTTTTCCTGCGATGCTAGACCGTGGACATCGGATGATTTCGATTTCCCAACTTGTGGGTCCATGTCTGCGCTTTACTAGTACTTCCGCATCTGTAAATTCTGTCTCCCCTTGGGCGCACGCAGGGGAACGGTTCAGCACAGAAAGCCAATATTCGTCACATAACTGCCGCACAGGACAAGTGGAACATTTTTCGGTGCTCGGTAGGGCTAATGGTAGGCTTTCAGTTACAGCTTGGAAAGCGTCAGCTTTCCTTTCCCTCCAACATTCTGTAATTTCAATGAGCCTTTTTTTCGAGGGTGGCTGTAAATCCTCACGAAGGTTAGGATAAAGCAGAGTAAGCCCGGTCGCCATACTGTGACTTGGGTTACGTTCAACATCGTGCCACCATAGAACGGCATATAACTCCAGTTGGTCTCGATGGTTGGAATTTGGTGCACCTGTCTTATAGTCGAGTATTTGACATCTATCTTGATCGCGCCATAATAGATCGATAAATCCCCGCATACCCAGCTCTTTTGAAAGAAGGTCTACCTCCATAAAAGTACCATACCCGAGCGCTCTCCGCTCCCTTGATCCACTCACACCAGCATCATTGTGCGGCGCGTACGCCGAATGCGGCAACCGCGAAATCGAGTGCTGAACGTCTATCCTAATCTGGGAAATACTCTCCTCAATACCTTTTGTAATGTATGCCACGACTATGCTTCCCCTGGGATTCTGTTCAACACGATCTAATTCCTGCCCTGCGCATTTACGAATCGTTTCGCTATAGCCCCCCATTTTCTTAAGAGCTTCAACAACGGCAGGAACCCATGTCATTTGGGTTCCCAACAATTCTTTCGCTTCCCTTGCAACTCTTTTTAAAACGCTGTGGGTAATATTGCCTTTGATCGCGGGCAATTTTGGCATGTCGGGATATGCGTCTTCACCCAGATTGCTGTAGTGTGCATTGTGCAACCACCAGCGCCTCGGGCAGTTGTTGATCTCAATGTAGGCAGAGTAACTGAGAAGCGTCGGCCGACTGGGGGGGCCAGAAGGCTTAATAACATGGAAGAATTGTTCCAGTGTGATCTGGGTCATTTCGTGTGGTCACTTCCGGTCAAGAGCGGGTAATACTCTCCAAAATGGTACGCGTCTGGTAAGGAAGATTACGTAATATCACTATTTCGTCAGCGACTAGAATTGGTACTGTTGCACCAAATTCCATGGCGTCACGGATCTGTTTATCTTCAACATATTGTGGAGTCAGCGTATCCGCAAGTGCTATAATCCAAATTCTTTCTTCGGCTGCCCGGCAAAGAATAGGTGCAACAAGGTCTCCTATACCCGGGATATTCACGGTGCAGTTTCTATGGAATGTAATCCCGGCATTACATTGACGCCTTAAATCCTCGCAAAGTAAATCCAACAACTTGTCAGTTCGTTCACTACTAACCTTTGGAACCTCATTTTGCAGTAGGTATCGTAAAAGCGCAGAGCCAACCACCCTATCAAGTTTTCTATGCTCTAGCTTATTCTTGTAGCTGCGCAGGCATTTATAACAAGATGAATCGCAATCGCAGTCATCTAGAATTTCCATGGCACGGTGCAAAACACGATCCTGAAGTTCGCCGACTCTTCTAGAGAACCCAGCACCACCTGGAAGGGTGTCATATATGTAAATTTCCATCGCAAGCCCCCGCGCTGCGTTCTGCGATAAAGCAGGGCGAAATTCAGCTTGTAATTCACCTTCTTCAAGTTCTAACAACTCGCAACTGGCCTTTACGATTGCTTCGCTTAATGTCCGCAACGCCACATCCGTCCCCAACAGGCCTGGCAGCAACAAAACTGGTGGTTCAACTCGTAGGGATATCAGTAGCACATCCGTAAGAAAATCGGTTCCTAGAACTATCGCACGCGATGTTCTTCCCCCGTCACAAGTCGGTGCTCTATTGTCAGGGTAAGGTTTCTGATGGGCGGCGCTAGTCATTGTTCCTGCTCCAGCAGTGGGTTCGATTAATCCACACCTAGTGCAATAACTGTAGCCTTCCCTCCTAGGTCCGCGGTTTGTGACAAGTAAATGGTCTCGCATATGATAAACTTTTAGATGTGGATTTACTATCCGCCATGATTGATTGTCCGCAGGTGTCTCTGCACTGAGCTTTGCCCTGGTCGCATAGCTAGGAGGTGGCTGATCATCAGGTGAGGTACCTGCATCAATAGTGCAAGGGTGCGCAAAGCCAGGTGGGCGTACCCAGTATCTTGCTGCACCAAAGGTACCTTGGCCGCCACATGCTGGGCAGTTGCGGACGTCGCCTTTCTGCCCATTAGATAACTCCTCAATTTTCGCATACCCGCAAGTTTCGCATTCAAAGTAAAGGCGTTTTCTCTCCCAGCATTCATAAAGATTTGATCGCATCGGAGAGTATAATGCCTGGGATCTATACCGCTTGCCATCTACCCACACTTCCTTGCCTGGAGCATATTGCGAGAGTGCAATAGACATACCTTGAGAAGGTGTATATTGGAACACTGGTCTAAATCGGCTTGACATGTCAGAATTAAAAACATGGAAAGTGGCCACATCTGTTGGAAAAGCGTATCTTGGTAATACCCCCTTATAAAGAAGTCTGTTTAGAAGATTCTCATGCAGGGGATCCTCATCGGGGGACTCCAACCCTGGTTCTGCCAATGCTTCTGATGTCTCGCTAAAGGGGTGGTCGGGTTGCCTTTCTGCCGGGGGGCTTGATTCCTCAACAGGGGCCGCAGAGTCATTGATGGCCATATCAATATCATTTATCGTGTTTTCTACAAGCCCTTGCAGCAGATTAGACCGTTGTACACCACTAAATTCGATAGGTAACCACGAATCAATTTCTCTACGTAAATTTTCGGCATTCCTAGTCATCCAATCAAGGAAATTGCCTCGGTTAATAATCGAATTTCTGCTTCTGAATCCACTCACGGTGCCTAGCACTTCGAAAAGTTGGGGTTGGTCCTCTGGTCTGATCTCCCGAATTGTATCTCGATGATAGCGTTGTAACAAATAAGCTGTGACATGACGTTTTATGATTTCATCATTATCAATTGTAAGAACAGGATCATCTACTAACCCTCGTATAAGCGCATCAGGATAATTAAAGAAATGATCATCATGGCTATCTGCATTTGCAAATGCTGTAACAGTAGCTATGGCCGCTCCTCTTCTTCCCGCTCTACCTGCCCGTTGTTGATAATTTGCTCGCGAGGGTGGCATATTCCTCAAAGAAACACCAGATAAAGCCCCAATATCAATTCCTACTTCCATTGTTGTTGTACATGATAGCACATCAACCGCTGTACATGGTCGGCCTGAATCGTCCATTCCAATATCTACATCTTGGAAAAGTAGTTCGTATTCCTCTGCACGAGAGAAGGCTTGTTGGCTCTGTGCTGTATTAAGCTGCGCAGTATGTTCGGCTGCGATGAGTGAAACTGGGGCAACCGGGGGCTCCGAAAGCGCAGCTAAAGTATTGCTCCGATAATAACCTTTTCGTGTCTTAAATACAGTGTCCATGTTTGGATCCATAGTACGTCGACTTTCATGGAGACACCACGGACAAAGCCTAAGTGCTGGAAAAGGTCGAAGGACTGCCTTGCAATTGCTGCATAATTCCCAGTTTCCGCCTAAATTGAGATTAAGCTGAACACCCTTAAGCCTATACTTCTGACCAACGCGTTCGGCCAGATTCTGAACAAGGGTGGGTATCCAACGCTCCAAAAAAAGTCTTTGGCCATTAAAGCGCGAAAGAAGTCTATTTAATCCTTCAAAATTACCTGAGTGCCCGCGCACCTCTGTCCCCCACCACGAAGTTGGCATTCCACTTGTCCAAACGCCTAACTTCTGCCATCTGTCAAGCCACAATGCTACCAATGCACGTTTCTGTTCTGTAGTCTCTGCCAATCCGTCAATTGTCGGTAAATTTTCGATGAGGCGCAATTGCCCAGCTCCGAGATCCAACGACGCCAGCGCTAATGACTGCAGGCCGTAATGTTGATCAAACATGCAACTTATAATATCTAGAAGCAAGGCAGAGGGCGGAATAGAAGCGCGTATTTCGAATAGCAACTGTACCATTCTTACGTTATTATTTAAAACCCCCTCTTCAACTCTTTCACGCACAGTTTCTTTTGCAGCAAATGTTTCACCGTGCTTCAATTCTGGCCTTAGTCGCACTCCCAAGAGAGCCGAAGAAAGTAGTACTGCAAGGTATACGTCTTCTAACGATATGTACTGCTGAATTGTGTCTACCTGATTCAATTTCATCATCCCGTGGACTATAAGCGGTCTTAGCGCATCTCGGGTAGAATATGTCTGTAAGTTTGGTGCGAGCCTTGCAGCAATCTGACGCGAATCTGAAAACACAAGTACCTTCCTACCCTGTAGAGGGCTAAAATCTATGTCCAAATCGCTATGTGTTGGAAGTTGTACCTGTATTTGCTTTGTAATTAATGCTTGATAAGGCTGATCACCCTTAGTTTGGTGATCCATTATGGAGGTACGGTTAAAGGGATTATTCCGTTCGCATACTCCACAGGGGTTAAACTCCCCAACAAAAAGGGGGCCTTGCACCTCTGCCCTCTCGGGATTTGGTGTTCTAAATCTATCACGCTTAAGGTAGACCTGTCTTGTTCGATCACCGGGATTCCGCGGATTGAGACGGCCTGTAGTTAAATCATACTCTGCCAATTCAACGTCGTCGCTTGTGGGTGTCTCAAGAAGTAAGTCCAATGGTAACAAACTCGAAATAACGCCGTTAGCGGTCCTAAATTCTTCACCTGGTTCTGACCACAAGTAATCGGGAGTGTCAAGGTTATCAGAGTATGCCCTAGCATATGCGGCACCACATATACGACAAGTGTAAAGCTCCAGAACAGTGGCACCACATGCACATATCGCCCGTGGTTGACCGTAAATTTTGCCAGTGGGCCCACCTCTTTCATCAGGAGCAAGAAGGCTACACTGAGGGTCCATGCAAGCCCATATTCCTGGTAGCCCCCTATGCAATGAATGAACTCTGCATGGTAGAAGACTAGGTTGATCAGGGAAGGGGCGTGCCAGGCATCCGATTGCTGCTAGTGCTGTTGTTGCCTTAGATACGGAGTCGCCGTCAACTCCAGACCAGAGGTGCTGTCCCAATTCTTCGACGGGGATTGCTCCTTGCATGGTAACATTCACTAGTGAGGACATTGGTGGGTATTCGCGTAGTGCATCATACAATGCCTTTTCGATGCATTCCCCCATTGTAATATTTCTATATTCTAAGAAAGGGCGAACTGCAGCTAATTGTTCGTTTGGTGTGCTGGCAGAGTGAAGCGCATCAAGATCAATTTGGGACAGAATCTGCACATCCATTGGTCCACCCCGACCAGCATCTGGCCTTAGGTCGAGGTCTCCTGTTATAGTGTCAAACTCATCGCGGTGTTTCCCGGTAAGCTGTGCTGCAAACTCAGAGGCATAGTTTGGGTCTTGAAAACTGGCGCTAGTACATATAATCTGGAGGCGTTCTGGGGGAATTTCGAGCCTCATTCGTAGTCTTCGAAGAAGCAGAGCTACCTCAGCCCCAGCAGCACCTCTATACAGATGTGCTTCGTCGACCACTAGTAAAAATTTTTCAGTTGGACATTCATGCAACCACTCACGAGTCATATCAAATATCGACCGTTCTATAGGGCGCATTAGCATATACTCAAGCATAGAGTAGTTCGTAACAACGATGTCTGGCGGCGCCATCTGTACCTCGTGTCTAGTCAACAATTCCACATCATCCGGAATTGTCACACAACGTTTATATTCACCAGTATGGCTATCCTGCCATCGAGAGCTTTCATTTCCGTACCAGCGAAGAAGGTCAGGTTTTCCAGGCCACTTTCCTCTTTTTTTAAGCTCAGAAATGAGCTTAATCGCAGAGCGCCTTTCTTCAGCGTTATCTTGATCATTAGCACGCAACATCGCATTCACATAGTACTTACCAATAACTTTGAGTTTATCTTGGTCTTTCTTCTTTGTTCTAACTCCAGGATAAAGAGTTCTGCTTGTATATCTCGCGAATCTTGCTGGCCGACCAGCGGCTGTGGTGAACGAACTAACCACGCGTTCATCACAAAACAAGAGCCGAAGTCTTCCCAATTGGTCATTAACGAGCGCGTTCATGGGATATAGTAACATCCCTCGAATTGCGCATTTATTGCGAAAAGAGTTAGGCAATCGATGCGCCTCCCTCAGAAGCTTACCCAACATAGGAAGAAGAAAACACTCGGTTTTTCCAGACCCAGTCCCCGTCATTACAACGACGCTACGATTATCCACAAGCACTTCTTGCAAAGATTCATATTGGTGTTTATAAGGAGGATCGTGAATCAGTTGGGGATGAGTACCTTCAGTATGTGAAAGGTTTATCAATAATTCAAGGATCGATTGGTCCAAGCCTTCCATTTCTGCAAATTTATTTTGGGTGATATAACGTGGAGTGCTCTCTATATATGGCTTCTGGTGGATCACACCCATTGTATCCAATAAGCGTCTTCTCTGAAGAATAAGAGTGGGGTCACTTATATGGTATGCTGCTTCAATATAGTCGCGAAGTGAATAGTGCAATTGGTCAATTGTGTCTGACAAAGTCTGGGACATCACTAGATCCTTTCCTAATTGCCATCAACCAGTAACCACAACCGGGAGGCAAGGAAGTCTTTCTCCTGTGCAAATTCTTCATTACTCACGCAATAAGCAAACAGGCACTGCTGGTCAGGGACTACCGGTTCGGCTACGGCATCAAGCCTCCTTGTGGCCCACATTGGTATTGGCGAAAAAAACTTGAGAATGCGCCTGTCACCTCGTCCCGAGCAAACATGCACTATTTGCTGGTTTCCTGAAATCTTGTCGATAGCTTCCTGCAATTGCCATGCTTCGTCACATCCTCGATATCTACTGTCTTTATCAGGCAAATCAACCATTCTGATGGCTACACCGTCACGGATTTCAGCATAGCACCATATGTCAGATCCATATGCCTGTTCTCGTCGTGCAACAAAACGGCCTGTATATCTCTCTGGCTCTTTCCACCTTTTGCGGTAGGACCTAGAAGAAGTTGTTGGATCTAATATTGTCAGTTTACATGACTCTGCTCTTATTGGCTGGGCTTCCAACCTACTATCTATCTTCTGCCTCAAGTCCAATGCGGATACTTCGCTGGGGAGTCTAAGCCATGTGTTCTCTTTCTGTTCAACTAAACCTATCTCATGTAAATATTGTCCAATATCATTCTTACATGGTGGTAAATAACGCACATGCCTGGAGTAGACAATAAGTTCTTCCATGTCCGGTGTTAACGCTGATATTAAACCTGGAGAAATCCCTAGCAATAAAACTTTTCCGCTCTTTCGAAGTACGAAACTCGGAGGGGCAGGATATAGCCACGAACATGATAGGTCTTTTGCACTGGCAAGTACATCTTGGGCTTCAAGCAAGTCGCCATATGCTACCATAGCCTCCAACACCTCTTCCACGAGTGTCTTTAGATTCTCCTTTTCGACTACAACTTCTCGACAGCAGTCAACAACAGCCCTGGTTAATGCATGGGCCCCACATGGGCAAATGAATCCGGCAACTCTGCGCAGAAGTGCAGCAACACACTCTACAGAGGGAATATCAAGAGCAGCAGAATCAAGTCCAAGGGCTTTTACCACTTGCCGTTCAAGATCTTCTTTTGTGATTGGAAACATCATTCCCATTCCCACTTAGGGTTGAGTGTAAAACATGACATAGTAGAATTAGACCCACCTTGCGTAGATAAAACGAGAAAACGACAGGCTCGATATAGCACAGGATTCTCAAGTAGACAAGTGATTGCATCTTCAATAGCGACAGCACGGAGCCATCCAGTCACTGTTTGGGGAGCACTGGCCAACCGAAGTGCAAACTCGCATATGGTTCGGCAATTCGCTTCCATCATCCTTTTAGGCAAGAGTGAAAAACGCTTCGCTAAGGACTCGATAACAAGCACTTGTTCTGGAGGAGTGCGATTCAAATTCTGAAGCCTTTGATCCAATAGTAATTTACCTACTTCCCGTTCATAGAATTGAGCCGAGACACCTGCGCTGAGGGTACTAAGAGTAAGTCCTTTGTTTTCCATAACAGACTTCTCTAATTGAAGCCATTTCTCACCAGCTATAAGGTTTGTCAGTGCACTTTGGAATCTTTCCATTACTTTAGAGCGAAAATGCCAGCAAAAGCCCCCACTACCCTTTGCTTTCCCCCAAATAGTGATTATATTGATGAGTTTACAGATATCATCTTGACTAGGGGAATAGTCTTTTATTCTTGGGTCGCATGTGAAATCATCTAACCTCATAATGATTGGTGGAACAAGGATCGCAGCGCCATTTCGACCAAAAAGCGCGTAGTACAGACCACCTTCTCGTGGGACTTTGATTCCAGAAATGGATTCAGCGTAAACAAGGGTCTCGTAAATATCAGGGCGATCTATGCTGTAGAACCTTAAATCGGCACTTTCTGGGAGCGCATTGTCATCTATTAATTTTACGGTACGAACGTTTCGTGCACGCCTTGGAACCCATCGAAGGGGGCAGAACTCACGTTCGCATACGAGTGTATATTCTCCCAGTTCATCGCTCTTGAACCTTATTCGGCAAGAAGTAACAATGTCATATCGATCACCGATAGGTTTTTGTACCTTCTCAGCGAAGGTGGTTGCCCATATGGTGGTATCGATTGACAGATGTAATTCTTCTAAGTTTAGGGAGAAAAATGCTTCCTGTTTGCTTTTTTCAAACAGGTCTACTATGATATCAATTTTCCGGCCGGGTGGGCCCAGTACATCTATCCGCATATTACCATCCCATAAGGCCTCAAGTGTAGGGTTCGGTGGGTCAACTATAACGCTGACTGCCATATTTGCGATGCTGCCACGATACCAATGGACTGCATCTCTAATTTGAATATCAAGAACCCCACTAGAGCTACTCCCATCCTTACATTCAACTTTAGCCTTAATCTGATGTGGTCCGGGTGCCAAATCATCTAAACAGATAAATACTATTTCACCCGCAGCGCGGTTTCCAAGGTGAAGTTCAGAGTCGAGCCGACCATCCAATTGCAGCACAGCATCGTCGATGCTGGTATTGGCACTTATTCCTATATATGGGCTATCTGGCGCAGCCCATTCTGCATATCCCTCACCGTCCCAATACTTTGGGGGCATTCCAACTGGCCACATTCTGAAGGTTGTACTGCAATCTAGTCCAAGCTTCCGGACAAAGGCAAGATCCTCATTCTGTAAATTTTCAGGAATCGAAAGTAACATACCCTTTATGCCATTGCAGCCTACTTCAATCCTAGAAAACAATTTCGAAGAATCGGTTAGATCCTCGGACGATAAAACAACGTATCGACCACCCGGGCGCACTAGCTTTGATTTTATTTCTTTACCCCACCCATCATCGCCCAGCCTGAAAAGCCATAGAGGACCTTCACCGAGCATTATATTGGTGGCAAACAGATTGCAGAAATATTTCGGCGCACCGTCGAAATCCAGTAGCGGTTCATGACCAGAAGGCCACTTTTGCAAACGCATTTTTTGGTCCTGCAGCAAAATCCGACCGCGTGCCAAGGGGCGATTATCACTGCCTGCCACTCTGCAGCATTTTGTTTTAAGGATTTCCCCAATTTCTGGAATCTGAAGTAGATGGCTAAAACTTGGTATCTCAACCATTACATCCCACAACATTTTTCGCATTGGCCGAAGCAGAATCCTAGGAGCAACACCAAAACATTCTGCGTTGTGTTGGGCGTCCCGTTCGGAGCTACCAAGAGAGGGCCGACTAACACTGGGTGCAAGCCCCGATAAACTAATTTTGCGTGCATGCTGGCTTGCCCCGTGTAGCCAAGCCCTTGCTCGGCTTTCCTTTTCAAGATCAGATACAATTCTCTGCAGGGTGACACGTTGTATTCTGGGAGATGATTCTTTATTTGAGTCGAGGAGAAGTGCGGTTGCCAATTGCCCGACGAATAATCGCTCCTGTAAAAAGTTGCGAAAACGTGAGGTAGCATTCAATGATCTACCCTCTATAAGTTCACCAAGAAGCTCAGGCGATTTAAACATCTCAGCTGTGAGAGAAAAGCGTACGTCAAAGAGGACAGAAGCTAATTGAACTTGCAGGTCACGCGGGAGAATTGCATTGGTTATCGGCCAACATATTATCGTGAAGTTTTCCGCCCAAGCGCCGGAAGGTGCTGCACCAGAGTACGTATTGCGGAAAAGTTGAAAGGCCTTTCGAATCCAATTCCTATCGCCGTGCTCTACCCATCCAGGTGTCTCTTTCTCGAAGGTCTGCCAGAATTCTTCTCCAGAATAATGATAGCCTATTTCCGTAGCATAGACCACCCATGGCAACCAAGCAGACTCGCAAGAAGCATCTTCGATTATGCTTTTTCGGACCCAATCTTGCAACTGGCCCAATTGGCTTTCTGGCAATGCGTGTTCAAGAACAAAAACTGGCCATCCATTGGCAGCTCTACTGCAGCTTAATTCGCGGAAATGCTTAGATAGTTTGTCTTGCCAATCGACCACATCCATACTTATTATGCCCCACAGGGTTAATGTCTATGGAGATATGGTTTCTTTAGCTAGAAGCAATGGCATTTGGATAGCCTAGGTGCTCAAGTTCAATATTAGCATCAACAGCGGATTCAATTTTTTGTAAGATTCCCTCCCTTTTCCAGCTTCGATAATCGGGAATTCGCTCAGCCCGCGGTAAAATCCATCTAGCTTTGGCCAACTGTGCCACCTCATCTACAGTGAGCAGGCCACTGAAGTTGGGTCGCTTCACTTGACCTCGAAGTACTCGCTCCGCATTATTCGCAAGCTTGCAGAAAAACACTTCCCTAAGCAAACCATGCTGAAGTAAATCGGAGTTCATTCCCAATCTATTAAGTACCGCACGAATTGTCCTCAGTCGCCAGTTCGGCCCACTCCCGAATTTGTGATTGTTCGCATATGGGTGCTTGGCTCTTTTCAGGTAGACCCGCATTTCATTAAAAAGGTCGTCTGGTATGTGGAAATGCCCCCAACCCGAAGTATACCCAATAGAAGTGAAATACTTTTCCCCACCAAGTACCAGACGATTGTATACCGAAGATCTCCCCAAGGCCGATGATGTAGTCACAGCAACCAACCTTGCCTTCTTATTCTCGCATGAAATGATGCCACACTTGTCTCTATACCTCTTCGAAAAAACGTCTTTGACCTCTTGTGTTCGAACCAGACATGCAATAAGCTTTCCGCATAGCAAGGAATTATAGGGAGGCACTGCCCCTAGTACGTATGCGTCCATCATGTTGACCAGTCTGTGCCGTCGGTCATTTCCAGTCCACCCTATCAATTGGTCGCGAACCCTGAGGTTGTACACTGGGTCACCCAAAGCCATTATACCCATAAGCCGGTTGTGACCAGTATCCCAAACCAGGAAGCGCATTCTTCGCCCATAGCCATTAGATACAGGCACGCTCCAAGTCAGGCTAGCAAAACGGAACAGATTTGATTCATGGGTATGGGCCTTAACTTCCAGTAAGATGGGCTGAATCTTTGCAGGATCAATCTCTGCCCCATCAGCAAAATGGTTCAAAAGGGTACCAGCATACTGGTCGAAAAAAGAACGTTCTTGTTCTAGTTTCTCTTGTCTCTGCATACAATGAAGCGACCTAAATGCATCTTTGCTATTTGAGGGAGGAGTAAGGGTACCATTTTTTGCGTGAATGAACCCTAACTGCCTCAAATGAAGACGTAGTTTTCGTTTGATTCTAGCCTCAACTGTCAGAAGCGGAATAATTGCCATACCATCCTTCTATCGGTTCTTTAACGCATTAGTTCCCCCAAGTAACCATACCCTCCTTTTATACGCCAAAGGAGGTGTGATCATTTGTGGGGCCCTTTTACTTTATCAATCAATCACAATTTATTCAATTCATTAGTTCTTCAATTTCTTCTCTTCTGTCATCGCTTGCGAAATTATAATTAACAGCATCAATTTCACATAATTTTTGATCCATTATTGAAATTGCAATAAATAAATTATAGAAATAATCAAGCGAAGCATATCTCTCCTCAGGTTTTCTACCTTTGTTTTTACCATTCCCTTTTAAAAATTGGTTAATGGATTTTATAACATCCATATTTTATCCTTAGAGCTTTAGACAACGGTCAATCCGCCCAAGAGTTATATACCCTACTTCTCCAGACCCAATACATGTTTAAAAACGTATTGTATTGAAGCAGCCAAGCTTAGCCCCTCTACAGGAGTTTCAATAAGCCTATCTTGATATCCGTTTTCCTTATACCATTTCTTTTTTCGCACATTTTTCGCATCATAATCCGGATCACCGGCCATTCCATAATGTTCCCAATAATATTCTTTTCTGTTATACTTAAACGTAAAGTCTGGTATTTTCCATGATTTTCCATCCTTCGCAATCAACGGTTTTTCATAATAATAGCTGATCTCTTTGGCTATTAATGCTTCGGCGATCTTTTTTTCTTCCCAGGAACGAACGAATAAGTCGGGAAGGACCTCGACTATCAGCTGATCAGGCAAGAATTTCGAAAATCCATCTTGCGGTAAACCCTTTGCTGACCGGAACAAGGCTGTATTTCTCGAAGCTACCGTCGAATAGCCAAGCCATAACCGTTGTTTGAGAATATTTATATTATTTTGCACAAGAAGTATCAATAATTTTGTCGATCGAGACAATGCGGTATAAATCATCTCACGGCAAAGAAATGATGATTCTTCGCTTGGGAGCACCATGATTGTCACATCGAACTGGCTTCCTTGGGCTTTATGTACGGAGGTTGCATAACCCAATTCTATATTATTAATAACTTGTTTGCCAGAAAGGCAATAGGTGTATCTCTTAAAGTCACGCGGGAATTTAACTTGTAAATTGTCATTTAGCTTTGGAAATACATATCCCAATGTACCATTAGGTATATAATTCTCTTCTGTTCGTATGAATTTCTTATTAAAATTGTCATATCCATAATAGGTATAGTTCCGTATCTGAAGTACCTTATCCCAGAATACATAGCCGAATTGTTGGTATTTATTTACGCTTTCTTTGCCTCGTAATATCTGTTGAATTTCCAAGTTTAAGCTGTCAGATCCAACGGGGGTATGTCGGTATGGAACTATGAAATGGATAGCTTCCATCTTCTTCTTGGCCTCTAATGAGTCAATCCCGTGCACGATTTTGAAGCGTTCCCCAAGTGATCCATTTTTTAATTTTGGATCAAGCTTTTTTAAGGCAAGATCGATTATCTCAGGAATCATGCGTAAGAGGTCTTCATCTGTTTTCCATATTTTAACAACGAGATCCGATTCATTGTTATTATCCTTTACATTGTATACGCCCTCTTCAATTTCTTTAAATATATCTTCATCGGGTATTTCTGGTTTTTTTGCATAATGATCGGCAAGAAGCGCCGCCTTACTGCCCTGCTTCTGCCGCCAGTTTGTGAATAACTCTGCGAGACATTGCGATTTGAGCTCCTCCTTGCTTTTAAGATATGTGATAAGATCATAAAAAACCTTACCAGGGCCGATCGGTGGAAGCTGATTGAAATCCCCAACCAAGACAAGACGCTCGATATTTTTCATATCCAGCGCCCTGATAAGAGTTGCAAATAGATTCGCATCAATCATCGAACATTCGTCAATAATAACTGTGCTTATCTGACATTTTTTCCCTGAGCGCATACACGTAAAGTTCTTTGGATTCAGCCATCCATTCCTCATTAAGAGGCTATGAATCGTAGATGCTGACAGCGCATCATCGTTGATCCTCTCCGAAAGGATCAGTGATGCCTTACCGGTAGGGGCTAATAAAAGGAAAGTATGATTTGGCTCTTTTTGCTTAATTGCTTTTATCAATGATTTTATAACGGTAGTCTTTCCCGTTCCTGCGGTTCCAGTTAAAATGCCAAGCCGGCTCTTATATAGTTTATTCAGACAAGCGATCTGTTCATCAGTAACCTTAATATCTTTTGTTGCCTCTAGTATTTTTTTCCAAGATCCTTTAAAATCCTCAATCGGATCCGCATTTATCAAACTGAGAAATTCCTTCCGCAAGATCCGCTCATCATCCCGCAATTGCCTTAGCGATATCGCATCAATACCATCTGCTTTATCTAGCTGCAGCATTTTATTGAACAACTCAGCATGCTGATCCCAAGTGGCAAGATCGAGGTTAAAAACGTCATCCTTGTCAATCTCCTCATGCCAGTTCCGTACACAGGAAAAAAGCTCATCTCGATCCATAAATGTATGTCCATCGTTCAATGAGGCATTTTCTAGCAGTGTATACATCATTGCACGTAACCGTTTTGGATCGTCAATATTTATACGATCAACTTCATCACCAAGCTCAGGTTCTGGAATCATGCCATGATCGATTTTCTCAAAACTTATTGAATCATCAAAATCAACACCAACGTACTCCTCACAGAGTACATAGGGATTTTTGTAAATTTCTTCAAGACTTGAAGCAATACAATAATCTTCTCGTTTATCATCAAGTATATTGGCAACTTGTTTGATATCGATATCAAAAAATGGCAAACGATCCCTGCAAAGCAATGCTTTATCCTTTTCCGTAGGCCGCTTGATTAAACTTGAATATCTATCAACTGCCGGTTTATATCTTACTTCCTCAAGCTTTGTCAGCTTTTTATTTCCTTCGATTCGGTCAAAAACATATTCTCTATAATCTTTAGGATCAATTTTCTTTAATTCAATACGAATATATTCCTCAGCATTTTTAAAACCGAGATATGCGAGAGTAGCAGCTAAACCCGGGTATAGCCCTCTGCTTATCCAACACTCTTTTCGTATTTCCTTCAGCCATTTAAGGTTGGTTTCCCATAGACTATTGTCTTTTTTAAGGCACTTTTGCTGGATTACTTTTTGTACAGAATTAATCATTCGATCCAAGAGAGCAATTGCATTATCATCGGAGATATGTTTACAAACATACTTAAAACTCCGGGCAATATCTCCTTCGGCAAAAACCGCGATGCTGCGGACATCTTTTTTAAGTGCAATATATTCCTGATAAGGCAGGCGCACTCGTTCTTTAGGGTCATTCTCAATAATCCGTGACCATATAACATCGCTATATTTGACCGCCATATCTTCCGGAATATCATCCCACTTGGAAACATTATGAATTCTTTTAATCCTTGCTACACCAACAAGAAGATATTTTTTATCATCACCAGATACAGGATTATCATAATTGCAATAATAGAAGACCAGTCCGGCATTACCACCCTTTTCAACTACAGAAAAAAATTCTGTCATAATCTCGATGCGTTCTTCTGCAGGGCGCGGTCGCCCGACTTCATCCCACATATCTTCAAATGGCCAGCTCCCCGAAGCATTTGCCGGCATTGTTACTTTTTTGGGTGATGTGTTTTTAATGAAATCCCTTGGTGTATGTTTGTGCTGAAATGGTTTTCCTCCAAAGGCATTTATATTTTCACTGCACGGAGGAACACAATTCTCTATTTCTCCACAATATTTTCCTTTGTTCTTCTCTTCTTTTGTATCATCTTTATCTCTTCTGATCGTCTCAGCATTTACCGAATGAAATCCTTTACAATACACATTTTTCGCAGGTTGATTACAGACACAACCGTCCCAGCCGCGATCATGCCATGGGAGTCTTATTGATAGGTGCTTCATGAGATTTTATTCTCCAATATTTACAGGCCTAATAATTCATTATGTTGGCTTGGCTTTCAGCCCTAGGTATCTAAGAATAATTGCCTTGGATTTACCCCTATTTGCTCTCAGAAATTTATTAAACACATATTCCAATTTGTTGTAACCTTCTCTACGAGATTTATTTATAATTTTTGCTAATTTTTTCATTTTTGCACGCGATAACTTCTTCCTAATAATCTTAAATCTTTCAAACAACATACTACCTTTCCATTTATCGTCAATCATCTTCAGCGCACCCACCTCTGGTTCAGTGAGCCAGTTCAATTCTGACATAAAATTATTGGCGGCTAATTTATATGGCTCATGCCTAACTCGTACTATTCCACCTTTTCGGTCTGCACTAATACGCAGATTGCTTCTTAAACGTTTTGTGGATTTATTACTCATATTTTCATTATCAATCATTTTTTCTACATGCCTATGGACTACACTTGCAGGTTTTCGTAGTTTCCAACGTTCAAATTCGACATTGGCTATTCGCTTTGGTGTTAACTTCCTAATGTCTTTCTTCTCATGCAACCGATTAAGCATTTTACGTAGTTTCCCATTCGGTGGAATCTCATTTGTACTTAGATAGAGTTCTCTTGTAGCGACACAAGTAAAGGTTGTCAATATTTTATCAAAACGGGCTATTGCAGGAAACCCTTGCAGTTTTCTTTGGTCGGCCTCATCATGGAGAACAATGCATTGGCATTTCTCACCTTTTCTAACATTCATTTTTCGCCCACCACGCCCAGCTTCCTGCCAATATTCTTCTAAGCTTAGAGGGGGATAGAAATGGATGATAAAATCCAGTTTGGGGAGGTCTATTCCCATCCCAAAGGCTTTCGTTGCAACTAAAATTCGAAGCTTATGAGACGGAAATTTCTTTTGTATTACTTTTCTGCTCTCGATATCCATTCCGCCATGATAGCAATCAATTTTCTTTATTCCAGATTCTTGAAGTTTTTTACATATGTTCGGAGCTTGCATCGCGCCAAGGCCCTCTCCTCCTTCAGCAAACGCACTGAATATTATTCCCATCTTGTTATGCAAGAACCCACCAGGGCCAAGAAGACCTGAAATATAGCGTATTTTTTCTGCGTCGTTTTTAACAGCGCGGAGGCGTATATGTAATTCCGGTCTATCTGCTTCTTTTTTTTGAACAATGTAATTTTCCGGAGGGATTGTGACCCGCAATTTATTTGCCGTTTCTTCTTGTAACCATCGACTAGCTGTTGCGGTTAGCAATAGAACCGGAATCTTCTCTTTAAGGTGCTTTTCAAAGGTTTCTATTTCCTGAGCGACGTGCAAATATTTCGTTCTAAAACTATAACCCCATTCAATAACGCAATGTGCTTCATCAATTACTATTCTCTTTACCTTATTCTCACCCATCTTAAGAAGATGTTTAAACTCCTCTGATTTCAATCTCTCCGGTGAAATATAGAGAAGTTTCAAGAGACCTTTACGAATCCACTTTTTGACAATCCTTTTCTTACTATCTGATAAATCAGAATTATAATAGGCCGTTTTACCGTCCCGATGGTTGTAAACTTGGTCCTTCATGAGCGCAATAAGTGGGGATATTACTATGGTAAGTCCATCGGTCATGCCAGCAACGGCTTGAAAGGTAAACGATTTTCCTCCTGAGGTTGGAAGAACTCCAAAAACATTCTCTCCTTTGAGATACTTTAAAGTAATCAAACCTTGCTCTTTTGACATAAAATCTTTATAATGAAGGTTTCGAATCACCTTCCATATCTTATTATAATCACAATCCCTTAATTCAACTTCATTGCGACGTTGAAGATCTAAAAATATGCTACCCGGTAATTTGCCTTTATTTGCTTTAATAGCCACAATCCACCTCCTTAATGATTTGTTCTATGATGTAAATCAGGCAAAAAATTTATGTTTATCAGGGTCCGAGCTACATTTTTTACACAATTTCCAGTATTACTCAATTCCGCTCGGAAAGCCCCCTCTAAATGAAGTTATCGTTTAAATCCCACATACTTTTAAAACAATCGATACTACTTCGCTTGCGACTTTCGCGTGAATTGTCATATCCGATTCGCCAACATACTTCCAACGAATTTGAAGTTTCTTGCTATGCTTGGATGATGAAACCTCAACATTTTGAAGGTCATGTTTTAATAGTTGTATCATATACTCTACATTCTGTTTTGGGCCTTCAAAGCAAATGTACCCAAGGCCCAATTTCGTCGGGTCTCTGTTGTCAGGCCAACAAATAATAATATCTTTATTATCAGGAAAAACAATTCTCCAAGTTTCATACTTCCCAGGGTCTTTTTTAAGAACATATCCCTCGCGTAGCATATTTTCTGTGAAAATGTCAAATGCTGTCTGTGCTTTTTTCCATTGAATAGCTTTGTCCTTTTTGTCTCCAGATTCCAGCCACTTTTCAGTTTCACGCCAGAATAATAACCAAGCAGGTAATGGTTTCTGCTTGTGAAGTATTCTGTATTCATAAAAGGAAATCTCCACATCGCGAAGATACATTTTACAGAGCATTTCAGTTATTTCTCTGAGGTATTTATTTTTCTCTCCTTCAAGGTTTTCTTGGAACCAATAACTTGGCGCAAAATACACTTGATGCCAACGGCGATTAAAAACCTTTAACAAAGTGGCGTCACTTATTGCAGATTCTTGATATAAAAAACGATTTCTGAATGTAGAAATTAATTCTGAGTTGCTGCAAGATAGGTCGCCACCGATTTCTTTCAAAGTAGTTGTAAGCGACCTCCTTATATCTATTCCTTCGAATTTATCCTTAATGCAGTTTTCCGCAGCTTCGGCGTATTTTATGAAATATTCTTCCCCGCCTTTGTTGGAATCTTTCTTCTGGCTGGGATAGTATCCTTCCCTCAAAAAAGGCCCCAGTCCTGGTTTGTGCTCAATAGATTTATTCAAAAGCAATGCTGCATGATACAAGGTATGGAAGTTTTGAAAGTTGCCATAATAATTATGAAATAGCCTACTTATTTCTACATAGTCGCGTTGTGCGCATTGCACAAGATATTCATTTACCTGCGAGACAATATCATTTGCTTTAGCTTTTTCCTTTTTTATTTCAATAATCGTAAAGCGTCCAATAGCATCTATGGCTAAGAGGTCTGGTATTTGAAAAAGAGCCCGCTCACGGGCCAACAACATCATTTTTCTATCTTTGAATATACGGGAAAATACGCAAGTCAGAAGTGTTTCAACATTTTCTTCTGTAAGAGCAAGTTTACCTTGCCCTTTTTCCACATTTTCTAATTCATTGCGTTTGAATTCTTCCTCACATGCTGGTACAAAATCTGAAATCTTGTCAGCTTCACCTAGGGACCTATGGGTAAGGTCATGACTGATCAATATTCCGTTCCATTTTTTAAATAAGATTTCCATTTGTCATCTTATTTTGATAGGCGTTTTAAATTTATGCGATGTTTGATAAAAATGCTCTTCGCGCAAATCTTATTTAGCCAATTATTCTATGCTTTTTGATTGCGTTAAATCAGAAGTAAGTAAAAGCTCCATAACATGATTTCCTCCAATTATCTTTATATTTTCTTGGAGGGCATATTTCTCAGTCTCTTCTGATATACGATCTGCTGTGTTTATTAGAATGCAAATAGGGTTTTCGAAATGCTTTTTTGCTTTAATCAATTGCTCAATCCCTGCCCGATCATCACGGTCAATTCCGCTTTTTTTCTTCACTTGAATCAGAATAGTGGGTGAAGTATCTATGAAAATTGAAAAAAAAGGTAAAGGTAATACAGCAACAATATCTGCATCAGCTCCTTCCCCATCATACTTCCTCATTGCTGTAATCACATATCCCTTTATTTTAAGACATTCGGCGACAACATCTTCAAAATATGACGGATTTAATCCAAGAATATCTGGAGTTATTTTATCTATTGACTTCTGTTTTATCTGAAGTAATAGCTGGCGAATTGTTGCAGATTTAAAGTTGTCCTCTCTCTTGTATAATTCCTTTACATTTTCTATAAACTTTTCGGCCCGTACATTATTTACTGCCGATTGATAAGCTATGAATTTTGAGGAAATCAATTTGGCCTCACTGCAAGAATCATAAGAATAAGTACGCTGATTTTCAACGCCGATACAATGTCTGAAATCAGACCACATGGTTGCCGTCTCTTTATCAAACCAATATTCTTTATTTACTGTACATATTGTTAATGTCTGCCAATTCCGTGTCTTCGGTATTATAACTATATCCCCCTTTTTTAATTCCAACATTCTTAATAAAATCCAATAACGGTTCGATGCTTCAATTTCTTCTACTGGTTCATCCCAAGCATTCAAATAATTCGCCACCCATTTATTTCTATCTACGGTTTTCCCATCGGAATCAACTAATTCTAAGTCTATAACGCCCCACCCCTGGCGTAGAGTGCCTTTAAAAAGTTCGTCTATAACAAATTCATGCGCATCATCGTAATTAATCCGGAAAACAAAACATCTTTTTTTCTCCATCTTACTTCCCCTTTTTATTAACCAAGCTGTTTCTGAAAAGCTATACAATGGAAGCCGTACAATTCAATTTAAGTTGCTCCTTTTTTCTTCATCATTTGCCGCTTCCCCAAATACTCCTTATCCACCTTCCCCTGCTCCTTCTTATTCGACACAAGCACATCAACACGCCCCTTTTCCCGCTTGTAATACATCCGTCCGATATTGCTCTGGCCTGTAGAAAAACGAAGTTCCTTGAAATCCGTGCCCTCAAAACGTTCGCCCTTCAAACTTTCCGGGTTGCAGGCCAGTGTGCCAATGAGTTTGAGAACTGCGGAAGGGTCAGGCATGTATGAGAGTTCGTCGAGCGAATCGCGCAGGAAGCTTATATTGGGGCAGAGCGCGGCTATTGCTTTTTCGAGGCTGGAATCTGTTGAAGGGATTTTCCCGGATTGCAGGTTTTTGAAGCGCTGCTCCTGACGCTCCATGCTTATCACGTTCTGCCTGAGTGCATCGCCTTGTTCGCGCAGCCTTTCCGCTGTTTGTGCCAGGGTGTCGCGCTCGTTCTTAAGTGCGTCTTTTTCCTTTTCATAGTCCATGGCCATGTCGATGGCCGTAGCAGCTTCGGCTTCCTTTGCCTCAAGAGCGGCTTTCGCTTTTGACAGGCCGGCTTCCGTTTCATCTATTTCCTGTTGGACATCAATGAGCTGACTCCTGGCGGTTTCCAGGTCTTTTTGAAGCTCGCGGAGCCTTCCTGCTTGGGAGCATATATTGTATTGGCTCTTGAAGAAGGTGTCGATTTCGTTTTCGGTTGCGTTGAGCGGTTTGCCTTCAGTGCCTATTTCCGGCTTTTTAATCTGGATATACCATTGGTACTGCCTGCCGTCTGCCGAAGGCTTGTGGCTTATGCCGGATTTTTTGCAGACAAAACCGGCGGCAGGGAGTTTCTCAATGATTTCCTTGAGCAGAGCTTCATCGGCATTAACCAGTATATACGAGTGATAGCCCGAGCAGTCGGCGAGGTATTCAAGCTTTTTCTGCGGTTGTGCGGCCTCTGCCTGTTCAAGGTTGAAGGAGATGTGGATGCGCGGTTCTGTGGAAAACTTTCCGCCTTCAAGACCCGACACCCAGGCAGTCAATTGGCCGCCGCGTTTATCAAGGTCAGGCGCGATTTGCGATGCAAGCTTGCGCTCTATGTAGCCGAGCTGTTCGCCGGTGTCGAGTTCCACCCGTATGGCATTGGGGTCTTTGTCGTTTTCCGGCACGCGAACCAGCCGGACAGGGTCGTCTATCATGAAGCATGACGCGTAATGCACGCCGTTGAAGAAGCGCGTGGCGGTAATTTCGGTGGTGAGGATTTCGGGCATAAGCGGGCTCAAGGTTTGACGTAAGAATCATCACATAAAATGAGACGCCCTTTCCGAGATACCCCCCGCCTCTAAATCATGCATGGCACCCAAGAAAAGGGATAATCCGCTCCTGCAATTGACCAATCTTCGCCATGGCAAAAACCGGGCTTTTGAGTTCTGGGCGTCAGGGATGTTGTAAGGGTCTGTTGAGAACTTTTATTATATCATAGCATATTCAATTAGTCTATTTAATTGCTTTCTTCGCATTGCCTCAAATTAAATGTAACCGAAGCGTGAGCATAAAGGCATTCGTTGCCTCATAATTCAGGTAACCCAAGCTGAAAGGGGTTACCACTATGGGGCGCAAAGAAAAAACAGCATATCTTGATGCCATTCGAAAGCGATACCGTAATGCCAAGAGACGAGACAAGAAGGCGATTCTGGATGAATTTTGTGCAGTGTGCAAGTACAACCGCAAGTACGCGATTCGCTTGCTCGGCAAGCCTAAGAAAAAGCAGAAGGCCAAACGTGGACGAAAACCGGTATACGCCGACCCTCGGTTCCTTAAGGCGCTACAGAACATCTGGCGTAATGCTGACTTCATGTGTTCTCGCCGTCTCTTGGTTATCATCCCGATATGGCTGCCGTTCTATGAACAATCGTTTGGGCCGCTTGCCGAGGATGTTCGTGCCCGACTTCTCTTAGTCAGCCGGTCGACGCTTGACCGCGTTCTATGCCCTTTACGTGCGCGTATGGGCAAAGGATTATGCGGCACCAAGCCGGGCTCCATGCTGCGCAATCAAATCCCCATTCGTACCGACAACTGGGATATTACCCAACCCGGATTCATGGAAGCCGATACGGTTGCCCATTGCGGCACCAGCCTTGCCGGAGAATTCGTGTGGAGCCTTATCATGACTGACATCCATACTGCCTGGACCGAAGGCCGCGCTGTGTGGAATAAAGGTTCCCAAGGCGTCATTGAGCAGGTTAAAGACATAGAACAACGAATACCTTTTACCCTGCGTGGCTTTGACTGTGATAATGGCTCCGAGTTCCTCAACTATCATCTCGAACGCTACTTCGCCGTGCGGCAAGATCCTGTAACGTTCACCCGGTCACGCCCCTATAAGAAAAACGACAACGCCCATGTAGAACAGAAAAACTGGGCGCAGGCCAGGCACTTGCTCGGTTATGATCGGATCGAAAATCCCGACACGCTTCCCTTGATCAACGACCTCTATGCCAACGAGTGGTCTCTCTATCAAAACCACTTCTGTCCATCGCTGAAGCTCAAATCCAAAATCCGAATAGGTTCTCGATACCGAAAGACCTACGAAAAACCGAAAACTCCCTATCAAAGAATCGTCGAATCACCCTACATCGCTTCAGATGTCAAGCAGAGACTTGAACTGACCCACCGTGCTCTCAATCCATTCCAACTAAAAAAGACTATCGAAAGAAAACTCAAAACTATTTTCAACCTTGTTTCGGTTACCTCTTTTGTGAGGCATCGAATCTGATCCTTCGGTTACCTTTTATTATGAGGCAACACGTCTTTCAGGCTATCTCTAGCCTTCAACATTTTTTGTCGTTCAAACAACCATCTCAATTATAACCCAAGGTTCTGTGCAATCATAGTCCCCGTCCCGCTCCATCCAAACGCCTCCAGCGGGTTCCGTCCCAGACTTGTCAGGGTTTTAAGGGCCATGTCCGGATCCATTTCGCGATACTTTACCAGCCATGCGAACAGCACAAGTCCTGTGCGTCCCATGCCTGCGGAGCAATGGACAACGATCCGTTTCCCGTCCTTTTCTGCCTGCACGATAAAGGGGAAAATTTCATCGAAGAGCTGTTCTTTGGGAATGGCCTGTCCATCCCCCACAGGCGCGTGCAATACATTGGAAGCGCCGAAAGAATCCCTGTATTGCCTGAGAAGCCCGCCTGAATAATAAATCAGCTGATCTTCATTCAGAAGGCAGCACACTCTTTCTATGCTGCGCTTCTTCATGAAATCGATCCACTCCCTGACTATTGCCTCTTCCACGTATTTGGAATTCCCGGACCAATACCCCGGCCTGCTCGCGCCGAAGAGCGTGGTTTCTTTTGGTGATGCCGGCGCGAAATTGTTCGATTGGATTTTGATTTCCTGCCGCATGTTTTCCTCTGTCCCTATTTGGATTGATGATGCTCCAAATCGGAATGCTGCAGGCCCGGTTCGGTCTTCAGGGACGCTTTCTTCTCAATGAAGGGTGCAAGCTGTTCCGGCGTGCCGTAAGTTATCGTCATAGGGAAATTTTTCTCGAAAAACTCCCATTTACAGCGGTGCATGGCAAGTGAAAAGTTGTCCATCTTCCTACGTAGGATTTGCACTTTCTTTCCATACTCCTTCTTGTCTATATCGCCGTCCTTCATCCTGTTCCGCAGCTCCTTGCGTTTCCTCAGAAACTTCTCTCTTGTCATTTCAACAACCGACATTTCGTCTATTTTGTTTTTAACAGCCTGATATTTTTCATGCAGGGTCTCCAGGTTTTTCTCCGTGTATTCGGCAAGAAGGTAAAGGTTCTTGAGGAGATACTCCGCGGCCGAATCTCCATATTTGCCGTCATACGAGTCCACACTTCGTGCGAAAATGGGAATGTGCGAGCCGTTATGCAACCCCGCATATGGCCTGGTTATTTTCACCTCAATATCGTTATCGAAGCGATGCATTATTTCGCCCTCCACGGGAACGTCGCCGACCTTGATTGTCACACTTTTACCATTGACCATACATACTCCTTTATTTTTTTACGGTCAGATCTTTGAGAGTGCCCGTTACGCTCGCTCCATCGGGCCCTGTTTCCGCAACCCTGTATCCCGTGAACTTCGGCACCTTGTCAATGCCGCCCTTCATGCCGTCGGCCCATTTCCCCAGACGTTTTTTTGTCTTCTTGTCGAGCCTGAATACCTGAATGGTGAATGCATCCGGCTTTGCGTTGTATCGGATTCTTATCCAGCCCTTTTTGATGAGCGCCCTCATGATTTCTTCCCTGGCAAAGCCCTCCATGTGCAGCGGTTCGCCGTGCTTTTTATACACGGCGGATATTTTCCTTGCCGTGGTCCCGAACACCTGCGGATTTTCTATCACCAGGTCTATGTGATGGTCCGGCACGGGCAGGATTTTTCCTTTTGGTGAAATCCAATAGGCTTCGTATTTCAAAATCATCTCCAATTGTTACTTACAGGAACAATAACGGCAATGCGGCTTTCATGTCTTCAGAATATCTAATACCTCCTGCAAATCATAAGCATCCCGGACATTGAATTTTTTTACATGCTTATAAACAGGCATGTACAGATGATAAAACCTTTCTTTGTGCCCGTATTGCAATTTTTTGCATGCGGTGCAGATACCGTGCCACTGATGGCATCCGGACAGAATCGACCCGCCTGCCCCGCAGATCACAACCCGGCCTCCGCACTCCGCGCAGACATCGGTAAGCACATTTTTTTGCCAAAGCTCAAGCAACGCGCCGAGAAAAATTCTCTGGCAGCCGGTAAATGACGCTCCAATGTATGCTTTCCCTATTGTGCAGCAATACAGTTTCGGGTCGTTCAGGATCATCTCCTGTTTGCTTAGGATCATATCAAGGTTGTCGACAAAAAGTTTGTGCTCGTTTTCCGTGTGCTCTTCGCGCTTCAGTATTGCTACGACCTCTTCCAATGTGCCCGGATGTTTCTTCTTGTTCATCGTTTTCGATTTCAGGGCCTGCCCCCACACTTCATAAAGCCGCACGGTGCCGTTGACCTGTTTTTTGCATGCCGGGCAGATGCCGTGCCATGCGTATAAATCCGAAGAATCAACACACACGGCCCCTACGACCAAAGCACTACCCGAACATTCGGGACAACGTGCCGTAAGCTTCTGTTTTTTCCAAAGTGTCACAAGCTGCCCAAGCGGAATATATTGGATTAAAACGGGCGAGCATACAATTGATGCCGTATTAATTGTGAGTCGTGAGGTATCCGGAAAATTGGTTATCATATATGATCTGGAAAAAATCAGGTCGATATTTTCCAAAAGAATATTCAAATCTTTCTCACGTTCTGCGAGCATGGTTGATTCAGAAACAGTATATTTCATGGCCTTTTCCCCTCCATAAAAATCTTCACCGGCTTTCCCGCCTTTCTTGCCCTCTGTATCGTGTCCCATGTCCCGCCGGTTTTCTTTTCCGTAAAAGCAACGATTTCATCGGCCTGGTCCACTATTTTCTGGTTCCTCTTATGATATCTTCCTTGCATTTCGTATTGTTTCTTCAAACCCTTCAGGTAAGGAAAAAATTCAACCGTTTTAAGACCCCGCTGTTTCGCATATTTCACCGCGGCTGCGTCCACGCCTTGGCTCCACCTGACACGACTGTTACATCCTTTGGAAGACCATTAATAAACCTTTTTACAAGGCCAAGCCTCGGAAAGGTCCTGGAACCAACAACTGCTATTTTCAAATGTTTTCCCGTCATTTTTAGTGTTTCTGTTCAAATTCCCTCAGCCATTTAATAAAGACTTACGATTTATATCGCAATTAACGTCATCATTCGCATGCCGCGAACACTCTCATCTTTGCATGAAGCGCATCCTTCATGGCGTTGCCGTCCGGCAAATTGTCTGCCGGAATGTCGGAGAACCCCTTCACAACTTTCAAGATACACAGGGTCGAAAATGAGCGGCCAAATAAACCAGCCGCTTTCCTCTCCGGCCTTGCTCCCAACGGCATTCGCCCTGAGTTGTTGCAACTGATGTGGGTTTTTTCTTTGTCGATTGAATCCCGACGGTGAACACATTTGTAACAGTTCGGCTTTTCCATGATCCACTCTCCTTTCCTACCGCATTCGATAATAATATCGTATGCAGCAACGACAACTATTGTCGCAAAAGAGGATTATCCAAATGCATATTAAGCGATGGCGGCAAAACCCACTAAAACATTTTAATTTCCTTCTTGCTGCGTCATTATTTGTCGCCTCAAAAAGGTATCCTTTTACCTATAAAAAAAGGAGGTAATAATGAGTAAAAGAGGGTACTCCAAAAAGGGCGGCAAAGGCGGGTGGAAGATTATTACTTCCTTCCCGTCTAATACTTGTATGAGATACACTTTCATTTCCAGAAGGGACCTTGAGCCTGTCATTGCCAACGCTCCTGGAGCGCGGCTGGCGTTTGTTATGAAGTATCACGCCAAGGTGGTCCAGGCGGCAAACAGGGTGAATGCCAAACGGCAGGACAAGACCAGTGACGACGTGTACATGGAACTCTGGGAGCACGTGTTCGACCGGGATTGCCGGGTGTTGAGGGCATATTCGGAAAAGAGCAGCTTGGAGGCCTACATTTGCACCTGCCTAGGTCACAAAGCAATGAGTATTGCCTCCGACATAACCAGAGACGCAGAGCATCTTGCCAACCAAGTGGAATGCAGTTTGTGCAACCCCCATGAAAATCAACAGGATAACGATGAAGAAGACGCCCGCTTCAGAGCAAGGTTGTTAAAGAGCGCTAATGCCCTTGTGAAATCGCTGCCTTCGGAAAAAGGCAGATTCTTCACCCGGGCCTTTGTTGATTGTGCGCCAACGGAAACGCTTAAAACAGAATTCGGCCTGGGGTCCGACAACGCGGTGTATCAGTGGAAAAACAGGATGCGGGCAAGGCTTGGGAGCCTGGCTAAAACAGTGTGTCCTGTAAATAGCATGCATTGATTGCATGGCCGATGTCCCGCAAGGGGCAACGGCTTGGTTTTTATTAAACAAAACAGGTTGGAAAACGGCAGTGCACTTTAACCGGAGCTCTGCTTTTAAGGAGAAAAAATATGCAGAACGCAATTGATCTTAACATCGTGGCCTCATGGTTCGACAACAAGTGCCCGGCACAGCGCCGCCCCGCTGTTGAGGCATACCTTTCGGTCAGGCCCGGCCTTTCCGATATGATAAGTAGTCTGCTCGATGTAACCCATGCGCCACCCGAAAAATCGTTATTGCATCTCAGAAAAAAAGTGTTGAAGAGGTTTTGCAGAGAACGGAGTGATTCTAAAAAGAAAAGGAAATAAGGTAAATCTTCAGAAACCCGATTACATCTTCCATCTACCCTATATTGCCATCATGCCTACTTACACTCCCAGCATTCCACTCCCCCGTGCCCGGCACACGCGCCGCGTCCGGTATTGTCGCTGGTCGTCCCGTCCCTGCATGCAGCACCGGTCCGGTTTTCCTGCGGGCAGTCCTTTGAACAGTTGTGACGTGTGATTTTCATGCTCTTGAATCCCGGGGGAGGCTGTCCGGGCGAAGCGGCTTCTTTCGACATAACGGCCCTTTTCATCTCAGCGTTGAGGTGCCAGAAAGCCAGGTTTACTTTTCCCTCAACCCGGTTTTCAATGGAACGGGGAAGCTCCGGAAAAAAATCAATTCCGGTGACCTTCTTGACGGAATCAACAGTAACCGCGAAAGCCGCCAATGGTTCGTTACTTCCTTCATTTCGCATGATGAACCCTATGGCTTCCTCAACAGGCGGCTTATAGTCCAGCACTACCTTGTAATAATATTCTGGAACAGCTACATTGCTTGCGCCGATTGTGGGCAGATCTTCTTTGAGAATAGGCCCGGTAACGACGTACAAAGTGTCGAAATCCTTTGCCCATTCCCGTACCTGATCTTCAAGATGTTTCCATATTCCCCGGTTAAGATGGGGCTTCTGAGGACTCATGTTTGACATGAAAAACGATTCTGATTGTGCAGTAGCGTTCCAACGGAAATCGGCTGATGGTGCAAGGTGACCTTTATCGTATCCAGAACGGGCATAATCACGGGGCGTTGCGCTTCCTTTGTGTACCGCAGTATCTGGTCGAAAATCATTCGACCGAGGTACTTCTGAAGCTTCTACGCGTGATCGGCAGATCATATAACAGACCCACGACGCTTGTTTGTACTTGTCGGCGAACTCCAGAGTATAGGCGTAATGACGGATTATCTGGCCGCTGCCGGGAGCTGGAAGAAAATAATCGAGAGAGGCGGCGAAAGAGGCTGATATGAACCAAACCAGAAAAAGAACGGTACGCATGATACCTGCCTATGTGGAAACCGGGGCATCAACCATAGTGTATACTCTTTACGTGGTGATAATCAATTTCTTCCGTATAGGTAAACCCGCAGAATTAATTTCAGCCTTTCCATTTTTTTATATGAAACGTGCCATGCTCTAACCAGTCATGCTGTTTCTTGATTCAGTCATCCGATGTCGACATTTATGCTCGCTGGCGATTCATCCGTCTATAAACACTTCGTCTGCTGTTAATAAGAAGCAGAAAGGCCCTTTTCCTGCGCCATAGATTGTATTTGATGATGTTGGAGTAAATTCTTTTTGCAAGCTGCGAGAGTGATCGAAAACCTTCCTGTTTAATTGCGATAATACCGAACTCAAACGCGATGCAATCATTGATGAATTGTTCCTTCTTATCAGTAACCAATATCCTGCCGTATAAATATTCCTCGAGGCTTTTTCCCCAGGCGGCATCGTTATGACTATCTTAACATATTTCTTCAATTCCTTGGCAAGGCCAACCAAACCGCCATCAACCACAAGCAGATTTTTAGCCATGGGAATGTCGGCAAACAAAATGTGTTTCTTTCTTTTTCTGTCAGGCTTACTTCTTTTCATAAAAGAACCATCGTTCGTTTTTTTCACGCTGACTCCACCTTCGTCAATAGTTTGATTTTCTCAATCACGGAAACCACATGCTCGCACCGCTCCAAGGTCCCGGCAAACACTACCGTGCTCCCTGTCTTGTGTGGGGTCATCATAATCTCAACCGCACGGATAGCATCACAATGGATGGCTTTGATGATCTGAGAAGCCACCTCGGCCTGTGTGTGAACATTGTCGTTAAAGAGTATAGCCTTGTACGGCGACCCCAGGTCTACTGAAGCCACCTCCAGAATATCGGATTTTTCGTTCATGTTTTCCATTCCATACCGGATTTTTATTTCATAAATTACTTTCTGACGGCTCGGTAACAGGCGTAAACCCCATCGGCCTCGTATGGACCCCATTTTTCGCTGCCACTTCCTTGATAAGTGCGCCCACAAGTGTGGCGTGGGACAGCTTGTCTTTTCCGAAAAAGCAATACTGCTTGTACACTGCCTTAAAATCGCCGGGCGTGAGGTATTCCAGGGCGCGGAGCCTTGCCCTGTCCGCACCAGACAGGGGGCCATTTATGAGACGGCTGCAAAAGCGGCCATAGAAAATGTCCACTCCTTCGGGTTTAAGGTACCCGAATTCGATCTTGAAAGAAAACCGGCGTATCGCAGCCGAGTCCATGATGGTTTTAAGGTTCGTGGCACAGATGAGCATCCCATGGAACGATTCCATGGCCGTAAGAATCTCGTTGACCTGGCTTATCTCCCATGAGTGCATCGCGGCTTCCCTGTTGTAAAAGAAGCTGTCCGCCTCGTCAATAAGGAGGATGGCGCGTTCGTTTTCCGCTTCGCGGAACGCAGCGCGGATGGCCTTCTCGGTTTCGCCAACATATTTATTAAGCATGTCACTCGCAGGCCGCACCACGAGTTTACGATTGAGCCTTCGCGCCACGTATTTGGCAAGCTCTGTTTTGCCCGTCCCGGGCGGTCCGTAGAGCAATACATTCATATTGAACACTGGGCTGTCTTTGAACCCTCCTGCCCATGCCTGATTGAACTCCTCCAAGATGTTCATCATCTGCGGGACGTCGCAGTTGACACTGAGCCCCTCAAGTCCATATTCAGGCGCATCTGCTTTCTTGATGTTCGGTGCGCAGTCACGGCCGCTTGCCATCGCATGGTGAGACGAAAGGATCTTTTCGATAAAGGACGTGCATACTGCGGCTTCGACTCTGGCCCATTGCACACGGCCCGCATCTCGCAGGGCTGTGTCGATGATTCCGGCGCTTGTCTCATACGCAGACGCGAACCGCTCTATATCGGTTTCCTTAATATATGGAAGCAGGCCATACTTTTCCGCAGCTGTGTGCCATACTGCGGTACGCTGCTCAAAGGTAAGTCCCTTGAATTCTATGGAATAGTCGAACCTGCGCATGGATGATTCGGCAATGCCGTCAAAGCGGTTGGTGATCCACACGATAAAGGCCTTGGAATTGTCGAGAATGGTGTTTACCGTGGCCTTATCCGCGGCGCCAGAAGAGAAGAATTCCGGCTCTGCATTGAGCATGGCATCTGCTTCGTCAATAATGATGCACGATGAAGTGAGATCAACCATCTGCTCAAACGCCAGAAGCGCGCGATACCGGAAATATCCGCCCACGTCTGATTCTCCTGATTCCTCGACTTTGGTTTTGATTTCGTACACGCGGATGCCGAGCTCCTTTGCAAGGGTACGGGCAAAGGAAGTCTTACCTGTTCCGGGTTTTCCATACAGGAGGATGTTGACGGCTTTGTCTGCCGGCTTGTGCTTCCAGAGAGTTTTAATGACCGGGAAATGCTCTTCACCCGACGGATAACTTGCAAGCGGGAGCACGCTTCCTGTGAATTCCCGGAAATACCTTTCGGACAGGGGCGTGGCGCTCCTGCCCTCGAAGAATTCCACGATTTCGTCCGGTACGTTTTTTTCTACAAAAATCCCGAGTTTGAAAAGCTGGCCGTTTTTACGCAAGGCACGCGACACACACGATTTTTCCACGCCAAGGATGATCGCCATTTTCTCCATACGCAGTTTCTGCTCACGGCTGGCCCATATTTCGAGCCAGTCCGAAAACTCATCGTACAGCCGCTCAACCCACCGGTCAACGGTGTAGAAGTGTGCGAATGTTGCAAGTTGTTCTTCCACATCGTCGAGCCTGAACATTCCGGCGAACTGGGAGATTCGTTGCCTAAGCGGGTCGCCAAGACATCCGGAAGCCTCTATGATCTTCTTGGTTTCGCGCAGGCACCGCATGACAGGCGAGAGTATTAAAGACCGCACCGAGGCGTTGTCGGAAACACCTTCCAGGCAGTCGTCCACTGAGCGCTCGTTTTTAGCAAACCCTTTTCGTTCGTACTCGAAAACGTCTTTGTCGTACCTGTTGAAAAGAGATTTAAGGATTTTCAGTTTGTCATTTTCCGGCATCCAGGGCAAAGTCCTCTTGAAGATCTGCTGATTGGGAATGGTCCCTATGTATTCGAGAATATTGACAAGATAGCACAGCCGTTTGTAGGCAAGGTATTTGAAGGCGTTTGCAGACGAGGAAATCTTTTTTGAAGATTTTTTAAAATCACTTATGCGAACCATGATATTGCCCCTTTAAAAGTTTTATCTTTATTGACGTTATAAGGGGCGATATCTTCCAGAATCACCCTTCGATCCCTAATTTATAATTCATTTCCCTGAAAAAACTCGGTACACCACCTATCCACTCCTGAATGGCGCTATAAAAGCCGGGGTTGTCCGGCGCAACAGGCATACCTGCGGACGCCAGTCCCTCTGTAACACGTCTAAACACCGATGGTCCAAGCACGAATTGCCGCACCTCGGCAAAGGGGCTGTTTACCAGCATGCGCAGGGCAAGCCATTCCTGTTTTGAGCAGTAATTGTCGTACCGTTTTGCCCACACCGTAAGAAGCTGGAACGAGGCCTTGAGCGCCTCATGCGCCAGTATGATGCCGTTTGAGGATGTTGCGCGGCCGTAGGCGTTCATGGCAGTGATGCAGTCGGGGTCGTCGGGGTCTGTTTCGGGTTCGTAGCACACGTCGCATTCTCCAAGGCTGTGCTCCGGCCCCAGTAGACAACGGCCGTTTTCTTCATTCTGATTTCTGAAGAGCCCAAAATGACTCATGCGTGACGCTGTGAAAAACTCGCCATAGGCTTCGTACAGCCCCGGCGATATCGCATTGAATCTCGGTTTTGCCCATTCAACAAATTTTTTCATGTGAATGATTGCAAACCCCTGGGCAAGCAAGCTGTATAGTTCTGCACGCTGCACTGCGCTGCACAAGAATTCCAGAGTTGCACCTTCAAACCCGGTTTGTCTTGCCTGTGTCGGCTCATTGCTGTCGAGCTTGTGGAGGATCTCACTCACCACAGCAGGATTGTTCTGCTTGAATTCGATGTCGAGCTTCTCCAGCACCCTGCCGCATTCGTTTCCATAGAGGCCCGCACAATAGTCTTTTACACATTGTAGTATCTCCTGCTCATGGCCGGCCTGGAGCCCGGGAATGTCGAACATCGCCTGCATTGTCGGGCCAGATTCCTCGATCGCCAGGTATGCCTCGCGCTCCTCTTTTTCGATGCGCCCGGTAATTTCCTGCGGCACGCCATTCTTTCCAAACGGGACGGAAAGTTCTGCCGCATTTTCTAGCCACGCCGGAACTGGCCCAAAATACGAAGGCTTGAGCCTGTGGGGAAACTGTTTGGGGTCTGTTGACGGCCGCGGCCTTGTGCCGGGCCGTGGCGAGGTGCGCAGGGGGCTATCGGGCGCGGGCTCAATAATATCGGGATCGGGCGAAGGTAACGGTCCAGGGATGCACGGCAATGTTTCGGGCCGCGGCTGTTCGGTGGTCACTAATGAGTTTCTCATTTATCTTCTCCTGTTGATCCATGCCTTTTTCCAACGGGCCACGGATTTCCAATAAACCCCCGTTTATTTTTCTTTGTGTTTTTCATTGCATCATTGGGCAAACGCCCGTATTTTTCCCGACATTCCTCTGTTTTTTCATAAAACCGCGTCCATGCCTTTAGGGATTCAGCTGCCCACGACCCTGCCGGCTGGCAACTTTCCCATATCTTTTTTTCGTTGTCAACATGCGCCAGAAACCTCAGCCTGTCTCCTTTGAGCGCGAGTACGAACAGGTATGCGGCAATTGCGAGGTGCCCGGTGTACGCAGACCGTTTCCGGATTCAGAATCTGTGATACGGTACGCCTCAAGCTCCGAAACATATTCTGCGAGGGAATCGAGCAGAAGCTGGTATTTCTTGGACAGGGGCATTTCTCACTCCCTTCCCGGAAATGAAAAGAAATCGGCTATTCCGTTTTTCAGGTTCTTCAATTTAGCCTCGCGCCTGCGTTCCTCAAGCCATTTCTGCACAATAGCGCGCGTTTCATCCGAAGGCTCTGCGTTGGCAAATAGTTTCATTCGCCCGGGATGCCACTCCTTGCCGTCACGCACGAGCTCCAGTGTTGCACGCTGCGGACTTGTGATCCTGTAAAAAAAAGCCCCTCCCAAAATCACACTTTCGCAATACGTGGCGACGCAATGGTGCATGACATTCCCCTCCCGGAATAATTCGATAGTTGAGGTAATGGGACTGATGTTGTCGCATCCGCTATAGGGTGGTGCAGGGAACTCAATGCTCCCGTGCAACTCTTTGATCCTATTCAAAAATTCTTCCTCACTGGGGCGGTTGATCTCTCTAACAAGGTTGTCGTGCAGCCGTCGGAGCCCGGTAATTGTCGTGCATTCCGCGGCCCTGTGCATTATATCGCGGCCAAGGTGAACCCCCATGCTGCGGCAGTCGGCGCACAATTTGAGTGCTTCCCTGAACGCTTCATGGTCAAAGCCGTTGTCGAACATCCCGCTGTCAGGCGCGAACACAAGCAGCTTGAGAATTTCGGGACTTGTTTCGAGCTCCCTGAAGAACATCTCAGGCAGCACCCGGTATGCGGCAACAGCACCGCATAATTCGCTGTTATCAAGAAAGCGCGAAATATCACCGGCCGTATTCCAATCGTACCGATCGAGCCTGAACTTCGAAAGCAGGTGCACGGTTTTTTCGGTACTTTTTCCTGTTGCAAATTCGGCTATGCTGCGGCGTTTCTGATACAAAAGCTTTGAAAACTCCGCTGTCCGGCATGCGGCGGCACATTCGTTTTCGTAAAACCGCAGTCCGGCCAGATACACCAGTGCCGGATTTTCCTGCACCAGGGTAAGATGGGCAGGGTATTCGCGAAGGGTACGCAACACCAGCATCAGGCAGACGCCGAACGGCGCAGCGGCTTTGCGGACCTGCTCAGGTATTGTGCTCGAAAACTTTTCAACTGCATCAGGTGGTTTCCTGCACTGGACATGGTTGGAACCGGGAAAAACCCCCGTATATGAATTCCCGCACGCGAGCAGAGGAAAGCAGAAATCTATCTGTTGATCAAGCCACCCGAAATCCCGGGTCCAGCATTGGGTTGCAAGCCCATGTTCCCAGGGCCTAATCCGGATATAATCGCCATCTACCGGCCGCAAATCGAGGTACAGGCTTTTTTCTAAACTATTATAGGAACAGAACCTTCTTACCAGGCCTGCACCGTATCCAGGGAAAAGACGGTTCGCGGTCCTGTTATCAAAGGGGTCCCAGCGGACAATTCTTACAGGGTTTGGCCTTCGCCTTCTTTCCACAAACACCTTTTTCGGTCCGGTATCGATTGTAAAAGACGGCATTATTTCTGCAATTCTGTTTTTATCATTTTCAATACCCATAAAACCTCCTATGTGTATTGACGTAAAACCGATAGCAATCTTCCACATGAAACACTGTAGGTTAGCCGCAAATATCTGGCAGTTTTGACCAGATCCTCCGTCATATAGTATAAAAAGGAGGCGGTTATGATAAAAAATCCCGTTGTTGTAACGGCTGGCTCCCGTACCTCAGTCCGGATGGATCGCGAAATGCGGAGGCTCCAGAAGCGTAAGGCCCGGCTCGAAAGGAAAATGAAAGGGATAATAAACCGGCGGCCCAAAGAAAAGGATTTGCCCCGCGAAATAAAGTTCTTCGATTGCATGTCGAAAATCGTGGTGACTGACAGGTTCACCAGGGAATACATGGACGTACTGCTCAAGTACAAAGACGATATAAACGCCAGGCTGGTGCAGAAGGCGGGGTGAGAAGTAATATCATGACAGACAAACCCACCAGTCCGCCTTTTGAGTCCTGCAAAAGCCTCAATGATATTATTTCGAACATGGATAAGCTTGTAGACCGCTTTGGCAAAGAACCTGTGGCAGGCCTGCTCGAATACGCAAAATACGCGGAGCTAAACCGTACAAGACTCATAAAACCACCCCTTATTTCAAAGCTGCCCTCATGCATAAGCATCTCTCTTGATTCGATCCGCAGGGTGACAGTGGAGGTACCTTGCGATCGGTTTACTGCCGCAACCGGGTTCGTGCCCGTAGACGGGTTCAGCGACATCAGGCGCATGCTTGACTTTGACGAACTCCCCCGGCTCCTGCACAATCTGGCTGATTTACACCCTTGGATCGAACATTTTACCGGCAAACCCTGCAAAACGGGAATGTACGGCCAGTATTTTTACCGCCGCATCAAACGCGAGGCGTACCTGTATATGAAATCCGGAAAAACAGGGCTGCCGCTTGCGGAAATCAGACGCGCCGTTGCCCTGTATGCCGGCCTTCAGCAGGAAAACGATGACATCCGGCGAACGCTCACTGCGGCAGCATCGCCGGAAGAAATTCCTGTGCAGAATGCACTTGCCGAGCTAGTTTTTTCACGTATACCCCGCCTCCTGCAATCGGTCGCTTATCTTGACATATCGAAAATCTGTGAGACTGCAAAATTCAAAATACAGGCCCTCGATCTGAATCCTGCAGCCAAAATTGCGGTCACTCACCAGATAAACTCTGTATCGTCCCTGGATCAAATAGATGAATTGGCCCGGGAAAAGCTTCCTGAACTGCTTGGAAAATTGCGAACAGATCCTCGCTTAATACGAAAAGCGACTGACTTGCTTTCGTCGTACACACATGAGGCAGACAGGCTCTCGTGTTTGTATGAGGCTTGGTTCCTGCCCGAAGGCATGAGACAATATTTCACACGGTACAGACCAAAAAAACTCGGCCTCACAATTACAAAGTGCTCACAGGAGGTCCATTCTGTGCCGGAGCACCATAGCCTCCAGCTCTATCCTGCAAAAGACTTGCTTGAATATCTCAAAGGAGAAATTTCCCACGACTGCACCACAGGCGATGAACTTGCCCGGCAGCACCTGGAAACTCCGGAATTCTTTAACTTGCGTGTTGTGTGGCACGACATGTGGGCGGGAAACATCTACTGCCTCGACTTTTCCGAAACGCACCAGTGCTGTATCATAGATAAAGTCCAGGTGCCTAGGGTGTTCAGGAAAGAATGGAACGGCTTTTTCCAGGAAGTGATACTGAAACTTGCAGAAAGTTGCGGAAAGGTGAAACTACTGCTGCCCGAGAACATCTCAAATCAGGAGACAGTTTACGAGGCGTTTGCAGAATACAAGAAGAGCCTGCCGGCCTATCTGTACGAGCCCAACCATTTCAAGAATATAGACCGGTTTGCGTCGTTTGAAAGCGTGTCGAGGAGCAGGAAGTTCTTGGCGGTATAGAGGAAGAGAATATTGACGATTTTTAACAGGTGCTTGATTCGTCACACTAGCCTGCTTGTCCACTTCAAATTAATTTTTGCCTGGTCGTTCAGGCCGGGTCTACCTTTGTCAGCAGCTTGATCTGTTCAAGCACAGAAACCACATGCTCGCAACGCTCTAGGGTCCCGGCAATCACCACCGCGCTCCCTGACTTGTGAGCGGTCATCATAATCTCCATGGCTCGGACAGCGTCACAGTGGATTGCTTTGATGATCTGAAGAGTCACCTCGTCCTGGGTATGGACACTATCGTTGAAGAGTAGAGCCTTATATGGCATCCCGAGACTTATTGAGGTAATTTCAAGGACATCTGGTTTTTTATCGTTCATAATATTTCTCCGTTATCTCGTCTGATTAGACGCATCGGCCTGGTTATCCTTCCAGGACAATTGCGCCCCAATTTTTAAACCTTTGGAAGTTTTTAATCCCTCATTCGTCTATTATCAATATGTCAGGAGAACCCGGATAATATTTTCCATGTACCGGACCTGTAGCTTGTATCAATTAAGAGATTCAAGACTGAGGAGCTCAAACCTATGATTCGCTTGCTTCACTGCGCCGATGTCCACCTCAAGGCCGAAGAAAAAGTCTATGGTCTTGCGGTGCTGCGGGAGATTGTTGAAACCGCCAACAGAGAAAAAGTGAATTTCCTGCTTATCTGCGGCGATTTATTCGACAGCTTTGGGGACGCAGAGGTGCTCCACCGCGATGTCGGGGAAATCGCCGATGCCTGTGCATGCGAAATCCTCTACATTCCGGGGAACCATGAGGAACACGGAAAGACAGGTGCCTTAGGCAATTTTGACTTTGGCAAACTTAAGCCGTTTGCTAAAACACCTTATGATAGAATCGTCAGGGAACTGAAGGATGATTCGATTGAATTTTTAGCTATCCCCCATCAAGACGATTATTCCAAGTGGCGCGATTGGGAAATACCCGCCACAGAAGCAAAGGCGCGTGTCGCATTAGCGCATGCCACAGTGGAAAACATGGTATACATCGGGCCGGAGGACTCCAATTTTGAAGAAGGCGGCGGAATACTGGGATCGGAATTTTTCAACAGAAACAAAGTGCTTTATGCGGCACTCGGCCACATCCACGGCTGTCGCCGGCAAACCGTTGAAGATTCTATGCTGGTATATCCCGGCTCTGCAACGGTATGGCGCAAAGGCGAAACCGGGCCGCGTAAGATCATGCTGGTTGATATTGATCAAGGAAAAATATCCGACATTAGGGAACAAGCCGTTGGAGCGGCAGGCCAGTATCGGCGCTGCGAAATACCCCTATCACTGGACGGAAGCATGCCTGATGTTGCCTCGGTAGTGAAACAATTCGGTCCAAACGACATGATCGAATTGGTGTTAACCGGCATCATTGAAAACGAATCATTGTTCAGGGATGTGGAAATGGTACTTCAGGATTGCGACAGGACTCTTTTGCGCAAGGCCATTCTCGATAAAGAAAAGGCCGGTATTTTTCCGGGTCTTGCCAAACAGCCGCTTGCTGCCAGTTTCCTTAAGAAATGGCAACAAGGCCCTCCAGCTGACGGTACCATCAAACCAGAGGTCTGGGCGCGCTCGCGCCAGCTTGCACTGGAAAGCATAATGGCGAGAATGGAGGCACGGCAATGATACTCCTTGAGAAACTCGCATTGCGCAATTTTGGAAAATATTCCAGTGCCGCATTTGATTTCGGCGAGACAACGGTATTCCGCGGGGACAACGAATCCGGCAAGACAACGATTTTCGATGCATTATTCAAAACCATAAGCGATGTTGACGGCCGAGCAGGTGAGCTCGCACGTTATGAAGACACGAGCGGAACAGATCCGCAATGGTCTGCAGGCATTAAACCGTCTGCCGTCACAATGGAGAAATCGGAATTTTTGAGCTTGTATGCAATCCGTTCAGGTGATGTAACGTTCGACTTAAAGCCTGGCACTTCATGGATCCAGCAAGTTACTGCCAAGCTCTTTGCAGGCGGCATAACCCCGGCTGAAGTGAACGAGGTCCTCTACAAGCAGTATGCTTCAACCGGCAAGAAACAACAATTCATGAAAGCTATTGTGCCGCTTGAGAATGATCTGAAAACCTGGAGGGAAGATCTTGTGCAAGCTGAAAATGAAAGGAAAAACCTTCTGTCTGAGGAACAAGCGAATGTTGCCTCGAAGATGCGGCTCAAAGAAGTGGAACAGACAATAGCAAACCTAAATAAAGACATCAAGACACTTGCATCAGAAATAAGTAAGGGTGAAAAAGTCGTACAACGCGCGGATTGCACCGAAACCCTCACGCTTATCCTTAGGATATATCAGACAAGAGAAGCTCTTAAGAAAATGCACGCGGTTGAAAAGGACGAAAACGCGGCTCTTAGGCAGCTTGATCAATCACTCAGAGATGCCCAAGGCAAAGAACAGAAGGCCGTGGGCCTCCGCGACCAGCGCTACGAGGACCAGAAAAATGTGACTGCAAAAATAGCCGAAAAAGAAACCAGCCTTTCAAAAAAGAAACCTCTCTCCGAAACAGCAGAAAGGCTTGTACGCGAACTCAACGAAGCTGATGAAAGCGGGCCTGGCGTACTGTGGAATATTCCTGCTCTCATCCTTGCTTTTATCCTTCTCGCAGCCGGCTGCACCTTGTCCGCCCTGTTTCTGCCCGGCATCTTCCGCTGGGTCGGGATCGGCGCGTCGGTTGTCGTGGCCGGCGTTCTGATTCTTATTGCAAAGGGCAAAAAAATCCCAACGGCCGGACGACCGTTAACTGACGTGAAAACCCGCATCAAAGACGAGTGGATGACCGCTTCGGGAGACACGGTAATAAAGGAAATTGCGGGGAAGAGCGGTCTTTCGACATTTCTCAATAGGCATATTTCCGAATACGAGGCGGAAAACACCCTATTGGGAACACTCGAACAGGACAAAAAAAATATTGCGGCAGACATAGAACAGCACACTACCGCCATTGAGCAGACAAGGACAGAAATAAAAACAAGAAAGGACGAGCTGGAGACCTGGTTCAAAAATCATGAGGTTGCCAACACCGATCAATATCATGAAGCCAGACAGGAGTATACAAGTTGCAGGGCATTGCTTGATAATTACGAAAAGCAGGCAAGAGAACGCACTATTGACGATCTTGAAAAGGCCGACGCCCGGTGCCGAGGCATTCTTAAAAACCTGGACGAACAGGGGATCCTGGAAACCGGATGCACAAAAGAGGAGCTCGCCCTCAAGCGGAAACAGCATTCCAAGATGCTTGACGGACTTTCAACACTCCAGGCGGAACAGAACAACCTGACCGCGGTAACGAATAAATCCGCAGGTGGATCCGCTGCCCGGATTGATAATCAGACACAGCAGATAGTAAGCCTGCGGAAAAAAATCGCCGAAGCAGAAACAAGGCGCGACACCTTGAAGCTCGACCATGAAGCCGCAAAAACCGCCATGGAAATCTTCACGCAGATCGAATCCGACAATCAGAGCAAATTGGAAAGCTTTAGCAATGAAATCAGCGCAGTACTGAGCGCCGTCACTCCTTCTGCCGGTACAGTGAAGATCGACGCACTGGATTCAAGACAACTGAGCTGCGCCGATGCGGGCGGTACCGTGCGCCCCCTTGCCGACCTTTCAAGCGGCGAGCAAGACACCTTTTTCTTTGCCGCTCGCCTGGCGCTTGCCAAAAAGCACGCCGATGGCCCACGCATTCTCGTGCTCGACGAACCGTTTGCCGCACTCGACGAAAACCGCGAATCACGCATGGTAGACCTGCTCAGGGATTTCCAGCAGCAAAACAACTGGCAGATGGTCCTTTTCACCAAAGAAAAACGCCTCGCGCAGCGTATGAAAACCGGGTGCGGGGCAAAGGTATATGAATATCAGGGCGGAGCGTGGCAGATACAGGTTGAAAGCTAAAAGTTGGAGGTTGAAAGTATGAAGAATCAGATCAGTAGCCGAACAATATATCAGACGCCTTGCATGGCTGCATTATTTCTGTCCGCACTTATTATTCTCTGCTTTTTGGATCCCCTATACGCCCAGCAGGACACGATTGTGCTTACGTCAATCAGCAAGCCCGCCATTAATCCCATCATGAATACCGGCAAAAAAGTGCGGTACACAGCGACCATCAAAAAAATCCTTGAGGCAGGCATTCCCCTCACCCTGTTGCTCGAAACAGATGGCTACAAATGGATCGCAGACATCTACAGTACAGACAGCATACCGGACAACGTCATTTTACCTGGAAAGAAAATTACGGTTCAAGGTACCATTCTTGGCGCAAGCAAGCCCACCCTTATTAACGCTACACGCCAGACCCTGCTGGAGGTGATGGTGACGAAGGTGGCGGCGGTAAGAAAAAAGACGAAGTAACGCTTGTACCTTTTCAACTCTTGATAGCCCCATTCCCGCGCAATCCCCACCTTTTTTTGACAAAATGCTTGATAAATTGTATAATGATAGCATCCCTCCGCCTCCAGGGGTGAGCAGAGAGTCTTGCCCAATCATTTAATGAACCGGAAAAATAAATTTCTCAGGAGGTACACCATGAGCGACTGCAACAAGCATGCTTCCGTGCCCAACCACAATGTCCAGTGCGTCAAATGCGGTACAATATACTGCGGAAGGTGTAATATGAAATGCCCGGTGTGCGGGAACCAGTCGAGGAGGATTGCGAAATAAAATGCAATTTGTTTCAAAATTAAAGAAGAAGCGATGAAAATGTCTGAATATGATGACCAAAATTTTTGTAATGTGTGCGGTAAGCGATATGTTGGTGAACACGTTTGTGCCGGACAACCTGTTTTTACCGAAGTACGCGAACGGGCAATCGATGCAGAACAACGTGACGATGAAGGACGTCCGTTGAAAAACCGCGCTAAAAATGGTGGATATTAATTCGCGAATCAAGAAATCGGTAACAGATCTCCCGAAGGTGTATTCGCCTATTTTGCTCGATGGGGTTCTGTAATTCAGCCCTGGAGCCTTTCAAAGGGTACACCTGAATCATTTTCATTTCTTCTACAATTTCACCATACCTGCCTTGACTGCATGCTCAACGATCAATCGTTTTGTCGATCCATCGTCAAATCGTACATCGATCTTTGATAAACCGTCTTGACCTGTGACCTCACCCTCACCAAGGGCTGGATGCTTGATACGGCTGCCAACCGAAAATGTGCTGGAATAGCCCCCCTTGGCTATTCTGCTAACTGGGCCGGCTACATTGAATTTCAGCAACTTCTTTAACAGAGTGTTGCCTCTTTTGTTGCTATTCTTTACTATTTTACCGGGCAAAATCTTGTCTAGTTCCTTTTCCAATTCTTCTATCTTAATAAAGAGGCTTTTTGCTTTTTCATCTGAAGTAATAATAATGTCATGAAATGATGTCAACCCAACATTCCCTACTGACAAATCGTTCATGGTTTGATAAAAACTCAAGACTAGTGTCTCAATAAGTTCCTGATCAGCCTTGGAAAGAAAATATGCTACGATTTCTTTATTGTCTTTTTCTAACAGATTCTTAACCCATTCTTTCAAATTATGATCTGTCATTTTTATTGCAGCATAGTCCTGTATCTTCTTAGAATAGCTTTTACTCCCATTTTCTGGAAAAGGAGAAGAATACCTTTGCATTTAGCCTTCCTTTTCAGAGTAGATTTTAACGCTTCGTTTGATCTTGCGGCATTTTGTCACTTAACCGCATATCATAATCATCACCAATCTTTCAGTTCTGTATTTCCTCATTTTATTCTCTCTTGCTTCTTGTAATTATACCTCAATAATAGGAAGGTTGGCATAAGATTTTATCTTAATTAGGCGCGCACGCACGGCTCTTCTCTTTGTGTAAGAGGCCTGCCCTGAAAAAACATCCAGGGCAGGCAGGGGCTTTTCCGCAAACCGGTCATCCCGCATCGGCAAACCGCATATGTTCCCGTATCGTGGCCAAAGTACGGTACCGCCATTTGTAGACATTGTTCTTTGTTCCAAGCCCGAATTCCGCTGCCAGCTTTTTAACCGGTTCTTCCTCGATCACGGCCTTTTCGAAAAACTGTCTTTGTTTTGCGGGCAATTCATGGATCACCTTTCTCACCCGCTTTTTTGCCTGCTTTTCTTCCAGCAACTGCTGTGGATCCTTTGGCTTGTTTTCTGGCACCACCCTGTTGTTCAGCTCTTCGAGCCAGTCGAACATGAGATTGCTGGCATTTGAGACAACCAGCGGAAGTCCTCTTGCCTCACGGGATATTCTCCGGCCAACATCCAGGGCATTGTGGGCCATGCACACCGCGAAGTATGTGGAAAACTTTGATTCACCTCGGAATTTCCGCAACAGGAGGCAATTTCTCTCGAACACGCTCACCCACAATTCCATGCAGATGTCATCCTGGTCAATGTTCCTATGTTTGAGGTATATCTTCCGCGCCGCATACCACACCATTCGTTCGAATTGTTTCACAAAAGCGCGGCGCGCCTTTTTATCATTATTAATGACTGGCAAAAGGTCATTTTGTGAAACAAATTTCTCATCTACGTTTCTCGTATCATTCATATGAAATTCCTTTCATACAAACAAGTACCTTGAGCCCTGCGTCAAACGCTTCGTATCTGATTAAATATCAGTAAGATAATGGTTTGTTATTTTTATGGTAAAACCGATAGCAAAAGCCAAAAGAATAAGATTATCCCAAGACCAATTTGGCCCATCACACAATGTGCTTGTGTTTTTCAACCTACACGGAGATGTCAAAGAGCCCCTCCATATCATAGCGACATCGACCGACATGGAGTGTCGGTAGTAAACCTCCCCAAATGGAAGGCCGTAGGTTCACTTTGATGTGCCGGAAACAATAGGGCACATCACACAATGTGCTTGTGTTGATCAATTTGCCCGAAGATGTCAAAGAGCCCTTCCATATTATAATAGGGTAATTGTGTAACATGTTCGTATCGGTAACCCCCCTTGTCATAGAAAAGCGTAGTTTCATTTTGGGGAGAATTATATAATATTGACTGAAGCGATTAAGGGGGCTCCTATGAAATGCGCAGAATCCATCAGGATGTACAAACTCCACCACCTGATCCTTTCAGGTATGTTTACCTCAGCCCGTGATGTCGCAATTGAGTGGAAAGTATCCCAACGCACCATCGAACGGGACCTGGAGGCACTGCGTAAAAAGATAGGCGCAAAAGTCATATACAACCGGGAGGAAAACAGATACGTATTCGACGGCGAGCCTGCGCAGTTGCCTAGCGCGAGTTTTTCCGACCGTGAAATTGCAGTCATCCTTATAGCAGAGCGCGCGTTAAGGTCGCTTGCAGGGACACCCTTGCAAGAAGAGAAGGTTCACCCTGTTTTCAATAAGTTACTCAGCCTCATAGCCAGCGATGAGGACCTGATGGACAAGGCGCGACAGTTCTGTGGGAGCGTTTTTTTCAACCTTCCGCACCATTCTACGGCCAAAATAGAGCAAGTTTTTGAGAAAATAGCCCAGGCCCTGCTCGACGGAAAGGTCATATCAATCACTTACAGGAAACCACAGGAAACGACATCGGAAAGCCGTGAAGTTGAACCGTATTTCCTCTTGAATGAAAACGGTCCGTGGTATCTTGTTGGCAGATGCAGAAAAAAACGGGATATACGGGAATTCAATCTGTCGCGTATCATATCCATCGAGGTTCTCGACAAATATTATGTTCGGCCGGAATCATTCAAAGCAGACGATTACCTTAAGGCGGGGTTTGGAAAGCTACACGGAGGAACCGCAACCACAGTACAGCTAAAGTTGCTGGACAAAGCCGCAGAATGGATAAGCGAAAACAATGTACATACGACACAAAGGGTGCGGCATTCCGCGTCAGGCGGCGCAATTCTCACTATGAAATGTCCAATTAGCGAATCTTTGGTTCAATGGGTATTGCAGTTTGGCGGCCACGCCTCGGTCATAGGACCACCAGAACTCCGGAAAAAGGTTATAGATGCAGCACAGGAAATAATAAGTCAAAACAGCCTTTGAAACACCCCAATCCTCGTTTCCATAAATTCAACTGCTATTAAAACAGCTGCGTCCGGATTTCCCGGTCTGTTGGAAGCTTTCCCTAAAACAATCGTCATATAAAAGGAAAGGAGGTAAACATGTCCCTCATCAACGAACTCATCCCCATAATTCCCCTGTTATTCGTGGTTTCCCTACCGTTTCTTATTCCTATTGTCGTCACCCTGACCATATTTGCTGTTGTTCAGTTCTTCAAGTACCTCTATATCTTTACCGCGGATTTGTTCAGGGAGTGAATATTCTGGAAGTTTTCCCAGCTTTCCGCGTCTCTTTTCTAGAAAGGAGCTTGCTTCTTATGGACATGGACTTTCTCGACGACATAACCTTCGAAACGGACATTACGCTCAAGAATCCCGCGGCCGTACCTATAGAGCGCAACTCTTTTCTTAATTTTGCTGCCTCCCGACGCAAAAACATTTTTGCTGTAAAACTCCTGAGGCTGGTGTTTTTCCTTGTTTCCGTTTTCGCGCTTGTATGGGCATGTAAATACGGCATCGAGTCTTTTTACTGTTTCTGCAGGGGATACGAAAATCATATGACAATAGGCCAGATTGTGCAGGAGTTCAAAGATTACAAGGCGGAGCAGAAAGCAAAAGACGACAGGATCAGAAGCTTTCAGGAAGGAGGAATTTCCCGATAAAAGGAACAACCCATGACCTACCTTGAACAAAAAATCATAAAAAAGACCCGTCGCCCCATACCGGCAGCAATGGCCGGCATGATGCTTGTAAGGATCGCCATTATTGCCTTCATTGTTTTTGGTGTGTTTTATATAGGTAACCTGGCAATCAATCTTGCCCACAACGCGCCAATTGAAGAATGGAAGCTTAACCATTATAGAAATCAGCATGCAGGGGAACTGATACAATTGAGAAGCGAGGGGAAGATATCCGAAGCACAATTCGATGCCCGTGTCAAATACTGGGCGAATGACTCCAACGCGATACGCGAATACAAAGAAGATATGAGGTGAAAACGATGAGCACTCCCGCATCCTATCAAAATCGCATGCCCACACCTGCGCCGGCAAAGAGCCTGGGAGAAAAAATCCAGGAAGACATCATCTTTCTTATTGTCGGTAGTTGTATTATTTACATTTTCAAACGATTTATTGATTTCCTTTTTCTGCCCCTTGCATCAATCACCGCGTCACAGGACAGCACAACATACAGGGTTCTTTACGGTTTTGGCAAAAAGCAGATCACCCGCGAATCACGGCGCAAAAAAATATCATGCGACGAAAGAGATCCAATGTTCCAGTACTCATTGCGGTTTATTGAGGAACCAGATCATTATAGGACCGACCCGGACAGCGCCGCATACCTAGAATGGTTCACGGAGTGGAAAATGGGCAATATCGCCGACACCACCCTACGCTGGGCACCTGCCTGCCTTGAGCCGGATAACACTATGAGAAAGAATTTTATTCAATACCTCAAGATCCAATGGGCTATTCACAAAAAGGCACCTTTTTTAAAGAAGCTAATATTCCTTGACACTGTACGACGATATTATCCCGAACTTACCCCCACATTCAAGGGTATGGAATGCGATCTTGCAAATTACGAAACGGAGGCGATCGGTGAAACTTGCCAAGGTTAAATCCATTGCTGACAAAATATCTGCGCAGGCCCAAAAACTGCTCGAACGCGACAGCTGTCTTTACCCCGTGTTCTTTTCGATTAATAAAGACGGGACTCTCAAGCCTGTCATGATTAATCTGGAAGGAGAACGAAAGAAAGATGTTCTCATCGACATGCTCGAGTATTATGCTGCGGAATCAGAGGCGATGATCGTGCTGATAGATTCCTGGATACTTGAAACAGAAAATGATGCAGTTATCCCGGAAAGTTTGGAAAATTGTAAGGATGCGTGTTCTGCAATCGTATGCATTGCGTATATGAAAGACGCGAGCGCCTTGCGACGGCTTGCGTATGAGAAAAAAGGCGTCCGGTATTCCTTTGCAGACCTTGGGTGGAGCAACGTGGGGCCCGGGGAAATGATGCAATCACGGTTGGAAAATCCATATTGGAAAAAGCCCTTATACAAAGTACAGAGAAACGATGATGGTGAGTTTAAGTGACCAATATGAATAGAAGAGAGTTTCTCACCATTAATGCCTCTGCAATGGCCTCGCTTTGCATCCCTTTGCTTGTCATGACGGCTTTGCCGCCACGGCCACTTATTTACATTATTTATTATGGCTTTGATGTGGCAGAGATATTGTGCGACTGCCTGGGGTGGTTTTATCCAGGCACCTTTGAAACCAAAGCCGGCCAGGATGGCAAGGAATGTCTCGAAATGGTCTGGAAACGTAAGCCAGCTCTTGTCGTCACGGATATATTTATGCCCGTAATGACTGGCCTCGATAGCTTGAAGATCATCCGCCGCAAGTTTTCAAAATCGCAATTGCCGGTATTCACCATATCTGGTTTTTGCAGTGAAGATCGGTGCCTTACGGCTGGAGCAAATATGTACAGGATGATGCCGGTTCGTCTCAAGGAATTTGCATGGTGTTGCAGATCGTTTATTCAGAATTCGAACATAGGCTAACGAAACAGGCTTTAAAATGATCAGTTTATTGATCCTCATTTTACTTGCCTTTTCTCTAGGGAAGGTTTCCAAATGGCTCCTTGCATTCGGGGCTTGGTGCGACAGCATGGCGGCAAAGTCCGAAGATCGCATCGCTACGTCCACCAGTAAAACCAGTAAGAACCTCAACGCCATATCAGCAGAAAAAGCTCGGGGCTATTTGAGAAAGCCAGATACGGAACTGGAATACAACAAAAAGGTTAAAAAGGAAATAGACAGGATTACGGGTGGCGATATTCTTAATTAGAAGCCAGTGCTATTAACCTAGTAACCTGTATGAGGTGTACCATGAAGTATAAAATCTCATTGACGTGTCCCCTTGACCAGCATGAGGTTGAATTTTTTCAGCGAAAAACACACGATCTTCTTGTCACCCCAAACGGAGAACAGGTATTGGCAATGGCAAAACTGGGTGAAGTGGACAGAGTCTGCATAGTTTTCGGGGCTTATACTTATTATGAATTTGATATCATGGAAGCCCTGCATAAAATTGATCCGTCTATCCCCATCCGTGTGCTCACCTCAGATAAAACGGATAAAATCTCCAAGAACGAATATATCACCAATAACGTGGGGTTGTTTTTTGAGTGCGTGAATGAGTTTTTTAACGGGGATTTTAACGAGAAAGATTGTAAATTGTTTCCCAAGTTTGTTAGGTAGCTGGTCAATATTGGTTATAAAACCGATGAAAAGGTTTTAAGGCATCGCAAAATTATTTCCTAATGATAAAAAAAAGGCCGGATTTCATAAGGTAAGATTTATGAAGCCAAAGACAACCACGGTCGCAACAGAATTTTTCATCGTTTCCTGGCAAGCCCCTGCTTCCACACTTCAGAAACTATGTATTTTCCCTGGCACTAGAAGCAAATTTAAAGTCCTGTGGGTCAAACGTTTTGCTGGTTCAGGGTTGTTGGGGTTGGACATGACCAAACTGGCTGTAAGGGAGGAGAGGCATCGGTAAAAAAAAGTGGTTCTTAAAGCCACTTTTCTTACTTACTTATTCTAAGAAAAAAAGACCGTCAGGGATCAGATACTGCTTTTTTTTAATACCTTTAATCCCATTTCACACTACTGCTGGCCGGCTCTCACCTACTTAAATCCACGTCTTTTTTACAGTTCGGGCAAACAAATTTCTTGTTTATCCTCTCCGCCATTTCAAGATCAACACTCTTTTGACAATGCGGGCATTTTGCACTTCGATCTAAGGGACCGTGTTTGTCCGCTTCGTCTCTAGGAAGAATATGAGACAATATTGAAGGAACTTAAACCTGAAGGATTTAAAGAATATATAAAAACTAAAAAGATAGATTCGTATTCCAAGAAATAATATTTGGTCATGATCAAGTTTGCTCACTTATTTATATTTCCTCATGCCTATTTTTTCCCCAGCACCCACCGACAATCCGGCTATTATCCCCTGGGGGGCATTTTAAAATTCAAGTACTGCATTAACGCCTCCACCATGACGATCGAAGCGTTCTTCTGCTCCTCATATGCACGTTTTTGAAGTGCGTCGTAAAGTTCCCGCGTAATTCTTGCCGCGATCCTTTCATCTTTCCGGACCATTTTTTCCGGCCTTCCCTGCTTGCGTTTCCTTTTCATCATTTTTCGACCTCCTGCAACTCAAGATATATCAATGTGTAACAATAAACAACAAAAATATATCGAAATAGTTGGCTTTTGTTGCGCGGTAACTACGTATAATATTTGTGTTGGACAATAAACAACAAAAATAAACAATTAACTAAGGAGGGGCTCATGCAAAACACAAACGTTATGCGCGGCCACGGGTGCTGTGATGGGGATTGCACAGGATGCGACTGCCAGGATTGCGGAGGGGCGGAGCTGGCGAGGCTGATCCAGCGCCGAAACAAGAAGGCCTATCGTAGATACCAGCGGAGGCAGGACAGAAGTCTCCTGCGCCAAGTGCACGCGATGTACAATTGGCGGCTGATATAATGAACAAAATATCAAGCCGGCTAAATAGTTGCGACTGTGATCGGAAAAGTCCTGAGAATCAGATGGGAAAGGTGATTCTGGTTCCAGATGACCGAAAAGTAATCATCCGCAACGTGGAATGCCAAGGGGAGGAGTTGTATACCTATCTAGACACAACCGCCGCTCGTAACGACCCGATTGCGGCTGTGGTTCGTGTTCTGGAGTGTGGGGCGAATGTTCTCAATAGGGCATCGTCCCACACCGACGTCGAGCACATGGAGAAACTCGCAGGCGAGAGCTTCAACAGGCTGGAAAAGGTCATCACCGACTACATCCAGCGAAACCTCGACCCGTCCGAGCAGGGTACGTTGGCGAGAAGAATCGCCGACCAATTCCGAACACAGCAGGATCAAATCAGGGAGACCATTCACAGAGGAGACATGCATGTCAATGAATTCCAAAAACAGATGGCTGTGTTTGCAGAGTCTCTGCAGGGTACTTTGCAGTCGGCGCTCACAACCGCCATGTCCAGCGACCAGACAGCAATAGCAGTATTGCTTCGTGAGGTCAAAGGCGAAGTACAAGTATTACGCGATGCCATTGTGACTCGGGCTACCGAGAATCTCACCAGCCCATCAGTGAAGGGCGAGAACTTTGAGGATTTGATTTTCGGTATCATCAATAATTGGGCTGGTTCAGTGCAGAATACTGTCGCAAATGTCATCGTTGAAGATGTGCGAACAGTCACCGGGCCTCGGGGCAAAACAGGCGATGCGGTCATCCGGCTGATTACCGCCGGCGAGAGCCGTGTTTGCGTCGAAATGAAAAGCCAGGAGCAAATAAGTGCAAGTAAGATTATCGAAGTGTGCAAGGCCGCGAAGGAAAACAGAAACGCCGATCTTGTGATCTACGTTGCGAGCGACGCGGCCTTTTTGCCCGCGGAATTCGGCAATTGGATGCAGTATGATGACGCCATTGTTACATCAACACCTGGGTTTGAAATCGCGATGCGTATTGCTGCCGCCCGGTTGTTGCTCCAGAAAGCCAAGACCAAGAACGAGGAAATCGATGTCGAAAGGGGGCTCGCCCTGCTCCAGAACATCGATTCCGAGTTAAAAAAATTCAACATGCTTCTCACCTGTTGCAGAGCGACGGCAAAAAACGCCGAGAAAACCCAGCAGACTGCCATCGATATCCGAAATGGCATCGAGGAGGCCGCGGAAGAACTGTTGAACTTGTTAAACGGCACAGCCGGAAAGTAAAGGCATAAACGCTGATCCGCGAATGCGGCACAGCATTACACCGATCCGGGCAGTCATCACGAGGACTGGGTTGTTGCAGAGATCATTCACACAAATAAAGGAGTGACATATGCGAATAAAAAGAGTTTTTTTTGAAACCGATTATGCTAAATACGATGTCACATTGCCTGACCACCCCCTTGCCGTTTTTATGTCAGAAAACGCAACGTTGCGGAAGGCATTCGTGGTATCAATCGAAAAGGGGCTGTTCATCGTGTCTGATGATCCGTGGGCATTTCTTGTCAAGAACAGCTTGGTCCTTTTTGATGAAAACCCCGGACCTGAAAAGCAGTCCACCACAAATAAGGAGCTTGACATCTTCAACAACCATCAACAATACCAGGAGCATGTTCTCGAGCATCAACCGAACTTGGTGAAATATATGAAAGACAATCGGTATTCGACGGAGTTGAATGGGTTCTTGGAAAAAATTTCTGGGGGCAGATTCAAGGGCCTCCGATGTAGCCAGACAGCGGGACTTGTTGTGGAGCATCAATCGGGACGGACAAGTTCCGTCTTCAGCCTCGCTAAAGATGAAATCGAATGGATAAAATATTCGAGCATGTTGACCGATCTTACTGGGGGTATAAAATTTCAAATCATTTCCCATGAATCGATTGGGTTATTGGATTCCCCGACCCTGGCTATCTTCGCCGCCGATTTGCGGCCCCTTCTTCACAAGGACGCGCAGGTGCTGCTCGTAGGCGATCTGTTCGATGTGCTAAAAATGCCCACCAAAGACATCCCAGTTGTATCCATTGACGCATGTAATCATGTCGACTCAGAGAGTGAGGCAATATAAACGAGGAAGATGTATGGGACCGTATCGCTCGTGAGCAACAGGCCGACCGGGAGCTCGCTGCCCAGGCAAAAAAGTTGTGGACAAAAATGAGAGGGATGAGTCAAAAGGAATTGGTCGAGCTGTTTACGGCGATTTCTAAGGCTGGCAATGAATATGATCCACCACCGGCGGTAGCATACCGCACAAGGATACTGCGTTTTTTAACTGATTCTTCCGTAGTAGAAATTGCAAGCATGGGTCTACGGCTGCCCCTGTCGCTTTGTTACGAATTGGAACGGCGTTTAGGAATGGGAGTGTGGGATATTCCTTAGTCACCCTCCCATTAGATGGGAAACCTGCTAACCACTATGAGAGGTTGCTCCACCTTGAAAGAAAGGCCTATTATGTGCAAAGATGAGCAAGATATATCACAAGGAAAATCACACGAGATGTGGACTGTACGGGACCTCGCTGCGTTTTTGAAAACATCTGAAGCCGCAGTCCGTTCATGGATCCTGGAAAAACGCGTGCGCTATCATAAAATCGGTTCATTGGTACGGTTTCTTCCTGATGAAATCATAGCCGATGTGAAGAATAATCGGCTTGGTCGCAGGGAGACTGGTCTTCCGTAACACCTTGTATCATAATACGAAAGCTTTGTATATCGTAGAATTTTAAAAAACTACTTTATTTTTCCGGCCTCCCTCCAGAATCATTTAGCATGGGAGGCTCAACAACACGAAAAATAAAGACTCTGCCCGCGGTGTCGCCGCGGCCACCGCCGATGATCCACAAGGCTGAAGGTGGATTTTATAGGCATTTTTCACACATAGGAGGTACCATACCATGAATCAGAAAAACTATAAAATGAAGAAAAAGAAAAGTAAGGTGAAATACACCTATTGGCGTTGGCCGGTCCTGTATTCGCGCCTGTTGCCGTTTTCCAAGTACAACCCCACAGCGAAGACGATTCGCATACCTATAGCCAGATGTTTCTCCGACTCCGCTACGGAGGAGGAGCGCTGCTACAAGATTGCAATTGACGTTCTCGCGAAGATGCGAACTGATATTGTAGAGACGGGATTTTTCAACATAAAGAAGAAAGTAAATCCAAAGTTCTGGCGGCTTGTTTTGAATTATATCCGCTTCAGACTGTCGCATTCAAAGAGCGCTCACACTGCTAAAAATGTCATGCGGAAGGCCTTGAAGAAGTTTGGAGGATTGATTGCAGAGAATATCTCTACTGGGGAGGCCCAGGACTGGCTGGAAGGATTTATTGAGCAAGGGTATGAGATCAATAGTGTGGACGTCTTCAGAGCCTTTCTTTCGGCAATCTTCAATACCTGGAATAAGACGCATACGGACGAGCGTTTTTTTATCAAAAATCCAATTACCAAGATAAAGAAATTCGGAAGCGGGAATGTTCGCGGTTATTACCTTGATCCAGATAAATTCTGTCGGTATCTAAAGGTTGCCTACGAAATTGATCCGTATTTTGCAGACTTTTGGCAGGGTGGTTGGCAGACTGGCGGCCGTCGACCGATGGAAGTCGCAAAATACGATTGGGAGCATGTTGATTTGGATGCCGGAGAAATTTCGGTGAGCGGAAAAATTACCAAAACGGAGGAACCCGACATTGTTTGCATATCTCCGTGGCTACGGCATTATTTGGAATCGACGCCGCTGGAGAAAAGGCATGGTCCGGTTTTCAAGACCGCTTCCGGGGACCGGTGGATGCCTCATCGCTGGAACCCAAAAATCATTCTTGTGAGAGAAAAAACGGGCGATCCCAAAGTATGGGTGAGAGACGTCCGCCGCGGGTTCATCACGACACGCCTGCGCGAGGGAACGCCTGTTAAAGAGGTCATGCAGGCAACTGGCCAAAAGGATGTCAAGACTGTCCTGAGATATTTTCAGCCGCGGGACGACGCCAAGCAGAGGATGACCGAGGCTGCGTCTTCTGACCTGAAAGCAATGGATTCAACCAGGCAGGTGCCCCCGCCGCCATCTCCAAGCCCCGACTCATCACCAGCCGATGGGAAAAACAAGGATGGCGGCGATGACGAAGGCGGAAATGATGATGGCAATGGCACAGTTTTTCTTCCTGCAGCATGAAAATGGCGAAATTAACCTGAATAACGCCATTTCCCAATATTAAATGATTATTAAAAAGGGGGTTGCGGCCTAAAAAGCCCAACCCCTTGTCTTTACGACCCGATGGTGCGGAGTTCTAACCCCAATTGTTTCAAAGGAATACAAAATCGCATTACTATGCCTTACTATGCACGCCCTATGCATCATGGTAGGTAAATGGCACAGTTGTGCTACATGTTTTCCCATCGCAGCCGGCGGGTGGACATTGAGCCGACGCCTACCTCTTCTATAAAATTGATAGCCTATCACGGTATAATATAACAGGGCTGTACCAATAGGGTGGTTAGCCGGGAAAATTAAAAGGGCAGCAGGAACGCCCAAGAGGTCCTGAAAAGAGCCGATCCTATTTGATCGGCAGGAGAAGATGGAGGATTTATATGGCAAAGGATCGAAGACATCATGAAGTGATAGTGGCTACTAGTCCATCAAACTCGCTCTCACACTCATAATAATTTCCTTTCTCCTAATGGTTACTTTGTTTTCTCCTTCACTCTCGATCCGCAAAACGGTGCACCGTGGTCCTTGGTCATCAAATAGGGGCGACAGTAACCCGCGACTCGGTAACGCATAAAAAAAAGGAAAGGGAAATCATGAGTAGATACGATTTTGCACTTGGAAAACAACCGTCGACCAAGCCGCAGACGATCTTTCCCTGTGGTATAATTTTCAAGGACGAGGAGCCGGCATGTACCTTTGGGTGCAGGCATAGTAGGTGCATTTTCTGCTATCGTTCACATCATTGGAGCCGGGCTGCCACTTTTTCCGTATCAATGGCACAGGGGATTGTCCAGCGGGCTATGTCAGCAGCGGCAAGGGGTGAAACAACGAGGTCAAAGAAATTTTAGGCGCGGAAAAGGATCCCAAAAAAAACCACATACGAGGGGGAGAGATGGGTTTTTGACCGCGTTCGTGTTGACGCCGCCATTGGCGCCGTTCCGCCCAGCCTTAGCCCCACCTCCGCGATGGCGGCGACACTCCGTTTCCCAATATATATACTTAGCTAAGACGGGTTACTTACCTTATTTTCTTTTAACCTTTTCTTTCCATTTCTGATTTATGGGTTGCAACAGCCTTCCCAGCACCTTCCATATATATCTTGCGCCATTCGAGCCATTGCTCACATGTGCACCCGTAGCCCTTGCAAACATCTTCGGGCGACCATTCCCCGGATATGATTTCATAGACAAGGTCGGCTATCTTCGCGGAGGTCAAATCTCCAATTTGCCTCATTTTCCTACTCTCCTTTTTTTTTCAAAGAACGGATGATATATCAAACCCGCTGCCTAAGCCTTGGACATCGAGAGGCCGTAGTCCGCCCTTTGCTGGATCTATTTCGACATGTGGTACGGGAAAACCGAACATTTGCTGGTAATTCCCAGCCGATTCCCTTTCCACTCGAAATTCAGCTAAACCCCTCGGAAAATTGAAGTTAATTTTGGGGAATACTTTGGGCCTTTATGATGCTGTGGGCTGCAGTGAATGGTGTTTGACACCCTGCGGGCACCCCAGCATGAGGAGGAGAAGATCGAAATTCATGTGATTCCTCTGACGCTTTTATTCAGGCAACTTTCTTGCATTTGGGATCAATGATCTTCGTCAATTCTGCAGCTATGTCATTGAGAGCCTCCATATGGTCCTTTCGTAGATTTTCAAGGCCGTATTGCTTGAGGGAACGGATTTCGTCAGCTATTCTGGTTATAACCGCGGCGATCCCTTTTTTATCATGCAAGGACAAATGACGTCCCTTGGTCTTGGTTTGTTTGCCAACTGTCGGAGTAGAGGTCTGAGCACCTTCATTCTTGGCCTTAATTTTTTTCAGCACGCTGTTGATACTTCTTTTCCCCTCAAGAATTTCTTGAATGCTTTCCTTGGGGGCCTTTTCCATTACAGTTTTTGCATCCCGAAGCAGCCGCTCGCTGACAGAACATTTTTTGGCTGCCTCTGTCTGCGAAACGTTGTCAGCAGGAAGGGTCGGCAATTTTGCCGACCCTTCTTTTTTTCGATGTGCCCCTCGATTCTCGCCAAGTTTCATAGTAGCGATCTTTACGGCGAACATGGCCTTTTGGCTTTGACTCATGTGCCGTCTTTCGGCGTTCATTGAAAACACTGCATTCAGGGGATCGTCTCCCCCATACTCAAGAAATCTCGGCCTTACTCCGGCTTTTTTGCATGCCTTGAACCTGTTACGCCCATCCAAGATTTGGTTATGGCAGAGAACTAAAGCTACTTGTAGACCATTCTTCTTGATATCATCCGCTAAGTGCTCTATCTCAGCATCAGACATCATCGGGAAGATTTCGGCAGCAGGATGGAACTTGTAATCCCATACTCTTTCGTTCTCGGGTATTATCGCATTTGAAAGGGATTTGTCTGGAACAGACACGATGACCTCCTTTTACAGTAAAAAGGTGAACGGGGTCATCGTCCCTATGAGGGGAGAAATAGATTGGGCCCGATTGGGTCCAATCCCCGGAGTGTATTTGTGCGCCCTAGTAGCGCGTACCACCTAAATATATCAAACGCAATATTCAAATGCAAGATCGCGGTAAGCTGCAGGGCGCCGGCGCCTTGGTTTGGACCGCAAGCGGACGAAATCCACCCTCATACACTCGATCTCCTTTATTTAACCTTATAAAATTCTCGTATAATGCATATGACGACGGAAATCAAGCCGCACCGAACCGGACGGATTCCGGAAATGCGACGTTCAGGAAAGGTATTTCTTATGAAACCCCGGTTTGAGGTCGAGACGGCCGGACTGAGATCGCTCATGTCCGGAAAACCGAAGAACTTCATCGTACGTGAGCTTATTCAAAACGCCTTGGACGAGCCCATAACAACATGTGTTTCCAAGCTGTGCACAATGGTCGAGTTGCAACCATCACGGTTGCAGATGATGCTCCTGACGGCTTTTGCGACATGAGAGACGCTTATACTCTTTTCAAAGAAACTTACAAGCGGAAAGATCCCATCAAACGCGGGCGTTTCAATTTCGGCGAAAAACAGGTCTTGGCGATGTGAAAAAGAGGTAAAATTGAAACAATAAAAGGAACTGTCATTTTTGATGAAGAGGGCCGGCGTCACTCAAGGCAAAAAACCGAAAAAGGCAGCACCATTGAGATCGAAGTACTGATGATAAAATCTGAATACAACGATGTGCTGTATGATATCACCAGGTGCAGGTTTAATCTGCATTTACCAAAAAAACAATCTAACAGAGGAGTTACCCGATGACAAGAAAGCTAAGAGAGATTAAAGAATTGACTGCCGTCGAAATATGCGAGCTCATTTATGAATGTATATCCGGGGAGTGGCCGATTGAGGATATATGCAAAAGTCATGGCTGTACTAGTGAGCATTGGCTTGAATGGCGGGAGCGATACGTAGAAGGTGCCTTGAAGTCCATAATAGCCTTCAAGGAAAAAATGGAAATAAAAGCTGGAAAACATACAAATAATTGACTATGCGACGGGTGCGGGATCGTGAGGATTACAACCCTGGGGGCTGGTCCATTATTTTTTTAAAAACTGATCTATTCCAGTAAACCCCGCACACAAGCCACGGCCGGGCATTGCCCAGGTACCCGGCTGCTTCGCTGTGTCCGGTGCGTCGGGGCCGCTCGATGCCTCGCTTTTACATAAACCCGTCTTATGCACCCCTGCCCGCGCGATCGCCCGGACGCAGGCTTGCTCGCGGCCGTTCATGCGCATGAGCGCATCCCCCGGCCGCGGCAAGCCGTCAACCCCGCCCGCACTTCGACTGCGCTCAGTGCATCGCCCGTTATTGTAGCCTGATGTGGTGCCCGTCTGCCCCGATCTTCGGGGCTCCCGATTATTTGTCAATGGGGTATTCTTCAAGGCTATCAAGCAAAACGCCGCAGGCCTACCACAGCAAAAACCGTGACGGAAGAGCGCACACTTGACACAAGCTGACGGCGCGGTTTTTGTGTTAACATCCCGCCCTTTGAAGGGCGGGCTTGGGTGGGTAGATATCTTCGGTCTTTGATTCCCTGCATCGAAAAAAGCGGCTATGAGCATTGCGGTTTTGCAAAGCTTAGGAACGATGCTTTGCAAAAATAAAAGCAATGCGGTGTCACGCAGCCCTTAACCCCCCTTTGGAACCGGACGCGGCGCAGGCGCGAAGCGCATACCAGTGCGCGGGCGGACGGAACTACCTTGTTTACGTGAAAGAAAGGTTGTGGGGGTTCCAAAGGGGAAGGGCGTACAAATTGACTTCTCAGCTTTTTGACGACGCAGGGGTACCGCATTAGGTCAAGACACGGCCCGGAGTGCCACACGGATTTTTCTTTATTTCACACGGTGGGCAGGCCACCCGTCCGCCTTCATTTATTATTCACATTAGATAATACAGAGTCAAGAAGGCTTGCAACTTCTCTTTTATCATTTTCTTTTGCATACATTAATGGTGTATATCCTTTACTGTCCTTAATTGACAGATCTTTAAAATATGGTAGAAGCATTCTCACTGCTTTAGCATTTCCATTCGCCGCAGATTCATGCAGAACTGTAAGATCATCATCGGCTTTAATCGTTGGATCAGCACCCTTCTCAAGCAAAAGATTTAATGCCAATAAGCTATCATTGTGTAAAGCATAAAATAACGGTGTAAACCCCTTTTTTGTTCTTGCATTGGGATTAGCGCCTTTATCCAGAAGATGTTTTATCAAATAAATTGTATTTCCCTTTGCCGAAAGTGCGTACATCAAGGCTGTTGTTCCAAGAACATCAGGCGTATCAATTTTTGTGTCATGTTCAATTAGCATATTAGCAATTTCATATTTTTGAGATTCAATAGCCAATATCAGTAACGTGGTTCCTTTTTCATTTCTTACGTTTATATTCTCCCCATGATCAATTAGCGCCTTAAGTTTTTCATAATTACCTGCAAGCACAGCCTGAACTACTTCTGGTACCGGCTGTTTTTGGGGCGAACAAGTTGACAAGGTAATAAATAGAATAAGAAACAGTTTTGACTTCATAAGGTAACTGCTCCTAGTATGGCATCCATCTGTAATCCTCTAATTCATAGTGTTCACCCTCTACAAGATTCGATTCTGTTTCTTTATAAAACCCAGTCTTGCATTTAGGTGGACAGGAATTGGTACATTTCGTTTCCCAGCATAGTTTAGTTATGGTTATCCTAAATTTTGCCCACGATACTTTCCACTTGTTCACATTGGATAGATTTCCGATTATACCTGAGTTCTGTCCAGGAGGGTTTACCTGAGGTGCTGCGACTCCAAAGCCCCACGAACTTGTCCTATATTCGTAGCGTATAAAGCGAATATTATAGAGAAATTGCTTATCGTACCAAATTGGTATGCACCACATCCCAGATGGGTCGATGTTGTTCAATGAATTATTGAAAACGTAGCGGAAAAGATTATCGTCCCCGCTAAAAACACCTAACGGGTCCTCCTGTAAGAATCTTCCTCTACTTGGGTAAAAATATCTCGCCCGATAATAATAATCCTCCGTCTCTTTGTCTAACTCTCTGCTTGCATAGGTAAATGGATTCTCTATTGTATCTCCGTTTTCTTCGATAATCTTCCCGAACACCGAGTACTTGTACTCATTTTTCACATCCCCTGCATCGTCCGTTAGCGCCGTCCCGCTTCCCAATCCATCCTTGACGTAGAAATAATTCTGCCCATTTCTATTCATCGTGAGCGGATTATCTATCCCCGGCCCGAAGGTATAATCCGCAACAATCGAGTCTTGTCCATTCATCTCAAGGACCAGGTTGTCTCCATCATACCTAAAATGCTTGGCCGTTCCATTTACCGTCTTTGCCATTCTCTGCCCGAGCGCATCATACGCATACTTCGCCACCATTCCCGGCTTCTGCACCCGCACCAGTTTATTCTCAATATCATACGTAAAGGTAGTGGTATCACCGGTGTTCTTATTCACCTGCTGCACCATGTTCCCATCAAGGTCATACTGGTACAAGCAGCTATCATCCTCCAGCAGCTCATTAACCTCATTATACTGGTACGCACTGTGTGTCAAATCCGTCATCCTGTTCCCCACCGCATCATACGAGAACTGTTCCAATGGGTTTGGCGCTGTCGGGTGCGTGGCCTGGACAATCTGGTATAGTGAGTCATAAGAATAATTATGCGTTCCGTCAACGTCGGTCATGCTGGTCCGCATGCCATTCTTGTCATACGTATACCCATAGGAGCGAACCGTAGAGCCGCCCTTCTTGTAATCCAGCATTGTCAGGTTCCCGTTGTCGTCAAACGTATAGCTCGCCGTAATCCCATTCGGATATTGCATGCTTGCCAATTGTCCATGATTGTAGCTGTATGTAAACGTCTTCCCCTCCGGGCTCGTTATTGAAGCCAGTCTGCCCGTAATCGAGTCGTATTGGTACGTCGTCGTACCTGCCGGGCTTGCCATAGATGTGACCCTGTCAAGCACGTCATACGTATACGACGGGTCCGCATTTTTACACACTTCCTTCGCAGGCGCCGCTTTGACATTTTGTGCCATCGCAATGTCAGGCACTCCCGCCGACGCCACCTGCACCGGCTTCACTTCAATCTTCTTCATCATCATCGACACCGTCGTGTCTGCCTGCTTTGTAATTGCAGCTTTTGCTTGGGCTTTGTCTTTTCGCCCTGCATTTGAGACGAAAAGTTTCTTGAAGAAGTCACCGATCTTCACAAATAGTCCCGGCTTCTTCTCTGCCTTGACAACGGCTACATTCAGCGCCTGCTTCTCCTGCACCGGCTTTAAAAACGCCATGGTCAGCCTTGCCATCCTGTCAACCCGCACCTTTTGCCACACCGCCTTTGCCGCTGCTATCCGCATGTCATTATTATCATTCACGGGCACTTTCTCCCGCAACACTTTTCTCCAAACCGTCGACATTCGCACGTCATCAGGAATATCGCCCCGTTTTTCAATCATACCCGTCTGCGTGCCTGAATAACTCGTAAACTGTCCGTTACTCAGTTGTATCACCCTGTAGAACACCATTCCGCTCGTCTGTACCTTTGCCCCGCCTTTCACCACGATGGTGTCAAAGGCATACACGCCGATATAAGGATCACCCACTTTACCCTTGGTGAACAGATTACCGTTTGTGGTATCGACCTTGAGGCTGTGCGTAGCCACGCCTGTTACCGTAAACGCGCCGTTTGTGTTCTGGTAGTCGAAATTGAGCTTCACCAGATGGCCCTTGACAAACGGGCTGAACGCGGCGTTGGCGTCGGTGAGCGTGTCGGGCGTCATGGCCGTGACATGGCCCGCCGCGATGGCGATGAGCTGCGTGGTGTTGGCGCTCGCGTTTATGCCGTTGTTGTCGCATTTGAGCAGGCCGAGAGGATGCGTGACGGAATCGCGCAGGAACACGGTGCCCGCGCCCGCGTACGTTGTCACCGCATAAGCGGTAATTGTAAGGGAATCCGCCAGGGTCCCGTAAATCGCTATCCTTCCGCCGCCGCCGGCAGCGTGCCCGCCCCAGCCAACGGAACCCATTGGTCCGCCGTTGGCCTGTATTTTGCCCCGTCCCGCGACCGTGTCCGCGACAATGTAGATGGCGCCGCCGCTGCCGCCGCCTCCATAACCGCTACCGCCGCCGCCATTGGAGAGGATCTTTCCCGCATTCGTTATTTTTCTTGCATTTATCGATACAAATCCGCCGCCGTTGCCGCCGTAATTTGCGCCGCTGCCGTTGGAGCCGCCGCCGCTGCCGAGTTCGTTGGGTCTGTAAAAGTCTCCGTAAATCGGGCACGTCGATCCGTATCCGTATCCGTACCCGTCAATGTAAACGCAGCCCTGGCCGCCGTAGCTGCCGCCTGCATACACGCTTCCCGGCGCGTTTCCGAGGGTGCGTCCGCCGCACCTGGTGCCGTTTATCACCTGGTCGCCCAGGTATCCGCACGCGCTCACGTCCACCCTGCTTGAACTGTCGATAACAAGCTCGTTCCCAATAGTCAAGGCAAGCCGATTTTCCTGCGTTAGCGTGGTCGCTTCGTGGAGGACTGCTGTCGTGTCGTGTAAACGCATACTCCCGCCGCACGTCACCATGCCAGTCATCTTGCAGTAGCTGCTCTTCGCGTCCATACTGTCAATCGTTAAATTCCCATTGGATTTGAATGATGCATCAACCAGCTGGATCGACCCGAACCTGTGGTTCCCCTGTATCTGCAGTCCACCGCCGGACAAAAAGATATTCCTTCCCTCAAACAGTGTGTCGGTGGGCCCTAGGACTGAAGTAATGGGATACGTCGAGTCCGCACGGACAGGATTTATTACACTTATGGTCTGGCCCTGCTGCGTCTGCCTGCTCAGAAATACGCTCCCGTTCGTCCCGTAAGGACTGCCCAGGCTGCGAATGTCAAGCGAATCCGAAATGTAAACCCCGTACACCGCTATCCTTCCGCCGCCGCCTCCGGCATGCCCGCCCCAGTTCACCCACATTGCACCGCCGTTTGCCTGGATCTTTCCCCTGCCGGCCACCGTATCGGCAACAAGATACAGTCCGCCTCCGCTCCCGCCGCCGCCATAGCTGATGCCGCCTCCGCCGTTGGAGAGGATGTTTCCCGATACGGTTATCTTCCTTGCGTTTACCGATACAAACCCGCCACCGTTTCCCCCGGCATTCCCACTGCTGCCGTTCGACCCTCCGCCGCTTCCAAGCTCTCCCGGCGCATAGAAACTGCCATACGCAGGGCAAACCGTGCCGTACCAGTATCCATATCCGTCCTGGTATTGAGACCCGAGTCCTCCGTAGCTTCCGCCCGCCCAGACGCTGCCGACAGCATTATTGAGCGTCCGCGCCCCGCACGAGGAACCGTTAATAATCTGGTCCCCCAAATACCCGCAAGCACTCACATCCACTCGGCTCGAGCTGTCGACCACAAGCTCGTTCCCAATGGTCAAGGCAAGCCGGTTTTCCTGCGTTAGCGTGGTCGCTTCGTGGAGGACTACTGTCGTGTCATGCAAACGCATTGACCCGCCGCACGTCACCGTGCCCGTCATCTTGCAGTAGCTGCTCTTCGCGTCCATGCTGTCAAT
>Ga0335081_10000370_pt1 | contig 82649 bp, 57 predicted proteins | sample Lox_Sample_35_FD_206713 | JGI IMG/M metagenome (GOLD analysis project Ga0335081, IMG submission 206713) | Soil microbial communities from Loxahatchee National Wildlife Refuge, Florida, United States - Lox_Sample_3.5 | ecosystem: Environmental > Terrestrial > Soil > Wetlands | place: USA... | reverse complement strand
TGCGCGCGGAGATGCGCCGAGCATTTCCGTCCCGCATCTACCGGCGCCGTGCGCTGATCGAGAGCGTATTCTCTTCGGTCAAACGCAAGCTCTCGGGGCGAGCCCCAGGCCGCAGCCTGCCCATGCAAGTGCGCCAAGCCCTGCTGCTCGGCCTGAGTTTCAATCTGTACCGCTTGAGGCATCGTCACCTTTTCCTGAGGATGTCAACAGAGCCTGATAGCCTTGGGAGTGGTCGGATCATCTTCCAGGTGCAGCGTTGCTTCGATCGTTTAGTGACTGCGGGGCTGCGTTCTTAGTATGGCATTCCGTTGTGCTGGATCAGCCAGATGAGGCGGCATTGTCGATGGGCAATAGCGCCGATTCTTTGATTATGTCCCAGACGCGGGAGCGATTGGCGATAAACAATCTCGAAGGATGCTTCCTTTGGTTCTGGCTGCGGCGTTAGCAGCCTGATTGAGTATGGATTGCATGTGGTTGCCCTGGGGAGAACGGTAGCTATAGTTCACGCCTGCGCTCTCTTCATTGCCGGGGCAGGCGCCCACCCACGAGGAGAGACATTTCTCGGGCGGAAAGGTCGCTGCGACCGGACCGAGTTGGCAATGATGTGCTGCGCTGAATCGACTGCGAGCCCCGGCACGTCCGCAATGGACTGTATCTTGGAGCGGGCGGAGCAGGCTGGCTAGTTCCTGATCCAGTTGGCTGATCTGTTGCTCAAGGAATTGCAACTGTTCCAGCGCCATCTTTATAAGCTTTATGAGCCGTCGGTAAACGGTTTGAGGTCGGTGCACGCGCCGAGTGCATCACACAATTGTTCTGGTGTAGCGCGCAAACGGTCATCAGCCAAAAGCAGCCAGAATTGCTGAGTTGGTTTCACCTTCCGCGAGCGCCATTAGCATGCGCCGGCCACTGGCACCTATCAAATCGGAGACGAGGCTGGACAACTTGATGTGGACCTCTTCCAGAAGAGACTCCAATTGGTTGTTCAGCCGCACGCGATCGCGCGTCAGCTCGTACTTCGGGCGCTCGACCAAGTCGCGCTGCGCTTGAATCAACGCCCGAGGAAAACTTTAGGATTCGAGCCCCCTGCAAGTGGACTGCAAGCAAGTGTTGCGTCGACCGTCCACCTTAGTCAGGGAGTCGGCACGAATTCAGCGACCAGCGGCTCGATCACTCGAAACCAGGAAACCGCGAAGGCATCCTACAACTGGTAAGGCCTTGGAGGTTTTGGCGCATGCGAGTACACGTCGTCTCTTTTCCCCCGGTTTCTTTCTCCTTCCAGCCGTAGCCCCGGGGCTCGCGAAGAAAGCGTTACATTTCCATTTTCCCAGGCGGCATAAGGTCCCACACACGCCAGAACTCTTTCATCTCGTCGGGTTTGCCGAACGAAACACGGACGTACGTGTTCATGGAGGGAAAGAGCCGGGCGATGGCGATATTGTTTTTGCGGAAGTGCTCAATCACTTCGGTGGCGCGTCGGTTGGTTTGCAGCATGGCGAAATTGGTCGAAGAAGGAATCACCTCAATTTTGCGGGTCTTGGCCTGACCAAAGAATTCCCGGCGGTCGTCGGCGTTGCGGTTGGCGCTGAACTTCACGTAATCGAGGTCGTCATAGGCAATGAGCGCGGCACTCGCTCCCACCGCGTTCAGGCCTTCGGAGAGCCGTCGCGCTGTGAGCGCCTGAATTCTTTCGCCGGTACCGACGGCATAGCCGATGCGCATTCCTGCCAGGCCAAAAACCTTCGAGAAAGTCCGCGCGACGACAACGCGCTCGTCGTTCATGGGCTGGTCGAGGAAAGACGTATAGTCCGGATTGCCTCCAACGAAGTGATGATAGGCCTCGTCAATGAGTATCGTCGTAGACGTGGGAAGCTTGCGCACGAAGTCCTCAATGTCTTTGCGCGGTGTGAGGCTGCCCGTGGGATTGTTGGGATTGCAGAGGTACACGAGCCCGGTAGAAGCGTCGGCGCGCGCGAGCATCGCGGCGAGGTCGTGCGAATAGTCTTTGGCCAGGGGCACTTCGATGACCTCCGCGCCGAGAACCTTGGCGCAGCGGCCGATGGCTTCAAACGTGGGCAGCGCGGTGATGAGTTTCTTGCCGGGCGCAAGGAACGCGGCGGCGGAGGTGTCCAGAATCTCGCCGGAGCCGCAGCCCAGGACGATTTGCTCGGTCTTGACCGAGTGCGACTGCGCGATGCGCGCGTGTAGCGTGCTGACGGCGGGATCGGGATAGCGATTGGCAAATTGTAGAGCCTGCTGCATGCAGGTGATGACTTTTTGCGAAGGGCCGTAAGCGTTTTCGTTCCGACTCAGAATGATGGGGCCGCCGGTCTCGCTGGCGCGGGTGCCGGGGACCAGTTCACTAAACACCAGATCGGCGGCCACCGGAAAGCCAGCGGTCACCACGGCGCCGGCGGCGATATTGCGAAAGAAGTTGCGTCTTGTACTTGGCATCGGATTCCTCACAGGTCGGCATTCGTTGATAGCAGGGAAAGCCGTCGCGGGTCAAGAAAAGCGTTGCGAGGGCCGGTTCTAATCTCTTGGGCACCAACTCCGGGACCCTATCAACTGGGAGATCCCGAAACCCTGACAAATGGCCCTCACCGCCGCGACGGCACTTGTGCGGAGCGTCCACTGACGCCGCCCGTGCGATACCCAAAGTCGCGCCTGCCATGACGCCCTAAGTCTTTTATCAGCAACACTTACAAAAAATGAGGGGGGAGTTTGGCGCTCCGACTTTAGCTTGCCCGACCGAAAGAAATGGGGATCATCGGCTATTCAACAGGCTGCTTAACTCATTTTCGAGTCCGCTTGTGGTTCCGTGCGCGACGGGCGATGAGAATTACATTGGAGGTGCAGTCGAGACAGTCGAAGGGATTCGGCTGATCAAACAGGAGCTGCCGGATGCGCGGACGATTTTGGGCATTTCGAACGTGTCATTCGGATTGCCAGCCAGCGCGCGCGAGGTCATGAATTCGTTTTTTCTATACTACTACACGAAGGCGAGGCTGGACCTGGCGATTGTGAACACGGAGAAACTGGAACGGTTCGCTTCGATCCCGCAGCCAGAGAGACTTGGCGGAAAAACTGCCGTTTCGCTTCCACCGAAGGATGTGCCAGCGGATCATTCTCAGTCTGAGTTGCTACGCAATGTTTCGGCGGATTGGCGCGAACAAAAGAAAGAGCAGCACGCGGCGGTCAATCAATGTCACATCGCCGCTATTGCGGACTATTTCCGGACAGCAAAGAAGAAGGAGAAAAAACTTGCGGCAGACCTGGTGCTAGACGAGCAGTTGGCGAATTATATTATTGAGGGGAGCGGGACGGGCTGATTGCTGACCTGGAGCGAAGGCGCGCAGAAAGTGCGGCGCCGCTCGATATTGTCAATGGCCCGTTGATGACGGGGATGGCGGAAATGGGGAGGCTGTTCAATGCGAATGAACTGATTCGCAGACGAAGATTGCGCCCAGCTATGACCGAGGGTAGTGTTACGCGAAGGATGCCATGACGGGGCTTAGGCTGATGAATCAGTTGATGGACACTACCGGTTTGCGGTGGCAACCACAGTTAAGGTAACCGAGCTGCCCAAGGTTAAGGGGTGACCTTCCCGCAGTAGGATGTTGAATGGAAGTGTAAACTGAAAACTAGGTCAGTTTAAGACCCTTTGAAAGATTCGGAAATCTGGCCCTGATTGGACAAGGTGAAGGGCGCCCGGATATGCCGCAAGAAGCGCCGCCAGGCAATCATCATCGGGTGGAAGATAGTAGCTATCTTCCCGGCGCACCGAAATCACGTACTCGATCTTGTGTTTTTGAATCCCTTCCATCAGCAATTGCGCGTTGGAGCTTGGCGGAAACCAGACAACTTTCCGTTTCGCGTGGTGGTAGGTAATGGGGACGTGCCTGGCCATGATAATCGCGTCAGGGTCCGTGTGCCTTTGAATCCATTGCGCGGCCTGGACGTCAGGGGGATAGGTATTGGTCTGTGAGGCGAGGTTCACGTTGCGACGAGCTACTGCGAGTTGCATGAAGAACCCCACAGCCACCAAGACAACAAGAGTGGCGACTCCGAGAAATTGGGAAATCCGCAGCGGATTGATGTTTAGCGAGCCCAAAGGCCGAGAGAGCCAGCCACGAAAGGAAGAAACAGCGGATCCCCAGGATTTTTCATCCCAGAGCATGCCTACGGCGATAATCGCCGACAGTACCCAAACGACAAAAGAGGTCTCGTCCTGCAATCCGGCGTGAGGCTGATGACCGCCGATCCAGGAGCCGAGCATCCAAAACCACGTGCTGACGGCCAGAATGACGGCGAACGGATACCACGTGACGGCGAATAAGCGAGGCTTATTCACCGCCAGTTCGACAGCCATCTTGCCTCCACGCCAAAGATAGAGGAGCGCCAGTGGAGCAACGGGCAAGAAGAATCGGGCTTCCAACTTCCAGGGCCACAGAAGGTAGATGAACTGATAGCCAGCGAAATACCATTCCTGCAGGCCGCTGCCGCGCGAGCGCCACAACGAAGAAGTCCAGCCCAGAAGGATTAGGACGATCGGACCGATAACAAACAGGGACATCCACGCAACGTCAACCCAATGCCTAAGAACGGTCTGGCTGAGCAGGATGGCGTCGTCCGCCATATTTTTCAGGACGCGAGCGGGTAGATCAGCGAGGGTGGCCATCCCCAGTTCCGGGTAGTTGCCGCTTTTGACTTTGAGCTGAGCAAGATAGGGCTGCGGGTAGCCTGGAATCGGCCATTCCAACACAGGGGGCTTGCGATGCATCCAGCCCAACTGAACTGCCATACAGATGACAAAGACAGCTGAATAAATCTTCGAGCGTCCCCACCCAAGTTGGCGATTCCGAAAAAGGAGTACCACGGTGCTGGCCAAAATCGCGCCGAGAAAAGCCATCGCGGCGGAAGCGATCATCAGCGACGAGGCGATGAGAATTGTCAGGAGCGCGCCCCAGGCAACGCGGCGAGCCGGGCTCTCGGAATCTTCAAATTTGCGCGCGACCAGAAGCGCGCTCATCGATGTGAAAAAGTAAGGAAAGCAGGGAGACACCCACTGTCCGGCAAGCAAGAAGTAGCCGCGCGAAGAGACCAAAAGCAAGCAAATGAAAGCCGCGGCGAGCCGCGGTACCTGCCGTCGAAGAAGGTCGTAGGAGACAAGAAACCCTAGAGTCTCGAACACCGTCATCAAACGCAGAAACGCAAGATGACTGCCCAATCCCGCTAAGGAAAGGAGACCGAGAAGAAAAGGCAACCCCGGCGGCTGATTGGTCTCCGGATGTCCGTTGATGCCGTAAAAACCGTGTTCGACAAGGGAGCGTCCGGCATCGGCGAAGAACACATCGTCACGCTGAAAATCGTGGACACGCTGGACAGAAAAGTATTGAAAGCCGCCAAAGCAAAGAATGCATGCGAGGAAAAAGACATCCGCAGCGTGACGAGACGAACGAGCCCTCTCCAAAAGCCTCCAGGAGCCGGTCCCGTTGAGGGCTCGTATTCGAAGACCGTTTGCCTGTGCCGTCAGGTCCATAAAAGTGTCGGGGCCTTAGGAACAGCGGCTATAAGTGGTTGACTGTTACTGCCGTGACGGGACTGCGCCACTCTGTCATTCCAGAGTTCCCGCCGAAAGCCATTCCGAGCACTCACAGGCTCGAAGGCTACCATACGTAGAGGGAACTTGGCGAAGTCTAAGAAGCAGAAAAACAGCAAATGGGAACTGCGTACTGACTTATGCTGCAACAGATGCCGCGAGAGATAAGGGTGGCAACTCAAATCTTGGCTGCCTTCCTTCCCGAGTAAGTTCCAAGTTCACAAATATCAGCTACTTGCACGGATGCCGTGCCGCCAAGAGAGGTTTGGCTTGGTTCCAGTTCGGCATGCGGGGGGACTGTAGCTGCTCGTTTACCGACAGAGGCTATCGATGCTTGTATTGGCCCGAATAGCAGTCTTCAGTGCTCGATTGTGGGACCCTGAGTCGTTCCATGATCAGCATGAGGGGAGATCAGGCGCTTCTTCAAGATGGACGCAAGAACGATCAAGGCGATACCCACTAGAACCAGGGCCGCGTTGTCGGGGAGAGACGTTAAAAGAGTAAGGGTTTCCATGACACAGGGGGGATAAAGCAGCTGACAGGCCAAAAGAAGGCTTGCGGTAAAATACTCATTTTATTGTATTTACTTGAAAAGGATCACTGACAGCTCTGGAGGCAACGGAACATCACGGACGTGATAGTGCACAGGTTTTCCCACAGATGCTCTGGTCTTCCCCTCAGAGACAATCCGCGTGCGGAACACCGAGATAAGAACACAATCGGGACAGAGCGCGGGTCGAGGTGCCCACGAATGTTGCGTTAATTTTCCGTGAATGGATCTAGATGTTTCGGTCGGCACCGGAAAGGGTCAGGAGTCCACTCTTGCTTAGTGCTTCCGCAGCTTGCTGAATGGCGTCGAAACGCAAGCCGGAGCGCTCGGCGATGTCCAAGAGGGAATGGTAGCCGTCAGAGAGATTTAGGGCCCATAGCATAGCGAGCTCGCGGGTGCCTGCGTCAGGGAGGCCTCCCATCAACCGGTATAGGCCGCGCCGGCCGAGCTGGGGCTCGCATTTGGGGTTGAGATTGACGTAGGTCAGGTTGCTTTCCAGGAGGTGAAAAACGTCCAGACAGAAACGGAGAGTGCCGAGGAGGGCTTCTGGAGTAACTAAGGAGAGGCTGTCGGCCGATGTGTGGTACTCGGGGAATTTTCCATGCTGAGTGCGATTAAGGCAGCCGACCGGTAAATTGAACCCCGGCGAGCAATACTGACGTTCGTCGTAGCCGTAAGGTGAGAAGTCGCGGACGTTGTGGGGTGCGCCGGATGATGTGAGCAGATGGAGGACGGCGCGGTCGATCTCCGCGTTTCCGCGGCGGCTCTTTTTGTAGGAGAACGCTCCGGGATCACCGACGCAGGCAAGCACCAGACCATGTTTGATGCGGGGAACGACATTCTCATTGCGGCTTAGCCACGTGATGGAGCCAATCGTTCCGGGGATGAACAAGAAGCGGTAGGAATAGCGGCGCTCCATTCCTGCAAGAGCTTGCGCGAGAAAAGTGGCTACCGCCAGGCCAGAGAGATTGTCGTTGCAGAGAGACGGGTGGCAGGCATGGCAGGAAATGATGATTTCTTCTTTCGAGTTGCCCGGAATTAAACATTCGGCATAGGTGAGGCTGCCATCTTCGAGGGAAGAATCGATAAGGACTTCGTATTCGTCTTCGGGAAGCGAGTCCAATTGGCGTTGAGTGAGGCAAAAACCCCAGGTTTCGCGGTAATACGATGTGCGGTATGGAATCCAGTCGGGGTGGTCCGGCAGAGCGTAGAGGTGTTCTTTGAGTTCCTGAAGGGAAAGCTTGATCTTCACAGGAACACTGTAATTCACGACGTGTAGGTTTGAATTCTTGAAGTCGATGACCTTTTCGCCTCGGGAGTTGCGCACGTATGCGTCTCGAATGTTCCATTCGCGCGGGACGGTCCAATCGAAGACTTCCGTGCCTGTAGGGACTTCGTGGATTTCGAGCGGAATGCGCTGGCCTATGCGTCGCAGAGTCTCGCGGAGTCCATTGCCGGTGATACTACTGCAGATGGGATAGAGCTCCGAGACGAAAGCGTGCAGGCGATTTCCGAGGTCGGGCGACTTCAGGTCCATCTTTGCAGCCGCGATTGTGGAACTGGCGTTCATTGGGAGTCAGGCGAAATCAGGATAGTTGCGATCCCGATCCAGAATAATACGTTCCGCGTCAGGCCAGGCGATGGAAAAAGTGGGGTCGTTCCAGCGGACCCCGCGCGCATGTTCGGCAGAAAACACATGAGACATCTGGTAGAAGACTTCGGTGTTGTCCGCGAGCGTCTGGAAACCGTGTGCGAAACCCTTGGGGATATAGAGGATTTTGCCATTTTCTTCATCGAGCTGGACAGCAAACCATTTTTTATAAGCCGGTGAATTGGAGCGCAAATCGATGATCACATCATAGATGGAGCCGCGGTTGCAGCGCACTACCTTCACCTCTTCGAAAGGCGTGGTTTGATAGTGCATGCCGCGGAGAGTGCCTTTTCGATGATTGAACGAGAGGCTGCATTGGGAGATGTGGGGATCCAAGCCGTGATCGGCGAATTCCTTCGCGCAATAGGTGCGGGCGAAATAGCCGCGGACGTCGGCGTGGCGTTCCGGCTCGATGAGGAAAGCGCCGGGAAGGTCGGTCGGCTTGAAAATCACGGCCGGGGTCCTCTCCTTAGTTCGACGGGAGGCAGCGGTTGACGATGATTATACCGCCGCAGCCGGGACGGCGCTGGTCCAGCGAAGATGGGAGTCCAGTTGGCCGGCGGCGAGAAGCTTCCGGATGTGGGTAATGCGCTTGAAACGCGGGCCATCAAAATCTTCCAGTTTCAAGTTAGCTTGGCGGCACGCGTCATACAATTCCTGGGCACCGCGCCGGACGTTCCACTGGGGCGCGAATCCAGGTAGTTGGTTCTTGATCTTGCTGAAATCGACGCGATAGGAACGTGGATCGGGACCGCCTCCAGAAGCGTATTCGACCTTACATCCGGGAACAATTTCGCGGACGATTTCCGCGAGGTCGCGAACCTGATAGTTCTCTTCGGTTATGCCGACGTTGAAAGCTTCATTGTGGATCGCTTCCTGGGGCGCCACGAGCGCGGCTATGAAGGCCCGGCAAATGTCTTCGACGTGAACGAGGGGCCGCCAAGGCGTGCCATCCGACTGAATTTTAATGCTATCCGTGGTGACCGCCCAAGCCACGAGATTATTGAGGACGACGTCAAAGCGCATGAACGGCGAGACGCCGTAAGCGGTCGTGTTCCGGAGAAATACGGGGCTGAAATGGGGGCTGGCCAGCGCACCTAGTTCCTGCTCGACAAAAACCTTGGATTCGGCATAGGGAGTAACTGGGTGGAAGGAGGCGTCCTCAGTCAGCATGGCGGAACCGGCGGCGCCGTACATGCTGCAGGAGGAAGAGAAGAGGAAACGCTTTACTCCAGCTTGCTTTGCGAGTTTGGCCAAACGCATTGTAGCCAAGTGGTTGATCTCATAGGTAAGGCGGGGGTTTAGGTCACCGAGGGGATCGTTCGAGAGAGCGGCGAGGTGGAGAACAGCGTCGATGCCAACGAGATCGCGGGGTTCGACATCGCGAAGATCCTTGTGGAGGCTGGGGACGTCGATAACGTCGCCGACGAAGCGATTCTGGGCGAAGAAGTCGCTGTCAAGTCCCACGATCTGATGCGAAGTCTTGGCGAGCATCCGGACCAAGACAGCGCCGATATAGCCGTGATGGCCGGTCACCAGTACACGCATGAGTTGTACACTCCACTTTCAAGTTTGAGTCCGCTACAGACCAGTGTATTTCGCAAATGCTGGCGCGGACAAAGAATCCATCGGGAACCGAGCACAGAAAGGATCTCGTACCAGAACTGCCAGAAGGTTCAGAGCAGTTGCGGTGCCATCTTTTCCAGAACCGCCTTCTGCTTAAGACCTTTATATTCAAATATATATCGCTGGTACAGGTTAGACTCGCTTGAGACGATCCGTTGCGGCAACTGGGAAATTTCCTTCTCTTAGGGGAAATGGTCGGTTACTTCGAGACATGGGCGGGAAACTGGGTGATCTCCCCCGCGGCGGAGCTGGCCGGGCTGCCCCACGTTGACTGTGATTAGAGCACTGTCGACAGGACTCGATCTACCGCAAAGATTTTCCTAATAGCGCCGAAGGTTTTCTTTTACGGGTACTCACAGAGCGATGAGTCTCGAGTCCCATCGGTCAACTAATTGTAAATAAACGAGTTACGCGATGATGCGGGAGACTTCATAGTCCAGCGTTTGGGTATAGAGATTGCATTGCATAAGCCCTAGCAACGACGTGTCCTGACATTCCGTGTGTGTCTAAGCAGCGTGTTCGGCGGGGGTTGCGCCCCGTTTCCTGATCCTTGGCGACTAACTTCGGAGGTCTAATGAGTAAGCGGTATGGAGCGAGACAGTTTACTGTCGGACGTATCGGCGTTGCGTTGCTTCTTGCGGCGGTACTGCCAGTCATCTCGGCTTTGCCGCTGATTGGGCACCCTTCCTCGGCCGAGAGGGCCAAGGGGATATCCGAGGACTCGTGGACGGCCTTGCCGGAGCCGCTGCCGCAGGCCCAGATCACTGTTGCCGTTACCCCGCAGACGTACGGACTGACCCTATCGCAGTCGGTAACGCTAACGGCGACGATTGAAAATGATGCGTCCGGACAGGGCGTCACCTGGAGCGTCTCAGGCTCGTCCTGCTCGGGGAACGCGTGCGGGACCTTGAGTTCGGCGACGTCCACATCGGCAAAATACACAGCTCCGACGACAGGCGGCGAGTACCTGGTTACAGCGACCAGCGTCGCCAACGTCACGAAGAGCGCGACAGCGACGATAGGGGTGACGGATTTAGCTGGAGTCTACACTTACCGAAATGACGGCACGCGCACGAGCATTAACAGCCATGAATTCACCCTCACGCCCTCGAATGTGAACACGACTTCGTTTGGAAAGCTATTCTCGTGCACCCTCGACGAGAGCGTTTATGCGCAACCGCTTTGGGTCGCGAACGTCGCGATTGGAGGGGGCACGCACAACATTGTGATTGTTGCGACGCAGAACGACACTGTGTACGCGTTTGATGCCGACAGCGGGAGCGGTACCACGTGCACCCAATATTGGAAGGCATCCCTGCTGACATCAAACTACGGGGCGGGATCCAGCGCAACACCCATCCCGGCGGCCGACACGGGCGAGACCGGAGATATCCCAACAGTGATCGGCATCACCTCGACGCCGGTAATCGATCCTGCGACGAACTACCTGTACGTGGTGTCGAATACCAAAGAGGGCGGACAATACTATCAGCGCCTACATAGACTGGTTCTGGCAACCGGTGCGGAAACAACCGGCGCACCAGTCGTGCTCGCCGCGAGCGTACCGGGAAGTGGCCAAGGAGCTAGCGGCGGGAGTGTTCCCTATTACGCGCTGCATCAGAATCAGAGACCAGGCCTGGCGCTCGTGAATGGCATCGTCTACATGGCTTCCGGATCACACGGTGACGTTGAGCCATGGCACGGATGGATACTGGGCTATAACGCGTCCACTCTTACGCTTGCAAGCGCATACTGCACGACACCTAACACGTTCGGGGGCGGCATTTGGATGTCCGGAAGCGCCCCTGTGTTCGACAGCAGCAACAATCTCTTTGTAATCAGCAGTAATGGGACCTACAACGGAACGACAGATTTCGCCGACAGCTTCCTGAAATTGAGCACGACGAACGGACTGACGCTATCCGATTGGTTTACGCCCGACGACCAGCAGAACCTAGGCGCGAACAACATCGATTTGGGCCAGGGCGGAGCTGTAACTCTCATGAATGCGGTTTCAGGTCCTTATCCACATCTCTTGATCGGCGGCGGCAAAGAAGGAATTGTGTATCTCGTGAACCGCGACAACATGGGCCATTACAGCGCCTCGAACAACAACGGCGCCGTCCAGTCGTGGTCCTTAGGTGGCAACATGATCGCCGCCTCCGGAACGTTTTGGCAGAACACTTTTTATATCGGCGCGGCGAGTTCTCCGTTGCAGGCCTATACGTTCAACACGACAACCGGGCTGTTCACGACTTCACCCAGCTCACAATCGAATGTTTCGGTGGCATTTCCCGGACTGACGCCGGTGATCTCCGCGGCAGGCACTGCGAATGCGATTCTGTGGACGGTGGACTCTTCGAGCAGCGGAACGAATGGAGCGCCAACGGGCCCAGCGGTCCTCTACGCGTTCGATCCGAATAATCTAGCGAATGAATTCTGGGACAGCACACAAGCTGCAGGTAATCGGGACCAGGCGGGGACCGCCGTCAAATTTGTCGTGCCCACGGTCGCAAACGGTAAGGTATATGTGGGCGGGGTCAAGAACCTAACCGTCTATGGGCTGCTGAGCCTGGCACCAGCAGCAGCCGCGCCGTCGTTCAGCCCCGCACCGGGAGGGTACACAACGGCTCAGACGGTCACTCTGTCCGATGCGACGTCCGGTGCGACGATCTACTACACGCTGGATGGAAGCACGCCGACAACCTCGTCGCCCGTATATACGAGTCCCATCAATGTACCAGCAACAACGACCATCGAAGCCATCGCCGTCGCGCCGGGGCTAAACAACAGCTCGCTGGCTGTCGGTAACTATACGATCGAGTCGCAAACCGGCTCAATCAGCTTCGTACAGGTCAATTCGGCGACGCCACAGTCCGCGCAGACGACCGTCGCGGTCCCCTATGCTGGTCCGCAGTTTACCGGCGACTTGAACGTCGTCGTGGTAGGCTGGAACGACGTCACCCATACGGTCAGCTCCGTCAAGGACACCATGGGGAACGTGTATACGGCGGCTGTCGGCCCGACGCAAAACTCCACTGTCGCGCTGAGCCAGACCATCTACTACGCCAAGAATATCGCCGCGGCGCCCGCAGGCGGGAACACCGTTACCGTTACATTTAACGGCGCGACGCCTTACCCAGACATTCGCATTCTTGAGTACAGCGGAGTGAGTCTCACTTCTCCGGTCGACGTCACATCCAGCGGAACAGGCAATAGCGCGAGCAGCACAACCACAGCCGTAACGACGACGAACGCCAATGACCTGCTTTTCGCTGCGAACATGGTCTACACACTGACCAGCGGCGCGGGCACGGGATTCACCAATCGCATCATTACCAGTCCCGATGGTGATATCGCCGAAGATCGCCTGGTGGCGGCTACAGGCAGTTACACCGCCAGCGCCACATTGAATCCGGCTGGCGCGTGGGTCATGCAGATGGTCGCGTTTTCCGCAGTGGCCGCTCCAGCACCGACCATTGCGAGCGTATCTCCAGCCAGTGGCGCGACTGGCGGCGGAACTCTGGTAACGATTACCGGAACAAATTTTGTCTCGGGAGCGACGGTGACGTTTGGAGGCGCCGCGGCGACGAACGTCGTGGTATCGAACAGCACGAGCATCACAGCGCTCACGCCGGCCGGTGCCGCCGGTGCTGCGTCCGTGACGGTGACCAACCCGAGCGGACAAAGTGGCAGCTTGACCAACGGATTTACCTACGTAACGGGAGTGACGGTCAGCAACGTTTCGCCGAGTAACGGTCCGCCGGCAGGTGGAACGGCGGTCACGATCACCGGGACGAGTTTTGCCACGGGAGCGACGGTGACGTTCGGCGGCGCAGCGGCGACGAATGTCGTGGTTGTGAGCGCAACGGAAATCACGGCGACGACGCCCGCGGGTACGGCGGGCCCAGTGACCGTTTCAGTCACGTCTGGCGGGCAGAACGGGAGTTTGGCCAACGGCTTCACCTATGTTGTTCCGCCATCGATAACGGGCGTTTCGCCGAATAGCGGATCCTCCTTAGGAGGAACGGCGGTGACCATCACGGGCACGAACTTTGCCGCGGGAGCAACGGTGACATTTGGCGCCGGACGGCAAGGCGGCGACGGCAACGCGGCGGCGACAAACGTGGTGGTCGTTAGTTCGACACAAATCACGTGTGTGACGCCGGCAGGCAATCCGGGCGCGGTGAACGTGGCCGTGACGGTGAATGGCGAGACCGGAACACTGACGAACGGATTCACCTATGTCGCCGTTCCAACGTTGACGAGCGTATCGCCGAGTAACGGTCCGGTAGCGGGGGGAACAGCCGTCACGATCACAGGCACGAACTTCGCCACGGGAGCAACGGTGACGTTTGGCAGCGCAGCGGCGACGAACGTGACCGTCGTGAGCGCAACGCAGATCACGGCCACGACGCCGGCGGGCAGCGCCGGCTCGGTCACGGTGACGGTAACCGTTAGCGGGTTAAGCGGTAGCCTGAGTAATGGATTCGCATACGTGGTGGCGCCGACGGTGAGCAGTGTCTCGCCAGCCAGCGGATCGACGACGGGAGGAACGGCGGTCACGATCACCGGTGCAAATTTTGCCGCGGGAGCAACGGTGACATTTGGCAGCACGGCGGCGACAAACGTGACGGTCGTCAGCAGCACGAGCATTACGGCCACAACGCCCGCGGAAGGTGCGGGAGCAGTGACCGTGACGGTGACCAACCCGGGCGCGTTAACCGGGAGTTTGACGAACGGATTCACTTACGTCACCGTGCCGACGGTGACTGGTGTCTCGCCGACCAACGGACCTACAGCCGGCGGGACAGCAGTGACGATCACGGGAACAAACTTCGCCACGGGAGCGACGGTAACGTTCGGCAGCACGGCGGCGACAAACGTCGTGGTGGTGAGCGGCACAAGCATTACAGCCACCACGCCCGCAGGAACTGCCGGAGCTGTCACCGTGACCGTGAAGGTCAATGGGCAGAGCGGAAGTTTGAACAATGGATTCACGTACACCGCGCCGGTGGCGATTAGCTTCGCACAGGTGGCAGCAGCCACGCCGCAGTCGGCCACGGCTACAGTCCCTGTCTCTTATCCGGCAACGCAAACAGCCGGGGACCTGAACATCGTGGTCGTGGGATGGAACGACACGACGGCGACGGTGCAATCGGTGAAGGATAGCGCCGGGAACACGTACAGTTTGGCGATTGGACCAACCAGCGGAACGGCGCTGCAGCAATCGATCTACTATGCGGCGAACATCGTGGCCGGGAGCAACACGGTAACGGTGACATTCAGCCAAGCTGCGCAATACCCGGATGTGCGAATTCTGGAATATCGCGGGTTGGGGGCACTGGACGTGACTGCCGGCGCGAGCGGAACAAGCGCCAGTGCAAACAGCGGCGCGGCAACAACAACAGCGGCTAACGAGCTGATCTTTGGCGCGGACATGGTCGCGACGACGACTACGGCAGCGGGCAGCGGCTTCACGTCGCGCATCATTTCTTCGCCGGACGGCGATCTCGCGGAAGACAAAATCGTAACCACCGCGGGGAGCAACAGCGCGAAGGCGTCGTTGAGTTCGGGGCCCTGGGTCATGCAGATGGCAACGTTCCGCGCCGGGTCGCAGGTCATTTTGCCGACGGTGACCGGCGTGTCTCCAAGCAATGGCCCGATAGCAGGCGGGACGGCGGTGACCATCACGGGGACGAACTTTGCGGCGGGTGCGACGGTAACATTTGGCAGTGCGGCGGCGACGAACGTCGTGGTGGTGAGTGCCACGCAGATCACAGCCACGACACCGGCCGGAAGCGCCGGAGCGGCGACCGTGACTGTGACGGTTAACGGACAGAGCGGAAGCCTGGCCAATGGATTCAGCTACGTTACTACGCCAACGGTGACGAGCGTCTCGCCGAGCACAGGTTCAACGACCGGCGGAACGGCGGTCACGATCACCGGGACGAACTTTGCCGCGGGAGCAACGGTGACCTTTGGGTCTGCGGCAGCCGCGAACGTCGTTGTAGTCAGCGCCACGAGCATTACGGCTACGACACCGGCAGGCAGCGCCGGAGCGGTAACCGTCACCGTAACCAATCCAGGTGCGCTCAGCGGGAGTTTGGCGAGCGGCTTCACCTATGCCGTCGTACCACCGACCGTAACTAGCATATCGCCCACCAATGGTCCGCAAGCGGGCGGAACAGCGGTGACCATCACGGGGACGAATTTTGCCTCGGGTGCCACGGTAACCATCGGAAGCACGGCGGCGACGAACGTGGTGGTGGTGAGCGCGACGCAAATCACGGCCACGACGCCGGCGCACGCAGCCGGAGCGGCGACCGTGACTGTCACTGTTAACGGACAGAGCGGAAGCCTAACCAATGGATTCACCTACAATGCGGCCGTCGCGATCGGATTCGGACAGGTGGCTTCGGCAACGCCGCAAACGCCAACAGCGTCGGTTCCTGTGACTTTCCCGGGAGCGCAGACAGCTGGAGGCCTGAACATCGTCGTGGTGGGTTGGAACGACACCACCGCGGCAGTGCAATCGGTGAAGGACAGTGCCGGGAACACGTACAGCTTGGCGATTGGACCCACGGCAGGGACGGCACTGCAGCAATCGATCTATTATGCGGCGAACATCGTGGCCGGGAGCAACACGGTAACGGTGACGTTTAACCAGGCCGCGACATATCCAGACGTGCGCATTCTGGAATACCGCGGAGTGACAACACTCGATGTGACGACAGGTGCAAGCGGAAATAGCGCTAGCGCCAGCAGTGGTTCGGCCACGACGACGAGTGCTAACGAGTTGATCTTCGCGGCGAACACTGTGTTCACCGGTAATGGCGCAGCGGGCAGTGGTTTCACGTCGCGTATCATCACCCCGGATGGCGACATTGCCGAAGACAAAACAGTGACGACCGCCGGCAGCAATAGCGCAACCGCGACATTGGTCTCCTCCGGACCCTGGGTCATGCAAATGGTGACCTTCAAATAAGCTGGAACTGATTCAGCTCTACGGGCGTCCGTGTTCCCACAATCACAAAGCGGCAATTGCTGTACCCCCTTTCTGTGATGCGCTGCGACAGCTGTGTTTTCGAGACGGTTCAAAAGATAGCGGCAAGTTGTGCACAGATGGCCCGACTCGCGATCGGTTTTCCAGTGGAAACGGAACTTCACAAGCGGCCTGACGGAAATACCTGGCGTGCTATTCTGAGAAAACAAGACGCATGAACAATCCGATAGGTCAATTCAACTCTAAGGACAAAGCAGGATGAGGAAGATCCTCCCAGCGAACGACATTGCGTTGAATTTGCGTCCCGGAGAACTCGTAGAGGTTCGCAGCGAAGAGGAGATTCTGGCAACGCTGGACGAGCAAGGCCGGCTCGACGCACAGCCCTTCATGCCCGAGATGCTTGCGTTTTGTGGCAAGCAATTCCGCGTCTACAAAAGATCGGACAAAACGTGCGACACAATCTCTCTCACCGGCGCGCGCCGGATGTGGAATACCGTTCATCTGGAGGACACGCGGTGCAACGGTGCTGCCCACGACGGGTGCCAGGCGCGGTGCCTGCTCTATTGGAAGGAAGCGTGGCTGAAGAGAGTTGAGCCCAGCCGAAGATCCAGCGAAGCGGCTTCTGTACCCGCGTCACGCAACACATTTACCCGCGAAGACTTAATGAATGCGACCAGAGCAGCGGGTACGGGAGACAGCGCGGGCAAGGTGATTTTTACGTGCCAAGCCACGGAAGTTGTGCGCGCGTCCAAGCTTCTGCCCTGGTGGGATGTGCGGCAGTATTACCGGGATATCTCCTGCGGTAACGCGGGTCCTTCGGACGTGATTCGCGCCATGTTCCTATGGGCGTTCAAGAAGGCTCTAAAGATCGGCGGGTACCGCATCCTGTTGGCGACCTACAATCGCGTTCAGAAATGGCGGGGTGGAGTTCCGTACCCATTTCTTGGGGGAACCCTGACGAAGACCCCTACAGAAGAGCTGAATCTGCGAGTTGGAGAGCTCGTGCAGATCAAGAGCTATGAAGAAATCCTAGCGACCCTCGATTATTCTCACAAAAACAGGGGGCTGTATTTCGACTCAGAGATGGTGCCCTTCTGCGGTGGAAAATACCGGGTGATGGAGCGCGTCGAACGAATCGTGAATGAGAAAACGGGTGAGATGAGCAAGCTGCCAGGAGTTTGCATCATGATGGAAGGCGTATTCTGCCGGTCCTGGTACAGCGACAGGAGAGTTTCTTGTCCGCGAGCGATTTATTCGTATTGGCGGGAGATCTGGCTCAAGCGAGCGGAGTAGAATTGGGCAAGAGGCACGGCGAAGTTCGCGCTTCGCTTATCCGCGAGCAAAAACACGGCGCCACAAACTGGTGGTCCAGGAGTCTTGCAAGGCAGACAAAGTCTTCGTCGGATGCAGGAGCGCGTTTGGCAGGGTCATTAACATGGCGAGTGCCAGCCGGCTAAACCGCATGGGGTGGCCCAGTTCACGAAGGCGCTGCCGATGATGTTGCCAGAATTTCTTCTCTCTCAGGCAGAAAGCGCTGACGCCTAGCAGAAGATAGTAGTCCTGCTGCCAGCGAGCCAACCGCTGGGCAAACTCGTCATCCGTCAGATAGACCGGACCAAATTTCAGCAAGGTGGTAAGACTTTCCAGCAGATAGGTGTTATACCGCACGGAAAACGAAGTCGCGGACTCAGATCGCTCGCGCGTGTACGTAAGCACCTGGTGGACGAAGCCGAAATCGGACTTTTCAAGGATGGCCATACAGGTCTGGTAATCCCCGTGTGGATTCGATTCGTCATAAAAAGGATCACGCGAAAGAACACAATCCGACTGGAAAAGAACCGAAGTCGGCGACCCGAAAACGTAAGGACCGCCAAGCAAGGTCTGGCGGGCCAGGCGCCGACCTTCGACAAACATGCTGGGGTACGGGAGTGCCTGCCAGAGAACTCGCCGGCCTTCGAGGCCGTAAGCTCCCACGATACCCATGGAGGGATTGGCGACGGCCAGAGAGACCATTTTTTCCAGACATTCCGGAAAAATCCAGTCGTCAGCCAAAACCATCTTGCAGTACTTGCTTTGCGGCGAAGTCCTGCGAAACGCGTTATTGAGATTCGCCATCAACGGCAGGAACTGCTCGTTGTTGTGCAGACGGATGCGCGGATCGCGATCCGCATATTCCTGGGCGATTTCCCGCGTGCGGTCGGTGCTGCAGTTATTCACAATGAGGTATTCCCAGTTGGTGTAGGTCTGGGCCAGAACGCTTTCGATGCACTCCCGGATGTATTCCTCGCCGTTGAAAACGGGAGTCAGAATCATCACGAGAGGGTTCACGTCCACGGGAAGTGCCGGCATGTGTTCAGTGTTTATACCGATTCGTGGGAAAAGTGCAAAGAGGTATGGTTCGTCATTGGAGCCATGGGCCGGCTACCTTTTGACGCCGTCGGCCTGCGCTCGACCGACTTGCAGTTCGTCCTCCGCGGATCGCGCGCTACCCGCTGCTCCAATGCCATCGAGGTTCCAGCGCTGAGGGAAATATACGATTCCGAGGCGGCTATCAAGCAATTTTCCTGAACCATACACGTTGGCGAGCTCGACTTCAATTTGAGTGGCATGTTCTACGTTGTCATGAACAGGAGAGGTGGAACCCGTAATCCAGAGCGAGAACGAATAGCGACCCGGAAGCAGGTTGAGTAATTCGACGTCGAGATCGATGTGACCGTCGCCGAGAGGCACGACGGGAATGTCCAACGAATGGTGATAGGTGCTGGTGTCAGTGACCAGCGTGCCCATTTCCGTGTACAAGCGAAATCCAAAGCTGGGGAACGGGATTTCCTTCTCTGCGTGATAGTAGAAACGAACCGTCAGTTTATCGCCGCTTCGAATGGCGGCCAGAGGTTCGCCATTGGCAGAGAGAAATTCGATACCGGTGTAGCGAATCTCGCCGGAACCACGCCGGTGTGCAACGGAGCGAAGATCGGCGGCCCTGCTGACCGTTCCGCCGAACTTCTGCATGTACGCACCGATGACGTCACGAGGAGAACCGTCCAACTGGACCTGGCCGGCGTCGATCCAAATGCAGCGAGAGCAAAGGTTCTCCACCGCCGCCATGTTGTGGGAAACGAAGAGCACTGTCCGCCCGCCGCTTTGCAGCTCCTCCATGGTGTTGAGACACTTCCGCTGAAAACTCGCATCGCCAACGGCGAGAACTTCGTCGACGATCAGAAGATCCGGATCAAGATGAGCGGCGACGGCAAAGCCAAGGCGAAGACGCATGCCCGACGAATAGCGCTTAATTGGAGTGTCGACGAATCGCTCGACGCCTGCATAGGTCACAATGGAATCGAGTTTGGAGTCAACCTCGTCTTTCTTCATCCCTAGGATCGAACCGTTCATGTAAATGTTTTCGCGGCCTGTTAGCTCTTCGTGGAATCCGGTCCCTACTTCCAGCAGCGAAGCAACCCGGCCGTGCACCTTCATGCGGCCTGAAGTTGGATAGGTGATTTTCGAAAGAACCTTGAGTAAGGTGCTTTTGCCGGCGCCGTTGCGTCCAATGATCCCGACAACCTCGCCTTGGGCTACTTTGAAGGAAACATCGCGAAGCGCCCAAAGCGTATTTTCAGGGCTGGAACGGTCCTTGAATGGAGAACGAAGCAGGCTGATCAGGCGCTCCCGCAGCATCGTGTCTCTCTGCAGGGAGCCCAGCTTGTACTTCTTGGATATTTTTTCCACTACAATCGCATCACTCATAGAGCCAACAGTTTCTCCAAGCTCGTAATCGACAAGTTAGACGATATCCGCGAACGATTTCTCCGTCTTCCGGAAGTAGACTGCACCGGCAATCAGAAGCACGAGCGTGACGGACCAGGAAATTCCCGCAAGTTTCCATGGCATCTGCCGCGCGGAGAAAAGGCAGGCTCGCAATCCCTCCACAATCCCTGCCATCGGATTGAGCGCCAATATTTTCTGGTATTTTGCGGGCAGATAAGACACCGGATAAATGATGGGCGTCACAAACAACCAAATCTGGACGATAAACGGAAGCGCGTATTTCACATCCCGGTACCGGACGTTAAAGGCCGCCAGAAACATGCTGATGCCAAGTGCCAGCAGCATCATGCTGAGCACGAACAACGGCACAAAGATCAGCTGCCATCCCGGCCGCACGTGGTAATAGATCATCATGAGGACGAGAAAAACCGAGCCGATCAGGAAATCCAGCATCCCACTGATTACGGTGGCCGCGGGCAAAAGCACGCGGGGAAAATAGACCTTGGTCACCAGGTTCGCGTTGGTCACGAGACTGTTTCCCGCCAGGCTCAGCGTTCCAGAGAAGTAGGTCCAGGGCACGAGCGCACAAAAGGAAAAAAGCGGATAAGGGATGCCATCGCTCGGAACGCCGGCGAGGCGGCCGAAAAAGAGAGTGAAAATGATCATCGAAAAAAGAGGCTGAATGATAGCCCAAGCCGCGCCGAGAGCCGCCTGTTTATAACGCAACTTGACTTCGCGCCACGCGAGAAAGTAGAGGAGTTCGCGATAATGCCAGAATTCAGCGACCCACTCAAAGGTGGCGTTTCCGGTGATTTCGCGCCCTTGCAAATCGGATTGCGCTATTGTAGCCACAGGCTGATTTTCCTTCCGTAAAACGCTTCCGCGAATCGCGTCGCGGAATTGGCTTCGACTCCGCGAAGCCGCATCAATGCCAGAAACGTACCTTCCGAAAACCAGTGCTTGGTCCGCTGAGTCTGGAAAGCCTGATCGAGCAGCTCGGCCTTGCGTTTACCAACCGACTCCTCCAGCGGTACGAACACGTTCGGAGTGCCCAGATCACCATCATACTTTGGGATCTCGTACTCCAGAATCAGATGATTCCGGAAGGTGTTCCAGGTCAATTCATTCAAGACGCGGTGATCCTGATGCAGATCGTGACGGTAATGAGTAAAGATCAAGTCCGGACTAACGCGCTTCTTGAGGCGCTCAAACTCACCTTTTATTTTCGCTCCCTGATAAGGGAAGAAACCGTCGCGATACGAATGAACAACCACCTGCTTCGATTTCGCGCCCTTCAGGAATAGATTGGCGCTTCGAAGGGCTTCCTGGCGGCGGACACGACTGGAGCTGAACACGACCCAGTGGAAACTTGCCGCAGGAAAAACGTCGAGCAATCTGAGGACGGTCCCGCCGCAACCGATCTCAATGTCATCGGAGTGCGCGCCCAAGCAGAGCACGTTGAGTCTTTTTCCAGCTTCGTGGGATAGAGGGATACCCAACACTTCCGTTGCTCCTGAACGGCTCTGAATTAAAGAACCTTTTCCGTTCGAGACTGAACCGCAACCGAGACGGCTTTACCGCTACTCTCGCGGTCGGTCTTCCAGACTTCCCATGGGGCTCTCCCGCTGTTATAAAGGTCGTCCAGAACCTGCTTGTCTTTGAACGTGTCCATGGAAGCAAAGAACCCGTCGTAGGGATGCGCGACCAACTGCTTCTGGTCGATTAGACGCTGAAACGGTTGCTGCACGAGTTCTTCGCCTTCGCGCATGTACTGAAAAATTTCCTTGCGGAAGATGAAGCACCCTCCGTTGATGCGCATGCTGGAACGCGATATCTCGCGGATTTCCTGAACCGTGCCGTCAGGATCCGCTGAGACGACGTGGTAGCTCAAGCTCGGGCGCACACTGATGAAACTCGCGATCTTTTTCTGTTTCTGGAAACCAGAGATCAGATCCGGAAGGTGCAGATCGATAAGCCCATCCGAGTAGTTCGCGAGGAACATCTCTTCGCCATCCAAATATTTCTCGACGGCCTTCAGGCGCATGCCGATGTTGGAGTTGACGCCGGTGTCCGCGAAAGTGATATTCCAATCATGAATGTCGCTATGGAACAACTCAAGGTGCTTTCCGCCCTGAGAAAGTGTGAAATCATTCGAGAGGCACTCGTCGTAATTGCGAAAATAGTTTTTGATGGCGTCCGCGCGATAGCCTAGGCAAAGAATGAAATCACGATGGCCAAAATGCGCGTAGTACTTCATCACATGCCACAAGATAGGCCGATAGCCGATGGGCACCATGGGCTTGGGAATATTGTCGGCATACTCGCGAAGACGCATACCGAGACCGCCGCAGAAGAGGACGACTTTCATAGAAGGGATTCCTTTTCCGAGATGCCGGCAAGAATCTGAGACTGTGGTTTCATTCGTAGACCTTTACGTGCGGTATCGGAACGATAAATTTCCCGCCCCACTCGCGAATGAAAGAGAGCTGTTCCATAATCTCGTTCTTCAAATTCCAGGGCAGGATGAAAACATAGTCCGGGCGCGCTGCGCGAAGATGCTCCGGCGCGAGGATGGGCACGTGAGTGCCCGGCAGAAATCGCCCTTGCTTATAAGTATTGCGGTCCACGGTGAAATCAAGAAAGTCCGTGCGGATGCCGCAGTAGTTGAGGAGCGTATTTCCCTTGCCCGGCGCGCCGTAACCGACGATCTTCTTGCCCTCGCGCCTGGCGTGAATGAGAAACTCAAGCAGTTTCCGCTTGGTCTCCTTTGCGTTTTCTTCAAACGCGGCGTAGCGGTCCATCCGCGTCAGCCCTGCCGCTTGCTCGCGTCGCAAAAGCTCGACGACCGCGGCGGAAACTGGTTTGGTGTGATCGTCCGCATGGCGCGCGTAAATTCGCAAGGAACCGCCGTGACTCGGAAGCTCTTCCACGTCGAAGAGCTCCAGGCCATGCTGGGCAAAAATCTTTTGCGTGGTGATGAAGGAAAAATACGAAAAATGTTCGTGGTAGATGGTGTCGAACTGATTCTCGTCCATCAGCCGAAGCAGATGCGGAAATTCCATGGTGATGACTCCGCCGGACTTCAGCAGAATCTTCATGCCTGCGACAAAGTCGTTGAGATCGGGCACTTGCGCGAGGACGTTGTTTCCCAAGAGCAGGTCGGGCTGCTGTCCGGAAGCGGCGAGTTTGCGTGCGAGGTCCACGCCAAAAAACTCGACCAGCGTCGGAACGCCCTTCTCCACAGCCACTTTCGCCACATTGGCCGCCGGTTCGATGCCCAGGACGGGGATACCCTTTTCGACGAAATATTGGAGAAGATAGCCGTCATTGCTGGCAAGTTCGACCACGAGACTCTTGGCGCCGAGACCCAAACGCTGAGTCACGAGATCGGTATATTTCTTGGAGTGCTTCAACCAGGAATCCGAATACGAAGAAAAATAGGCATACTCGCTGAAGATGTGCTCCGCCCGCACATACTCGCCAAGCTGCGCGAGGTAGCACCGGCTGCACACGAAGACGTGCAGCGGATAGAAAGGCTCCATCGCATTGATCTGATCCGCCGCCAGATAGCTTTCGCAGAGCGGCGACATCCCCAAATCCACAAGGTTCACGGAAAGGGGCGCAGCGCAAAAGCGGCAAATGGAACTTCCGCGCTGGCGGTTCGTAGACGCATTCGAGTTGTCTTGCTTCTCTGTGTTTGGCATAACGGCCGTCTGGTTCGACATAGTGCCTCAGGTTCGCCTAGCACTTGTTCATAGGACGAATGTGGATATCGGTCACTTCAGCGGTGCGCGGCATTGCCAGCGCGTTCAATACCGCCTTTGCCACATCTTCCGCTTGTAACAGACGTTCCGAGCGGTAAGCTTTGCCTTCCTGCTCGTGAATCTTTTCCTGCTGTGGAGTCGCCGTACGTCCGGGATACACCGAAATCACGCGTATGCCGCGATCGTTCACTTCGGAACGAAGCGAATCCGCAATGGCCTTCAGGGCATGTTTGGAAGCGGCATACGCCCCGATTTCGGCTCGAGCCGTGACGCCAGCGCTGGAGTTGATGAAAACGACTTGTCCGCGCCGCGCCGAGAGCATCGGAAGCAGAGCCTGTGTCAGCACGTAGGGGGCACGGACGTTGATTCGGTAAAGCTCATCAAACTCTTCGGCCCGCGCATCGAGTATCCGTCCCATACGAAATATCCCGGCGGAGTGGATTAGAACGTCGAGGCTGCCGAGTTCCTCTTTCAAATCCGCGGAGAGCCGACGAAGGTCGGTGTCGCTCGAGAGATCAGCCCGAAAGGACTCGCTTCGAACCCCATGCCTTCGAACCTCTGACGAAACTTCCTCAAGCCGCCTCGCGTCTCGCCCAACCAAACCGACAGTCGTGCCTGCAGCCGCCAAAGAGAGGGCAATAGCTTTGCCGATACCACTGGTGGCGCCGGTAACAAGGCTAGTTTGGTCGCCGAAGTTCATGACTGGCGGAGAAAGTCGTCCCCGCCCAGCTACCGGAGGCGTGGCAGCAAGTGTCAGGTTGCACAGGGCAAACTGCCGCGCGTATAGACGGATATATGACTTGGGACATCGCCGGGACTATTGGAGCAAGTGGGGTGCCAAATGGTCTATTCGCCCGCCCCTGGACTTCCCGTAAGCTATTGAATTTAATAAGCTTATGTTCGAAGGAAAAGTTGGGCCGCACCATGGGTTCCACCCCTATTCCCTCGGAAGGCAAAGATTTTCTCTGCGCATTTTTACCGGAGCGATCGATGCGATTCGTGAAAAACGGCCTTTTTTCATCTTAGCGTAATGCGACTCGATGGCAACCCGGAAGCCGATTGGCATGCGCTCAAAAGAACACCAGCCGTAGAGTCAGAGCTGACGCACTTCGACACCACGTTCGCCATTCTCTCGGTCGAATCGAGCTTCACGCGAATAGAGCTCTTGAGCACGAACTCTCGTTAAGGGTGGCTTCGTGCTTTGCGTCAACTGATTTTCGAGATCGCTCACGTAGTAGCGCAACGGCTGAAATTCAAAATCCGAGAGGAGACGCTGAAGCTTTTTCGTCAAACCTCGCAAACCGAAATAATGACGCAGGCGAGCACTGAGGCTTCCCTTCATCCGAGGTTGACCAGGATCAAGTTCCCAAGGATGAATGTAAACGCAGACTGGAAAGCGTTCCGAAGTGTTTAGATATTTGATTCCCCAACGCGTGTAGCCGTACGGTAAAAGGCGCAGGTAGGCTCCGCCCGCCAGGGGCGCGCGCATTCCCAAAATCTGGAGAGTGGGCATAGGAAATTCCAAAATCGAGCCGATCTGGGTCGTGATGACGAAAGGGCTCCGCGGAGCATTCTGCAAGTCGAAGTTGAGATGTTGAATGGGGAAAATACTCGAGTCGTAGGTAAACCCCAATTCCGTCAAAACATCAAAGGCCCATTCCGTATCCCGTGTGATGGAGAAACTGGGCGCGCGGTATCCGAGCACCGGAACGCCGGCAGCATCTTCAATCGAGGACTTCGCGCGGCGAGTGTCTTCCTGGAATTGACCACGAGTAAGCGTGAATACCAGATGATGGGCGTAGCTGTGGCAAGCAAGTTCATGGCCTGCACGAGCGATGCGCTGGATTAACCCGGGGAATCGGTCTGCGACGGCACCGACCGTAAAAAAAGTGGCTGAGCAATTACGGCTGGCAAGAACCTCCAAGACCCGATCTGTATTCGACTCAACGCGGCTCAGATGTGCATGGTCGCCGCCACCCGAGTGAGCGGAGAACGCGGTGGCGTGATAATAGTCTTCCAAGTCGACGGTGAGAACGTTTTTCATGGCAAGGGCCAAACGGGGGGAGCAGCGAACGTAGACCACAAGCGCCCCATACGATAAGCATACCCGATTCCGATTCGACGAGGCTCGCAATTAGGCGATGGGGCGCGAAAGTCGCCAACGGGACCAAGAGCCCGTAAGTCGCTTAAATTAAGCTAGATAGGAAAACATCTTCGCTTTCTGAACTCCGAGTGAAGACTCCCCGGAAGGGCAGCTATTTTCCGGCGCCTCGCGCGGGGGGAGGCGCCGGAGCCATCATCGAGGAGAAGAACTCCTCCAATTCGGCTGCTACGACCTTCCAGGTGCGCTGAGCGGCGTGTTGGGCGATGAGCGACCGGTCCCAGTGGGTGGTAAGCGCAGTATCGAGCGCCGACGCGATCTCTTCAACGTCCTGTTTTACAAGGAGACCGAATTTCGAGGAAACCACGACCTCGGGAGCTCCCCAAACTCGAGTCGCCAGAACAGGCGTGCCGCAAGCCATAGATTCTTGCAGCACGTTGGCCCAGCCTTCTCGGGAACTCACCAGGCAGCTTACATTCGCTGCGCTGAACCAGAAACGAAGTTGTTCGTTGGGAATGGTCCCAACGAGTGTCACTTTGGCTTCGACTTTGCACTCTTGAACGAGCGCTGTAAGCTTCGACCGATAGCTGCCCTCGCCCAAGATGTACAGGTGGGCATCGGGGAAACGGGATGCGATCCGTGCAAATGCAGGAATCAAGTAGTGAAAGCCTTTCCGCGGAATTAGCGCTCCTACACTTATGATGACCTTGCCAACGGTTGGTAATCCCAGGTGACTCCTCGCTTCGACTGGAGCAATCGGACCGAACCGACTCAAGTCGATACCGTTGCCAATCACGCGAACGCGGTCAGGCTTTGCACCGAGTCCAAGCATCACATCCCGGAGTGACGCCGAAACAGCAATCAAACCGGAAGAACGCTTGAGAGTCCAACGAATCAGCGGCCGAATTAATCGGAAGGATGGGTAGAGGTTGATGTCAGTACCCCTGGCAGACACGATTACGGGAATTTTGAGAAGTCTTCCCAGAAGGACAGCGGCGAAGCCGTCAGGATAGACAAAATGGGCGTCGATGCAATCAAATCTCATCTCCTTGTGCAGACGTCGAGCCGTGCGCAAGCTTCCCATGAACATCAGGAGTCCGTGCAATAGCATCGAAATTTTTGGTATCAGTGGATATCTTGGGTGGTATATCAGTAACTCTTCGATTTTTTCCTGTTTGGGAATTCGTGCTTCCGCGTTCCATCGCTCCAAGGGAAGCCACCGTGGGAAATAAGGTACCGGAGCAATGACTCTCACTTCATTTCCCGGCCGTTCCGCAAACTGAGCCATTCGTCGGAAAATAAAAATCCCCTGTACGGGCTTCTCGCGGTTGGGAAAGAGACTTGTGAAGACTAAAACTCGCACGCATTCTCCTCGTCGGCGGACAGACGAAATTTCTTTATGCTGAGGCGAGAACACCCCTTGATATAAACTATAGAGTTACAATAATTAGCCGCGTTCGGCACAAACTCTGTCCGCGAACACTGGCTCGCCAGGCCAATCAATTCGTGACGCGATGACTTTATTAGAGATTCTCCGCGGTCAGCACGATTTCCCGATTTCCGATCTAAGCTCGGTGGTCGGCGCCTTCCGAGCGATACCACGACACAAATCTTCTGAGGCCTTCTTCGAGAGTCACGTTCGGATGGTATTTTAGCAAGCGCGATGCCTTGGAAATATCGGCCCACGTTAGGGGGACATCTCCCGGCTGTAACGCTTTCTGCTCACGGATGGCTATTCGGCCTGTGGCATTTTCCAGAAGCTTCAACAGTTCTGCCAGGGTTACCGGATGTGAGTTACCTAGATTGAACACTTCGAAAGCCAAATCGGTCGGTGAAACAAACTCATAGTCGACGGCCGCTAGAATGCCGGCCACGATGTCGTCAACGTGTGTATAGTCTCGCCCTGTGGTGCCATCGCCAAAGATCGGAATGGGTCTGCCGGCCTCCAACTGCGCAGTGAACTTGCGGATAGCCAAATCAGGGCGTTGACGCGGCCCATAAACGGTGAAGAAACGGAGGCAGACGACAGGGATTCGAAACAAGTGCGCATATGTATAGCAGAACAGTTCGCCGGCCAGTTTGGTTGCGGCATAGGGAGAAATCGGGCGTCCTTCTACATGATCTTCCGAGAATGGCGCTTTGCTTGTGGCTCCATAAACAGAACTGGACGAACCAAAGACGAACCTCTCAACGCCAATCTCGCGGGAGAGTTCGAGCAGATTCACGGTTCCGGAGACATTCACCTGTTCGTAGATCCCGGGCTGCTCTATGGATGGACGTACGCCAGCACGGGCGGCTAGGTGAATTACAATCTCGGGACACGACCTAACCATCAACTTGCGCATGCCCTCCACGTCACGAATATCCACGGCATTAAATTCGTACTGGCCGACACGACGAACTTCTTCGAGATTGCTTTGCTTCCAAGCAGGCGAGTAAAAATCATCCAGGTTGTCAACTATGGTCAGCTGTGCATTCCGGCGCAACAGTGCCTCCGCAAGGTGTGAGCCGATGAAACCAGCCCCACCGGTGAGTAGAATGCGCTGGGAATCCATACTCCGCTTCCTCCTGCATCACGAACGGCACTGCTGGATCTGGCACAACAACAGTGCCAACGAAGAACGAGTCCGCTCAAAGTCAGGTTCCTGCATATGATAACGTGGCAGGAGGCGTTAACCGAAACGGAGTATTGTTGCGGTGCATAGCCCACCAACACCTCCAAAAGAAGCCTCGCCAAACAAATCATGGGTTACGCGCTCGGGCATCGAGAATTGCAGGGTCACCCAGTTTTGGAGGGATAGTTCGAACACCAATTGGAACTTCAACCCGGCTAGCGCAACTAGAACCATTTCAACCCCTAGCGGCTACCACCCGAGTCGCAGCCGTATACACCGATTCGTAGGTTCGAGCGAGGGTCTTCCAGTCTTTCTCCGCGGCGATTCGCTGGCGCGCCTGAGTGCCGAGTGCTTGCCTGAATCCGGGATCGCCCAAGAGCCGTGTAGCCTGGCTCGCGAAGTCGCGCATGTCCCCGGATTTGAAAAGCACTCCGGTAACTTCAGGGTCTACGAGTTCGCGGATGCCGCCGACATCGCTACCGAGGACGGCCTTGCCGAGAGCCATGGCCTCAAGCGGCTTGAGCGGAGTAACAAGCTCTGTCAAGCGCATACTGAGCCGCGGGTACACGAGGACATCGATCACAGAATAATACTGCTCGATCTGATCGTGAAGCACGCGCCCCACGAAGGAGATGTAGCTTGCTGCGTCGTTCTCCTGAATGGCCTTTCGAACCTGCTCACCGTCCTTGCCGTCGCCCACAAGCAGCAGCTTGAAAACGACGCCACTCCGGCGAAGAGCAGCGGCCGCTTGAACGAGCCAGGCGATACCTTCCCAAGGAAACAACGTGCCGATGAATCCGAGGGTCGGAGTTCCGTTCAGCCGCAAGCTCTCCGCGAGAGCTAGATCTTTGGCGCGCGGTATAAAGCGGGCCGTGTCCACTCCATTCGGCACACAGAAGAACTTGTTAGGTTCGATTCCCCGGGCCTCCAAATCACGCAATATAGATTGTGAGATTCCTACGACGGCGTCGGCGTGACGAACCACGTGAGTTTCGAGCCGCCTCGCTAGTAAATAGCGAAGCGTAATTCGCCGCTCCTTCTGCTGGTCGGCCGTTGCATCTTCCCAAAAAGAGCGGACTTCGTAGACGAAGGGAACCCGGCGCGACCGGGCCGCTTGCTGGGCGGCAAGGCCACACAGCGCAGGCGAGTGGGCGTGAACGATGTCGTAGGCACCGGTATCGAGGAGTTCCTGAATTCGCCGCCGAAGGAGATTTACGACGCCACTTTCTCTGAGGACGGGCCAGCCGTTCCGAATGGCGCTTCCGCTCAAGCGCTGTGGAACGACTGTTCGAAAATAGGGGATTCCGTCGACCGAGATGTCGGAAGCGGACGGGTCATCCGACTGGTGAAGAGGGCTGGTGAGCACGGCCGGGCGAAAACCAAGCTGCGACTGCGCCACGAGCAAGCTTCTGCTGCGCTGGCTGTAGCCATCGAGCACCGGCCAAGAATGATCAAGCACGTGGAGGACACGCATCGTCAAAGCGAGCAAACTCCGAAAAACGCAAGCTTGCAAAAAGAATGTGGCACGAAATCCACTAGCGGGAATCCCCTGATTGGTTCGGCTCTTTTTGCAACGCAGCGATGATATTGCTGCGCCACCCGCGCAAGAGACGAAAGCGCAGGATGCGAATCCAGAGTAGTTCGAATAAGACCAGGGGACCGAATACGACCGCCTGAGCGGATGACTCCTGCATGTTCAGAAGGGTGACGCGAAATCCGTTCTTCTCGGCCAGCGCATGGATGCGGGAGGGCAGATTCATCCGGTAATGCGTGGGGAAGACATCTTCATCCTTGCGCCCCTCGATCACTCCCACAAGTCGCTTCTTCCAGGATTCCGGAACTAACTTAGACAGAAAAGTGGCGTAGCTGCGGAGATTGGGAGTGTGAAAAACCAGCAAGCCGCCGGGCTTCAAAATGCGGTGCGCTTCTCGAAGGAGCGCATCCGGATCAGCGACGTGCTCAACAACCATATTCGCGGTCAAAAGATCAAAGGAATCATCGGCGAACGGCAAAATACTGCCGTCTCCCAAAACGCGAACGGGCATGGTTCGGTTATCGATCAGACTTGCAAAATCGGGATCAATCCCGAACGCGGATCGCGCCGAACGAATAATCCGCGTCTCATGCTCGTTCGCCTGTGGCATCCAGTCCGGAAACAGGCGGCGCCCACAGCCGATATCCAGCCATCTTTCCGCGAGTTTTACGTGGTCTTCGAGCAAGTCGCGGTAGGCGAATTGAGCGTTGCGTAATCCAGGTGCGATCCATGGTTGCACGCGTTCGTAAAAACGGAAGGACAGCTTTCGCAAGCTGGCGATGCGAGAGGGAGGAGACGGATAAGATTCACCCGTGGCGCCGGGCTTCATGTCAGAGTCCCCGCCTCGCGACTGGATCGGCGGCTCTCGCAGTTCGCACCTCTTCGTGTCTCGCCGTTTGCCAGGTGGATGAAAGCGAGCCGCCAAAGGACTTCATCAGCCCGAGGAAGGACGCAAGATTCACGAGGCAGAAATAGTATGGAAGATAAATCAAGCGCGGCCCCTTGCCCTTCGTAAACCAGCCAATGAGCGCGAGGCCATAAAAGAACATCTGTAAAACCACGATCGCCCGATAAAAAGGACTTGACCAAAGAAGAGCGGAAGAAACCCCGAGCAGAATCATAAAGAACGGAGCGGCCCAACGAAGAATCTTGTGGGAAAAAAGACAGAGCCAATGGCGGAACTGATTCCATGGAAGAAGCACTGGCCAAGCGCGACGCACCGCGTTGAAGCTGCGGCTCACAATGCGCACTTTTCGACGAAATTCCTTCTCAAAGCTCCCGCCTGCCGTTTCAAAGCAAATGGCCAACGGGTCGTAAACGCCGCGATAACCTTTCACGATAATTTGAAGCGGGTGAAGAAGATCGTTGATATCCGTCGGACGAAGTGGTTCATAGAGATCACGACGGATCGCGTAAAGGGCGCCGTCACCACCCACAACCGAACCAAAATTCGATTCGCGCTCTTTCACCCAGGATTCGAATTTCCAATAGAGGCCTTCGGAATCCGCGGAAGAAACCAGGTCTTCACTATCGACGTAACGCGCGCTACCGACGGCATAACCTACTTCGGGATCACAAAAATGAGCAACGAGGCGGCGAACGGCATCGGGCTGATAAATCGCATTGGCGTCTGAAAAGACGAGGATCTCGCCCTCCGCCTCCTGGAACCCGAGATTCAGTCCGGCCGCTTTCCCATTACGCTCCATTTGCCGGACCAGTTCAACACCTCTTGCTGCGAAACTTTTAACGATCTCGTCGGTGCCGTCGTCCGAGCAGTCGGAGACCACGATGATTTGCAGAAGGTGCGCGGGATAGTCGAGAGCGATCGAATTAATAAGTTTCTGCTCGATCACTACACTCTCGTTGTAGGCAGAGATCAACAAGCTAACCGGCGGAAGAGACTTTCCCGCGCAAGGTGCTTGGCTACGTCTCCTTCCTGTAAAAAAGAGCAAGAATAACGGGAAGCCAAGATACACGTAGAAGAGCAAGCCAAGGGATAGCCAAAACAGAAATAGCGCAAGAGCGTGAGCCATTTCCTAAATAAACCTCAATGCCGGACTACTGTCTGCAAAATGGGGCGGGTCATTTTATGGCTGCTTTCCCGCTTTCGCTACCTTATCGTTAGCCTGCGTCTCGCTCGAGAGTCTCCCGACTACGAGTTTTACAGAACGCTCCAATGGATCCGTGTAGGTGACATAAATGGTGTCGTCTTTTCCCATAATCATATTGTTGTCGAAATACGAGGAAATAATGGCGGGGGCAATGATAATTTGAATTTTCCATTCTGAGCCATTCCACCAAGCGTGTTCCAGGCCCCGCAAACTCTCAAACACAATGTGGGGATTGCCATCCTTGTCTAGCGCGATGTCGCTGTGAAACTGTTTCCATCCCCAGTTTCTGAATTGCGGAAGTCGTTCCACTACTTGCTTCGTCCACTTTCCGTTGACTTGGTGCATCACCATGAGAGACTGCTCGTCATAGTAGCTGATCCATGGAGCTTGATCTGCGTCTAGTGTCATGGCGACCCCCATACCCTTTGGGCCGCCTTGGCTCGTCTGCGAATCGAGTACTGCGCGTATCCAGCCCTGTCCGTTGTTGACCGCGTATCGCAATTCCCCGCCAGGAAAATCGCTGTAGGCAATCTGGGGATTCCCCTGGGAGTCGAGCGACATGGAGTTCCATTTGCCGGCATAGTCGTTTCCATTGCCATCAAGTATTAGTGCCCTCCATATCCCCTCTCGAAGGACGCCGTAGTGAAAACCGCCCCCGGGCCAATACCAAGCAAGCATCGGCCTTCCATCGGCAGTGATGCGAATGGAGCAGTCGTAGCCGACAAGGCCAGCCCCCGGATCCACAGTCTGGGAAAACCACTTGCGACCATCAAACTTCGCGTACCTGATCTCTCTCGGTGTGTAGCAAACATGCGGAGAATCATCTTGGTCGACTACAATTCGCGTATTGAAATCGCCCAGGTCCTTTTCCAGGTCCATCTTGAACCAGTGCGTGGACCCCGCCGGGAGGAAAGCGTAGCGAAGGAATCCACCGATCACCACCCGATATGCGACATGGAGATTATTTTGGCGGTCGACTGCGATCGATGACGACTGCCCGCCCGCGGGTTCGATGTAGCTGTCTGTCCAAGTCCAGGTCTGAGCTGATGTGGGACGGGCGAGCAAGAAAAAAACAAAGATGCAAAACCCGGCTGCACAGCTGGGACTCAATCTTGCAACTAACCGACACATCTTTAACCTCCGTCAGGCAATTCGATGATATTTTCCGTCACGCGAGAGCAGGTTCGTCTTCTTCCGCCATAGCAACCGGGCTCGCTGACGATTCAGCAACTGGTTTCTCGGCTTGCCGCGCCAGCTCACCGGCGTAAAGGATCTTTAGAATAACCACGGCGCCGATCATTTCGTAGATCACATCCAGATAGACAAAGCCGAGAAATGCGCCGGCTGTCATGAAGGCAAGGATGGAGATCTGAATCATCCAAGCGTAATACATCAGCCACTGCCCATCGTGAACTCTTCGGGCTGCGCGCCCAATCCGATAAAGCGACAGAAAACAACTTCCGATAAGAAGGAGAAACAGGAACAAACCGACGAATCCGTGATCAGCCAGCAGCTGAAAATAAATGCTGTGCGGAGCCGTGGAGAGAAAGCCGAGCGGCAAAGGACGCGGCTGATATCGTTGAAAAACATTTACGTCCGGCAGCGTATCAAAGCCGCCGCCCGTGATAGGGTAGTCTTGAACGAAGCGCCAAGTCGTCTCCCACGCCACCAGCCGCTGCTCCGCAGAAGCATCTACTTCGCCGTGGAAGAAACGACCCATTCGGTCCATCCAGGAACCCGACGCGAATGCAACGACTATGAAGCCACCCATAACCAGAGCCCCAACGCCGAGGAGTCTGTGTTTGCTGCGATAGGCGATTGCCGCCATAACGGCCAGCAGGGCGAGCAGCCCACCGCGGGAATACGTGAGAATTACGGACAAAATAGCTGAGAAGAAACACAAATAAAGCAGCCGCCGCAGCCAGCGGTTCTGGACGTCTCGAGTGAGAAAATAGAGCAAGGGAAGGCTCATATTGAGAGCCAAACCAAAGGCGTTGTTATCGGAGAGGAAAGAGTCGGGAGGACCCCATACACGAAACTCTCCGGCGGTACGAATTCCGAAAATGGAACCCTTCAACGCGAGGAGTCCTAAACTCAGAGCGGTGACCAGCATAACGCCCCGCAGCCGCTCCCTGGTGTTGATGATGAGTATGGTCACAAACGTCATCAACAGAATTTTTGTGATATGGCTGAGTTCGTATGTTGCCGTCTCGATGTGCGCGGCAAAGTAGGGAGTCACGTACGCATAGACAAATGTCGTTACGTACCAGATCCAGAGAACGACCAAAAGGACGCTTTCTGTGACGAGCAGCGACCGGTACGATTTTTTTGCAAAGATCGTGCCGAACAGGGTCGGTACGGCAATCACGAGAGCAACGGGAAAATCGTACGCGAAGGACCAAGTGAATCGATGAGGATTGAAATAGGTGACCCAATACCACATCAGAACACCGATGTACGGGCTGATGAAGCAGAATGGTGCCGACCCGAGGATAATGGCCACGACTAAGACGTCGCGCATAGCAGTTCCCTAATTCAACTCCCTGACCGATTTCCCGATGTGCCTCGGTGTTTCGATAGACTCCCGTGTTTGAAACGGAGCCCCGTCGATCGACTCGAGAAACATCTTTGTAAGAGCAAAGGCAAACATCGGCAATGACGTCTCTTCCCCGATCTGCAGACGCCTGAGTCTTAGAGGGTGCGTAGCCGAGGTGTTGATGCCCTCGGATGTTGTTACCGCGGATCGGTACTTAGATCTGGACAGAAAGCTTTCCGCCAAAGCGGAGCAGTCTTCCGGCTTGCCGAAGGGATACGCAAAATCGCCAATTTCCGTTTGCAAAGCGGCCTCGAGAAAGGCTCTTGTTTCGCCGAGTTCGCGGTCCATCGCCTCTGTGGATAGCCTGCTTACGGAAGGGTGAGTCCAAGTATGCGCCCCAAACGAGATCCCGGCCTGCGACATTTCGCGAACCTCCGCCCAATCGAGCATGCAGTTCTGGAGTTCCTCTTCGCGGGCCGGATGGCATCGCTCGAAATTCGTGCACCACTCCCGGCGGTCCTCATCGGGAAGGGATCGCAGATAGCAAACGATCGTCCACGCAACTAAAGAGCGAGACTCCGGAGAATCGATTTTGAAGATTTGAGGAGTCTCCAGGCAGACTTCCAGGGTCGTTCCCGGAGCGGAATGGATAGCACTGAAGACGCGGTCGTACCAGGGAGCGATTCCCGTTCGCATGCATTCGCCAATCAGGTAGATCGTCGCCGGAACTTGAAGCCGGCGCAGGGTCGGGAACGCGTGTGTATATAAATCTCGATAGCCGTCGTCAAATGTGATCGCAAGCGTGGGCGGCACCGCAGAATCGTCTTGCAGTTCCTGGCACATCTGGGAGAGCGGAACGAGCCGGTAGTTTCTCTTGAGATAACTGAGTTGAGCGTCGAAGATCCGAGGGTCGAGCCGAGAGTGATACGGCGCACCTTCTGTGCCAACGCGGTGGTAGCACAGTATTCCGAATTTGGAGCGCGTAAAGCGGCGAAATTGCGGCACACGGGATCCGCGCTCGAATCGGAGCGCGAGAGAGCCTTCCCAATGCCGAAGGAACTGCAACGACCGGGAATGAAAAAGGCTCTCCGCAAGCAACCGCTTGCATTTTTGCCGGAACGATAGACGCGGAAAAGAAGAGGGAGCAGCGGCACGCTCGGTAGCCGTCTTGGCGCTTAGGTCAGAGCGCATGAACCCCCTCACGCGCGTGGTCCACGTGCTTGCGATGCCAGAGTTCCAACGCCAGGAGATACCAAACGATTTCCCCTGAAAAGCTCGGTTGCTCGACGTGCAGTTTCATCAAATGATCGAAAAATTTGGGCTGAAAGTAACCGCGCTGGCGGGTCCGCGAGTCGCTCATCAAATCTTTCATTAATTCGTTCATATGCGGCTCTTGCAGAAGCCATTGAGCGAGGGGAACTCCAAAACCGTGCTTCTTTTTGTAGAGGACTTTCTCTGGAAGGATATCCTTCATCGCCTGCTTGAAAAGATACCGCTTCTGAAATCTCTTCAACTTGAGCGAAGCTGGAATGCGCCCCGAGAATTCCGCCAACCGCTTGTCGAGAAGCGGGTAACGCACGTTCACGCCCGCAAGCTCCGCCGTTCCGGAAACTTTTCTGAGATCGTTGTCCGCCAACGTCATTTTGATGTCGAGATAAAGAATGCGATTCAGTTCGCTGGAAGCTTTCGCCCGAGCAAAGTGCTGCTCTGGAACAGTGAGCCAATTCTCCCGCCCCACCCGCTCGAGAAACTCCCCTGTAAAAATCTCATCCTGCGGATGACTTAGAAAGAAACCATAAGACAAGATGCGTCGCGGGTTCGGGATCTCTGCGCGACGCACATATTTGCGAGGCAGGCTGAGCTTTCCATCGTTTAAAGGCAGAAGACTTACCAGAGGCTTAATCAAACCGAAGCGAAGCCAGGATGGGAGAAGGTGGTAAATGGAAAAGTATTTATCTCGCTGGTAGCGCTCGTTGCCACCGAAGAGCTCGTCGCCTCCATCGCCCGCCAAAAGAGTATGGACTCCCTGTTGCGAGGCGAATAGGGCACAATAATACGAACCGATCGCTGAAGAATTCGCAAACGGCTCGTCGAATTGCGCGACTATTTTTTCGATCGCATTCGGAGCGTCTTGTGGGACCAGGAATTTCTCATGATGCTTCGAATGAAAGGCTCGGGCTGACGTCCGGGCGAATTCAATTTCACTGTAGCGGGCTTCTTCGAACGCGATGGAAAAAGTCTGCGTGGGTTTATGCTTCTCGCTGGCAAATGCTACAACGGAGCTGCTGTCCGTCCCTCCGCTTAGGTAGCATCCTGTGCCGTTCGGATCGCAACCTTCCAGATGCCGATGGACCGCGCTGCGCATCGCGTTGCGCAAGTCCTCTGACCAGCGGGCGACGCCAGGATTTTCATCTTCGGGATATGCGAGGTCCCAATATTGATCTTCCTGGACTCGATTGGAAGAAACCAGAAGTGAAGTCCCGGGACGAAGCTTCTCCGTGCCGCGGTCGCTCGTCATGGGCGCGGGGACGGCGGCGAACAATAGAAACTGAAGGATTGCCGCAGAATTGACCTCAGAAGAAGAGCCTTGGAGTGCCCGGATCGCACCCAATCGAGAAGCAAACAGCAACCGCCTTCCGTCACGACGCCAGTAGAGGCTTTTCATTCCTAGGGGGTCGATCGCCAGCAGCAATCGCTCTTCCCTTTCGTTCCAAAGACCAATCGAGAAAGCCCCATTGAGCCGCGTCAGGAAATCCGGCCCCTCCTTGATGTACAGACGCGCGAGAAGCTCCGCGACCGACATCTGAGACGCAGCTCCAAACTCGAGGTTGAGAACGGCGGCAAGCGACGGCACATCGACCAGATCGGCGTCCGCGACCACGGTGATGCCGTCGACGGCCGCCAATTGCTGAAACTTCCAACGGCGGGATACACCCAAGGCAAAGGACTTGCCGGAGTCTGTCTCTTGCTCAGATTCACCGGCTAGCGCGCTGGCGTGAAGCATCGGCATCAACATCGCCGTGCTCAGCTGATTCCCAGGTTCGAAGATCCCGAAAATTCCGCTCATAAGGTTTTTCTAAGTCAAATGCTGTAAGCCTGCCGCCACTTGCGATACATGAGAACCGACCAAAGAAGCGCGGACCTGTCGTAATAATTCTTTTGATGCTGCTGCCAGATTTTTTTCAGAAATTGTTGGTCCAGGAGATCGTCTTTGGATTCCACGATAATGTTGTAGGCCATATCCTTAAGTTCTCGCCTGAACCAGCTATCGAGCGGAGCCGCGAATCCCTGTTTCGGGCGGTACAGAATGTTGTGAGGAAGCGTTGATTCCAGCGCCTTTTTCAAGATGTACTTACCCGTTCCGGAATGCAACTTGAGATTGCTCGGAATGGAGGCCACGAACTCCATGAATTTGTGATCGAGCATGGGAGCGCGCACTTCCAGAGAAACAGCCATGCTTGCTCGATCGACTTTTGTAAGAATGTCGTCGGTTAGATAAGTCTTTACATCCACGTACTGGATCTTCGAAAGGGGATCTTGCGTGTCGGCACGGTCGTAGTAGTGGCGGAAGACGTCCAAGGTATCGTATCCGCCAAGACGCCGCCGAAATTCGGTGGTGAACAACTTCAGCTTATCGTCCGGACGAAAATAGGAAACGGAGTTGAAATATCCCTGCAAGGGCGAGCGCGAAAGACTTTGAAACGTAGCCTTGGCGCGAAACACGCGAGGAGCCCATGCCAGCGGCGGATACCAGCGGCCGAGCGGCCCAAACACGGCCTTACGCAGGGATGCGGGAACGTGGCTGCGCAAACGGTTTTCATTGTGATCCAGTCGGTAACGGCGGTAGCCCGCGAGATTTTCGTCTCCACCGTCGCCGCCGAGCGCTACGGTCACTTGCCCACGCGCAATTTTCGAGACGTAATACGTCGGAATTGCTGAGGAGTCGGCAAAAGGCTCGTCAAAGTGCCAAGCAAGGTTGTCCACGATTTCGAGAGCATTTGGTTCCACGACTTCTTCATGGTGATCGGTCTTAAACAGCTCCGATACCTGGCGGGCGTAGGGCGCTTCGTCGAATTTCTCTTCCCGGAAACCGATCGAGCAGGTCGTCACGGAACGCTTCATCAAATGGTCCATCAATGCGACGACCGAAGACGAATCGATTCCTCCGCTCAAAAATGCGCCGAGAGGAACGTCGCTCATGAGGCGGATACGCGTGGCTTCGCACAGCTCGTGCCTCAGACGCTCGCACCAATCTTCTTCCGTCCGTTCTTCCACCTTCGAGAAAGACAAATCCCAATAAGAGCTCTCTCGGATGCCGGTGGCGGAGGCCACGAGATAACTTCCGGGCATCACTTTGCGGACGGCCCGATAGATGGTCTTCGGCGCGGGGATGTAGCCGAGCGAGAAGTAATCGGACAGCGCTTCGTGGTCCGTCTCCCGCGAAAGCAAACCGCTAGCCAGGAGGGCTTTCAGCTCGGAACCAAAGAGGATGCGATTTTTATCCGCCGCGTAGAACAGAGGCTTTTTGCCGACCCGGTCGCGGGCCAAAATTAATTTCCGCTCGCGTGAATCCCAAAGCGCGATAGAAAACATCCCGCGAAGCTTGGCGAAACAGTTCTCGCCAAAATCCTCGTAGGCGTGGACGATCGCCTCAGTGTCCGATTTGGTCGTGAAAACATGGCCCCGCTGAAGCAGATCGGCGCGAAGCTCCGGATAGTTATAGATTTCGCCATTGAGCAGCACCCAGATCGTGCCGTCTTCATTGGACATCGGCTGATGGCCGCCGACTAAATCGATGATGCTGAGCCGCCTGTGCCCCAGGCCGATACCAGGCCCTACAAATACCCCGCCATCGTCTGGCCCCCGATGGACCATCGTCTGGTTCATGTCATGAATCATCGCCCCGGGGAAATCGGTGCGACGTTCGTATTCAAAGACACCGCAGATACCACACATAGTCGTCAGTTGCCTTTCCAAACGCCGCGACGGCAAGCAAGATCGACGTACATATCGCGATAGGTCCGCACCATGCCCGAAAGACTGAATTGGTCGACCGCCCGTCGGCGCGCGGCTTGACCGTATTCACGACGAAGCGAATTGCTATCGACCAGCTGCGACAAATGATCCGCGAGCGCTTTGACGTCGCGGGGATCGAAGAGACCTCCAACGGAGCCAACTATCTCCGGATTGCCGCCGGCGCGCGAGACAACAAGGGGTAAGCCTGTGGCCATGGCTTCGAGAATGGTGTTGGACATTCCCTCGGAGATGGACGGAAGAACGAAAATATCCATGGCGTTGAGGAGGTCCGCAACGCGGTTGGAAGCCGGCACAAACTCGACTCGACCCGCCAAGTCGGTGGAAGCCGCTACATGAGCCTGTAGCTTTGGCATTTCCGGGCCCGAACCAACAAGCACCACATGCACATTTTTGCCCTGGCGAACCAGGATCTCCGCGGCTTGGAGAAGTGTTTTGTAATCTTTGATGGGGACGAGCCGGCCAACACTACCAATGACGATGCGCTCGGCAGGAATGCCTATTTCCCGGCGGAGGGCCGAAGCCTGCTCGGGGCGAGGGCTGAATATTTCGGTATCGACCCCGTTGTAGATCACCCGAAACTTGCTTGGAGAGAGCCGTGACTGCGTTGAATGATAATTTTTTAGATCTCGAGTAACGGTAAAAACCTGGTCGGCCATACGATACACGGCACCGCACAAAAGGCGGCGCCGAACTGGGAGCCCGCCAAGAATCTCGAGTTCGTATCCGTGCTCACTGTGAATCGCTACCGGTACGCCCGTGAGCCACGCGGCTGCAATGGCTTCCAGGGCGCCAAAATTTCGCGTATGCACGATATGGGGGCGAAATTCCTTCATGAGCTGTACGAGCCTAAACAGAGGAAACTGGAAGCCGGGTTCGGCGCTGCCGACGGCCGAGACTCGGACCGGGACCCTCATTTGGCGGACAAAATTCTCGTCCACGCCACGCATGGCGCAAATCTGGTGTTCGAATTCCGTGTGTCCCAGTCCTCGGATAACCTTGAACATGCCGTGCTCGGTCCCACCCATGCCGAGACAACTGAGCACATGCAGAATACGCAGCCGCGTTGTTGGAGAGCCTTCGAACGGAGAGGGCAGCGAGACGGGAGCCTCAACTGGGATTTGTTCGAGTTGCATTTGTGTCTGTTCCGTTTGGCTCAAGCTGATTCCAGACCACTCAGTTGACTGGGGGGTTCCTATGGAAACCATCGTACCACTCGAGGTCCGAGCGCCCGCGTCAACCTCAACGGCAGTTTCTTCCAGATGTTCGTAGCCATCTCGAACTTTGGATTGGTGGGCGAGAAATTCGGCACCTCAGTACGCGCGACCAAACGCACTTGATAGTTCAAAGTTTCAATCTGCGGATTCCACTTCTTCTTGAAATCGAAATTACCGGAACCTATCTTGCTGCGGCCAAAATCGAAAGTGCGGCAACCAGTTACGGCCGCGTGTTCGATCAGTTTCCACCAAAGAAAATTATTGGCGGCCAATCCTTTCGCTTCGTCCAATGAGCCAAAGTAATAGGGCTGCAACCAATCGCGAAAACGGAAAGACATGGCGCCGGCCACCGGCTTGTCTCCGGAGTAGACCAGCGTGAGATCCACTTGATTTCCGTAGTTCTGGGCCAAATTCACAAACAAGGACCGAGGAAACGCGGGCGTGCCCAGGCGCCGCAGGTTTATAGCCATGAGCTTATAGAAACTATCGAGTTGATCCATACCCCTTCGAACCTGCAGCCCAGCCTTTTCGCCCTTGCGGATCATGTAGCGAATGTCTTTCGGAAATGCCGAATAAAGCTTTTCTGAGTCGGGCACCAGGGGGATTGTGAAACTGGCGTACCGCGGGTTGGAGTGATAACCCGGGCGAAGCTCGCCTTTGCGATTCCGCAGTTCGAGATATTCAAGCTTTTCTGTCCCGGCGAAGTCTTCGAGCTGAGCAATCAACGCGTCTTCGCTTTCTGAATCCGCCGCGCACACACCGCCATAAACCGCGAAAGGAAGAGAAATCAGGCAACGACCAGCGAGCCAACTGGAGACGAGAAACGCGGGAGCGATACCCACAATTCGGCCGTCGCGCTCCGCCATGAAATAGTGAGGCCGATAGCCATAAGTTACTTCCATCACTCGCATCCAGGCGACCTGGTGGAAAAAAGTGCCATCCGGGTGGCTGAGCGCAAAGCTGTCCCAACGAGCGTGGTCAGTCGAATCCAACGGGAAAACGCGAGTGCTCGATTGGGGAGCGATGACAGCCTGCGGGTCCGAGAGAGCCGCTGCGGAGTTAAACGTCGCCATGGTCGGGGGCCTTATTCGCTTCGGCGACTTGCGTCCTTTGCTCTCGCGAGACGGCCGCAGCTACTTCAAAACGTTCAAAGAGCCACTGCTCGTCGGCCTCGAGATAATTCGCCAAGACCTGCCTTTGGGACGGAGTCGGAACACGATAACCGTGGATGATCTTGCTCAAGACCGTTTCATCGATGCCGACGGCCTTGGCAAGCCGGTTTTGATGACTACCTCGGCGGAAAATTTGAAGTTTGAGGTTCGGAAACATAATGCTTTGTTTTTATGGCTAGAAAGAACTAACGATCTTTCCTTCCGGTTGTATTGAAATCCTGTGCTTATCGTTCTGTTTTTCCTGAATAGTGGTACTTGTGATGAGGGCCCTCGGAAAAATTGTAGACAATGCCTAGCAGCTTCTTGGCATCGATTTGGCTCGCAAACTTCTGGAGCACGTCTCGGCGTGTCTGCCTGGCGCGCACGGCCAATAGGACGCCATCGCAAGCCGCCGACATCAGCTCTACGTCCGACAAAGTCATAATTGGCGGCGAATCCACGATCACCAATTGAAAGGATGCTCGGCACCAGGTCATGAATTCTTGCCAGCGCTTGCCCGCGTAAAGTTCTCCCGGCGAGTGCTCGGTCGAACCTGAGCCACACACATAAAGATTGGAGTGGTTGGTTTCAAGAACCGCACCTTCCGCCTCGCATTTTCCTGTGAGGACGTCGGCGAGACCGGGCGTTGCGAGGGTACCCAAAGCGCGGGTTAAGCCGCCGGTGCGGATATCACCGTCGATCAGCAGCACCCGAATATCCTTTAATTGCGAACAGCACAGAGCGAGATTGAAAGAAGTGAGGGTCTTGCCTTCACCTGGGACGGAACTTGTGATGATGATGGACTGCAGGTCCATGGTGGACCGCATTCGAAACAGTCGAGTCCTCAGGGCCCGATAGGCTTCCTCGGCCGATTCCAGCAAATGACTTCCCTCAAACTTCCTGGGAAGGAGCATAGCCTCGGGAATGTCGATCTTCTTGACTTGCGCCACTGCCGGCGGAGCGGAGTCGAAGTCGTAGGTCCCTAAATCGGGCTGCACTTCGGTCGTCACCGGCTCCTGCAAACCGGCCAGTTCGAACCCTCGTGCGGTCTGAGCGGGAATTTGCGTCTTCAGAGTTTCGTTAAAGAACTTGCTCATGCTAGCGAGCTCCACGCGCAGTGCTGCGCATTTGCTTCATTGCGTCGATCATCATATCCACTGCGGTTTTCTGAGAGGCCAAACGTTCTTTTGGACCATCAGACGAAGAATCCTTGTCCAGAACGAGCACCGATTGGGTGGACACGGTCTCCCGAACGGTCTCTCTCCCGGATTCCGTCCGGCCGTCACCAGCCTGCGCGAATGCGTACGAAGTTTCGGCATCATCAGCCGGTTTCGCCGCCCTTCTCTGCCAAACAGGAGCCCGAACGACTTCCTTGGCGGACGCAGGAATCGAGGGAAGCCCGAGGCCTAGTGAGACAGCAACTTCTTCCACCATCCTCGGCTGAAGCGCATTTTGCTGAGTTCGAAAGCCGAGGACGAGACAACCGTCGCCGATGAGATTGATCAGGCGCGGAACACCGCCCGAATAAGTGTGCAGAGTTTCCAAGGTGTCCGAGGAAAATGGCGAAGGCCCTTGCAGGCCGGCAGATTGGAGCCGCTCGGCGACATAAAGCCGGGTCTCGGAAGGAGTCAGCGGACGAAGGTTGGCTCGCGCGGCAATACGTTGTTGCAACGCACTGAGTTCCTTGCGCTGCATGATTGTGAGCAGCTCGGGCTGGCCACTGAGAACAATTTGCAGCAGCTTGCCGTCGCGGGTATCGGCATTTCCGAGGAGACGAATTTCTTCCAGTAGTTCCGGGCTAAGCAGATGGGCTTCGTCAACGAAAAGCACTGCCGTTCCCCGAGTTCGCTGTGTATCGAGCAGCATCTGGTGCAGAGCCGCCAGGCGGCGGGGCTTACTCGTCGAGGCACACCGAATCTCGAATTCCTCGAGCATCATTTCCAGGAATTCGTCGCGGGTCAACACCGGGTTAAAAAGAAGGGCGCTCTTGATCGGCATTTTCCGGTCAGAAATAATCTGGAGCGCGGTATGCACCAAAGTAGTTTTACCGGTGCCGATCGGGCCGGTGAGCATCACGAGGCCCTTGCGATAGAAAATTCCCTCGAGGACCGCGGTAAGAGCCGCTTGATGAGGCTCCGACAAGTGCAGGTATCGGGGATCCGGTGTTAGACGGAATGGTTCGTCTTTGAAGTTATAGAAAGAGAGATACATTTAGAACCTTCCTGCCACGAACGAGAGCAAAAAGCCCAGAACGGTGGAAGCAGCGACGGTGCCTGCGAGCATGGCGGCACCACGCATCCACAAAGTTTTTTGCTCGCGAGCTGAGACGAGGCAAGGAACGCCGCTCAAAACTGGTTTGCCCAAGATTCGAGACGCGTCGGCCTCGGACCGGACCGTCTCATCATTCATTTCCGTCAGTCCCGCCAGCGCGGCACCCATCAAGAGGCCGCCGAGTAAGCCGGCGAAGCTGATCAGTGGGCGGTTGGGCGCCGCGGGCTTTAACGGAGTTTGAGCTGCGTCCAGAACGACAAATCTTTCCGCCTTTTGGCGGATCTCCAACGCATAGGACATGTCAGCAGCCTGCTTCTTGTCCTGCAAGCTGGCGTACTGCTTTCTTAGCGACTCATTGTCCTGCTGCAAACGCGATATCTTCTGTTCAAAGACGGGCATTTCTGCAAGTCTGGCCGTGTGAGCGTCGATTTGCTTCTGCAACGGCAGGACTTGGGTGGAAAGATCTTTAATCTCTTCGTCGAGTGTCTCGATCTGCGCCTGCAACACCGGATTTCGAGTACTGGCTTTGTTCGGTTCAATCGCCGGCTTTTGCTGCGCGATGGATTCCGGCGACTCAGGCGGCGCGCTAGCTATTTTCTTTTTCAAAGCGTCGATTTCTGCCCGAGTCCGGCGGACTTCAGGATGCGCGGGCCCATACCTTGTCCGGAGTTGCGCAAGTTTTGCTTCCAGCCTCTGGACCTCCGCTTGATCAGGAGATACGCTTCCCGTGCCTTCGCCGGCATCCGAATCAACGTCAACCGTCGGCGCAGGTCCCCCGGAGTAAAGCATGGACTGCAACATCGCCTTGTCACGCTGGTCCTGGCTAATCTTGTCCTGAAGACTCTGTACCTGCCCGCGCAACGTGGCGAGGGCCTCCATGTGATAAGGCTTCGATTCAGGAAGATCGAAAACATTCTGAGACTTGATGGCGCGGAGTTGGGTTTCCGTATCATCCAGCTCGCGCTTGGTTTCATCCATCTGATCCTCAAGGAATTGTGCGGTTCCAGAGGTCTGCTCTTCTCGAGCCCTCAGGTTTTCCTCGATAAACATTTGGGCAATGCGATTCGTCACGCGGGCGACTTCGTCTCGATTGCTGCTGTTATAGGCGATAAGAAACGCGCCCATTTTTCCCCCACCGGGATTGACCACTTGGACGACAATCGACCTCTGCACGGACTGGATGATGTCATCCTCAGTCCGCTTGCCGGTCGGATCCGGATATAGATGCTCGGCTTCCACCAGTCTCTTGAGACGCGTCGGCGAGAGTACTTGCTGCTGCAGGGTCGTTAACCGAGCCGAAATATCCGTGCTGACAACCGGCGCCACATAGTTGTTCGGAACCTGCGACGAATCGACAAGTATCGTTGTTTCAGCATGATAGACATTCTTAAGGCGGTGCGCCACGATCGTGCTCGCAATCAGCATCCCAAGCGCACTCAGAACGATCCACCATTTCCTGCGGAGCGCCATATTCAGGTAGTCGCTTAGTTTCAGGTCGGCGAGTATGTTATTCGCAGAGGATTCGTTTGGAGGGGTTGTCAAGGCGCTGTTTCCTCATCTCGTCCGGAGGCTTGCATCTGCCAAGAAATTGCCAGACTCTTTAGCTTGAGCACGTTTCTTACCAGGGTACCAGCGCGAGGGACTAGATTGTCCAGTTTATTAACTGTTTGTTTTCAATGAGTTACACAGATGAGCGCCGAAAGTACCTAACGAGCTGAACTTCGCGCCCGGTCCAATGGAAGATCGTTTCCACACACTCGCCGAACTCGTTCTGCGGTAAGAATTACACGTCAGGCAAAACGTTCGGGGAAGCCACATCCACAAGCCGATTGCACTATTTCGTGGGGATCCACCGAGGCGACCATCTAAGTCCGTAGACAAGTGCTCTTTCGTCGCCTGGCAGGAGCTGCTGTGTGCCTGGGCTCTGACTGGTATAGGCAAAATTGGTAAAAAAGCTAAAACTTCCATAGAAACGGTAAACAAGCCCCGTAGTCGCGTACCTTCCAATGGTCGGTGAAGGCCCTAATTCACGATAATACCCGCCGTCCATGTTCCAAACGATTCGGGAGGTTAGGGTTACTCCGAAGGATAGGTCGACCCGATCCGCCCTCTCTCTTGTTACGTAGTTTGTAAAAGCAGTTCCCCTGCTGTATGCCAATCCTAAAGACGCCCTTGTGGAGAAAGCCTTGGTCAAGCCGGCACCTGCAGAAAGCCCCCAGCCGCCAGGTTGGGCCAACAGCGCGTAATGCTGGTCCGTGGCTCCAGCGTTCGCGGTTACCCAAAGAGTTCTAGCGAGTTGTTCGCTGTAATATCCGCCAACCGTTTCGTACGAAGCGTTTTGAGGCACGGACCCTATGGTTTCGGTCAGATACTGATACGAAGCCGTTAGCCCAACTGTGCGGTGAGGCGTAAGAGCGTGGCCGACAGAGATAGTGCCGGTGTACGCCTCGCCATTCGCGGAGTAATTGCTTACAGGTTCGCTTGACTGCATGTATCTGAACGACGGAGAGAAGATTATGTTCGTTCGCGGCGTGATGTCGTACTCAAATGTCGCGTCCGCCGTGTCAGCCAGAAAGTTTCCACTCACGTTTAAGAAGTAATTTTGGGCCAACGCCCCCACTTGGCTATTTACCGCAAGGTAGTTCTGGGGAATCAGGGAGTTACCGTAAATTTCGGTAAAATTGTCGTCCACGGTGAGGCTTAATCTCGGCGTCAACTCAAACTTAGTTCCCAGCGTCACGTTGTTACTCGACGACCCGTTCGCACGAACATCCCCATCACCAACCAACAGTTGCGGTAAATATTGAAGTACGATGCGACTCTTGTGATGCAGCACATAATGGTCAAACATCAGACCCAATCGGAAAAGAGCGAGGTCTGTTGTGGTCGCCATGGTGGCTCCTGGGGGAACAAAGTCGTCATGGAAACCAATCGCTTCGATCGTGTAAATGGAAAAACTGCCCCAGCGCAGCGGCGTGCTCGATGTGCCGAGGAGCGGAAGACCAGTTCCAACATCTTTGATGCTCCCAGCGTAGGGGTTGGGAGGACCCTGCGGAGCGGGCTGGTCTAGATCCTGATCTTTGTCGGAATCTCCACCGATTGCTATGGGCGTACTCGTGGCCGCGGGTTTCGGTTGTTCGTTGAATGGCGGCGGCGTAGGAGGTTCTTGTTGGGCAGTGACGGGGGTGGCCCAAAAACCAGCCGCGAAGATTACAAATGCCCAGGCCAGTGTGCTTCTAGAGTTCATCTAAACCTCCGCGCCAGCCGATCCGTTGGCGCCTCACTGAGGAACCACGACTTTGTCACCCGATTGAAGCACGGTGTCCTCCATCTTTCCTTCGAGGGCTTTCTTGTAGTTGTAAGCGATTCGGACTTGTTTGCCGTCCACGGTCCTCAGTATGTAGATCGAACCGCTTTTGGCAAACGGGCCCAACCCTCCTCCTTCGGTAATCAGCTCTAAAACAGTGAGTCCGGAAGTCAATGAAAACATACCCTGCTTTGCGACGGCACCGACAAGGAAAACCTTAAGGCTTTTTATCGACTTCACAATGATAGTAACTTGGGGATCATTTATAACCGTCTTTAGCTTCTCTGTCACCAGCGACCGCAACTCCTCGGTCGACAAACCAGCGACCTTGATGTCGTTCAGCAACGGCAACGTGATCATGCCATCAGGACGGACGACCACAGATTGCGAAAACTCCGGTTCGTGCCACACAGAAATCATGAGTTCATCGTCGACGCCAACGCGATAGCCGGCGGGCGGTTGCACCGCGGATTGGGCATTCTCCGAAGACGAGGCATCTTTCTCGTTCGGACGCGACCCTTGTTTCTTGGAAGAATTGTCGGTCTTGGGCGCGGGATCTTGCGCGAAGGCGCGAGAACCAAATAGTAAAAACGTCAACACGAGAATAGCAGCGAATCGCGTGGAAGTTTTCAAATGTTTTTGCAATGTCGCCTCGGACGGCTTGGAATTAACGCGGCTGTACCAATTCTCGGTAAGAACGGACCAGACCGCGCTGTGGAACCAATCACGAAAAAGACCTAACGCCTAATCTCGGCTTTCGCTTACTGCTTGTTACCCGGGTTGCTGTTACAACTAACACGAAAAATCAGCAAAGCCTAGGCTCGCACGGGAGGACAGTCGCCGTGTCCGGACGGCAGTCCCAAGGCTCAGGCAGAGCTTGGCCTTTTCGCTTCGAGCCTTCTTAGAGTGCTGAAAATCAACAAGATAATACGATAAGAGAAGACCCAGATGGCAAGAAGTATTCGGTCTCTCAAGAAAATGGCAACGCCTTCAGGTGGCGTTCTTGTTGCGCCTTTCGAGGCCACTTACTTCGCTCCGCGTCCGGAAAGCATGACTTTCAAGGTCTCAAACAATACGGCAAGGTCGAGCATTATGGAGAGGTGCTTGATATAAAAAAAATCGTACTCGAGCTTGGTCTTGGTCTCTTCAACGCTTGCGCCGTATTGATAGCGAACTTGCGCCCATCCGGTGATGCCAGGGCGAACCGAATGGCGAAGGCCGTAAAACGGAATTTGCTCTTCCAGCATGGTGACAAAGTGCGGGCGCTCTGGACGCGGTCCCACGATGCTCATTTCTCCGCGTAGAACGTTAATGACCTGTGGTAGTTCATCGATTCGATATTTGCGGATCCAGCGGCCTACACGAGTTACGCGCGAGTCGCTGTTCACTGCCCACTGAGGCCCTTCCTTTTCGGCGTCCTGAAACATGGAGCGGAACTTCAATATGTTAAAGGGACGCCCGCGCAGGCCTGTCCTCTCCTGCTTGAAGAGGATAGGCGAGCCCGACTCAAACCAGATTGCCACGGCAACCACGGCGAAGACGGGGAGACTGAGCGTTAAGGCGACGAGGGAGACCAGGATATCCAGAAACCGCTTCGCCCACGTTAGCAAGGGAGATTTGCGAAACCCTTTGGACAAAATCAACCAGCTCGGAGACAAGTGCTCCAACACGATACGCCCGGTCATCCGCTCGAGGACGGTGTGAGCCTCTTCGACACGCACGCCGGCAAACTTCAAATGGAGAAGTTGCCGCACGGGCATCTGACCCCGGCGCTCTCCCAAGGAAAGCACCACCCGCGAAATATTCTCGTCGCGAACGATCGATTCCAGATCCGTCATTGCACCGATAATTCCGGGGTTCACGAGCGATTTGCCGATGTTTTCGCCCTTCTCATCCAGGAATCCCACGACTCGAATACGAAGCTCTGGCCGGGCCAGGATGTCACGAGTCAACCTTATGCCGGTCGGGCCGGTACCAAGGATGAGCGTACGTTCCATGTTGCCCAGTTCCCGCAAATGCCTTAGCCACAGCAGCCGCCAACCCAATGTCAGGCTCAGGATGAGCGGCGCGGCGACGGCCGCGCTCCCTCGGCCGAGCCCAATATCGGGAGCAATGAAATAGCAGACGGCTAAGGCAACACACGCAACCCCGAAGGCCTGGATGAGGCGTATCAAAACCTCGCTGAAACTGTTGATGAGACGGAAGTCATACAGATCGTGAAAATAAATGGAGATTTCGCAAAGGACGATGATTAGCAAGAAGCGAAAGAACGTCTGCCACGAAGAGAAGTACGGGATCGGGGATCCATAGCCGTGAGTCCAAAATCTGACGACGGTGGCAATGATCAAGCCCGCGCCGATCAACGTCGAGTCCACAGCCAGCAGCAACAGCAGAGCTGTAGGGACTCGTTGACCTCCAATCCTTAGCATGTTGAATCCTCAGCGCTTACGCAGTAGCGGTATTGTGCGGTGCCGGTTCGTAGACTTGGCTCGTCAAGTCCCGAACTCGAGTTGGCTGGGAGCAGAGGAAGGTCGTTCGAGGTTCTCTGGCTCGCCAACTAGGAACATTGGGGGGAGAGCATGCGAGTGACCAAATGCGTTCGGCTTTCTGGCTGGCGCGATCGCCCGTCCCGTAACATATTGTAAATAAATACTTTAATTCGATATTTCGGTTTCGCTAAAAGGTCGCTGAAGTTGCTTTGTCTCAAAATGAGCTTGCATGGTCGACTCAGCTCGGCTTGTTGATTCTGCGGGTTTGCGCACCACAGAACGCGTGGCGAGACTGTCAGATCGCGCAAGGCAAGGCTCACATAAGTCTATTAATTATAATAACATACATAGACATTGGGCCTCGAGTGCGTGAGCCAGGGAACTCGCGTGCTGACGGAGAAAACTTTTTCCCAATCTCGGTAGGGAGAAGCAACCTCGAGTCGAATCCACTTCAGGTCCTGAGCCAACTCGGTTACTCGCAACTTCAGAAAACCCATTATTTTGTCTATCTTACAGGTTTTCGGGCCGGCCACGAAGCCAGAATCTGGCAATCTGCGTGCTACTATCCCTGCGCAATCACGACTCTCGAGTTGATCATGGGCAGGCAAAGACCTTACGTATGTCCGTTCAAATTCTGCCGGCGTCCCTCGAATCTCACCAGGACGACCTGATCGGCCTGTTCAAGCGGTACTTGGCCTCATATTTTAATGAGAACCGATTTTGCTGGCTTTACAAACAGAACCCCTACGGGCCGGCACGCGCATGGATAGCTCTCGATGACTCAAAAGGAACCGTCATCGGCGCAGCAGCGGCGTTTCCACGCAGATACTATTTTCAAGGAACGGAGATGTCGGCGTTGGTACTTGGCGATTTTTGTCTTTCGGAAGAGTTTCGCAGCTTGGGGCCGGCGCTGAAACTGCAGCGCGCCTGCATGCAATCCCTCGAGCCTCCGTACGATTTTTTGTACGACTTCCCAAGCAAGCCCATGATGGCGATCTATAGCCGATTGGGAGTTCCGCAAACGAGCACCTTCGCGAGATGGGCCAAGCCTCTGCGAATGGAAGACAAATTGGAATCTGTGGTGCATTCGAAAACAGCCGCAGCGCTGTTGGGCAAGGTCGGGAACATCGTGCTCGATTCGCGCGGATGGAGGGGCACCAAGGAGTTCTGTGAGATCGAACTGCATCGTGGACGGTGCGAGGAAGAGTTCACCACCCTCGATCAATCGCTCCAGAGGACAGTTGGGATCCGCGCAGCACGGCCGGCTGCCTATCTGAATTGGCGCTTTCTAGCGCACCCGAGCGGAGGATTTTCAATCTTGACGGCCCGGAAGAACGGCGCGTTGATTGGCTACGTCGTCGTCCGGAACGAGTCACAGGATGCGAGAATCGTGGACCTGGTGGCCGCAGATGAGCCGGCAGTGGTCGCGCGGCTGATTGACGCAGCGGTGTCCTTCTTGAAACCGGGTGGTGCGAAAACGGTGAGTTTGGCAGCAGGAGATGGCCACCCGTGGTATAGCCTTTTCGAACGCACCGGATTCCGGCGCCGTGAAGCGTCACCTGTTGTTGTCGTGTCACGCACAGGGGCAACAATCAAGGACGCGGACTTCAAAGCGCAATGTTACTTAATGGAAGGGGATCGGGACAGTTGAACGTCGAGGAGAAAATGATGCAGGCGCAAACAGCCGAGGACCGAATCCGGGAATTCGTCGCCAGACACTTTCCGATCGCCAGAAAAAATGGCCTGAAGTCCACGGAGAAATGGCTGGAAACCGGCATGATTGACTCGCTGGGAATCCTTGATCTGGTGCATTTTTTAGAGGAAGAATTCTCTGTGGTCGTCGCTGACGACGAACTTCAACCGGAGAATTTTGAATCTCTCGAGGCTGTCGTGACATTCGTGCAAAAGAAGCTTCACAATTCCTAGCGACAAAACTCAGCCGCCTCAGCCCAAGCAAACAGACGCTTCCCAAGGCGGCTTCTCGGTTCGGTAAGGCGACTCTGATTCTTAAGAAAGCGACCAACTGAAGATGGATTTCCTGATCTGGCATCTACTACGCAGGAGTGCTGAGCAAACACCCGGAAAGGAAGCCCTCGTACACGGGGAGCAACGGCTCAGCTATGAACAAGTCGCTCGCCGCTGCGCGGGTTTGGCGATATCTCTACGATCCGCGAACGTCAAGCGTGGAGATCGGGTAGGCATTTATCTCGATGCCTCCGTACCACAAGTGATTTCGATCTTCGGCATCTCTCAGGCGGAAGGCGTGTACGTTCCGATCAACGCCCTCTTACATCCCGAACAGGTGATGCATATCGCTCGAGACTGCGGGATGAAAGGGTTAATCACTACGCCCGCAAAGCTGGCGACGCTGCGCGAACTGATTCCGCAAATTCCGAGCTTGGAGTTTCTGGTATTGGTGGGAACCGAAGACGCTCCGTCGGCTCCGATTCGCGTTCACCGTTTCGACGACTTTATCGCGGCAGAGCCGCCGAAGGTATGGCCCCAGAGCAACATCGAAAACGACCTGGCGGCGATTTTGTACACCTCGGGCTCGACCGGTAAACCCAAAGGGGTGATGCTCAGCCACGCGAACGTCGTCGCGGGAAGCCGCATCGTCTCGACTTACCTTGAAATTACGGAAAACGAACGAATACTAGCGGTTTTGCCATTCAGTTTCGACGCCGGCATGAATCAGCTCATGACCGCGTTCGAAAAAGGCGGAACGCTGGTACTGATCAATTTTGTCTTCGCGAGAGAAATCGTTCGAATGCTTTTGAAAGAACGTATCACCGGACTCGCCGGCGTGCCGACCCTGTGGAGCCTGCTCGCTCAGCCGAACTCCACACTTGAGAAACAGCCGCTTCCAGATTTGCGATACATCACGAACACCGGCGGGGCCATGCCTCAAGCGGTTCTCAAAGTTCTTCGGCAGGCATTGCCAACAACAAAGATTTTCCTGATGTACGGGCTCACCGAGGCATTTCGCTCGACGTACTTGCCGCCGGAGGAATTGGATCGACGCCCCACCTCGATGGGAAAGGCCATTCCCGACACGGAGATTCTCGTCCTGAACGAACAAGGCGGGCTCTGCAAGCCAGGTGAAGCCGGAGAACTTGTGCACCGGGGCCCGACGGTGTCATTGGGATACTGGAATCGGCCCGAGGATACCGCTCGGGCGCTACGTCCGAATCCAACCCTGCCGCCAGAAATGGGGAATTGCGAACGGGTCTGCTACTCGGGAGACCTGGTCAAAATGGATGAAGATGGTTTCCTCTATTTCATAGGCCGGCGGGACACGATGATCAAATGCTCGGGTTTCCGCATCAGTCCCACCGAAATTGAAGAGGTACTGTTTCAGACGGGTAAGTTGCGCGGCGCGGCCGTCATTGGCGTGCCGGACGAGATGCTTGGTCAATCGATCAAGGCTTTTGTGGTGCCGCGCGATGGCGAGAATCTGGATGTGACTGCCTTGCTCGAAATCTGCGGGGCCAAGATGCCGCGGTACATGGTCCCAAAGGCCGTGGAAATTTTAAGCGAACTTCCGAAAACAAGCAGTGGCAAGGTCGACTACCCTGCGCTCCGCCACCGTGAAGGGCTCTAGCATGGACGCTTTGACCCAAGCCTTGATCGACACGCATTTCGGAGTGTCGAATGGAGAATTGCTCGTCGGCGGCGTAGGTGTCTGCTCTCTCGCCGAAGAGTTCGGCACACCCTCCTTTCTTTACGACTGCGCGGGGTTCGATAAGAAACTGGATCAACTGCGAACCGCGTTGCCGTCAAATTTCCATGTCTGTTATTCCGTTAAAGCAAATCCCCATTCCGCGGTCCTACGGCATTTTCTGTCGCGAGGATGCGGTTTAGAGATTGCTTCGGTGGGGGAATTCAACCGAGGGATTGAAGCGGGGTGCGCTCCGGATCGAATGCTTTTCGCCGGCCCGGGTAAGACCGTCGCTGAGCTCGAAGCCGTTATTTCCGCTGGGATCGGCGAGATTCATCTGGAGTCGCCGACGGAAGCGAACCGTGTCTCCTCCATCAGCCGGCGGCTGGGAGTCCGTACAAGGGTTGCGATACGGGTGAACCCTTCGAGCGAAGCCGAGGGCGGAGCGATGCGCATGGGAGGCCGGCCAACTCCGTTCGGAATCGACGAAGAGATACTGGAAAGCATCCTCGACAAGATTCTTCCGGATGACGCTTTGGAGTTTCGTGGAATTCACATTTTCCTGGGGACACAGATCCTCGACGCGCGATTGCTCGCAAGCCAGTATCGTCATGGTCTGGCGATCGCTCGGCGCGTGGCTACAAGGGCAGGAGCCCCCATCAAGCGGCTGGATTTCGGAGGGGGCCTCGGAATTCCGTATTTCTCGCACGAGAAGCCCCTGGATCTTGTGGAGCTAAGGTTGGAGCTCGAAAAAGTTTTCCGTGAGATCGAGGGTGACTCTGCGCTTTCTGGAACAGAATTTCTTGTCGAACCAGGACGCTTGCTGGCGGGCGAGGCTGGTATCTATCTTGCTCGCGTTAACGACATTAAGGTTTCGCGCGGCAAGAAGTTCCTGGTCCTGGACGGCGGAATGAATCACCACCTGGCCGCTTCGGGAAACCTGGGCCAAACCATCAAAAGAAATTATCCCGTTGCGTTGATGAACAAGCTGAAGAGCACACCGGAAGAAGTCGTCGATGTCGTGGGCCCTCTTTGCACTCCGCTTGACACTCTCGCGCGCGGCGTGACTCTGCCGCTCGCGGAGATCGGCGATCTGTTCGGCATTTTTCAGTCGGGTGCTTACGGACTTAGCGCCAGCCCGATCGGTTTCCTCAGCCATCGAGTTCCCGCGGAAGTGTTCATCGCCAAAGGAAAGGCCAGCCTGGCGCCGGCATTGCCTTCGGCAGTGCCGAGTCAAATCTCTTCGTTTGAACAGACAGCAGTCAGTGCTAATCCGAGAAACCTATGACCTGGCGATTTCGACCGGCCGCGCAGAACTTTGCCGCGCTCAGCAAGACCTGGGACGACATCAACAAATCGCGTGGGAACCACATCCTCCTGGACGCCGGCTTCGTCGCGCCGCTGCTGCGCAACTTCGACGACGGAAAGGCGCTCATCGGGATCGAAGAGTCGGATTCCAGCAGGGGCGCGGCGCTGGTTGTCCGAAAGGGCCCCGGACTGTGGGAGACCTTCCAGCCTTCGCAGGCGCCGATTGGCCTGTTTGTCCTGGAGCAGCCCAATTCCGGCGTTAAGCAGATCCACGCTCTCGCGCGCGCCTTGCCTGGGTTTGCGATGCAATTCAGCGTCTTGCAGCAAGACCCGGATTATGCGTCGGTCGAGTACGACCAAGATTCGACTGGCCTGGAGCGCCTCGACTACATCAATACGGCGCGGATTAACTTGACCGGCTCCTTCGAAGATTACTGGAAGCAGCGTGCCGGGAAGTTTAAATACAATCTGTCGCGCAGGCGCAGACGAATGCAAGAGCTCGGTATGAGCAGCGAGTTAATCGTTCGGCGCAAGCCGGAGGAAGTCGCAGCCGCCATTCACGAATATGGCTCCCTGGAAGCCAGCGGTTGGAAAAATTCCGGGGGCACCGCGGTCGTGGAAGATAACGCACAGGGACGCTTTTATCGTGAGATGTTCGAGCACTTCTGTGAACGAGGCGAAGGGCATATCTTTCAGTTTCTTGTGAATGGAAGGGTCGCGGCGAGCGATCTCTGTCTGCTACGGGACGGCATGCTCGTGCTGCTAAAGACTACGTATGCTGAGGACCTTGGCGAAATATCTCCGGCACTGCTGATGCGCGAAGACGCCTTGCGGCTTCTGTTCGCCGAGAAAAATGCCCATATTCTGGAGTTCTACGGACGCGTCATGGATTGGCATACGCGTTGGACGGACGACGTGCGCACCCTTTACCACATCAATTGTTATCGAACTTCCTGGACCAAACCTCTTAAGCAGCTTGTTGGACGACTTAAGTGAGGTGCCGGAGCTTTTCTTTGTTCGTTTCGGCTCGCGGATTTCTCTCTTGCGCTTTGCAACCCAACCAGAGAGATTCCTTTCTCTGAGCAAGATTCTATGATGCAAACTGCGTCCAAACGTGTCCTGATGATTGCGTTTCATTTCCCTCCGTGTAAGGGCAGCAGTGGATCTTTGCGAACGCTAAACTTTTCCCGTCACCTCCCTAAATACGGCTGGAATCCCATCATTCTTAGCGCCAATGCTCGAGCCTATCAAGAAACTGGACTGGACCAGTTGAAGGACATTTCACCCGACGTGCTTGTATATCGGGCGCTCGCTCTGGACGTGGCGAGACATCTCGCGATTAAGGGCCGCTATCCGTCCTGGGCCGCTCTTCCCGACCGATGGGTTAGCTGGATTCCTTTCGGCGTTGGGGTGGGGTTGCGGCTGATCCGCAAGTATCGGCCTGACGTTCTGTGGGCCACATATCCCACGGCGAGCGCCCTTTGGATCGGGTACATTCTGCATCGATTGACTCAGATACCCCTCGTCACAGATTTGCGAGACCCCCTCACGGAGGAGGACCCTCACACGGGTGTTCTCTACCCAACCGACAGGAAATTGTGGAAAGCTCGCAGGGCCATTGAGAGCCGTTCCATCCTATCCAGTTCTCGAACTGTTCTGGTAACAGCTGGCTCAAAAAAGCTGCATGCGGAGCGTTATTTCCGCCTTCCTAGCGATCACTGGGCGGTTATTCCCAACGGCTATGATGAGGAGAGCTTCGCCCAAGTAGAATCTGAACTAGGCGAAAGCAAAAGCAATGCTGGGCCCTTGCGGTTGCTCCACAGCGGGGCGCTTTATCCGACGCCAGACAGGGACCCGAGCGCGTTTTTCGCTGCGTTGGTGAAACTAAAGACTTTTGGCACGTTGAATCCCGGGCAGATCGTCGTTACCCTGAGGGCAAGCGGCTCTGTCGAACATTATCGTGCCCTGATTCAGGCCCAAAGCCTTGAAGACATCGTTAAGTTAGAACCCGCTATTCCTTATCGCGATGCTCTAAAAGAGATGCTTCTTGCGGATGGGTTGTTGGTGTTCCAGGGCTACACTTCAAATCCGGCAATTCCGGCCAAACTTTACGAATATCTCCGCGCGCGGAAACCGATTTTCGCAATGGTGGACTCCGAGGGAGATACCGCAGCCACTCTACGCTCGGTGGGTACCGGCACGATTTCGACGATGGAATCAGCGGATGAGATTAGCAAAGGCTTGACTGAGTTTCTCGATCAGATTCGGAAAAGAACGGCTCCGCTCGGCGACCTCTCGGCAGTCCGAGCCTTTTCGCGAGAAACTCACACGGCCTCGTTGGCGGTCTTGCTCGATGAAGTACGGGCGCAACGAGCGGATAAGGCTCTCGCATGAACATGATGCTGGCAACGCCGCATCCAACTTTGCGCTTTGACGATGTAAGATTTCGTCCAAGCAGCCACCTCCGTGATTTCTACTCGCCCGGAAAGCTTCGCCTAACCTACAACGCGCGCGCGGCTTTTTATCAATTGCTCTGCTCCCTGCGAGAAAGCGGACGTCGGACCGTTCTGTTGCCGGCTTTCCATTGCACGGCGCTGGTGGAACCCGTGCCTCGCGCTGGCTTCAAAGCTGATTTTTATCGTCTGCTCCCTGATTTCCGTCCGGACCTCGACGATGTTCGGCGCCGATTCTCGGACGAAGTCGCAGTCATTGTCGTGATTCATTATTTCGGCTTCCCGGTGGACCTTGCGCCGTTTCTACGGCTGCGAGCCGAATTCGGTGGCCACGTCGTGGAGGACTGCGCTCACTCCTTCCTCAGTCGAAATGGTACTTCGTTCGTTGGCCATGGCGCTGATTTTTCTCTTTTCAGTTTCTACAAGTTCGTGCCGAGCCTGGCCGGCGGCGGCCTCGGAATCAATCTGGAAGGATTTCCGGAAGCGACTGCTCCGGCTACGGTTTCCTGGCGGGAACAACTCACTCTGGCGAAGCGCCTCTTCGAACAGATGCTCGAAAATTCCCCCGAGAATCCGGCGAGTAAGATTTTGCTGAAGGCCGAACGCTGGCGGGTGAATCGCCGCAGATCACAGCCGTCGGCTGTATCGCACTCCGTCCTGGTAGACGATCCTTATCTTTTTCGCGAGGAGTTGGCCCGCTCAGGAATGCCGGGGATCTGCCGCCGCATCCTGGAATGCAACAACTGGGATGAAAATAGGGCGGCAAGGCGCCGGAACTACTCCTTGTTTTCTGAAGAAATCCAGGACGGTCCGCACGTGACGAGAGTCCTTCCAGATCTGCCTGAGGGCGTTTGTCCTTGGGCATTTCCGATCCTTTTGCCCAGCCGCAGTGTGCATGATAAACAACTGCGGGAGCTGGGAGTTCCCGTCTACAGCTTCGGCGAGATTCTTCATCCGCTGCTCGCGAACCAGAATGATCAGGCGCGGCGAGATGCGGAGCGACTGTCGGAGCAATTGCTTCTGCTCCCAGTTCACGCACAACTCGACGCGACGACGGTCCGGGAAATCGCACGCCGGATCAAAATGTACCTCAGCGCCTGCCAGCAGGCAGCCTGGAGGCCGTGCGCGGATAGCCCGCCGGAAGAGCTTTGCGGGCGCAAGCATGATGCGCAGCGAAATCCGATGAATCGAGAAGCTTCTTCGAAGATCGAAATACTGGATTCGCGCGAGGCGATATTGGGATTGCGCGAGGTCTGGAATCAACTCGTCTTGGAAAATTCAGGAAGCGTCGAACAGCTCGACCTCACCAGTTCCTTTGAGTGGGCCGCATGCTTGTGGGAGAGCCATCTGCAGGGCCAGACGCCCACCGTCGCCGTCTTCCGCGAAGACCAGAAAATCGTCGGCCTGTTGCCCATTCGCAGGTTTCGGCGCAGCATACGAGGGCTCTCTTGCAACAGTTTTGAACCGGTCTCCGAACTTTACTCGGGTCGCACCGGTTTCCTCATTCGCAATCAGCAACCGGACCTCCTTTTCGCACTGGTGAGCGGTCTTAAGCAGGAATTGGACGATTGGGATACTTTCAGCGCAACCGTGGTTCAAGGAAGCATCCACGAATCACTTCTCCTTGAGGCGGCTCGCCGTGGCCGTTGGCACAGCCTGGTGCTTGCCCGCGTTTCTTCTCCTTACATCCCGTTTCTCGAAACTTGGGATAGCCATTTTGCATCGCTGCCGAAGAAATTGCGTTCGACCATGCGCAACGGCGAGAAGCGCCTCAGGGAACGAGGCGAGCTTGCTTATCGCGAATTCGTCTTGCCGCAAGATATTGCTGAATTCAATGACGCGGCCAAATCGATTGAAGCGGATTCCTGGAAGTCGGCAGCGGGGTCGGCGATCGCTTCGAATCCGGTGCACGAGGCATTTCATTCCACTATTGCGTTAAGAGCTGCCGAAAACGGCTGGTTCAGCGGCCACGTTCTCTATCTCGATGGAAAGCCCATCGCGTACATTTTCGGTCTCCTGCACAACGGCGTCTTCTTGGACCTCAAAGAAAGCTATCGCGCCCCTCTCCGTGAAATGTCGCCGGGCCATGTGTTGAAGTTCTTCGCTTTTCCGACTCTCTATCAGAGGGGTACGCGCTGGTATGATTTCATGGGCACCTGTGAAGAATACAAAATGAAGTGGACCGACAAAATCTACACTCGCGTGACATACCTGCTTTTCAATAACACACTGCGCGGAAGACTGGCGCGTTTCTTGGGCCGCGGCTGGCAAATCTCCGGACAATCCGTGGGGCCACAAGCAAGAAGCGGGGAATCGTCTGAAGCAAAGGATTCGCGTTAGCTCAGCAAGCGCGCTTCCCGTTTGAAGAGGACTGCTCGTCATGTGTGGAATTTACGGAGTGATGGACCTGGAGAAGCGAGGAACCCCGCTGGCGCCGATCCTCGCGCTCATGGGCGGTGTTATCGAGCATAGAGGTCCCGACGATTCCGGCCAATACGAAGGCCGCGGAATCGGCCTTGGCATGCGCCGACTGAGCATCATCGACGTGGCCGGCGGTCATCAGCCAATGACCAACGAGGACCAGTCCGTCTGGCTCGTGATGAATGGAGAGATCTACAACTATCGCGAATTGCGGACTGAGCTCGAGAAAAAGGGCCACCACTTTCGAACGAACTCCGATACCGAAGTCATCGTCCATTTGTACGAAGACGAAGGAGTCAAGTTTTTCAAGTTCCTTAGGGGCATGTTCGGACTTGCACTCTGGGACACCAAGCGCGAACGTCTGGTCCTTGGGCGAGACCGCCTCGGCGAAAAACCGCTCTATTTCCGGCGCGAGCCACAGCGTTTCTCATTTGCCTCCGAGATGAAATCGATCCTCAAAGTCGGAGATGTGCCGAGGCAATTGGACTTGAGTGCCCTCCAAGAATACCTGGCGCTCGGCTACGTTCCGGCGCCCCTCTCGATTCTCGAAGGAATTGAGAAGCTTTTGCCCGGCCACTATCTTGTCGCGGAAAACGGCGTAGTTAGTACGCAGGAATACTGGAATGTCCCATTCTGTCAAACGGAAGAACGCTCTGAAGAAGATTGGATCGAACAAGTTCGCGAAAAGCTACTGGAAACCATTAAGGCCCAACTGGTGAGCGACGTCCCTCTCGGCGCATTCCTAAGCGGGGGCATCGATTCGAGCACCATCGTTTCCGCTATGGCGCGGCTCACCGGACGCGCCGTGAAAACATACTCCATCGGCTACGGCGGCGACCAAAGCTATTACAACGAGTTGCCCTACGCCAAGCTGGTTTCTCGAGAGTTTGCTACCGATCACCACGAAATTGTTGTTAGCCCTGACGTGACCGAACTCTTGCCCAAATTAATCTGGCATCTCGATGAACCCATTGCGGATTCAGCCTGCCTAACGACTTATCTGGTTTCGCGTCTCGCGCGCGAAAGTGTCACCGTCATTCTCTCGGGAGTCGGCGGCGACGAGTTGTTTGGCGGGTACCGCAGATATCTCGGAGAAAGCATCCACCGCTGGTACGGCCTTCTTCCAGGAGCCGCGCGACGAACCATTATTCCCGCCCTACTCCGAAGAATTCCCCAGGACCGATCCTCGGCGTGGAAAGATTACGCTCGCTATGCCGCGGCCTTCACGAAGACCGCTGACGCAGAACCCGTCACCCGTTACATGAGCTACGTAACGATGTTTTCTCCCGATGTTCAAGCTGGCCTCCTGGCAACAGACCGGAACAACGGAGCCAACGGAAATTTACTCGCAACGCGTGCACTTCAGCACTACTTCGACGATTGCCCGGATGCAGACGCACTCGATCGTACGATTTATGTGGATTTGAAAACCTCGCTGCCGGACGATTTGTTGGCGCTGACCGACCGCATGAGCATGGCGGCGTCCGTAGAGTGCCGTGCGCCGCTGGTGGACTACCAGCTAGTGGAATTAGCCAGCCGGATTCCCTCACGTCTGAAGGTCCGTGGGTTGTCCCTGAAATATTTGCTGAAAAAGGCTGTCGCACCCTGGCTGCCCAAGGAAGTGACAACTCGTAAGAAGCGTGGCTTCGGGGCTCCTGTAGGCGGATGGCTTCGGAAAGAGCTCCAACCGCTTGTGAGCGAGCTTTTGTCTGAAGAACAAGTGCGCGGGCGGGGACTATTCCATTGGCCCGCAATCCAGCAACTGGTCAAATCTCATGAAGAGCAGCGCGTCGATCATACCGATCACATCTTTGCCTTGATCGCCCTCGAGGTTTGGTGCCGCGTATACCTCGACGGCAAATCCCACTGATTTTCGCGAATCGGTTAGTGCCGCGCCGGAGCGGGGATTTCCTTTTCAGCGGAAGCTGTCGGGGCGTTAATGGGGTTCGTTGAAATAATCAAGTCGTCGTACCACGTGTAGGCCACCGGATGATCGACCTGTTCACTCTTCCCGGTCATGTAGGTTAGCAACGTCACCGTATCGAAGCCTTCGTCTGGCCGGTCTCGATCCAGGACAAAGTTGGGCATCTGAACCCACTGTTTATAGGTGCCGCCATCGAGAGCAACCCAAGCGTTAACGGCGGAGTCCGGTTTTCCCCAGTGGCCTATCGATATCTTGTAATAGAAGGTGATCCATTCTTCCGCGGGATAGTAGAAGCAATCCTTAGGATTGTATCGGCCGTACCAGCAGTTGTAATCGCCCTGCTCCAGTTTTGTTGGCGGTTGTCCGTTGTTCGTATTGAGAGCCCGGCTACCACAATTCGTGTACATCGTTGGAAACCCAGCGGTGTAGTACTGAACCGTCGTCAGCTCCACGGCCCCGCAGGTCGTCGGCCCATTGTGAAAAATCACCTGCTTCCATGTCGTTCCGCCCCAATTGTTCTTGAGCATTTCTTTCGAGAAACGCTGGCGGAACTGCACGTAGAACGTTCCTCCCTCCCGAAATTCCCTCCCCATGGGTTGCTTCCAAGAGCCGGACGCATTTGCTAACGAGTGCGAAGGGACTTCAAAGCGCAGCGAAGCCGCGCCGGAAGCCTTAATAGATGTGTCCCTTACTCCTCGGATCACGCCATCCCATGCAGGATATAAACCCGCATTTGGATACTTCGCGGGCCTATACTCGTTCGGGTTGTCAAATCCCTCACAGACCAACACACCCGCCGCACTGCATCGCGCCTCAAAGTTGCGTAGCTCTTGCGCCGCATCCGTGGCCTTTTGGGTCGCAACCTGGGTCTTCACCTCGGTAGGGGTCCGTCCTTCACCGGTTGCGTCCGGGTAGAACATTCTCTCGCCGGTCCGCTTCCAAGAAACAAAGGGCAAGCAGCCCAGGAGCACCATCAATATCATGAATCGGCCAGCCTCTACCGAAATTGCTCGTGACTCTATCGCTGAGGGCAACACGAATCGATAATCACACATCAGGTAAAACAGTACAAGAAACGATCTGAGAAAAGTGAGAAGCTAGGCAAGCTTGAGCCGGATGGCGCGAACGCAACTTCCTTGACGCCGTTGATCTTTTTAGTGCGCGAAAGTGGCACTCCAAAAAAAGTTGATGAACACCCCTGCGGTTGCCATTGCAGACAGTCCGCGCCAAAGGCATAATTCAGTGACAAGCTATCTCTCTAGGGCTCAGTCCTAGCTCGATCTCGCCGTGAGCTTTCGGAACAGTTCCTATGAAACCAAACGACTTGGAAAGCCAACGCTCTTCTGATTCCGGCGGCTCCGTCGATCAAGGGCGTTTTCGAATTGGCGTCGGCAATTGGGGCGCCTTCAATTTGGAGATGGACGCAATTCGTTCCGCCGCCGAGCGCTGGAGCGGCGCCTTGCGAGGAGTCGACAGGCCGTGGCTCTGTTGGAATGTCGATCCGGACTGGTGCATCGTTCAACAACGGCTCGTCTCCGCAGTTGGTTGGACACCCGTCATCGGAACCGACCTTCGAGCTTCCCGGCCGGTACTTCTTAAAAACTCCGTCTTCTTAGATTTCAATGCCGACTTCAAGATTCCCAACATGTACATGCACTTTCCACTGGAGTTTGCGTTCTTGTTCGCAGACCGAATAGCTTTTTGGCATTCGGACCTACTTGTTCGTGAAGAGAAGCTCCGGCGCATAGCGAAAATGTTTTCCGATCTTAAGGACGGAGTAACCGCAGCGGTTGAACCGCGCATCCCGCTTCGCCGATTGTTTGAAACGAAGAGCCGGCGCTATTGGGAGCTTATCGGCTGCACAACGAGAGGTGCTAGCCGCTCACAATTCGAAAACGGGTCCGGTTGGTGGATGAACTTCGCCGCACATCCGAACTGCAGGGACACGCGGGAGCGTCAAAAACGTCAGAGATACTATTGGGACCACGGAGTAGGAATAAAATACTGGAAGCGGAACTATGGTGGCAAAGTATTAACAATCAAGGAAGAAGAGGTCTCTGAAGGGCATTGCACCAGGATCGGAAAAAATGACTACCAGCGGCTAGCGCCTGACGATGCCACACGTTTGCTCCCGGGGGAGCTTCGTCTCAATTTCGATCTCGTTAGGGTTTGCAAACAGCTAGGCCTTGAGCGTTTCCTTGGGGACAATCTATCTGAAAGCTGAAAAAACAGTGACCTGCCCCTGAGTCCTGAATCCGCAGTTTGATCATGATGTCGTATGATCCACCGGCGGCTCTGGGGCAGGTCGCTGCCAATTGTTCAATTGTTCGGAGCCGCAATCGGCTGGCTAGATACGATCAATTCGTCGTACCACGTTGTTGCAGGGCCAGAAGCTCCACTGTACCCGCCTGTCCAGTATGGAGTTAGGTACACTGTGTTGAAACCAGCGGCGACGCTCCCACCGTCTTGATTAAGAACATGGTTCTGCATATTGAGCCATTCGTGACCAGCATAACCCTGGCCATTCACAGTCGCCCATGCTTGAATCGTGCTGTTCGGTTGGCCCCACGTTCCGACTTGTACCTTATACGTAAACGTCATCCACACATTTGGCTGGTAAAGGAAACACTGAGTCGGCGGAGGGTTATGCTGTTCGGAGTAGTAGCAGTTGTAACCAGCACCGCTTCCTATTTGAGTCCCACCAATAACGTCACCTTGCTCCAAGAGATAGTCTCCGTTGGCGAGGCTCATGATAAAGCCATCGGCGCCGCAGTCGGAGTAGGCTTGGGGGAAGCCGGTGCTGTTTCCATTGACGGTCGTAATCTCCTGCGCACCGCAACTTGAATTGTCTACGGCAATAATAGCCTGCTTCCAGTTCGTTCCGCCGCCCCAAGTATTCGTGATGTAAGCCGGCGACATCCTTTGCCGAAATTGCACGTAGAAAGTGGAGTTCTGGCCGAAGAGCGTAGCGGTGGTTGGCCCGGCGGTCAGGCTGGATTGGAACAGCTGTCTCCAGTAACCGTCGGGATTCGGCGCGCCAGAGGGTACCGGGATGTCGAAGCGCAGTGAGCCTGAGCCTGAAGCTACGATGGACGTGTCTTGGGTTGGAACGGTAGTCCCATCGTCCGCTACCGCTGCGCCGGAGCTGCCGGAACCGACATTCTGCGCCAGTGGAATTCCGGTTGGTTCATCGAAACCTTCGCAGACAATCACGCCCGCGGCCGCGCAGCGATTTTGGAAATCTTGTAGGGCGGACGACGTCGAGCCGGAATTGGATACTGTGACGGTGACAGCGACAGCATTACCAACGTTCCCCGCCGCGTCCATCGCCTTCGCCGTCAGGGTATGCGTCCCGTTGCTTGCAGTAGTCGTGTTCCAGCTGGCTTGATAGGGCGACGCAGTGTCCGCGCTTCCGAGGTTGGCGCCATCCAGCAGAAACTGCACGCTGGTGACTCCAACGTTGTCCGAAGCATTTGCCGTGACCGTAATGGTTCCCGAAACCGTCGCGCCCGAGGCTGGACTAGTGATCGAGACCGTCGGTGGCGTGGTGTCCGTGCTGCTGTTCGTCGTGAAGACCGCGTCGCTGCTCGTTTGCGAGCCACCGGAATTCGTGGAAAGTACCGCGTAATGATAGGTCGTGCCGGCGGTCAATCCCGTCAGCGTCACGGAATGGCTCGTGACCTGCGTCGAATTCAGCGTCGTCATGGTCCCGTAGGATGTAGTTGTTCCGTATTCGACCTGCGAAGTTGCGGCAACGTTCGTCGTCCAGGAAACCGTCGCACCGGTGGTCGTGATCGAGCCAACGCTGACTCCGGAAATCGTCGGGGCCGAAGCTCCGCCGCCCGAGACAGGCGTCATGCGCAAAACCCAGGCGTTCTGCTGCCAATTGTTCACCAGAGCGAAGATGCCCAGGGCTGGGAAGTACCGCCAGCGATTGAGAGTGCCGGTCGGGCTCGCCGCAGGTGGCCCATTCTGGTATGTAGATACGGTTGTGCAGGTCAAGGCTGTGGAGTCGAACAATATGACGGAACTTCCACCGATCCACGCGACTATTTTCTTCTGCACTGGGTCGTATGCAAGTCCCGGATACGGGTTGTTATTCGCGTTTGTCAGGCCGGAGCAACCCGAAGTCTGCGAAGTGATATCTGTAAGGGTCGGAGTAGAGGCTGCCATGTTTGCCCGCTGGACCGTACCATCCCCAAAGCACGTGAAATAGCGGGCCGTGTAGTCTACGACGCAGTTCTGGTGATAACCAAGACCATTACCACTCAACGGAGATACGAGTGTCTGTGTGTTCGTCTGTGCCTTGTAAGTCCACAGATCGTAGGAATCCGTGTACCACACAAGGTCGGTTTGAGGATCATAGTCGCTGAAGGTGATGTAATTGCAACAATTTGAGGCGACCGGAGTACCGTTCACAGGATCTTGCTGCTTCCAGGTCATACCTGAAAGATTCAGAAGGTAAGTCGACACCGAGCCGTAGCCCGTTGGCCACAGTGCGCCTCCGTGCAGATAGATTTGATCGGTCGACGGAATGTAACTCACACCACCGTAGGTATGCCGGGAGTTCGGGTCGCCCGAAGGATCGGCGTCGCTTCCGCTGTTGTTCTCTGGGTCTGGATTATCTAGCCTCAACATCTGCAACGTATTCAAGTCCAGTGCGTACACCTCATTACCCGAATAGTTGCTGTGTCCTCCACCCATGAAGACAAGCCGGTTTCGTTTGGTGTCGGCGGCTCCGCTGTTCCACGCATCGATAACGTCCTGGCAAGTTCCTCCCTGACCCGAAGGGCACAGCGGCGCATAAGTCGTGTTCGGAATCTGATACCACCCGAGCGCCGTCGGAAGTGAACCGCCACTGGATGCAGCGAGAGTAGTCGCGGACGCACTCGCGGACTGCGCTGAGGTATTTCCCGCTGCGTCATACGCCGCTACCGTGTACGCATATGCGGTCGAAGCTGTTAGTCCGGTGTCCGAATATGCATTCGTGGGGCTGGTTCCGACTTGCGCGCCGCCACGGAATACCTTGTAGCCGGTGACTCCAACGTTGTCGGTGGAGGCTGTCCAATTGAGGTTAATTTGCGACGAAGACGCAGCCACGGCCGCCAGTCCTGTCGGCACGGTCGGCGGTGTCGTATCCACCGCGTTGTTCACTGTCACCGTTACGCTTGCGCTCGTCGTCGAATTGTTCGAAGTGTCCGTCGCAATAGCTCGCAGCGTGTGCGTACCGTTCGTCGATTTCGTCGTATCCCACGAATACGTATAGGGTGAGGCGGTATCCGCCGTACCTACGTTCACGTTATCCAGCTGAAACTGCACGCTTGCCACCGCGACGTTGTCGCTTGCATTCGCGGAAACCGTCACGGTACTGGAAACTGTCGCGCCATTCGCCGGCGCGGTCATCGACACCGTCGGGGGCGTCGTATCCGGCGCTGTATTGTTTACTTGAACCGTCACAGCCGCGCTCGTCGCCGTGTTTCCGGATGTGTCTGTCGCCACTGCCGTCAGGGTGTGATTGCCATTCGACAGTGTGGTCGTGTTGATCGCGGACGTGTACGGAGCGGTCGTCACCGGCGATCCCGTGCTAACGCTGTCCACCTTGAACTGAACACTGGCCACTGCAACGTTGTCAGATGCGCTGGCGCTAAGGATCACCGCCGTGCCCGAGACTGTCGCCCCTGCTGCCGGCGAAGTAATCGAAACCGTCGGAGGGACCGTGTCCGCCAGCGTCGTGACGGTCATGTCTGAGCTCGAAGCTGTGTCTCCGTTTGCATCGGTAGACTGGATCTGAAAATGATAGGTCGTTCCCGGCGTTAGACTTGCCACCGGGACCTGATGAGTGCTCACCATCGAGGAATTAATGCCGGTGGTCGATCCATAGGAGGCCGTTTTACCGTAATTCACCTGCGATGTCGCGGGAACGCTCGTGGTCCAATCGGCTTGGAAACCAGTCATCGTAGCTGCTGCCGCCGCTGCGCCGCTGATTGTGAGCGGACTTGAAGCAGGCTTGGAACTTGCGCTGCTGACCAAACCTGCGCACCCGTTTAGCCCCATCGTGGCCAAGCAAACACCGGCTAGCGTTGGCAAGCTCTGGAACTTGGTTTTTGTAATTGAACGAACCGTCGTGAACATTATTCCCCCGTAAGTCGGTGGTCAGCGCCCAGTTCGCCGCCACGCCACTCGTTCCCCCACGCACCGTCAGGCTACCGAGGGTTTCGTTTCGATGTAACTGGACAGGGGACGAAAAAGAGGACAGGGTAACCCACGTGTCCTTTAACCTGTCCTTCCGGGCGCACCTCCCCGTGTCTGGCACTGGATTCTCGTAACCTATTGATGGGTGAGAACCTACAAGGATCTTCACATCTAGGCCAATCGAAATCAGACTGGACGCCGGGGGCTGGAATTTCGACTTATTGGCTCACACGAGAACGGACTAACCCGAGGATCACGTAGATGTAGCAAACCGTACTGCTGCGAATCGCCTAGCGATACGCACTAGTCGGGAAAGGTGCAGCGTTGGAGTTTGGCGACCAGTTCGGGGGTCGGTCGCACGACCAAAAACAGCGTTGGCTATGACCCGGATGTGACACTCGCGCCGAGAGCCCGGCTATTGACAAAAACGCAATCGAATTCCCGCACCCTCAAAAAGTCGTCCCGGAACACAGGAAACATGCCACTGAGGTCGAAGCCAAGGTGAGTCAAATGCTCGTATATATCCAGAAAACCGGGCATCCCCTGATAAATCGGTAGCAGGGAGGCTTCCGCTTGTAGCGCAGGAATCCGGTTTAAGACTTGAGTGCCGCCTCGAATCACGTTGAGATCAAAACCCTGGGTGTCCAGCTTTAAATATGTGAATTGTATGGGACATATCTCCTCAACCAAGTACGCAATCGAATTGAGGGTCCTGACCGTCACCATCACCCGACTCTTGACCGTCATCGCGGGGCTTGTTTCGCTTGGCGATAGGAAAGAACTGAGTTCCCCACCCTGCATAACGTTAATTTCCGAATTACCACCCTCCGCCCCAAGAGCGAAATCGTAGACTGTCCACTGTTTGTCATCCTTGGCTTTCGCTTTTAAGATCTCTACATGGCTGGGTATCGGCTCGAACGAAAGGATTGATCCGTCAAAACCCACCTTCTCCCTCAAAAAATCGCGATATTGACCCAGGTTTGCTCCCACATCCAGCACACATTTAATCTGCAGGCGTTTGAAGACCCGCGACAAATGATGACTTGGGAGGAACTCTTGGGCATAATCGGTCGACAAGAGGTCGTATCCAAAACATCTAAAAACTTGCTTCACGATGTTCCGCACTCGCTCACCCCATCTCCTGTCTCGTTATTCGCCGAGCCATTTCTACTCTCTCAGATTCTCGATTGCTGGGAAAGCCAAATTGCCAGACTTAGTGTAGCATCGTCGACGCGTGCTGCCGGTGATAGTGCGAGTCGAACAGTACCAAGAACAACCGGCCAGTCGCGGGGCGCCCAGTCCTGCTCCCAGAAAATTCCCGTTCGTTCCCGCCTTTTTCTTCCTGGCTCCGCTCATCAATTAAGAGTGGTGCAACGGCCTCAGAAATGCTAGTACGGAGGGCATGATCGTAAGCGTTGGCTCTGCTATCCTTGCGAGGCATGGCTGGATGGACTGCAGTGAGAACAAGAGCGATGCAGGAGCTATGATGGCAGTCGACACTACCCGCATAGCCGTGATCATTCCTTACTTTCAGCGGAAGCCAGGCCTCTTGAAAAGGGCCGTCCATTCGGTAATGAGCCAGCGGGTGGATGCGGATGTCCAGCTTATCATCATCGACGACTCGTCTCCCGTTCCAGCGGATGCCGAACTAGGGGATGTGCCTGAGGATTGGGCGCGTCGAATTGCATTATCAAGGGTTCCGAATGGCGGAGTGAGCCGTGCGCGCAATCTGGGACTTGATCGCGTGCCTGCCGCCGTGTCCTACGTGGCGTTCCTGGACTCCGACGACGTCTGGAGACCTGAGCACTTAGATAGAGCAATTCGAGCCCTAAAAAGTGACGGTGATTTTTATTTTGCCGATTTCACCAGGCATGACTGGACCACTTCGGCTTTCGCAAGGTGCGCCACATTCCATCCTCATGAACATTCTCGGCTGGATGAAGACCAAGGACTTTTTCGATTCGAGCGAAACTTCTTCGAGCAGGTGCTTCGAAACAATCCAATCGGCACCTCAACCGTCGTATATCGGTTCGAACGGTTTCGGCAATTGCGGTTCGACGAAGGTCTTACAATTTCCGGCGAAGACATCCTGTTTTGGTTAGACATCGTCTACAAAAACGACAGAGTCGTATTTTCCGACGAGATAGACTGCGACTATGACGCTGGCGTTAACATTTGTTACGACGCAAAATGGGGAACGGAGGCCGGAATTCAGGTTTCTTACAACGACATCTTGATGTTGGGGATCGTCCTGCAAAGGTTCCCGATACCTTCCGAAGTGCAGCGACGATTGCGAGATCAAAAGCAGACGCTATCGACAGTCTTGGTCGAGCAGGTGCTTCATCGCCTTCGGAAGGGCGAATGGGGTAGCGCGCGCTGGCTGTTTAAACATTTTTGGCACAACTGGAGGCTTTGCGCTCGCTCAACGTTCGAAGTCCTGTTCGGTCGCCTGGCAAAGGTACTGAGACTGCGAGCCCCAAGTAGTAAGACACCTTCCGCATAGCAACGGCGGCGAGCAACCTCGGACTTTTCCTGAATTCACCTGAAGACTGACTCCGCCTGCTGAAAAGCCCTACTGACCGGCGGCAGATGGGCTCGGCTTCGGCGACGGGTTTGTCGTCTTTCTCGCTCCGATCCCGGCCTCGCGAATTTTATAGATCAGCGCGCGATAGCTAATTTTGAGATCCTGCGCTGCTCTTCGGCGGTTCCAATTGTTCGCTCGAAGCGCTTCCATAATAAGGTTCCGTTCCATATCCAGAGCAACGCTTTTCGCTATCCGCTTCAGCGAGACCGCACCCGCCGTGACCGGCACTTTCATGCCGCGGTGCTCCCTCGGAATCTCGTTGACCGTGGCCGTTTCCGCTCCCATCAGCACGTACCGCGCAATGGTATTCGAGAGTTCTCGGATGTTACCCGGCCAGTTGGACTTCTCTAACTCATGAATCATCTCGGCGCTCAACGGTTCCCGTTCCAAACCAAATTGTTTCGCGTAAGAAACTCGAAGGTATTCAGCAAGTTCTGGAATATCTACCGAACGGTCTCGCAATTTCGGCATCTGAATCCGCACAACGTTCACGCGATAAAACAAATCGCTGCGGAACCGGCCTTCGTCGATCTCTTTTTCCAGGTCCTTACCCGTGGCGCACATCACACGAGTCTTAATGCTTCGTTCTTCCTGCCCACCGATCTTTGAAAAACGTCCTTCCTGGAGGAACTGCAAGAGTTTCGCTTGCAAGCCATAATTGATCTCGCCGATGTCGTCCAAGTACAATGTGCCGCTTTCGGCAAGTTCGACTCGACCCGGTTTGTCATGTGTCGCACCGGTAAAAGCGCCTTTTTCAAATCCAAACAGCTCACTCTCAAGAAGAGTCCCCGGAATCGCCGCGCAATTCACTTTAACGAATGGCCCGGCATTCCATGGCGAACGGCTGTGGATCCATCGCGCAAGTACTTCTTTCCCGGTCCCGCCCTCGCCTTCGAACAGGATCGGAATGTCCACCGCCATGACTTTGCTAGCGACTTGCCGGATGTACTGCATCACTGGCGATCGCCCGAAGACGATCTCGTCAGGAGGCAACACGCCTGCGACAGGGGCACCCTCGCTCTTGGTCGTATCCTTTGGCGACATTCGCACACCCGTAATGGGAGCACTGGCCCTTACGGCTTCATGCATATGAAGCGCCACTATCGGACACTAGGAACCTGCCAATTTCTTGGCAAATCAGGGCTTCCTTCTATCGATAACTTCTTCGTTTTCAATCGACTGTGCAAGGACTCCGGCAATCCGTTTCTCGCTGGTTGGGAAGCCCGTGGCTCGTGGGCAGCTTCTTCGAGGCAGGAAAAGGCCTTCTTAAACAAGAAAGAGTTTGCCAACGCTCTAGGCTATTGACTCCCAATCTTGTCCCAGCCAATTTCTCGGCAAATCGCGGCTCGCAAATCAGTGCAACATTTATAGTATTTACCTTTTTATTATACTAGGGCATTGCCTCTTGCTCTTTAGTGTTGTGTCAGCGCCATCCGTCTCTACACGCCAAACGGCGATGTGTTCTATGAAACACTCCCAAACCAGGCTGTGAAATTCCTTCGTCGAACTGTCCTTGGTTGCTGCTCTCCCTCACGCCAATCCCAGGAAGCGCATTCGACAACCTCTTTAGGCTCAAGCAGTTGAGCGTTTGAGAGTCACTTCAACTCAACTCTCCTACAGTGATTCTTTTTCGCTTCTACAGCTTATCCGTTTCATTTTATCCACACGTCATAGTATATTTTAATGTACCTTTGACTAGACAAATTTTGGTTGCCATGCTAGGATTCTATTCGCGTGGTGAGTGGTCACTGATGTGGGTCCGATTTTTCAGTTCCTCTCCAGACGCATGCTTCACTAAACGTCTTTCTCTAAGTGACCGGTCAGGACGTGTCCAGAAAGTGAAGCAGGTTTTCTCATCCCTCCCAGGGAAAACCAATAATAGATACTTTCTTTGCTTGAGCTGAGATTCGCCCAAATTAACCAACTTCAAGTCTAGGCCCCTAGCCCCCTGGTCGAAGAAAGCAAAACGTCGTGGAGTTCAGGCGCTTATTTAGTCGCTTCGTCTGGAGGCTATGCTATGCGTGTGCGTTGGAGTTTCCGTGTTCAATCATCTCTTCCTCTCTCCACTTTTTTCTTGGCTGCTGTTCTCGCATTAGCCTTCGCCGGACTTTTCGTTAGCCAGTTTGCGCCCGCGCGCGTCCACGCCTCCGCCTCGGGACTCGTTGCGGCTTACGCTTTCAATGAAGGTTCGGGCACGACGGTCACGGATTCATCAGGCAACAACAATAACGGCAACATTTCCGGAGCCACGTGGACTTCTGCTGGAAAGTACGGAAGCGCCCTTTCCTTCAACGGCAGTTCTTCTCGTGTGGTGATCAATGATTCCCCGTCCCTGGACCTCTCGAGCGGAATGACGCTGGAAGCGTGGGTCTCGCCTACCAGTACGCCAACTTTCTGGCAGGACGTCATTTACAAGCAAAGCGACATCTACTTCCTTGAAGCCGGTTCCAGCGTTTCCAAACATCCACCGGCGGTCGGCGCAACGTTTAGCTTGCACGGTGATCAGTTCATGGCGGGCGTCTCGGGTTTGGCCGCCAAGACCTGGACGCACTTGGCTGCCACCTATGACGGCGCCACACTCCTTCTTTATGTGAACGGCGTCCAGGTCGCCAGCCGCGCGGTCTCCGATTCCCTCACGACCTCAACCAGCCCTTTGCAAATCGGCGGTGATGCCCTCTATGGGCAGTACTTCAAAGGAATTATTGACGAGGTCCGCATCTATAATCGTGCTCTCGCTCCGTCAGAAATCCAGAACGACATGACTACACCAGTTTCGCAGATTGCGGATACGCAGCCCCCAACTGCTCCGTCGAATCTTTCGGCGACCTCCAGTGGTCCTAGTCAGGTCAATTTGAGCTGGACGGCTTCGACAGACAATATCGACGTCACCGGCTATCTTTTGGAGCGCTGCATCGGCTCTGGGTGCTCAGCCTTCTCTCAGATCGCTACCCCAACGGGAACCACCTATAGCGACACGGGGCTTACTTCATCGACTACCTACAGCTATCGCGTGCGTGCTACCGACGCTGCCGGTAACCTCAGCGGCTACTCCAATGCTGTGAATGTCACTACTCTGGCCGCGCTAGACACCACTCCTCCCACGGCTCCCTCCAATCTCGCGGCTACCCCCGTCAGCACCACCCAGATCAATCTTTCTTGGACGGCTTCTACGGATAACGTCGGCGTCACTGGCTATCTTCTCGAGCGCTGCATCGGCTCTGGGTGCTCAGCCTTCTCTCAGATAGCTGCTCCGTCACGAACCACTTATAGCGATACCAGTCTCACTGCCTCCTCCCCGTATAGCTATCGCGTCCGCGCAACGGACGCTGCCGGTAACCTCAGCGGCTATTCTAGCATCGCAAGTGCTGTCACTCCGTCTTCGGGTAATACGGCTCCGACTACGATTAGCTTTGTTCAGTCCAACTACGCCACACCTCAATCTGGACAGACCTCCGTATCTGTCCCCTATGCTTCGGCTCAAAATGCCGGCGACCTCAATGTCATCGTCGTCGGTTGGAATAACAGTTCCTACGTAATAAGCTCTATAAGTGACTCTTCTGGTAATAAATACGCGCTGGCAACTGGCCCTACGCAAGTCTCTGGCGCTCTAACTCAATCCATCTACTACGCAAAAAATATCCTCGCCGCTGCTCCCAGCGCGAATGTACTCACAGTAAAATTCAACGGTTCGGCGGCTTCCCCGGACATTCGAATTCTGGAATACAGCGGATTGAACGCCACGAGCCCGCTTGATGTCGCCGTTGCCGCCACTGGCAACAGCAGTTCGAGCGCGACGTCAGCCGCGGCCATCCCAAATGCCGGCGACTTAATCGTTGGAGCCAACACCGTCGTCAGCATGACTACTGGGCCGGGCACTGGTTTCACCCAACGAATTCTCACTAGCCCGGACGGTGACATCGTTGAGGACAGAGTCGTCTCCGCTGCCGGCAACTATTCTGCCAGCGCCTCTCTTAGCTCCTCCGCTGCCTGGATCATGCAATTGGTTGCCTTCAAGGCTGCGGGAAGTGTGGTCGGTCAATCTGGCCCCCCAGCCCCCACACTCAGTTCCATTTCCGTCACGCCCTCAAGTGCGTCAATCTCCGAGGGTTCCGCGCAGCAGTTCTCTGCCACCGGAACTTATAGCGACGGCAGCACAGAAGACGTTACTGCCAGCTCGACGTGGGTTTCCGCAAATACCTCGGTCGCAACGATAGGCGCAAGCACCGGTCTCGCCAACGGCATTGGCGCGGGCAGTTCTCAAATTACTGCCACCTTGGGCAGTACCAGCAGTCCGTCCGCGAGTTTGAGCGTCACCTCGTCAGGTGGTGGCCCCGCGGCCGCTCAACTCGTCCAACATGTGAGCGGCTCCAACACTCGATACAACAGTTTCTCCAGTCCGTATTGCTACCACTTCCAGCTTCCCAACCTGACCACCGCTGGCAACACCGTTGTGGTCGGCTTCACCTTCAACGGCAACCCTACTCCCTCCGTCCACGATGACAAAGGAAACGCCTACTCCGTCCAGGTCAATTACTACGATTCCGCCGACACGCAGTCCATCGGCATTGCAACCGCCTTCAACGTTGCCGCTGGTGCTCGAGTCATTTCCGTTTGCTTCAGTTCTAACCCTGGCGGCTATGTCCAGCCGATGGCCACCGAATTCGATAATGTCGTGGGCCTGGATGTCGCTGGTTCTGGTTCCACCGGAACCGGCACTTCGGTCGCTGCCGGTAGTTTGACCCCATCGGTCACAGGCGATCTCGCCTATCAAGTCGCCTTCAGCCTTTCCGTCAATCAGTCCAGCTTCACCGCTGGCTCCCAGAGCAATATTTCATGGAACCTCTTGAGCGCCGATATCTTAGATGGCTGGGCCGCTCAATACGGCTTGTACAATTCCACCGCCGCCATCAACCCCACCCTCTCCATGGGCACCAGCCAAAAGTGGATCTCAGCTGCCATCCTTCTTAAGACCGGCACGTCCGGCGGCATACCCTCCGGTATGCGTATCGTCCATCTCGTTCACGAAAATGTTCCGTACCACACCGACGCCGGCGGTACCGGTAGTCCCTTCCCCAACCCCACCGTCGTCCAGTTCCCGTCCACCGGCAATCTCCTCGTTGCGATGATCGGCGGCGGCTACCTCGCTTGCACTGTCACCGGTGTGTCCGACAACAGCAGCAATGCCTGGGCCCAAGCCGGAGGCACTCAAATTCAGGCCAACAACGATGTCACTCAGGCCTTTTACGCCGGAAGTGCTACCACCTCCGGTAACCTCCGCCTTACTATTAATTGGAGCGCCACCGAAGGCGACTTCACCTTCTTCCTCTATGATGTCACCGGCGCTGCTGCCTCTCCGCTTGACACCACCGGCGGAGCTACTGGCTCGCAATCCACTGCCGGCAATCTCACCATGCCCTACACGATTACTCCCGCGGGTGCTGGCGAGCTCATCTTTGCCGAAGTCATTTGGGACTACAACACCGGTGCTGGTCTGGCTAGCTCCGGCTGGCTCTTCGATACGAACACATATGATGGAGAAAACGAAAGTGGCCCCGAACCCATCGACCAAAACAACGGCTGGGGTCACTATCTCACTACCGGCACCTCTTCCGTCACAATTACGTGGCAACCCATGTACGCGGGGCTCGCTGCCGGGAACTGGTCGAGCACCGCCGTCGCGTTCAAACCCGCTCCTTAATTAACCCTCACAACCTGGGCCCAAGCAAACACAGGATGCTAGGCCGGACATCTCGTGAGTGGTGGCAAGATCAACTATGAGTGTTCACAATCGACACCAACATCGACTCCAATACTGGCGCCAGACTGTTCGCAAAACTACCGGTCAGGTGATTATTGTCCCGATACATGACCACTCCACCTTGAACAGTCCTGCAGACACTCTTCGAACAGAACAAGTCTGTTAGATCGATAAAGTGGACGTTCGGAAGGCCGCGCGCACCGACTTTCTCTGCCTCGAATACGGCAGGGTCTAGAGATGCGGATTTCTCCATGTCACAAGAACTATTGCGATGCCAAGAATGACGTACCGCTCTGGCAAGGCACGTTGGAATATCCAGCGTGAAAGAGGGGTTATCACGCATGAATGCCACCGAGAGACCTTGAGTCGTGAGGGATTCTAACGTCCGTCTCGTGCCAACCCGCCACTCATCGGGGGAGACGCCAGGATTACTCGCAAACGCTTCCGGGCGGCCGAGGTGGTTACTCGCGTTTCCAATAAACACAACCGCTGGATGCAATGCAGCGATTCTTCGAAGACCCTCTGCGCGCCATTTAGCACAATTTCTTGCGAAACTTTCTGTGGAACTGGGAGTTCTGACATCGACCGCGAGGCACCCAGACTTCACCATAGTCGTCAATTTCCACGCGTGCAACTCGGCGATCCGGAGCAGGGGGTTGAACCACTGTATGGCGTGAGAGTCCCCAAACAGAATGATGTTTGTCTCAGAGGAAGTGTTGCCGAACACACAGGTTTTAACGTCCGATGATTCGCCAAGGGAAACGCATTGTTGTCTCGGCATATCAGCAATGTCGCCGACCGCAGCTTCGATTGTCTTCATTTCGGGCGCATTCGCCAGACGAACGGCAAACCGCATCGACAGGAAAGCTAGGCTCAAGGAACACAACGTTATCACCGTAGCAAGATATAGCGACAATGCGGGACGCTTAATCAAGTAAGGGTGGAATCGAATCGGGTTTTCAACGAAATGGTGTGTGACTCCGGCAACCGCGAGGGAACCAGCGCCAACGATAGTCTTGCCGGTAATCGAAATGTTGGGGAAAATCGCTATGGCGAACACTAGGAAGGGCCAATGCCACAGGTACCAGGAGTAGGAGAGCGTTCCAAGCTTCTGCAGTGCAAACGAGTCAAGCAGGACGCCAGCCCCACGATGAGGTTGTTCAGTCCCCGCAATTAAGGCGACGGTGGTTCCCAATACTGGAAAGAGGGCGATCCAGCCAGGAAAGTTAATGTCGCCCAAAATGAAGAATCCAGACGCCAGAATCGCAAGGACTCCGAGCCATCCGAGAGTGAGCCAGAAGCCGAAAGGCAGTTTGATCGTGGCACGGGGAAGCAGAACAGCAAGTCCACCAACACCAAACTCCCAAGCCCTCGCCGGCAGCTGATAAAATGCAAATGTGCCCCCTTTGGCCGTGAACCATACGGACGTAAACAGCGAAATTGCGATCAATCCGGAGAGCAGCGCTATCAGAGCTCTTTTTGATCGCAAGAACTGCATTCCGAGCATGATGAGCAGCGGCCAGAACAAGTAGAACTGTTCCTCCACAGCCAGCGACCAGGTGTGCAGCATTGGATTCAGTTTCACATCTGGGGCGAAGTAATCCGCCGCATTCGTGGCGAAGAAAATATTACTCATGTAGAGGGCAGTGGCCCGGCCGGCGCGTCCGGCGAAAGTCAACTCATTTGGAGCCATGATGATCGCAGCAGCAATAAGCGTAACCGCCAGTGTTAGCGCGGACGCTGGCAGCAGGCGACGGACGCGACGTGCATAGAACTGCATCAGACTAAGGCGCGAAGTCTTCTGAATTTCAGCTACCAGAAGCCCCGTGATGAGATAGCCAGACAGCACAAAGAAAACATCGACCCCAACGAACCCTCCCGAAAACCCAGGAATGCCGCAATGAAACGCAACCACAATCAGAACTGCAATTCCGCGCAGTCCTTCGATGTCTGGCCGGAACGCCGATGATGGGTCGTTCTGTCTCATTTGCCTCTCGGCACTTGACCTTTTCAATCTCTCTTCCGGGCCGTCGCGCTCATTTTCAGCTCTCCTTAACACGTCTCTGAGCCTCTACTCCATTTTCCTCTTACCATCCGGGCATAGCCTTATCTGGAAAAGTTCGCTGAGCTGGCCGATAACGTTAGTAACCAAATGGAATACCAACCGATTCCGTCTACATGCTAGTTGGGCAGCCAAACTCACACGGGCGAGTACGTCTTCCCTTGCCGATGGATGAAACAGGCGGGGCGCTTCCCGGTGCTATTGACGAGGGAAAGGCCGCGGGGTAGCGCTCGGGCGGACTCAAGAGCTCATTCGCAGCGCTCTCGCGGATAAGCTCAGAGCCGAGGTCGGCAAATGGGTGCCCGTCGACATCACGATTGGCAAATTCAATATTCTTGCGGCAAATCCCCGTCCTTTCCAAGAAGTCCTTGCCCTTCGTATCCCCCCCCACTAACCTACCATAGGAAATCCCGTCTGTAGGGTCCCAAAGGAAGTCTGTGCGTCCTGCACGCCAGCATACTTCGTAATGAGCGCCACATTCGAGCTTTTGAGCATATGTAACGTAGTTTTCATCTCGATGTTCCTGGCCTCTTTTTGTACCTCTGTACAGTTAGGCCAGCGCTCTATCTCCTGTAATCTTCGGGTCGTAGGTGATGTCCGCCTGAATTTGGGGGATCCCAGGGAGGCGGACTCTCAAACACATTCCTGTCTCCAAGGGTTAACGAGGCGAGCCGCATTTATGATCTTTTCCAGACAACTTCCGGATTTCCAGCGAAATTTAATCAGTGGCTCAGTGTTTGCAACTCTCGCGCTCTGGATCTCTGGTTGCGCAGGCCTCATCAGTTCGCAACCCCAATCTCAGCCTTCCACCCCCCCTGCTATTTCAGCTGTTACGCCTGCCCAAATCTCATCGACTTCCGCAACTGTTTCCTGGACCACCAACCAGGCATCGGACTCGCAAGTTGACTACGGGGCTACCGCGAGTTACGGCACAAGCTCCGCTCTCGACACCTCGATGGTCTCCACTCACTCTGTCACAATATCGAGCCTGACTCCGGCAACTCTCTACCATTACCGCGTCAAATCGAAGAATTCCGCCGGCCTTCTTTCCACTAGCAGTGACTTCACCTTCACCACTGCCAACGCACCAGACACCACTCCCCCCACCGTCTCTATAACTTCGCCGGTTTCTGGCGCCACCGTTTCAGGTACGATCAACATCGCCGCAGCTGCATCCGACAATGTCGGCGTGGTAGGCGTGCAGTTTCAGGTGGATAGCCTTAACACGGGCCCCGAAGTTGCCGCCGCCCCGTACACGCTCTCGCTGGACACCACCAAGCTCTCGAACGGCACGCATTCTCTGACAGCCGTAGCTCGAGATGCGGCCGGGAACCACACGACATCGACCGCTGTAAGCTTCAACGTCTCCAATGCCACTGCTCCTGTAATCACCTCGCAACCCACAAATCAGTCCGTCACGGCAGGTCAGACTGCCAGCTTTAGCGTGGCAGCTACTGGAACAGCTCCCCTCACCTATCAGTGGAAGAAGAACGGCGCAAATATCTCCGGCGCAACGTTGTCGAGCTACACGACGCCGGCAACCACCACAGCCGACAACGGTTCCACATTCCAGGTGGTGGTCAGCAATAGCGCAGGAAGCGCACCGAGCAGCACAGTAACTCTGACGGTGAACGCAGCGGCGGTCGCGCCCACGATCACCACGCAGCCCACGAATCAAACCGTCACCGCTGGCCAAACCGCGACCTTTAGCGTGGCCGCCACAGGTACAGCCCCGCTCACCTATCAATGGTCCAAGAACGGCGCGAACATCACCGGAGCAACTTCGTCGAGCTACACGACGCCGGTAACCACTACAGCCGACAACGGTTCCACATTCCAGGTGGTGGTCAGCAATACCGCGGGCAGCGCCCCGAGCAACACAGTAGCGCTGACGGTGAACGCAGCGGCGGTAGCGCCCACGATCACCACGCAGCCCACGAATCAGGCCGTCACCGCTGGCCAAACCGCGACCTTTAGCGTGGCCGCCACAGGTACAGCCCCGCTCACCTATCAATGGTCCAAGAACGGCGCGAACATCACCGGAGCAACTTCATCGAGCTACACCACTCCGACAACCACTTCGGCGGATGACGGCAGTACGTTCCAGGTTGTGGTGAGTAACTCTGCGGGGAGCACACCCAGCTCCACGGTGACCTTGACGGTCACCTCCGGTGGAGGTTCCGTCCCAGCGGAGCTTGTCCAGCACGTCAGCAGTTCCAACACCCGCGGCGGAGGCTCCGTCAACAACGCGTTTTCCAGTCCATATTGCTACCATTTCCAGCTTCCTAACCTGACCACCGCTGGTAACACCGTTGTGGTCGGCTTCACCTTCAACGGCAACCCTACTCCCTCCGTCCACGATGACAAAGGAAACGCCTACTCCGTCCAGGTCAACTACTACGATTCCGCCGACACACAATCCATCGGCATTGCTACCGCCTTTAACATCGTCGCTGGCGCCCGCGTCGTTTCTGTTTGCTTCAGCTCCGATCCAGGCGGCTACACTCAGCCGATGGCCACTGAATTTGATAATGTCATTGGCATCGACGGCTCCGGATCCGCCTCCCAAGGCACAGGCACTTCTGCCACCGCCGGGAGCCTCACTCCCACAGCAAGTGGCGACCTCGCTTACCAAGTCGCCTTCAGCCTTTCCGTCAATCAGTCCAGCTTCACCGCTGGCTCCCAGAGCAATATTTCATGGAACCTCTTAAGCGCCGATATCCTAGATGGCTGGGCCGCTCAATACGGCTTGTACAATTCCACCGCCGCCATCAACCCCACCCTCTCCATGGGCGCCAGCCAAAAGTGGATCTCCGCCTCTGTGCTTCTCAAAACCGGCACCTCCGGCGGCGTGCCCTCCGGCATGCGCATCGTTCATCTCGTTCACGAGAATATTCCCTACCACGCCAATGCTGGTGGAACTGACAATCCCTTCCCCAATCCCACGACCGTGCAGTTCCCGTCCACTGGCAATTTGCTCGTCGCTATGATTGGTGGCGGCTACCTCGCTTGCACCGTCACCGGCGTGGCCGACAGCAACAACAACGCTTGGGCCCAAGCCGGCGCCACGCAAATCCAAGCCAATAACGATGTGACCCAAGCCTTCTACGCCGGCAGCGCCAACACCTCCGGCGACCTCCGCCTTACGGTGCACTGGAGCGCCACCGACGGCGACTTCACCTTCTTCCTCTATGATGTCACCGGTGCTGCTGCCTCTCCGCTTGACACCACCGGCGGAGCCACTGGCTCGCAATCCACTGCCGGCAATCTCACCATGCCATTTACCATTACGCCCGCCGAAGCCGGCGAACTCATCTTTGCCGAGGTTATCTGGGACTACAACACCGGTGCCGGCCTGGCCGGCTCCGGCTGGCTCTTCGATACCAATACCTTCGACGGCGAAGACCAAAGTGGCCCCGAACCCATTGACCAAAACAACGGCTGGGGCCACTACGTCACCACCGGCACTTCACCGGTGAGCATCACCTGGCAAACCCAATACGCCGGCCTCCCCACCGGCAACTGGTCCGCCACCGCCGTCGCCTTCAAACCCGCACCCTAAATCAAACACGACGCGGCCGCGAACCGTTGCACGCGGGAAGCACCTCAACTTCGCGACCAACCCAAGAAGGTCTTTCTTTGTTAATGGGAATTGGGCTAGTAGTAGGGGCGTCAGCAAATCAAACATTTCGCCAATACCATCGAGATGCAAAAAAGGGTGGGAACCCGGAGAACTTCCTGCTACGCCTTCGCCGCTTCTCCGCGAATAATATCGTACCGCTCGATCACCGCGGCCACGCCCATCCGCGGCGTGCCGTCTTCATTCCGCCGTTCGACGCGCACAACCTTCCCCAGCGCCCGCACAAACACATCCGTTCCATGCGTGATCTCCGCCGGAAGAGTCATGGTGATATCCAGCTCCGATCCGGCCTCAAGGTCTTGCCCGATCACAAAGTACAACC
>Ga0335081_10000369_pt1 | contig 82674 bp, 85 predicted proteins | sample Lox_Sample_35_FD_206713 | JGI IMG/M metagenome (GOLD analysis project Ga0335081, IMG submission 206713) | Soil microbial communities from Loxahatchee National Wildlife Refuge, Florida, United States - Lox_Sample_3.5 | ecosystem: Environmental > Terrestrial > Soil > Wetlands | place: USA... | reverse complement strand
GCGGAGTCGCCGTCGGTCGCGCCTCGACCGCGGCCGGCGCCGAGGGCGTCTGCGTGAGATGGATTGGCGCAGACTGACAAGCCGCGAGGAAAGCCAGAAGCAGACTTAAAGACGCGCGGCGAAAGGTCATAAGCTGCCAAAGACCGCAAAAGGCACCGGACTGAATGTCAATATGAATATAACGATGACCAGCACCGCGATGGCGCGCCGGCGCGGGTCCAGTGGCGTGATCTGATCCAGCGGCTCGGCATGCACGCGCCCCAGCCAGAGCAAGAGCACAGCCCAAAGCCACCAGCCACTCCAGAAGACGCCCAACAGAATCAATGCCCCCCAAATGAACGGAAAAAGTTTTCGCGCTTGATCGCCGAACAGCGAATAGATGACATGCCCCCCGTCCAAGGTGCCGGCAGGAATCAGATTGAGTGCGGTGACGAGCAGTCCCGCCCAGCCTGCGAAGGCGATCGAACTGGTGATCACATCGGTTGCGCCCATTGGAAAAGGTTGACCCGTGAAAAAATAGCGGATCCAATAGGCTCCGAGGGAAAGACCATGGGTGCTGGCGGGGTCGGGCAACAGCTTTCCAAAGATCATATATTTCGCAAGGAGATAAAATATCGAATTGCCTTCCTGTTCCAGCAGCATCCCCGGCACCGGCCGAATGACCGACAGCTTGGAGATGGAAAGGCCATAAAATAGAACTGGAATCGCGACAATGATCCCTGCCAGCGGCCCGGCGACACCAATGTCGAACAGCACGCGTTTATTCTTTGGCGTGCCCTGCATCAAAATCGCGGCACCCATCGTGCCAAGCGGTGGAAATGGAAGAGGAATAAAATAAGGTAGCGTGGCGGCCGTTCGATGATGACGACTCATGAAGTAATGGCCGAACTCATGTGCCAAGAGAATCGACATCAGGCTCACAGCATACGGCCAGCCGCTGAGCATGGTCTCGAAGATGGCAATGGCTTGACCAAGAATTCCGGGCAAGGTTGGCGCCACTTGTTTTTCAGCCCCCACCAGCATCACGCTCAGCACCGTCAGAATGAACAGAACCATGTTGATGGAGGTGCGTGCCGGCTTGGGGGCCGGTTTCTTGGGCACAAGAAAGACGACCTGCCGGCCGTGATCCATGCGGAATAAGGGCGTGATGTCATATGGTTTAAGGGAGTCCGTTAATTGGTCGTAGGCGGCAACCGAATCTTCTGTGATCAATTGTCCGCGATAACGCGCAATCGAACCTTGAGCCGGATCGCCCATCGTAAAATCTTCAATTCGAAAAACGCGTGAGACCAGGCTGTTCAGAATTTCAATCTCAGGAATTGGCATTTGAACCTTTATTATGGATTGTCATTGCCGGGCCTGCGTCGCAGGTCCAGCAATGGGATTGAGACGAGCGGGAGTGGATGGGAGTCGAACCCACCGCGGCCCGCAACGCGACCCGCCACAGGTTTTGAAGACCAGGAAGCCCGCCGGGACATAACCACTCCCACGAGAAAAACACTCGCAAGCATAATCGAAGCAGATTAGATTGACAAGCCATGGAACGGGGATGAACATTCTCTCAGGCTTTATTAAGCAATCCAGTAATAGTTAACCCAGCCGGCAAAGTAAATCACCTGTAAAGCAAAGAAAGCGGCGGTTACAAAATCATACCACCGTCCGCGCCTGATCTTTTCAGCCAGCAAAATGAAAATCGGGAAAGAGACCAAGAGATAGCGCGAGATCGAGACCAGTAATCCGGTAGACAGCGCCAGCAGGATCATCAGCAATGCAAAAATGCCGTAGGCTTTGATGGGCCATTTCCAAATCAGGTAAACGCTGGCGATCAAGAACACGATGGTTAACACCAGATCAATCTTGTAGATATCCACCACGGGACCCTGCAGATTCTGGAACGGATTCAAATAAGCGGAGGGTTGAATCCCGCCCCAGGCGGTCATGGCATCGAGAAAGGCGAAGGGATGACCGGACACAAGATAAAGATCATAAAAGTGAAGTAGCAACGTGATCGGTGCCAGCAGGAACCATAGAATGGATGGGCGAATGTCTTGCGGCTTCCACTGCCTCTGTTCCATATACAGCCATGCCAGGGCGAAGACTGGGACGACCCCCGTCGGCTTGGTGACGATGAGCAACGCCGCGCTGATTCCAACCCAAACCCACTTCTCTTCCAGGGCAAAGGTAAAGCCGAGCAGCGTCAGAAACAGAAATAAGCTTTCGGGATAAAACGCGGAAAAGAAAAAGCTGACCGGAAAAACAATCAAGAGAGTCAGCGCGCGGTGAGCAATGTCTTCGTCAAAGCCTAAGGCAACGACCGTTAAGCGATAAAGCAACGCGGCGGAGGCGAGGAACAAAAGATTGGAAAGCAGCAATCCAACGAGAATATAAAAGCCATCGGGCAGTTGAATGCCAAGCCAGCCTACGCTTTTCACAAGATATGGATATAAAGGGAAAAAAGCCAGATTACTGTAAAGGGTCTTCAAATCGGCAGAGGCTTGATAACCGGTCTTGATAATGGAAAGATACCACTTCGAATCCCAACGCGCGAAGATGTCAAGCAGGAAAATGCGCGTGAGGAAGTATCCCTGTTTGACATAACGCAGATAACTTGGATTAGGCTGGAAGTTGTTGTATGCAAAATAAGCGATCAAAATCCAAATCGCCCGCGTGACCAGGAATGGAAATAAGATCGCATTCCAGAACCAGTCACGCGGCGCGTGAGGGATTTCAAGGAATTTTTTGAGTCGGTTCATAAGAACTGATTTGAAAATTATATCATTGCGAACAAAAAAGACTCCACTCGTTGGAGTCTTTTAACGGCGGGCTAAGAAATTATTCCCTTACTTTCCAGTTGTAGGATTGGCGAATTGGGAAAGATCAATGAACGGAGATGCGCCGCCAGTTACAACAGATGGAAGATGGCCATCCCATTTTTGGATGGCAAGGAACTCGAGGTATTCTGGCGTCAATGAGCCGGCATCTTTCAGGGCCTTTTGAGCATCTGCCTGACCCTGAGCTTGGGCAACAGCAGTTTGAGCATCAACTTGCGCTTTTGCCAACAATTGCTTGGCGGTTTCGACTTGTTGCTGTGCCACCTGCTTGGCTTCAATGGCTTGGTTGAACTGATCGCTAAAGTTGAAATTGACAATGTTGAAGTTCAGAACAAGCACGTGGTATTGTGCTAATTGAGACTTCAACGATGCTTCGGCTTTCGAACGTACCGCTTCGCGTTCGTCAATCAACTGCTCTGCCGTAAACTGTGCAGTTGTGGCTTTAAAAATATTTTGGATTGCCGGTGCAATCAAAATGTCTGCGTAATCTGTTCCCACGCTAGAATAAACTTGAGAGGCGTACTGCGGATCAAGATTGTAATTAACAGCAATCGTACTGGTGACCGCCTGTAAATCAATTGAATCAGCAGTTGCATCCGTTTGATCTTTTTGCGTTCGCACATCCATTTTTACAACATCTTCGGCCAACGGAATTTTGATTCCAAACCCCGGTCGAACGATGCGTTGAACGGCTCCAAAGCGAGTCACGATGCCAACAAATCCCGCCGGCACTGTGTAGACACTAAGATACAGAATCCAGATCACAATTCCTAAAACTACTACAAGGCCAACCACCCCTCCAAACTGAATATGCACATTTCCTTGCTTATCTCGAAACATTTTATGTATATCCTTTCCTATATCCAAATTTTGGGCCATCCAGGGCTGCTCAGAACGGAGCACATTCCTTTTTGCTTGGATTACATTTTTACACCTGGCTGATTCGCTTAAGGTCAGGAAATCCCGCACACAAAGTAAACTGCATATATAAAATTATACACGGAATAGACAAATGGGAAAATCTCTCATTTGTGAGATATAAAAACACCGTCTTCTTATTTTTGAATGACGGTGTTTCATTATCTGTCGGGGCGAGAGGATTTGAACCTCCGACCTCTTGCACCCCATGCAAGCGCGCTAGCCGGACTGCGCCACGCCCCGACGAACAAGGCGGATTATAGCCGCGTCACGGCTTTTTGACAACAGCCCTGCCAATTATGATAGAATAAGAACCTCACCGGAGTGTCCTATGATAGAAGTAGTGATTGATAGCGTGCGTGTCAACCTGATGTCTCCGCAAAGACTGGTGATCCTGCGTGAAGCCGGATCGGATCGCTATCTGCCGATCTGGGTCGGATCCTACGAAGCGGAAGCGATCACCGTTGGCTTGCAGGAAGTGGAAGTGAGCCGTCCGCTGACTCACGACTTGCTGAAGAACGTCTTTGCGACGTTCAATGCCCGGATCAAACGCATCGAGATCATTTCCCTCAAGGAAGACATCTTTTACGGAAACATCGTGGCCGAAGTCAACGGGAAGGAGATCAATGTCGACTCGCGGCCCTCGGACGCCATTGCCCTGGCAGTCCGCGCTCATGCGCCGATCCTGGTGGACGAATCCGTGATGAAGAACGCAGGCATCACGCCCGAGGTGGATATGAAAGCCTCGGCTGGCGCATCCGCTCCCAATTCAGGAAAGACGCGGCCTGTGGCGCCCGTGGGGGATGTCAGCAGTGAGCGCCTATCGGTGTTCGAGGATTTCGTGGATAAACTCGATCTGGACAAGCTGGACGATAAGGATAAACCCGAAGACAAAGGCGAAGACGATAAACCCGATAAGCCGAGCAGGCCCAAAAAGCAATGACCGAATATTTTCCTGTTGAAGAATCCGCCGCCCCCGCCGCGCCCACGATCCCGCACAGTCGAGAAGCCGAAGAAGCCGTTGTGGGGGCGGTGCTCATTAATCCCGAAGTCTATTATGATGTCGCCCAATTTTTGCAGGCCGATGATTTTTACATTCACCGTCACAAATGGATTTGGGAGGCCTTCACCAGCTTGCATGAACAGCGCATCCCGATCGATCTCTTAACCTTGACGGAAGAACTGGACCGCAAAGGCCAGCTCGCGGAAATCGGCGGGCCGGCGTATCTGACCGCGTTGGTCAATCAGGTGCCGTCTTCGCTCAACGCCGAATCGTATGGGCGCATCGTGGAAGGTCATGCCGTTCGACGCAAGATGATCAACGCCGCCAACTCGATTGCCTCGCTGGCCTACGACGAAAGCTCCACCGTGGACAACGTGATGGACGAGGCGGAAAAGGCCGTGTTCAACGTCAGCGAGCGGCGGCTCAAGCATGACGTTGAGCCGATCTCCGTGGTGCTGAGCGAATACTACGACCGCATCGACGATCTCGCCAAGCGCGACGAGGAAATTTTCGGCGTGCCGACCGGTTTCATCGATCTCGATAAAATGCTCGGCGGTTTGCAGCAATCGGATTTGCTGATCATCGCCGGCCGTCCAGGACAGGGCAAGACCGGTTTTTTGCTTTCAGCGGCCAAGAACGCCGCCTTGACCCATAAAAAGCATGTTGCCATTTTCTCGCTGGAAATGTCGAACGAGCAGGTGGCGCAGCGTTTGGTCGCTCAAGAAACCGGAATTGATTCACAGCGCTTGCGGACCGGAAAACTGGCGGAGAACGAATGGCCGCTGTTCACTCACGCTGTGGAAGTGCTGTCGGACACGCACATCTTCCTGGACGATACGCCCGCCATCACGCCGCTTCAACTGCGAACGAAGTGCAGGCGACTGCATCTCGAGCATCACCTCGACCTGATCCTCTTGGATTACCTCCAGTTGATGGGCGGCGATACACGCACCGACAATCGCGTGCAGGAAGTCTCCTATATCTCGCGCAATCTCAAGGTATTGGCACGCGAGCTGAATGTGCCGGTGCTTGCGGCGGCACAGCTCAGTCGTGCCGTCGAACAACGCTCGGATAAACGGCCCGTGCTTTCCGACTTGCGCGAATCCGGTTCGCTCGAACAGGATGCCGATATTGTGATGTTCATTTATCGCCCCGACCAGTATGAAAAGGATACGGTCAAGCAAAATGTGGCAGAGATCATCGTCGCCAAACACCGCAACGGACCGGTTGGCAGTGTAGAATTGATCTTCCGCAGTGCGCTGGCAAAGTTCGAGAACGCCGCGACCAGGATGTTCAATCCGAATGAATGACCCTCACCCCGGCCCTTTCCCAACCGAAGAGGGGAAAGGGGTGAGGAAAAATAATGGATAACTTCAAAGGCTTCACCGACTCGGAAACCTTCACTGAACTGCCGGACTCGTTCTTCCATCATTTGCTGAGCGAGATTACTGACACGGATGAATTGAAGGTCACGTTATATGCCATTTGGCGCATCGAACATATGGATGGTCCGTTCCGCTCCTTATGCGAAACGGATTTCGAGGCGAAGGATTTGGGTCTTGCCCCAGGCGAGGTGGCTTCAGGGTTGAAGAAAGCGGTGAAGCGCCGGAGCATCATAAAGTCGAAGCATGAGGCGGACACATTTTATTTTCTGAATTCTCCGCGCGGCCGCGCGGCCGCGGACGCTTTTGCCCAAGGGAACTGGCGTGCTTCGGCCCAGATACAGTCCGCGCCGATAGAACGACCCAACATCTTCAAACTGTACGAAGAGAACATTGGTCCGCTCACGCCGCTGATCGCCGACGCGTTGAAAGATGCCGAGGCGGTTTATTCGACCGAATGGATTGCAGATGCGGTCGAGCTGGCCGTCAAGAACAACAAACGCAACTGGAAATATTGTGAAGCGATTTTAAAACGCTGGAAGGAAGAGGGCCGTGCCGAAAAGCAAAATAGACGAGACGATCAAGCATCTCGCCAGCGCGACGTCGAAGGCAAGATCAAAAAGTTCGTTCGCGGCTGAACTTAGCGAGGTCCCGCACAGCGGGATGGAGGCCGCCCATGACTTGCCGGGGGATCCGAATTGCCCGCACTGTCATGGCGCCGGGTATCTGCGCGCCGATGTTCCGATCGGTCATCCCGATTTCGGGAAGCTCGAGGTCTGCGTGTGCCGCCGCGCCCACATCACCAATGCGGTGCGCGAGCATCTATTTGCATTAAGCCATCTCGATGAACTCAAAGACTTGACGTTCGATACGTTCATGTCGCGCGGCCGCAAGGGTTTGGGCGAACTGCAAGCGAATTCCCTGGAAATGGCCTGTAATCAAGCCCGTCATTATGCTCAAAACTTGAGCGGCTGGTTGCTGTTGCAAGGCGGATACGGATGCGGCAAAACACATCTAGCCGCGGCGGTTGCGAATTACGCCGTCAGCCTGGGCGTGCCGACTCTCTTCTTAACCGTCCCTGATTTGCTGGATACGTTGCGCTTCGCATATGACAATGAAGACACTAGCTTTGAAGAGCGCTTCGATGAAATCCGCAACGCCAGGCTCTTGGTGCTGGATGACTTTGGGACGCAGAACGCGACCGGTTGGGCGCAGGAAAAACTATTCCAGATCGTCAATTATCGTTACATCAACAAGTTATCTACCGTGGTGACGACCAACCTCGCCCTGGATGAGATCGAGCCGCGCATACGTTCGCGTCTGGCGGACCCGGAGCTGGTCACGCAGACGAAGATCAACGCGCCCGATTATCGCCGCCCGATGGATGACATCGGTCATCCCGAACTCTCATCGCTCGATCTGCATTCCAATCGAACGTTTGAAAACTTCACGCTTCGCAAAGATGAAGACTTGCAAGCGCCCGCGTTGAAGTCTTTAAAAGATGCCTATGATGTATCGCAAAGCTTTGCCCAAAGACCGCGCGGCTGGCTGGTCCTGACCGGCGATTATGCCTGCGGCAAAACGCATCTGGCCGCAGCGATTGCCAACCATCGTGCTCAGCTCGGTGATCCCCCGCTCTTTGTCATGGTTCCCGATCTGCTGGATCATCTGCGCGCCACCTTCAGCCCGAACAGCCAAACCACGTTCGATCGCCGCTTCGATGAAATTCGCACAACGCCATTGCTGGTGCTGGATGATCTCGGCACGCAGTCCATGACGCCATGGGTGCGCGAGAAACTCTATCAGTTGTTCAATTATCGCTATAATGCCGAATTGCCAACCGTCATCACCATTGCTGCCGACGCGCTTGAAGAATTGGATGCACGCATCAATTCCCGCCTGCAAGATACCAGGCTGGTGAAGCGGGTGGGAATCACTGCGCCTGCGTATCATGGCAGATCCGGCCCACATAAAACAAAGGGCAGACAGGGAACTTGATGGAATTTTTATGTTTGCAGATTCGACTTTGCATGATAGACTTTTTCAAAGTCAGCCATAAGGCTGACTTTTTATTACCAGTAGAAACGGAGATGATCTTATGAGTTTTATTCAAACGGTTCTTCTCGGTGCCATCGCAGGCTTTACGATTTACCTGGGCCTGCCTCTGGGACGAATCAAACAAATATCGGCGGGGACCCGCACGTTTCTCTCCATGAGCTCGGCCGGCATCCTGCTATTTATCCTTTTCGATGTTCTTTCGAATCTTTCTGAGCCGATAAAATCCGCGGTTACAGGCAATAGAAATTATCCTGAGTTCTTTGTTCTGCTTGGCATCTTCGTAATCGGATTTGGCGTCGGTCTGCTTGGCTTGATCGCCTTCGATCAACGTTTCATGCGAGCCCGGCCCGGCGCGAATAAGTCTTTGGATCCATATCGCCTGGCCTTCATGATCGCCACCGGAATCGGGCTGCATAATTTTTCCGAAGGGCTCGCCATCGGCCAGTCGGCAGGACGCGGGGATATCGGCTTTGCCGCGCTGCTCATCATCGGCTTCGGGCTGCACAATGCCACCGAAGGCTTTGGCATCGTTGGCCCGCTGGTGGGCGAGAATCGCCCCTCGTGGGGATTCATCGGATTGGCCGGTCTGATCGGCGGCGGTCCGACGTTCCTGGGCACCATGGTTGGATATTATTTCCTGTCGGACGCCATGTTCGTTTTATTTCTCTCGCTGGCCGCAGGCGCGCTGGTCTATATTATCGGCGAACTATTCAACTTGAACCGGCGCCCTGAAACAAAATTCCCTGCGGGCTGGGGATTGTTCATCGGCTTCCTGTTCGGATATTTCACCGATATGATTTTGACCATCGCAGGTGTTTGATTAAGAGAAAATGAGCCAGGCACCTGCGTGCTTTGGCAATTTACAAGAAATTTACAGGGGGATAACTTTTTATTCAAAACCTCGTTTTAGAATAATGACGAGGTGTCAACATGAAGGTATCCCGTCGTGATTTTATAAAAACATCCGGCTTATTTGCCGCATTTACTGCCCTCGCGGCTTGCAGCCCGCAAACCACATCCCACATCATCACCGGTCACTCATCAGGAAGCGGCAGCATCGCCAGGATCCCCACCGCCATCGCTACGACCACTCCAGCGGCAACGGCGGTTGATGCCTTAGCGATTCTGACTCTCAACCGCATCAGCTTTGGCGCCACGCCGGAAATGTACGACCGCGTCCAACAGATCGGTCTGGATGCGTTCATCGATGAACAACTTCATCCCGAAACCATCGATGACGATGCCACCGATCAGCTTATGACCCGTTTCCCCACTTTGACAATGACGCCCGCTCAGCGCTACCAGCTTCCGCAGTTCGGCCAGCCGGTTCAGGAACTGATTGCAGCGACGATCCTGCGCCAATGGCACAGCCAGCGCCAACTCAAGGAAGTCATGGTGGATTTCTGGTCGAACCATTTCAACATTTATATCGGCAAGAGCCTGTGCCGCGTGCTGAAGACGGACGATGATCTCGATGTGATCCGCCCGAATGCATTCGCCAAATTCGGCGACATCTTGAACGCCTCCGCTCACAGCCCGGCCATGTTGATCTTTCTGGACAATGCGGAAAGCCAGAAGATTGCACCGAACGAAAACTATGCGCGCGAGTTGATGGAACTGCACACGATCAGCGTCAACGGCGGTTACACCCAGACGGATATCACCAACGTGGCACGCGCATTCACAGGATGGAGCATCGTCGGACCGAATAATTTGTTCAAACCGTTCGGAACCTATCAGTTCGTGAACCGCATTCATGACACAGGAGAGAAACAGATTCTCAACTTAACCATTCCTGCCGGAGGCGGCGAGGACGATGGCACGCAAGTGCTGGATATGCTGGCACATCATCCGATGGCGGCCCAATTCATCAGCACCAAGCTGGCCCGCCGTTTCGTCTCCGACAACCCCGACCCGGCAATGGTCACCGATTTGGCGACCATCTTTACCCAGTCTGACGGCGATACGCCGACGCTCTTGAAGGCCATCTTCCAATCGGAGGCGTTCAAGAAATCAGCGGGCCAGAAAATGAAGCGGCCTCTGGAGTTCCTGGCATCCGCCATGCGGCTGACCCAGGCCACCCTGACCGGTCCATCCCAGCAACTGGTTAATCACGTAAAAATGCTGGGACAGATTCCTTTCGACTGGCAATTCCCGAACGGCTTTCCCGATAGCGCCTCGTTCTGGGCAACGACGAGCGGTCTGCTCGAGCGCTGGAATTTCGGCAACCTGTTGACCTCCAACAAGATCAGCGGCGTGCAGGTGGACATAAATGCCTTGACTCAAGATGCGCAATCTGCTCAAGATGTCATCGATGTTTTGAGTCAACGTTTTATTGGTTCAACACTGCCGGATGATGCACGCGATATTCTGTTGGACTTCGCCTCGAGCGGCGATCTCGGCGGCAAAATTGCCGACATAGCCGGCTTGATCCTTGGCTCGCCCCATTTTCAAGTTCGCTGAGGTCATGGCGAACCGCCACCCGTGCGGCATTCTAAAGGCGATGTGTCGAAACCAAGGTGGCCCGGCATTCTCAGTTTGTATCAGATTACTGTTCTCGTCTGCAATCAACTTTAGAAAAGGAGTTTAGCAATGGACACAAGACTTTCCCGTCGCGATTTTATGAAACTCACCACAACCCGGGTGAGCAATTGGGCAGTTTCATCGGCATTGCCGGCATGGATGCCGCGCCTGGCATTCGCGCCGGATGGCGTTGAGCCGCCCGGCGATTTATTGGTGGTCATCTTTCAGCGCGGGGGCATGGACGGTCTGAACGCCGTCATCCCGCATGGCGACGCGGACTATTATCATCTGCGCACCAGTTTGGCAATTGCCGAGCCAACCACAAGCAATGTTAAGACGGGAATTGACCTCGATGGATTCTTTGGATTGCATCCGTCGCTGCAACCTCTCAAAGATTTGTGGGACGAAAAAGCCTTGGCGATCGTTCACGCCGTTGGTTCGCCGGACCCAACCCATTCCCACTTCGACGCGATGGATTACATGGAACGCGGCACGCCCGGAGAGAAAACATTGGAGACAGGCTGGATTGGCCGTCATTTGCAATCCGCGCCGTGGCAGAACATGTCTCCATTCCGCGCCATTGGCATGGGAGGCATCATGCAGGAATCTTTGCGCGGTCCGATTCCAGTCACTACGCTTCAGTCCATCGCCGATTTCCATTTGCAGGGCGATGTCAGTCAGCTCAGCGAGATTCGAAAACGACTCGAGTCACTTTATAGCCTCGGCGGTAGTTTGGATCCGATCGCAAACGACACGTTCAACGCCGTGGATCTGCTTTCAAGGATAGACATTTCCAATTACACGCCGGCCGGCAACGCACAATATCCGGTTACCGAATACGGCACGGCGTTGAAGCAGGTTGCGCAAATCGCCAAGGCGGATATCGGACTGGAGGTGGCCTGTGTGGACATCGGCGGCTGGGATACCCATAACGCAGAGGGCGCGACCGATGGCGATATGCCGAAGCTGCTGGCCGAATTAAGTTCCGGCCTGACCGCGCTATACACCGACATGGGCGGCCTCGCCAAGAAGATGACCATCGTGACGATGTCCGAGTTTGGACGACGGGCGCAGGAGAACGGCTCCGGCGGCACGGATCACGGACATGGAAACTGCATGTTCCTCGTCGGCGGTGGAGTCAACGGCGGTAAGGTTTATGCAGATTGGCCCGGACTCGCTCCTGATAAACTCTATGGACCTGGCGACCTCAATGTCACGACCGATTATCGCGATGTGCTGGCGGAGATCGTTGAGAAGCGGGTCAAGAATCAGAACCTCACGCAGGTTTTTCCGGACTATACGGTCGCAAAAACCTTGGGGATCGTACAAGGATAAATGCTTATAACCATTACCTTCACACGTTTGATTTTGAGCAGTCGACTGCGGAGGACAACCGCGCCCATTTTAGGCGGTTGACTATGGGAGAGGAAGAGTTGTGCAAAGAGGAAATTCTAGGTGCCGGCAGTTGCCGCTTGGTTCAAGCTATATTCCATAAACTGATCAAGCCACTTATAGGTGAGTGCTCCAGTATAGCGATTAATTTCTTTTCCATCAATAAACACGATCAGCGTCGGGTATCCCATGACATTAAAGTGTTTCGTCAGTTTAGGGTTAATCGTAGCATCTACTTTGGCAACTATAATTCTGCTTTGATTCGTTTTCGCAAACCTTTTTAATATTCCTTCCATGGCAACGCAGGGCCCACACCATTCTGTCCAAAAATCCACGAGCACAGGTTTATCTTGCTGAAGGAGTCTTGATAATCCCCTATCCCTTACAGGAATTGGATACCCTGCTGGAATTGGCCAAAACGATCGAATCATTCTTGCAAGAGCAGAAAAAGGCCACCGAAGCTGAGCGACCAAATTCGTTATTTGAAAAATAACAAATACCAAGACACGGCCCAAAAGACGAATCGGTCCCGCCCAGGCTCGGGAAGGTAGGTTATCCACCCAAGAATAAATACTCACTTGGAAGTTGAGAATCCAATCGCCTAAATCCATGTTACACAATTTCCAAAGAATGTTTCTCAAGCAGATACCAAATGGTTTGCAACTACTCTGGTGTTTCGAGGAGAATGCGCTCGTTCAGCCATGCCGTCTTGGATACGACCCCGGCACGCATAACATTGCGGCATCTTCCTCAAATGATCCCAGGTGCGCCCTGAGGTTTTTTCATGCGTCACGTCTGCGCACTAGACGGCGCTCATCCTCTCGACTTTGAATGGAGTGCCTTCCACGGGTGATTCATCAAACTCGCGGGCCGCGAGATGACCCGAGAAAACCGCCTGCGCAATGATGCCCGGTGCTTCGGCGTCGCCGATCAAACGCAACGAATCAATCGTGCCTTCATCCAATGCGGGCTTGAGTTGATAATAAAGTCCATCGTTTGAGATTCGATCCGTGACCACCACCACCGCCTCTTTTTCCAATTCCCTGACATGGCCCGTGATGGTTGAAGAAATCGTGACTGAATCTTTTCCTATCGAATCCAGAACGTGTTGTACATAAATCCTGGCACCCGTCTTCATCAGCTTTCGTTGAACGCGTTCCTGCTCCAGCGTGAATTGCGACCAATAGGAAACCAGCGGTGCGGGAGTGATCAAAGAAACATCACAGCCCCCTGCTGCCAAAAATTCTGCCAGCACACTGCCCATGTAATAATGTTCGTCATCATAGAGGATGACCCTTCCCGATGGCAATTTACCATCCATCAAGTCATCTGGTGAGAAGAGATTGGGTAAATCATGACCGCTGACTGGCTTTGATAATGTTCGACCCATTCCATCGCGCCGCCATACCGCACCGGTTGCAAGGACAACATTCTTCACTCCGCTTTCAATCATATCTTTTGCGTTCATTGGGCTGGACGGATAAACCGAAATGTTTTTCATTTTCCGGATTTGAGTCAGGCGCCAATCCACTACACGCCGCCATTCGTTCAGTCCAGGCAATGCTGATTCGCGCAGCACGCGTCCACCAAGTTCCTTGCGGGCCTCGAGCAGGCTCACTTCATAGCCGCGTTGACCCAGGGCGCGCGCCGCTTCCAATCCGGAGGGTCCCGCGCCGATCACCATGATTTCTTTCGCACTTTTCCTGGGTGCGATGATTTCAGGATGCCAGCCGCGCCGCCATTCCTCGCCCATCGTCGGATTCTGCGTGCAGCGAATGGGAACGAAACGCGTATCGCCGGTAACACAGATATTGCATCCAATGCATTCGCGAATATCTTCGATGCGACCTTCCTTGATTTTCGTCGGCAGGAATGGATCGGCAATCGAGGGCCGCGCCGCTCCGACCAGGTCCAGAACGCCGCGCTGGATGGCGGAGACCATCGAATCAGGCGACGTATATCTTCCCACGCCGACTACCGGCTTCGTGGTAAGCTGCTTGACGAACGAGGTATATTTTTCCTGAAAGCCTTCCGGCTCAAATCGCGATGGGGATGAATCATGGCTCCAATTGCTGACATTCACGTCCCAAAGATCGGGTAGTTCCGCCAGCATGGCCACCACGTCGTGACCTTCACCCTGCCACGTGATTCCATCTTCGCCCATCCATTCGTCGACGGCAAAGCGGACAGCAATCGCGCATCGACCGCCGACAGCGTCTTTCGTTTCCTCGATCAATTCGCGCAGCAGGCGCGTTCGATTTTCCAGACTGCCGCCGTATTCATCGGTGCGGTCGTTATAGCGGCGCAAAATAAACTGGGCGGCGGCGCTCATGCCATGACCCGCGTAACAATAGATGATATCGAATCCGGCGCGTTGGGCGCGCAACGCGGCTTCCCGATGCCAGCGCCTGAGATTTCTTATATCTTCCTGATCCATGCGGCGAGTCTGCACCGGCTCATATCCGGATGCGCCAATGGTTCCCATCGAACGCGGTCCCAAAGCAGGAAGGCGTGAATATAGGTTCGAGGCATTGAGTCCGCTGTACGCCAGTTCAATGCCGGCCAGTGACCCATGTTGATGAACGGCATCCGCCATCGATGCCAGGGCTGGAATGTCATCATCGTTCCATAGGCGTCCTTCAAAGTATGGCGCGATATCGCTCGTGTGATGGATTTCCGTTTCCTCGGTGCAGACCACGCCCCAGCCGCCTTCCGCTTTGATGCCGCGCATCGCGGCGAGTCCGCGCGGCATGCGGTACCCGAATCCGTTGCAGTGTGGCACCTGATAAAAGCGGTTGGGCGCGGTCACGGGTCCGATGCGAACGGGTTCGAACAAAACATCGAATTGACTCATCGTCATTCTCCTCTGGGCGATAAGAATACCATCCCTGGACTCATCGCGTCAAACAAAAAAGATGGCTTTGGAAGTTATTTAAGGTGTACCGGGATCTTTTTCAACATTTCGTCTCGCACCTGACGGAAAGCCTCCAGCCGCTCCTGTGCGGTGCCTTCTGCCTTGGCCGGATCGTAAAATCCCTCGTGGAGACGTTTTCCCCTCCCCAGCCAGACAGGACATTCCTCGTTGGCATCGTCGCAAACGGTGATCACCAGATCAAAATCTTCATTTCGGAATCGGTCCACGCTCTTTGATTCACCCTGATGTTCAATTCCGATCTCGCGCAGAACCTGAATTGCCATCGGGTGGACGAAGCCTGCCGGGTGCGTCCCGGCCGAAAATGCCCGCCACTCACCGGAATAACGGGCATTGACAATGGCCTCCGCCATTTGCGAACGGACGCAATTTCCTGTGCAAAGAAACAGCACGCGTTTACTCGTGCTTGTGCGGATGCCAGAATTCATTATCGGTGTCGGTTATTTCTGTCAGGTCGCCAGTAACAATAAAGACGGTCCGCTCGCAGATGTTCGTCACGCGATCGGCAACGCGCTCGAGATTGTGCGCTACCCACAACAACCAGTTGGCGCGTTCGATGGTCCGGGGATCCTGGATGACGTACATCATCAACTCATGATAAACCTGGTTGTAGAGCGCATCCACCTCGTCATCTTCGACCGGGATCTTGCGCGCCGATTCAATGTCCTCGTTGACAAAAGCGGTCAGGGCGCGGTGGAGCATATCCACGCCTTTTTCCGCCATGCGCGGAATATCGATCAATGGTTTGAGCAAAGGCTCATCGCCCATGCGGATATTGATATTGGCGATGCCTTTGGCATAATCACCCATGCGCTCCAACTCCGAGATGATCTCCAGGTTGGAAGCCAAGAGGCGCAGGTCGTGCGCCATGGGTTGTTGGGTCGCAATCAGGATCATCAGCTCGCTTTCGATCTCGAATCGCTTTTTGTTTATGGCGCGATCGCCCTCCAGGATTTTCTGCGCGGCTTTCAGGTCGCGCTTCTTCAGCGCCTCCACCGAGTTCAAGATGGATTCCTCCACCATGCTGCCCAGCAGCAGCACATCATCCTTGACCTGCTTGATTTCCGTTTCAAATGTTTTGCGTAACATGGGTTCCTCGATTGATCTATAAAACCATTATATCGTCATCCAAACCGCCCGGTCACGTAATCTTCGGTGCGTTTGTCTTTCGGGTTGGTAAAGATCACGTTCGTCTCATTGAATTCGATCATCCGTCCGGCGCGGTGATCGTCGATCATCATCATCGCGGTGTAATCAGAAACGCGCGCGGCCTGCTGCATATTGTGCGTCACGATGATGATGGTGTAGTCCTGGACGAGGTCGCGCATCAGCTCTTCGATGCGGAGAGTCGAAATCGGGTCGAGGGCGGAGGCGGGTTCATCCATCAGGATCACCTCCGGTTCGACGGCCAGCGCACGCGCAATGCACAAACGCTGCTGCTGTCCGCCGGACAGGGAGAATCCGCTTTGATGAAGTTTATCCTTCACTTCCTCCCAGAGTGCCGCCTGCCTCAGGGATTTCTCCACGATTTCGTTCAGGTCGTTCCTGCGTCGAATTCCGTACAAGCGCGGACCGAAGGCCACATTGTCGTAAATACTTTTCGGGAACGGATTGGGACGCTGGAACACCATTCCAACCCGGCGGCGGACATCCACCACATCCACGCCGGAGGCGTTGATGTTCTCGCCATCCAAAATGATTTCACCATCCATGTGCGCACTCGGCGTCAGGTCATTCATGCGGTTGAATGAACGTAACAACGTAGACTTCCCGCAACCCGAGGGCCCGATGATCGCGGTAATTCTATTGGGGTGAACAGCAATATTGATCTCAGCCAGCGCCCGGAACTTTCTGTAGAAAACGGAGAGATTCTTTATCTCCATCTTATTTCTTGATTCGGCGCTCTCTGTCACATTCTTTGAAACAGCAATTTTGGTTTCCATGTCGTTATCCTTGAAGCGCGCGTTTGCGTGACTCGACCCATAAACGCGCAATGATTTCAACTGAGAGAACAAAACTCATCAGCACCAATGCCACACCCCACGATTGGTCGATCCGTTCCGGATAGGGCTGCTGGGCGTATTTCCACAGCGTCAGGGGGAGCGAGTCCACGGGTTGGTTGATGATACGGCCAATAATTGCAGATAGACTCTGATGAGATTGAATCCCGCCTCGGATGATCGTTCCAATGTCATACTGTTCATTACCCAAAGCCGTGAATAGCAAAGGAGCAGTTTCACCAATCGATCGAGAAATTGCCAAAAGAAAACCGGTGATGATTCCGTTAAGTGCAGCAGGGAACATCACACTAAGAGAAGTTTTCCATTCGGGAGCGCCCAATCCTAATGAGGCTTCACGCAATGTGTGCGGAACCAGTTTGAGCATTTCTTCGGTGGTGCGGACGATCGTCGGAAGCATCAAGATGGCCAAAGCCAAACCACCTGCCCAAGCTGAATAGTGCTTCTCGGGAACCACGATTAATGTATAAATAAAGAGACCCATCACAATCGATGGAACACCTGCCAGCACATCGGTGCCAAAGCGCAATGCTGTGCCCAAAGGAGTATTCGGATTACGCGCTACATAAAAAGCTGCCAGCACGCCCGGAGGAATTGCAAATATACAGGATAATATCGCCAGCACTATCGTGCCTTCAATAGAAAATAAAACACCACCGCCGGTCATTCCTAATGGACGGGATAGTTGGGTAAAGAAATCCAGGTTAATTGTGCTTCCACCGCGATAGATTACGTAACCGATAATCCAAAATAATGGGATGATTGCCAGCAGGGTTAGAAAGCCAGTGATAGTAAGCATAACTATATTCGTGATGCGGCGCCCGCGCGCGTGAGCGGCTTCGTTCTTTGCGATCAATTCTTGGAATCGAGTTGTGGTCATGCGCGTGCCTCCTGAGGAGTCCGCCGCGCTACTTGCCAGACGAGAAAGCGTGCGATCAAATTAAGAATGAGGGTGATGACAAACAGTGTAAGACCAATTTCGAGCATCGCGTCGGTGTGAAGCTGCGAAACGGCCTCTTTAAATTGATTGGCAAGCAGGCTTGCCATGGTGGAGCCGGGTTTGAGCAATGAATTGGTGGCTTCGAGCGAATTCCCGATGACCATGGTCACCGCCATAGTTTCGCCGAGGGCGCGTCCTAAACCTAGAATGACCGCACCGAGGATTCCGGAAAGTCCATATGGCAATAAGACTTGCCAGATCATCTCCCAGCGCGTCGAGCCCATTCCCATCGCGGCTTCACGTTGAGTATTGGGGATTGCCAGCAAAACATCGCGAGTGATTGCTGTTACAGTTGGGATGATCATGATTGTCAAGATCATGGATGCTGCCAGACGCGATGATCCACTTAAAGGAATCGGTCCCGTGAAGAAACTATTGAGTAAAGGTACCTGTCCAAAAACCGTAGCCAAACCTTCGCCGACCGGCACAACCACTTTAGGAAGAAAAATAAAGATTCCCCACAAGCCATATACCACGCTGGGGATAGCCGCTAATAATTCGATCATCCAGTTAAGCGGAAGACGGATCGCTTCAGGACATAGTTCGGCTAGAAAAATTGCAATCCCCACACTGATGGGAATGGCTAGAAGGATCGCCAACAACGATGTAATTAGCGTGCCGTAGACGAAAGCCCAGGCTTGGAAGACACCCGAATCCGGATCCCACGTCGAATTGGATGTGGGCAGAACGAAAGACCAACCAAACTTGATGCGGGCCTCAGCCGATTGTTGCCATAGCATCCAACCGATACCGATGACAAGAGCAAGAAGGATCAGCGATGCAAAGATAATCAATACGGACCATAGAGCATCTCCATGATGAGTGGATTGCTGAAATCGCGCCAGCCAGTGGTTTCTTTGTGGAACGGAAATCTTTTTCATATCGTTATATTATCGATACACCTGCTGAGATATATTTCTTCGCTTGCAACATCATAAAATCAATGGAGGGCCTCCTATTTATAACATAGAGGGGCCCTCCTTGGACTAATGGAAGATCATTCGTTTAGTGAGCCATCACCGGCTGGCCGTTGCAAGTTACCTTGCCGAGTTGAGCTATTGCAAGTTGAGCAACAGCACTTGGCAGCGGAACATAACCCAGAGCCTTAGCTCGAGCCGTAGCAATTGGGCTGGTCAAAATCCAATTGATATACTCCACAAGTTTCGAGGCTTTGACGCAATCGGTCATGCTGGTCTGGTGAATGATGATGTAAGTATAACCAGCAATCGGCCAAGAGTTGGCACCGGAAGGATTGACAATGGTGGCAGTCAACTGCGGGGTAAATGCATTCGCAAAGTCAGTCATCGCCGCGGCTGTGCTATCGGATGTAGCAGTGACTACATTGCCAGCCTTATTGACCATCTGTGCGAAGGGTATTTTGTTGGATGTTGCATAGGAATATTCAACGTAACCGATGGATTCCGGCGTGTTCTGAACTGCAGCCGCTACACCTGCGCTACCGTTACCGCCAATACCGTTTCCAGCTTTATCAACGGGCCAGTTAATGGTTGTGCTGGAACCAAGCGTCCACGCGCTGCTAAAAGATGACAACGCAGAGGTAAAAATAAAGGTTGTGCCGGAGCCATCCGAGCGATGTACAGCGGTAATCTTCTTAGCAGGCAGTTTGGATGCAAGTTGGGGATTGAGCTTTACAATTGCTGGATCATTCCATGTAGTGATGGTGGCATTATAAATACCGACCAGCGTATTGCCATCCAGGATGAGTGCGGGACCTTTGGGATCAAGTTCCGGAATGTTATACATCATCACGGTTGCACCCGCCAAGAACGGATACATTTGCAAATCCTTGCCCGCTGTATATTGATCAGTGCTAAGGGTCGCGTCGGATCCGGCAAAATCGACAGTCCCATCCGTAATGGCTTTTATTCCGGCGCCTGAACCTGTAGGTTGATAGTTAATCACCACCGCGGGATCAACCAGCGGAAACGCGAAAGCATATTCACTTTCGGCCGGCGCTTGGAAGGTGCTGCCAGAGCCATTCAGTGTAACGGAGCCTGGAGCAAGCGGGGTCGGCGAGGGAACTGCGGTGGGAGCTGCAGTCGCGGCCGGCATTGAAGTTGCTGCGGGCATTGCTTCAGTGGCAGTCGGCGTGGCGCTTGTACCACAAGCCGCCAGCAGGAAGCTGAATGCAATGGCAACGAAAACAAACGTGCGAAGGAATTTAGACATTTCTTTCTTCTCCTAATCTAGTTTTTTACATCCTCATCTTATCAACCACCTTTTAATAACAATGGAAGAAAAAGTTAACATCTTGTTAAAACCAACCTAACGAAATGAAATAAAACTGCCCGCCAGTTCCGTGGGCGGGCAGTCTCTCCCTGTAGGAGACAGAAGGAGGAGAAGAACGAATGGTTAAGCCTTTCGATCCAGCACCGACAGTTCGAAAAAGGGAATCGCTATATTCTTGTCCCAGGGCCAGGTGTTCAGATCAGTCAAGGCGCGGTACGCCGTCAGGTCCAGATGCAGCGGCGTGACAGAGACATAGCCTTCCGCCAGCGCGCCAATGTCGGTGCCGCGTTCGGCAACGCCCGTAGGCGCATCGCCGCCGATCCAATAATAGGGCCGGCCGCGCGGATCGACGCGCTCATCGAGCCGGCTGTGGTACACGCGCAATCCCTGACGCGTTAGACGAAATCCGCGGATTTCACCATCCTGCAAAAAGGGCACATTGACGTTCAGCAAAACCTCCGAAGGCAAACCATTTTCCATGGCGTGACGCACCACGTGTTCGGTGGCACGCGCCGCGGGGCCAAAATCAATTTCACCGCTGTGCGCTTCAGGAATTTCCAGGGAAACGGCGATACCCGGAATTCCCGCGATCACCGCTTCCATCGCCGCCGTGACCGTTCCGGAATAAGTCACATCGTGCCCGAGATTGGCTCCCACATTGATTCCGGAAACCACGAGATCAACCGGCTCTTTGAAATACCCAAGGGCTGCCAGTGCCACGCAGTCCGAGGGCGCACCATCGCTGGCATACGCCGTAGTACCATCGCCCAGGTGATATTCTTTCACGCGCAAGGCGCGATCCAGCGTCTTCACATGCCCGCCACCCGACCAATTTCGATCCGGCGCAAGGATACTCACCCTGCCCAGCTTGCGCATTTCCTGGGCCAGCGCCAGCAGGCCCGGCGCAAGCACACCGTCGTCGTTCGTTACAAGAATATGTTTTTCCATTAACTATCCTGTTCATTCAAAAACTGATGTCGCTTCTGAGAAACATCCACGCCAAAAACGATCAGTGTGAAAAGCAGCATAACCGCCAGCAATACAAGATCCATTTTTCATGACTCCTTTTTATCCTTATGTATATTATCCCCGATACCTTAATAGCAGTCTAAGAATTAGTTAACATCTGGTAAATATATCTTCACGAGCCGCGGGTAAAACACAAGAACCCGGGGAGAGTCCGGGTTCTTGTACAAAGGAGGAGAAAGGACGTTAGAAATCATCAGTGTGCCGCATCACGCTGATGACGAAGGAAATCTCGCCGTTTGTGTCCAGCATCCACAACAAAGACGATCAGCATGGCAAGTACGGTCACGGCTAGGAATAGCTCCATGTGCCTAGCATAGCACAAAACATGCAGACCGCGCTTTAGAGCGGACTAACAAACGCAAAACAATTATGAAAACTTTAAGCTTGCGGGATTGTAAAGAAAAAGATACTCCCCTGGCCTTCCCTGCTGTCCACCCAGATTTTTCCTCCGTGTGCTTCGATGATATGGCGTGCAATGGACAAGCCCAAGCCTGTGCCGCCGCCTGCGCGCGATTTGTCCACTCGATAGAAGCGCTCGAAGATGCGCGTGACATCGTCCAGGGGAATTCCGATCCCTGTATCCTTGACTCCGAATCGAATTTCGTTGCGGAGGCTTTCCGCTAAGAGAATCACCTCTCCGCCCGGGCGCGTGAACTTGACCGCGTTATGAATTAAGTTGACCAGCACCTGTTCCAATCGCGCTTGATCGGCGCGAATATTTGGCAAATCATCGGGACACTCGATCTGCAGCGCCAAGCCGGCGCGTTCGATCTGCAGTTTCATGCGTTCGCCGGCGGACAGCAGTAATTTCTTTGGAGCAATGGGTGCCAGGTTCAATTCCACTTGTCCCGATTCGATGCGTGAGAGGTCCAGCAATTCCTGAGTCATCTGCGTTAACGCATCGACTTCCGTGACGATGCGGCTTAGGAAACGCGGCCCCGCCTCGGGATCGGAAAGAGCGCCGTTCTGAAGGGTCTCGGTCAGGGCCTTGAGGGAGGCCAGCGGAGTCCGCAGCTCGTGCGAAATGTTTGAAATGAAATCGCGGCGCACGGTTTCAAGGCGTCGAACGCGGGTCAAGTCCTGCACGAGCAATAGGCTCCCGGCCGTACGCGGATCGGGAATCACCACCAATTGGAGGAATTGACGGCGCGCCGGCACTTCGATGGATTCGCTTTGCAGCTCTTTGGTCTGCAGGGAACGCCTCCAGGCTTCCACCAGTTGATGATGACGGACGACTTCGATGATTGTTCGGTGGATGGGATCGGCTGCTTCAAATAGTTTCTTCGCGGCGGGGTTTGCAAATTGAATTTCGCCCTGCGAATCAACGATCAATACGCCATCCGTCATCTGATCGAGTACGGCAGACAGGCGAGCGCGTTCGGAGCTTAGAGTCGAAAGCTGGAGATTGAGATTCTGGATGAGGCGGTTCTGCTCATCCGATCGGCGGCGCAGATCATAATCATGCCAGGCAAATCCGACGGCAACCAGGAGCAAAGTCACAATGAGAAAGATCAAAACAGCAGTCATAAAAAACGCAGAATATCAAACGCAATCACGCCTTGAGTTCTAACTTCATCGCTCAAAGCGATAACCCCCGCCGCGCACCGTGACAATGCGCTGTGGATTCGCCGCGTCCGCTTCGATCTTTTGCCTCAGCCAACGCACATGGACGTCGACCGTGCGGCTGTCGCCGATGAAATCCCAGCCCCAGACGCGTTCCAGGATGAATTCACGCGAAAGCATCTGGCTTCTATGCTCGGCGAGAAAGAGGAGCAGCTCATACTCTTTGGGCTTGAGTTGCAACGGCTGGCCATCCAGCATGACTTCGCGGCGCGTGATGTTGATAACGAGATTATCGAACGTCAGGGTTTCATGCGGAGGAGCGGATGCACCCCGTGCCTTTTCCATTTCCTCGCGCAACATACGGGTGCGCCTCAACTGGGCTTTGACGCGCGCCAACAGTTCGCGCATGGAGAACGGTTTGGTCAAGTAATCATCCGCCCCGACCTCCAGTCCCACGACGCGGTCGATTTCGTCATCTCGGGCGGTGAGCATCAGGATGGCGGTGGTCATTTCCTTGCGCAGGATGCGCGCCACTTCGAAGCCGTCCATTCTGGGAAGCATGATATCGAGGATGATAAGATCGGGTTTTAGACGCCGTGCCGCCTCCAGGGCGGAAAGGCCATCGCCGACCGTCGCGATATCATAGCCGTCCTTTTTCAAGTTATAGGCAAGGGTTTCCTGCAAGGCGGGCTCGTCTTCGACGACAAGGATGGATTCGGACATTTGCAAAGACTATATCATAACAAAACGCAACGGTTTGTTAAGATGATGTTAAGGCGGGAGTGGAGAGTGTGCGGTTCGATGCGCGGCGGGCGTGGCTCCTCATGGACCGGCTAAGGCCGTCTCAATCGCGCGGGAAATGTCATCAAAAGAAGGGATATAGTCCTTTCCCGCGCTGCTGATGACTGCCTTGCCATTCACGAAGATTCCCGGCGTGGGCGGGACGCCCAGTTTTGCCCCCGCCTCAGCATCCTGTTGAATATGAGCGGAATAAGTGTTGGCCTGGAAGCATGGATTGAAAGCCGTCATATCCAGCCCGATGTTCTGGGCGAATGTCGTCAAGCGCGGCCGCGTGAAAGAACCCATGTTTTCACCCTGCCAGTTGGCAAATAGAGTGTCATGATAATCCCAGAACCGATTCTGCGCGGCGGCACACATGGCGGCATTGGCGGCATCGTGTGACTCTCCCTGGCCACCGTCAATGAAGGGATAAAAATGAAATGTATAAAAGACCTTTCCAGTGTCGACGTACGTTTGAAGAATTTGCGCCTCAAGGTTCCTGGTATAGAACACGCAAGCCGAGCATTGAAAATCCTCCCATACATCCATTTTGACTTTTGCATCCGCATTCCCCAGGCTGGTCTTGTTCACCGGTGCGCTGTGAGAGCTGGGCGTGACTTGCGTCACCGTGCCACTATCCGATCGTCTCAGGCTTGGCAGGACGAGAACCAGAGAGATCATCAGTGCCCCCATGATGATCGCGACCATGATCAGAGTACGGTTCCTTTTTGGCCCGCCGCTGCCCCCACGTATTTTTCTGGATCGACTCACGGTTTCTCCTGACACTGCTTGCCGTTCAAACAGCATGAGCTGCGCGTCCCATGCTGTTTGAATTGATTATTTCCCGAATACGAACTGACCGTTCTTATAGAACAATTGTCCGTCCACCGTGATCTCCGAATCGCTGCGCAAATCGCAGATCATGTCCCAGTGGATGGCACTGTGATTCTTCGAGCCGGTCTCGGGATAACCTGCGCCGAGCGCCATGTGGAACGTACCGCCAATCTTTTCGTCGAAGAGGATGTTACCGGTGAAGCGGTCGATGTCGGTGTTGGTACCGATGGCGAATTCACCAAGATAGCGCGAGCCCGCATCCGATTCGATCATCTTGAGCAGATAATCCTGATGTTTCTCGGCTTTGGCGGTTTCGACGCGCCCGCGGTTGAAGGTCAGTTCCGCCCCTTCGACCGCCACCCCGCCGTAAATCGCCGGGTAGGTGAACTTGACCCAGCCATTGACCGAGTCTTCCACCGGGCCCGTGAAAATTTCGCCGTCCGGCATATTATATGTGCCGAAGGAATTATCGAACTTGCGGCCCTTGATGGAAAGGGTGAGGTCCACATTGGGGCCGCGCAGTGTCACTTGGCTCTTGCCCTGGATAAAATCAATCGCGCCCTGCTGCTTGGCTTCGAGACTCTTCCAATACGCAACCGGATCTTCCTCATGAGCGTGGACGGCGCGAAACACAAAATCGGAATAATCCATCAGGCTCATGCCCGCGTCCTGGGCATACGCGTCGGTTGGATAAAGGGTCGTGACCCATTTGAAAACGCCTTCGGCGCCGCGCCGCATCTGCGCTTCCGTGATGGGACTCAAGGCTTTGCCGCGGCGCTGGGCCTTGAGCGGATCCACGCTTCCGGTGCCGCGCGTGTTCGTCGCCGAATGGACGCGGATGCGCGACTCGAATTGGTCATAGGCCAGTTTGTAGAAGGTCGGCACAAAATCGAGTTGTGTGTCCTTGGCATAGGTCACATACATCTCGTCCTGGCTGAACGGCATCATGCCCGGCAGAGCCACCAGCGGGTGCGGGTGCCCGCCCTTTTCCAGAACCTGGATGAACAATTCCCGGATGAGCGGTTCGGCGGCGGTCGTGCCCTCGATCAGCACACGGTCGCCCGGCTTGATGCGAGTCGAATGTTCCACCAAGACTTTGGCAAACTTTTGAACGCGAATATCGGTCACAGAAATCTCCCAAAAATCAGTCGTAGCATTGAAGACGGCGCTGAATTTGTCTGGATTATATCATTATCGACTTGGGGTATACTGAACGCCAGGCTCAGGATGAATTTACGATGAAACAATTACTACAAAATATGAAAAATGGAAAAGCGATCGTCGAAGAAGTGCCGGTTCCAACCCCGCGAGAGGGATTTGCATTGGTTCAGGTCGCGGCGAGTTTGGTGTCGGCAGGCACAGAGCGGATGGTGGTTGAATTTGCCGAGAAGAATCTGGTGGGCAAAGCGCGCTCGCGTCCCGATCTCGCCAGGCAGGTGATGGATAAGGCGCGCCGGGAAGGAATTGTGCCGACCCTTCAGGCCGCCTTCAATCGACTCGATCAGCCGATGGCGCTAGGGTATTCGTCGGCTGGCACGATCGTCGCGCTTGGCAAGAACATGCGAGGATTCCAAGTTGGTCAACGCGTGGCATGCGCAGGCGGCGGTTTTGCGGTTCACGCGGAATACAACGTGGTGCCGCGCAACCTTTTGACGCCGCTTCCGAAGAATGTGAATTTCGAATCAGCAGCGTTCACCACGCTTGGCGCCATCGCCATGCATGGCCTGCGGCTCGCCCAGCCGCAGCTTGGTGAGAACGTGGCGGTGATCGGGCTGGGGCTTTTGGGATTATTGGCGATTCAGATCGCCTGCGCGGCGGGATGCCACGTCATGGGCATCGACATCGACCCGAAGCGTGTTGCCCTTGCTTCATCTCTAGGACACCTCGACAGGGCTCCGCGCGGGATAGAATCGGTTCGTCGCGCAAAGGCTGCCGATGCAGCCCAGGCTTTCACTGCGAATCGCGGCTTCGATATGGTTTTGATCTGCGCCGATACCTCATCCGATGATCCGGTGGAGCTGGCCGCGCTCATCGCCCGCGACCGGGCGCGCATCGTTGCCACCGGCGCGGTGGGCCTCAATATCCCGCGCAAAATCTATTACGAAAAGGAATTGTCGTTCATCAACTCGCGTTCGTACGGACCGGGACGGTATGACTCATCGTATGAGGAAGAAGGCAAGGATTATCCGCCCGGCTATGTGCGCTGGACGGAAGGCCGCAATTTTGAGTCGGTTGTTGAGTTGATGGCCAGTGGAAAATTGAAAACAGCACCGCTCGTCACGCATCGCTTTCCAATCGAAGAGGCGACGAAAGCCTATGAGGTGATCACCGGCAAAAAGAGAGAATCGTTTCTGGGCGTTTTGCTGACGTACGATCAGGAAAAAGAAGCCCGGAGCGAAAAGCTCGAATTCAAAGCGCTGAGCCGCGGTCAAGGAACAAACCACCCTCAGCCCTCAGCGGTTAAGCTCGGTGTGCTCGGCGCGGGGCTTTATGCCAATGCGACGTTATTGCCGGCTATCAAAAATATCGGCGAAATCGAATTGGTCGGCATCGCGTCCTCGGGTGGACTTCACGCGCAACATTCCGCAAAGAAGTTTGGCTTTGCCTATGCCACTTCATCGGACGATGAAGTCATCAACGACGCAAATATCAACACGGTCGCGATTCTGACTCGTCACGACACGCACGCGGAATTGGTCAGCAAAGCACTGAAGGCTGGCAAGCACGTGTTTGTGGAGAAACCATTGGCGATCCGTAGCGATCAGTTGTTAGTAGTCAATAAACAGTTGTTGAAAACGGGTCACGGTCTACTGCTTACCGGATTTAATCGTAGATTCGCGCCCCTCGCTCAACAGCTCTTTGATTTTTATAAAGATCGCGCCGAGCCGATGCATGTTCATTATTGCGTCAATGCAGGTTATCTTCCAACGAATCATTGGACCCAGGATCCGGCCGTCGGCGGCGGACGAATTATCGGCGAGGCCTGTCACTTCATTGACTTCGTCACATTCTTGGTGGGCGCGCCGCCGGCCAACGTCACGGCGCATGCGTTGCCAGACAACGGCAAATATCGTGAAGATAATGTCTCCATGACATTTACATTTCCTGATGGCTCGATGGGCGTGGTGGATTATCTCGCCAACGGCGACAAATCCTTCCCGAAGGAACGCGTCGAAGTGTTTTGCGGAGGGCAGATTGCCATCCTCGATGATTTCAGAAAACTGGAAATGATCGGGAATGGAACACGTAAAGGCATTCAGCGCGCACAAGACAAAGGCTGGAAGAATGAAATGCTCGCCTTTGCCAAAGCGATTCGCGAGGGCGGTCCGCCGCCGATTCCGTACGAGCAGTTGATCGGCGTGACGGAAGCCTCATTCGCAGCCGTGGAATCGATTCGGAAAGGTGACAAGCAATCCTGCTCTTGATGGCGGCTGATGATCTGATAAACTGAAATTCAGATAATCAGGCAGGAGCAAAATGAATGACACATTCAGAGTTCAGGTCGTTCCACGCGGCGTAATTACCTTACCAAAGGAATTGCGCGAACAAAATCGCATTGACGAAGGTGACCTGCTGACGTTGATTGATCTCGGTGATGGCGTCTTTGTGATGAGTACACGGCGCAGGCGCGCGGACGAGATCGCCAACAAATTAGCGACGGAATGGCGCGATTCCGGCGAGACGCTTGAATCTATGCTGAAGACATGGCGTGAAATCCGAGCCGATTATGACTCGAAAAAGCGTTAAGGTTTTTCTGGATACCCGCGTATGGTTTGCCGCCGTGCTTTCGCCAACCAGCGGAGCGAGAAAGTTGTTTTTGTTGGGGGAAGCGGAATTGCTGGAGTTAACGATCGGTCCCCATGTCTTGCATGAAGCGGATGAAGTGGTCTGCAGAAAAGCGCCTGCGTCGTTGCCGCGATTGGCGCAATGGTTGGAAGTTGGGAATGTGCAAACGGTATCCGCGCCGATATCGACACAGATCGAGGCGGCTCGACGAATGGCTGCCTATGCCCCTGATACACGTGTGCTGGCCGAAGCCATTCACGCCAAAGTGGATTGGATTGCAACGCACGATAAGGAGCATTTCCTAAAATCGAAAACAAGCGCCCGCCTGCCCTTTCCAATTAGAACGGCCGGCGATTTGCTGCAAAAGTTCAAGGATGAGTTTTATCTTCCATGAATTCACACTTCAACCTGCTCGCCCCATTCTACGATCAAGTCATCCCATTCTCTGACCTGGACAAGATGCTGCGCGTATTGGGCTTGCCTGACGCGGGCACTCTCCTGGACGCGGGCGGCGGCACGGGGCGCGTCGCTGCGGCGCTTCGACCTCATGTCGGCTCATTGATCGTCGCGGATGTTTCATGGGGCATGCTTTCGCAGGCGCGGGGCAAGAATTTGACAGCAACCTCCGCCGAAACAGAACATTTACCATTCGCTGACAATTCCTTCGACCGCGTGTTGATGGTGGACGCTTTGCATCATGTGGTGGATCAAGCCGCGACGATTCGTGAATTGTTCCGAGTGCTCAAGCCGGGCGGCAGACTGGTGATCGAAGAACCTGATTTGCGAACTTTCGCGGTCAAGCTGATCGCCATTGGAGAAAAACTGGCGCTGATGCGCAGTCATTTCCTGGATCCAACCCAAATTACGGCGTTGGTTCCATCGGATGCCATGGTACATAGCGAGGTCGAGGCGAATACGGCTTGGATCCTTGTGGAGAAGGAATTATAGTAAACTCAAATGATACACCCGAACCAGACAACCCTCCTTCGCGGCGGTGAAGTCGGTTAAACAAAATAGCACAAGCGAAATCGAATGAATCATCTTGGAGAGCTTCGCAAACCTGCCGGACATCGTCCGCTTCTTACGGTTGGTGCAACCGTTCCAGTTGCAGATCCTGAAAATCGCCTATTGCTTCTCAAACGATCGGATGATAACTACGGGGGACCTCCGGGCGGAGCAACAGAGCCTGGTGAATCTCTCGAAGAGACGGCTCGAAGAGAAGTATTTGAAGAGGCAGGATTGAAAATTGAAAACATTGTATTATCCAACGTTTTTTCGGGAAAGGAACAGGAATATCGGTATCCCAACGGAGACAAAGTCCACATCGTTACCGTAGTTTATCCATGCAGAGACTTTTCGGGAGAGGTTCAATTGAGCAATGAACACATCGAATCGGGTTGGTTCGGGCTTTCTGAAATGCCCGAAGGCGTAAGTCCTGTTATTAAACCTATATTTGAACAATTCAAGAAGTCATCGGTTCGAACTTGAAACCTGATACCGGAGCACTTACATGCAACTCAAAGGAATCTACGCACCCATTGTGACGCCGTTCAATCCGGATGAATCGATCAACTACGATGTGTTGAAAAAGTTGATCGACTTCGTGCTCGTGAACGGCGTGGTTGGACTCGTCCCCGGTGGCACCACGGGCGAAGTCTACGCCTTGAACGATGACGAACGCTTGGAATTATTTCGCGCCGTCATGGAGTACGCCAAAGGTCGCGCCACATTGATTGCCGGAACCAATTCCGGTGCGACGCGCGACGTAATCCGCCTGTCGCAGTCCGCCGAAAAGATGGGCTATGATGCGTTGATGGTCGCCGTCCCGCCGTATTCGCGCCCCAATCAGCGCGAACTGTTAGCGCATTATCGCGCTGTGGCGAAGTCGGTCAGCCTTCCGATTGTCTTGTATAACTTTCCATGGCGCGCCGGCACCGAAGTCGGCTATGAAGTTCTCGACGGCCTGGCCGAGTGTCAAAACGTGATCGGCATCAAGGAAGCCAGTGGCGAGATGGGGCGCGTCTATGAAATGCGCCTGCGTTACGGCAAGCGTTATCAAATGATCTGCGGCTCGGACGACGAAGCGCTCGACTATTTTTTGTGGGGCACCGAGTGCTGGATCGGCGGCGCGGCTTCGTGCACGCCGCGTCAACATGCGGATGTGTTGAATGCCGCCCTGTCTAGTGATTTCGTCAAAGCCCGCGCACTCATGGACAAACTTCTGCCGCTCATGCGCAACCTCGAAAGCGGCGGCTATACCCAAAAGGTCAAGCGCGGCTGTGAACGGCTCGGTATTCTTGTCGGCAATCCGCGCCGTCCGCTCTTGCCGTTGACTGATTCGGAGCGCATCGAATTTGAAAAGGTATTTCAGATGGCAATTTCCTAAACAAAGGACACCACCTACCGTAAGGATTCTTTTTCAGAAACATCCGGTCCTTGGTGTCCTCAGCACCGCCTTCTTTCAGTTTCTTGTTCATTTTTTAGTGGAGTAACGATGAAACGAATCTCATTCCTTGACTCTCATACGGGCGGCGAGCCGACCCGCTTGATCGCCGATACATCCCTCCTCGACCTCGGCTCTGGCTCTGTTGCCGATCGGTTATCTCGGCTGAAAGCGGATCACGACACCTTCCGCTCGAGAATCATTAACGAACCGCGCGGCTCCGATGTGTTGGTCGGTGCGTTGCTGGTTCCGCCATCGGATTCATCCTGTCAATTCGGTGCGATCTTCTTCAACAACGTCGGCTACCTCGGCATGTGCGGTCACGGCACCATTGGATTGGTCGCGTCGTTATCGTATCTCGGACGAATCAGCCCCGGCTCCTATAAAGTCGAAACGCCGGTCGGAATTGTTGAAGCGATACTGCATCCATCGGATTCCCCGCTCCCCATGGGAGAGAGCCAAGGGGTGAAGTATCCAAATCGCGTTTCCGTGCGCAATGTGCCAGCCTATCGCTATAAAAAACAGGTCGCGGTTGAAATTGACGGCCGCTTCATCCACGGCGATGTGGCGTGGGGCGGCAACTGGTTCTTCCTGGTTCATGATCATGGCTTGGATGTGAATCTGCAAAACCTCGATCAACTCACTGATTTTGCCTGGCGGATACGTGCGGCTTATACGCGCATGGGTATCCTGGGCGCGGATGGACACGAAGTCGATCACGTGGAATTGTTCAGCGACACACCGGATGCCAGCAGCAGAAGCTTTGTGTTGTGTCCGGGCAAAGCTTATGATCGTTCACCCTGCGGCACGGGCACGAGCGCCAAGCTGGCTTGTTTGTATTCGGACGGCAAGTTACAAGCAAGTCAAGTCTGGAAACAACAAAGTGTCGTCGGCAGCATCTTTGAAGGAAGTATTGCACGCGATGGGGAAAAAATCATTCCGACCATTACCGGTGAGGCGTGGGTCATGGCAGCAGGCGACCTATTAATCGATGAGCGCGATCCATTCAAAGATGGCATCCGAATTTGATCGGACGCGCAGATCCATGAGCATCAAAGCAGATATCCTCATCATCGGCGGCGGTTCGATCGGGCTGAACTGCGCCTATTATCTCTTGAAGTCAGGGCGAAAAGTGACCGTCGTGGATTCTGGGGAAATTGCCAGGGGAAGTTCATCCGGCAACGCGGGCCACATCGTGCCGAGTCACATCGTGCCGCTGGCCGCGCCGGGCATCATCGGTACAGCAATGAAATGGATGCTCGATCCCAATAACAGTCCCTTCGGGATGAAGATCAGTCTTGATCCGTCATATCTTTCATGGCTGATTCGGTTTGCAGCCGCATGCAGTAACACCAATGTTCAACGGGCGATACCGCTGTTGAATTCGCTCGGTCAGCTAAGTTATGCTAACTTTCTGCGTCTCATCGCGGACGAAAAGTTCGATTGCAATTATCAGCGAACCGGTTTATTGTTTTTGTACAAAACGCGGGAAGCCTTCGCCGGCGGCAAGCACGAAGCCGAGACTCTGCATCAGCATGGTTTGCCCGCCGAAATCCTGGACAAAGAGGCAGTGCATCAGCGGGAACCGGCGGCACTCCCGGATGTGATCGGCGGCGTGCATTTCACCGGCGATGCATCCTTGAACCCGGCACGATTTCTGGAATTATTGTCAAAGCGCGTGCGTGAATTGGGCGCGGAAATTTACGAAAACGATCCCGTCACGGGCTTCGAGAATGCAGAGAAAACGATTCGCTTCGTCCGCACTGCGCGCGAAGATTTTCGGCCCGAACAGGTTGTGCTGGCTGCTGGCGCTTGGTCACCGCATATTGTGCATGGGTTGAAACTGAATATTCCCGTTCAGCCGGCCCGCGGGTATAGCCTTACCATGACCGCCACGAAGACGATGCCGCGTCAAGCCTTGTTGCTCGGCGAGCGCCGGGTCGCCGTCACGCCGATGGGCGAATGGCTGCGTTTTACGGGCCGGCTTGAATTGAGTAATCATGATACCAGGCCCAATCCAAAACATATTGCAGGCATCGAGCGCGCCGTGCGCGAATACATCCAGTTGGATGAAAGGCTGAATGTTAAAGAAACCTGGGCGGGCCTGCGCCCGACCACGCCGGATGGAATGCCCATTATCGGCATCTCTCCGAAGCACAACAATTTAATTCTTGCCACAGGTCATGCTATGCTTGGGCTTTCGCTTGGTCCCGGCACGGGACAAATCGTCTCGGAGATCGCCAACGGAAAACCGACGGCGTTTGATATTCATGCGTTGCAATCGGAACGATTCGATTAAGTTCCAACCGTCTCAGGTCATCTGACAACTGTGGTTTAATTGAGTCCATGCCGCGCCTCAGCACTTCTCTGAAAGCCTTGCTCCAGTTGGGAATTGAACCGGTTGCTTTGAATGCTTTCTATCGGTTCGGCTTATGGACAGGGTATTATCGGAGGGTGGAGAAGAAAGAACTGCGCAGTGCGCCAACTGTCGCGGGTTTTCATCCCCTGTTCCCCCTGCCCTCCCGCGAGCCGATTCTCCAAACCCTGGGCCCGGATGGCAGAGGCGCGCTGACCGAAGAAGCCGACCAAATCGTCAAGGGAAAATTTCGAATGTTCGGCGGCGAGCCCGTTCCGATTCAATTAACGTTCACCGAACCACTTCAGCATTGGGCGGATTATGAGACCGGCAAATTTCGGATGCCCGGTCCACAACGGGCGGGCCACGATATGAAGTTTATCTGGGAACCGGCGCGCTTTGACTGGGCAGTTACATTGGGTCGTGCCTATCACGTCACGCAGGACGAGCAATATGCCGAAGCCTTCTGGAAATATTTTGAAGCCTTTTCCGATGGCAATCCCCCTTACCTCGGTCCGCATTGGATGAACGGTCAGGAGGTCGCGATTCGGTTGATGAACTTTGTGTGGGCCGCGCATGTTTTTCAGGCGGCGTCCGTTTCCACCCCGGAACGATGCGGGCGCCTTCTCCGAGCCATATCTCAGCACGCCGCGCGCATTCCGGCAACTCTGGTCTACGCGCGTTCGCAGAACAACAATCATCTCGTCACCGAGTCTGCGGCACTTTTCACTGCTGGCCTCATGTTCGATCGGCCCGGCTGGCGCGAGCTCGGATGGTTTTGGCTGAACCGCGCGCTTCGCACCCAGATCAGTTCCTACGGCGAATATATCCAGCACAGCACGAACTATCACCGTCTGATGCTCCAAACCGTTTTATGGGTGGATATGATCTTGCGGGAACGTCACCAGCGCTGGCCCGCGTTGACGCTCGAAACATTGATCCGCGCCTCGCACTGGATGTTCTCAATGATCGATCCGGCTTCGGGTCGGACTCCCAACCTGGGCGCGAATGATGGAGCGCTGATCCTGCCCTTGAGTTCGACGCCGTTCCACGATTTCCGCCCAACGGTTCAGGGTGCGGCGCGTGCTTTTTTGCGGACCGGTCTGCCGGCCGGGGTGTGGGATGAAACGTCGTTGTGGCTGGGTCTGCCCGCATCCAAGCACACCACCGGCTCCGATGCCTATATGACCGATCACCTGCGCGGCAAAGACTCATGGGCTTATTTACGCGCTTCCCGTTTCAAATCCCGCCTGTCGCACATGGATCAATTGCATTTCGATTTATGGTGGCGCGGACTCAACGTCGCCCAAGACGCCGGGACCTATCTCTATAACGCGGAACCGCCATGGGACAATCCGTTGGTTTCAACGCGGCTGCATAACACCGTCACGGTTGATAGCCGCGATCAAATGACGCGCGGCGGACGATTTCTCACGCTCGATTGGTTTCCTGCGTATTCCAAAAGTCTGTTGGAAACGGATGTAAGAATCCTTGGCCGTGTGCTTGCCTATCACAAGGGCTATCTGCGGCTTGGCATTCGCCATGAACGCCTTGCAACCGTGTTCACGGACGGACATTGGGAAATCAAAGACAAGCTGGTCTTTACCAGGCCCGGGAGCCATGTCTTACGCATGCAGTGGTTGTTGATGGATGGAGAATGGGAAATGGATGATCGAGGGCCGGGAACGGAGATTCGGGTGAAATCGAAGTATGGATGGATTACTTTGAACGTCAGCCTTGAGCCTTCGGACTTGCCACTTGCGACCTCTCTGGTGCGCGCGGGCGAATTGATCCATGGACAGCGTGAAGCCCAACCCTATGAAGGTTGGTCCTCGCCGACTTATGGAACAAAAGTCCCTGCGTTATCCCTGGCAGTTGCCGTGACTTCATCGAAAAGCGTCAGCTTCAAAAGCGAATTCCTCTGGCCGAAGGAATAATGCACGTCCTCATCGTTCATCAGGCCTTTGCTTCACTGGACGAACCCGGCGGCACGCGTCATTATGAATTCGCACGGCTGCTCGCGGCCCGCGGACACCGGGTGACGGTAATTGCCAGTCCGGTAAGTTATATTACAGGAGCGCCCCTCATCCCACACCCTCTCCCCGCGGAAGAGGGGCAAGGGGTGAGGGTCGTTCACGCCCGTGTCTATTCCGCACATCACAAGTCGTTCTTCCACCGCCTGATTGCTTTTTTCTCGTTCATGATTTCCGCGTTTTGGATTGGGCTCGGGGTGAAGAATGTCGATCTGGTATGGGGCACATCGCCGCCGATCTTCCAGGGGGTCACCGCCTGGCTGCTGGCACGGCTCAAGCGTGTAAGGTTTTTATTCGAGGTGCGCGATTTGTGGCCGGAGTTCGCGGTGGCGGTCGGCGTGTTGAAGAACCCAGTTCTGATTCGGATGTCGGAATGGCTGGAGCGATTCTTATATGAGCGCGCCGACCGGGTGATGGTCAACAGCCCCGGATTCATTGCGCATGTGATCAGTCGAGGTGCCAAGCAGGTGGACTTGATTGCCAACGGCGCGGACCCGTCCATGTTCGATCCAGCCGATGACGGTGCGGACTTCCGCCGGGCGCATCATCTCGAAGATAAATTCATTGCCTTGTACGCGGGCGCACACGGGCTGTCGAACGACTTGGGCGTGCTGTTGGATGCGGCCAAGTCATTGATGGATGAAAGACGAATCCAGATTGTCTTGCTGGGAGACGGCAAGGAGAAGCGAGCATTACAAACGCGCGCCGTGCACATGGGCCTCTCGAACGTAAGCTTCGTCGCCTCCGTGCCAAAATCAGAAATGCCAAATGCGCTCGCCGCCGCGGACGCCTGCATCGCGATCCTGAAGCCGCTTGAAGAATACAAGACGACGTATCCCAACAAAGTCTTTGATTATATGGCAGCGGGACGCCCGATCGCCCTTGCCATTGACGGCGTGATCCGCCAGGTCGTCGAAGCCGCGCAATGTGGATACTTTGTCGAGCCGGGAGATCCCTCGGCAATGGCAATCGCGATTCGCCAGCTGGCCAGCGATCCCCGCAAGGACCGCACGATGGGAATGAGCGGAAGGCAATATTTGGAAGCGCATTTCAGCCGGGAGGCGATCGGTGAAACGCTGATCGAATTATTGGAAGAAATGGCCGGGAAGCACGGATGAAACACCTGCGCGGGGATGTGCGGAGGGTGCGGCTGCGTCGAAGACATCGCCCCCGGCAACAACCTCCGCCAGTTCCCTTCTGGCATATAATTTTCTAAGAACTTAATCACAAGGCGGCGCGGATGGGAAACATTTTCATCAGTTACAGCCAGAAAGACCAGGACTACGCCCATCAACTGCAGGGAGACCTCCTCAAGCAGGGTTTCGGCGTTTGGATGGACGACCGCATTGATGGCGGTGCGCCCTGGCCGAAGATCGTCCAAGATCATTTGAGCAACTCGGATGCCCTCCTCCTGATCGTCAGCGAAAACTCCTTCGAGTCGGAGTGGGTGCAGCAGGAGGTGGCGCGCGCCAAACGGGTCGGCAAGCCGGTCTTTCCGCTCCTGCTCAACGGGCACATGTGGCCCTCCGTCGAATGGACTCAGGGCCTGGATGTGACGAATCAACGATCCTTGCCGGAAAAATTCTACGAACAGCTGGCGCTCGTGACCCCGCGCGGGGAACATCCGTCGGAGGACGATTCCATCGAAGGCGAACCCACTGCCGAACCTTTCAAGCTACGGATCAAGTCTGGCACCCTCTGGCTGTTGATTCCGATATTCATCGGCGCGGTCGGAATCGCCTTCCTGCTGTGGTTGAATGGAACCTTTCGATCCACGTCCGTTCCGGCGCCGATCAACACATCGGTGATTCATCCATTCGTCATCACCGCTCTCACTCCCACGCGCGCGGTTGCAATCACACCCTCCCCTTCAGCGCCGACCGCCGTGGCGAATCAAAACTGGTTAATCCTTGTGCCCGCCGGAAATTTCATCATGGGCAGTTACAACGGGAATGCGGATGAACAACCGGTTCATATTGTTTATCTCGATGCGTTCTATATTGACAAGTACGAAGTGACGAACGCGTTATACAAGAGTTGTGTGGACGCCAATGCCTGTCCCTTTCCCAAATTCATCAATTCGAATACGCGGGCCACGTACTACGGCAATTCCCGCTACGATGACTATCCCGTCATCGGCGTGACGTGGGACATGGCGCAAACCTATTGTCAGTGGCGCGGCGGGCGTTTACTCACCGAGGCGGAATGGGAGAAGGCTGCGCGGGGCACGGATGGACTGGTGTATCCGTGGGGCAATGGCATTGACCCAAGCCGCGCCAACTATAACAGTAAGAACGGCTCCAATACCATGGGAGATACGAGTGCAGTCAATGCCTATCCAAGCGGGGTCAGTCCGTATGGGGTCTACGACATGGAGGGCAATGTGTGGGAATGGGTGGCGGATATTTACGACGCCAATTATTACGCCTCGTTGGCTTTGCCGATTACGAATCCGTTTGGACCAACATCAGGACTGTACCGGGTGACCAAAGGCGGTTCCTGGGATTCCACGGACTACGATTTGCGTTCGGCGCGCCGCAATTTCAATGACCCGTCGAAAGCGAATATCTATATTGGGTTTCGATGCGGGAGGAATCCGTAAGAGAGGAAAACAAATGATTAGCATAATCAATCTCGCCAACAAATTCAACTTGTTCCAAGAACCATGGCATCCTAGAATTGTAGGAGAGCTGAACGACTCGTACGTCAAACTGGCGAAGCTTAAAGGCGAGTTTGTCTGGCATCATCACGACAACGAAGATGAACTGTTTCTTGTGGTCAAAGGCACGCTGGTCATCAAATTGCGTGACCGCGACCTGACCGTCCACGAAGGTGAATTGGTCATCATTCCCAAAGGTGTCGAACATCTGCCGGTGGCGGGGCAAGAAGTACAGGTTTTCTTGCTGGAGCCGAAGTCCACGCTGAACACGGGAAATGTGCGCAACGAGCGCACCGTCGAAGCCGAGTGGATATAAAATAGAGGTGAATCGACCATTCAGTTTTTGGGTAACGATGAAATCTTTAATCGAAGTCCGAACGTTAACTCTCAAAAGCGGCACACGTAACGAATTCCATCGTCTGTTTACACAGGAGTCGCTACCTATTCTCCAACGCTGGAAAATCGATGTGGTCGCGCATGGTCCATCATTGCATGATGAGGATACGTATTATGTGATCCGCCGATTTGATAATCTCGCCCAACGCGAACAGCGCGAAGACAGTTTTTATGGCAGTGACGATTGGCGAAAAGGTCCGCGCCAGGCGCTGCTGGCCTTGATCGAGAATTATGTAGATGTCGTTTTTGAATTAGAGGAAGGTCCTATTCAAGGTTTACGAAAATAAGAAGGAATCCATCATGCCCAGACCCCGCTTCAACAAATTCTATCGCTATGACGAATTGACCAAGCTGCTTAAGGCATATGTCAAAGAATATCCAAAGCTATTCCAGCTCGAGAGCATCGGCAAGAGCTATGAGGGCCGCGACGTTTGGTTGATCACGGCGACCAACTTTAAGTCCGGAGCGGATGCGGAGAAACCCGCGCTGTGGTTGGACGGCAACATCCACGCTTCGGAGGTTACCGCTTCGGCGGCCTGTCTGTATTTTATTCATACGCTCGCCACGAAATATGGAAGGGATAAACAAGTCACGGCCGCGCTCGATACGCGCGTCTTTTACATCGTGCCGCGCGTCAATCCCGATGGCGCCGAATGGGCACTGGCGGACAAACCAAAAGTGGTGCGCTCGAGCACACGCCCTTATCCGTACGATGAGGAGCCGGTGGATGGATTGATCGAAGAGGATGTTGACGGCGATGGGCGGATCCTGCTGATGCGCCTGCCGGATCCGAACGGCGCCTGGAAGCGGCATCCGAAGGAACCGCGTCTTCTCATCCGACGCGACCCCACCGAAAGCGGCGGCAAGTATTACCGCGTCCTGCCCGAGGGCTTTTTGAGAAACTACGATGGCGTGACGATTCAATTGCGCAGTCCAAAGGAAGGTCTCGACCTCAATCGCAACTTCCCCATCGCCTGGCGCACGGAATCCGAGCAGCACGGCGCGGGACCCTATCCGACCAGCGAGCCGGAAGTCCACAATCTGATAGATTTCATTGTGAAGCACAAAAACATCACCGGCGCGGTTTCGTTCCACACCTTTGCCGCGCTCATCATGCGTCCCTATGACGACCGCTCCGACGATGAATTTCCGGCTGAGGATTTGTGGACCTACAAGAAAATCGGCGAGGAGGGCACCCGACTGACGGGATATCCCAACATCTCGGTCTTTCATGATTTCAAATACCATCCCAAATCGTTCACCACCGGCGCCTTCGATACTTGGATGTACGATCATCTGGGCATCTTCGCCTGGACGGTCGAGATTTGGAGTCCGATCCGGCAGGCGGGCATAAAGAACTACAAATATATTGATTGGTTCCGCGAACATCCCGGCGCGGACGACTTGAAGATTCTCAGGTGGAATGATACAAAGCTCAAAGGCAAGGGCTACGTCAATTGGTACCAGTTCGACCATCCCCAATTGGGCAAGGTCGAACTGGGCAGCTGGGATTGGCTGCACACGTGGACGAATCCGCCGGCTGAATTTCTGGAAACTGAAATCAAGGCGTTCCCCAAGTGGCTGGTCTGGCATGCGTTGATATCTCCGAAACTCAATTTGCGTGAAGCAAAGGTCGCCGCACTTGGAAACAACAATTATCGTGTGCAAGTGGTCGTTGAAAACGTCGGATGGCTTCCGAGTTACGTCACGCAAAAGGCGTTGGAACGAAAGGTGCGCGGCCTGGTCTGCGAGATCGAAATCCCGAAGGGCGCAAAACTGGAAACCGGCAAAGCACGTCAGGAACCCGGTCAACTAGAAGGGCGCGCCTACAAGGAAGCCGCCATCGAGGGCGAAGGAACGAGCGATCGGTTAAAGGTCGAATGGATCGTGCACGCGCCCAAAGGAGGGAAAGTCAAAGTAGTTGTCCGGCACGAACGCGCCGGGAAGGTCGAGGTTGAACTGGGATTGAAATAGCCTAAGTCCAGTGCTTTGTGTCGCGTCGCTTACGCCGCGAACGGAAACCTTACTGGATGCTAGTACGTCTTTGAATTGGCTATTGAAACAAGCTGTAAAGGCTCGTATACTAGATTCAACGCCGGAGGGCAGTTTCACGGAGGGAAGAATGCAAATCAAGAAGTTCGTTATGGTCGGGACGCTGCTGCTTGCCGTTTTGCTATTGGCGGGTTGCGGGTCTGAGGCAACACCAAGCATGGAATCTGTGCCTGCGCCAACCTTTGCGCCTGCGCCAACCCAAGCGCCGGCCGTTGCCCTTGCGCCGACAGCCGCCATCATTAATACGGGCGGTGGCACAACCACAAGCAGTGCACTTATCTCCAGCAACCACATGATTGTCAAGAACGGGGATATCAAGTTGCTGGTCAAAGATACCGCGGTGGCCCTGGACGGTGTGACACAAATCGTTGGAGATACTCAAGGATACATCATCAGCTCCCGCGTATGGTATCAGGATTACTATGGCAAAAACTATGAATATGCAACCCTGGATATTGGCGTTCCGGTAGATCAATTCGAGATTGCCCTGCATCGGCTGCGTGACCTGGCCGTCCGCGTGACCGATGAGAGTGAAACGGGTCAGGATGTGACGGATCAGTACGTCGACCTGCAGTCACAATTGACCAATTTAGAAGCCACGCGGGATCGGATCAAAGGCTTTCTCGACCAAGCTCAAACGGTTGATGACGCGCTTAAGATCAACCAGCAACTGTCCGATGTCGAAGGGCAGATCGAGCAGATCCAGGGGAAGATGAATTACCTATCGAATCGCTCCGCCTTTTCAACCATCACGACAAACCTCGAACCGAATCTGCCTCCGGTGGTTCCAACGCCGACGCCTGCGCCGACGCCTGCGCCGATCGAGCCCCTTGGCCCCTGGGATCCAGGCAGAACTGTTCAAGCAGCCGCACAGACCCTGGTCGCTGCCTATCGTGTGATCATTAACTTTTTGATCTGGTTCTTTGTGGTGGTCATCCCGATCTTTGCGCCGCCCATCCTAATCATCTGGTTGTTAATCTGGTTGACAAAACGGTTTAGAAAACCAACTCAGAAATCATAAGGCTGGGAATAGGTCGGAGGAGATGTCCGACCTACGGTTTTATATTTTCATCCTCCACAATGGGAACATCTCCTCGTAGCCTTTGACCTCCGCCTGAAAGCGCGACACCGAATCGGGAGAGGTGTTCGTTTCCAAAAACCGCATCACTTCGGGATCATCGCGAACGGCTTGCGAAAAGATCACTTCGCCGCCATTCGAAAAATGCGGCAGGCGCGCGGCGAGATTCACGGTCGAACCAAAATAATCCAGCCGCTCATTCAAGTTGACGGCGATGCACGGGCCATGGTGAATTCCGATTTTCAGCCACATGCCCTGACCGCGCGCGTTCAATGTCCTCTGCGCGCTCGTGATCGCTTTCAGGGCCGAAACAGGGTGCAGAAATGCCGCCATGACCGAATCTCCCATTGTCTTGATGATCGAGCCGCCCTCCAGCGCAATCGACTTTTCCAAAATCTCAAAATGTCCGCGCACACGGCCGAAGGCCGGCGCGTCGCCGATTTGACGATACAAGCGCGTCGAGTCACGCAAGTCGGTGAACATCAACGTCACCGAACCGACGGAAATCTCTTCACCGGGTCTGAGCACCTCGCTGGCAAACAGATCACGAAACACCTGGAGGGTGGTCACGTCCACCGCGGTCGAGGCTTGATCCGACCACGCGGTCCTCTCGATCTGAAATGTCTGTGGTTCCTGTGTGATATTCATCAACTTGATACGCGGCATCAGGGAGACATGCGCTTCGCCATAGGGCCAGCCATTGTACGAAGCCCTGGCTTCAAACGCGGCTTCGCCTTCCTTGGCGGCAAGCAAGCCGCGTGACCCGGAAAGTCCCGAGGCACGCAGCAGATAGCGGCCCTCCTCCAATTCCGTGTCGAAGGCCAATTCTTCACGCGGCCAGAGAGTCTGCAGCAGCATGATGTGCGGCTGACGCGTCGGGCTGCCCACGCAAAATTCCAGCGTTACATCGATCGGGCGAACGGAGGCATTGGGTCGAAACACAACTTCCACGTTATGGTCGAAATTGGCGGTGAAATCGATGTTGCAGGTCTTGCAATGCGATGCAGATCGAACGTCGCTCAAACGCGCGCTGGATTCGGCTGTGCCGCGACAGGACGGGCAGAGTAACTCCCAAAACATGTCGAGGATGCCAGCCCGTGTGGAGCGCAAAAATAATTCAAGCACGGCACGGCGCGGCGCTCCCCAGCGATCTGCCAGCGCGTAGGGCCGGATGTGTTGAAGTGAAAGATCATCGGCGCGATCGAGGAAATCTTCCAGGTGTTGGATCAAAGTCGGGTCCACGCCCTCTTTGATCAACGCCGAGCTCAACGACCGGAATCGAGCGCGGCCCGACGCGCTGAGTCCGCCCCGGCCGGGGAGCTCTGCGATGGATCCGCCTTTGGAGGCAATGCGATCATAGGAGCGGAAGACTGATTTGAATCTGGTGTTGCTGAAGAAACCAATGACAATGAGAATACCGAGCAATCCGATCAGATTGCGCGGCCGCGCCCAAACCTGATACGTCAGATGGGTGCCGCCTCCGGCACGCGGTTCGAGTCGGATTTGGACCCGCATTTCCGTCAGAGGGCCCCTTCGATATCGGCGGTGAATCCCAAGGGAATTGGGATACGTCCATTCAAAGGGTTCCTCATCCCACTCTACAAACGGTAGCGGAAAATGATAGCGGACGTGGCGAACGCCCTTTTCAATGCCGAGCAACTGCATGCCCGGCAATCCCGTATCGCGGTTGGTCCGGTTCGTGTCCGAGACGAAGGGCCAGAGCACCTCCGGTGCCGAAGTCAAATCCCATTGCCAATCAAAATGATATTCTCGCGCCATATGCGCCATAGACGACGAGTATCCATCAATTCATACGCATGGGGGGGTCTGCCACCCAAGGGCCATCTGCATTGCGGAATAATTCACGGAGTCCATTTGCCCTAGATTGTCCGTTGCAAATCAGGGCCGAGCCATCGCCAGCACAGCGGCACCGGGCGGATCATGAATGCATCCAGACCACAGAGTAAGAAACGAAATTGCCTTTCTGTCATTAAACCATGTCCCTGTACCGGAGGCTGGTATGAGGCAACTTCATCCTTGGCTGCGCGCCCTGCTCTATGCCGGTAGTTTTTTAGTGTTTGTTGCCGGCGTGCAGCTTTTCGTTCTGACGGAACACACCGATATTTACTTCGCCTGGCCGATCCCGTCGCATTTGAGCGCGGCGACGCTCGGCGCTTTCTATTGGGGAACGATGGTCTTCGGATTTCTGAGTGCACGCGAACGGCTGTGGGCCACCGCGCGCGGAGCCATTCCCGCTGTGATTGCCTTTACCACCATCACCCTGGTCGTGACGCTCCTGCATTTTGACGACTTTCAATTTAACAGCACGAACCCAATCACGCTGGTTGTTACCTGGGCATGGTTCTTGATCTATATCATCGAGCCGCCGACCCTGCTGGTCTTGTTCGTTCTGCAATTGCGCCAACCCGGCAATGATCCGGTGCGGACCCACTTGCTTCCGACCTGGTTTCGTATCGTTTTGATCCTTCAGGGCTTGTTTGCAATCGGTCAGGCGATTGCATTGTTCTTCGCCCCGCAAGCGATCATTCCGCTTTGGCCGTGGACATTGAGCGAATATGCGGCTGCCGCCCTTTCCGCATGGCTGTTCGCCATCGGTGTGATCGGAATCCAGGCGGCGTGGGAGAACGACCTACATCGCGTCCGGATTGCCATGATCAGTTATGTGATTTTCAGTCTTCTGGAATTTATTGCCGTGGAGCGCTATCCGGCAGAAATGAAATGGGCTACGGCCGGCGAGATCACATACCTGTTGTTCTTGTTGAGTTTCCTGGGCGTCGGAACGTATGGATGGCTTCAAGCTCAACGGGCCGGGTGATCAATAATAGATTCCAATGGCAGGGTCAATCTTTTGAGCAAACTCATCGATTCCGCCAGAGACATTGCGGACATTCGTCCAGCCGCGTGAGGCCAGCCAGCCGGTCACCTGCGCGCTGCGGTTTCCACGATGGCACATCACATAGATCTCGGCATCCTTGGAACGCAGGGATTCAGGGAACGCCTCCATCCCTTCGCGCGCCAGTCGACTCAGCGGCATCAGCTCGAGGCGGGCATCCGTTATTTTGGCCTGCTCCAACTCTGACGGTTCGCGCACATCCAGCAGAATAAATTTATCCTGCGATTTCAATTTCTGCGCCAATTCTTCAACAGTGATCTCGGGGATCATACCTATCGCATCCAATCATGGTCGAACGGATCGTCCATCATACGGCAAATTCGTTAACCCACTTTACCAACCACAATGGTCACATCATCCTTCAAAGGCCGGCCAGCCGAAAAATCGCCCACTGCCTTTCGGACGGCAAGGACCAAGTCCTGCGCTGAGCAATCGGCGTTTTCTCTGAATAGTTCAGCGAGCCGTTGCGCGCCAAACTGTTCGCCCTGCAGGTTGGTCGCCTCCGTGACACCGTCCGTGTAGAGCAGGAAGGTATCCCCTTGTGTGAGCGACATCGAAGCCGATCTTGCCTGATACTCTTCAACCAAGCCAATCGCGGCCGAAGTCGGTTTCAGCCAAAATTCCTGTTGGGTTTCCTTTCGAAACACCAGGGGCGGCGTTTGTCCCGCATTGGAATAGGTGATGATTCTTGTGCCCGGCTCATAATGGGCAAGAAAAGCCGTGATAAACGTGGTCAGATTAACATTATGAATATAGAAGTGGTTGATGCGTTCCAGCACGCTATCCGTTGTGTTGCTCTGGGGGACCAGCGTGGCCAAGGCAGTTTGCAAACTGGACATCAAGATGCTGGCAGAAACGCCATGACCCACCACGTCTGCAATGGCAATGCCATAGGCTCCATCGGCGAAACGCGGAAAATCGAAATAGTCACCGCCGACAATTTCAGCCGGGCGGCTGAAAGCCGCCAGTTCAAGCCCTGGAATGGACGGCATCTGTTGAGGCAGCAGCGCGCGCTGAATGATTTGGGATAGTTCCAGTTCGGCTTCAAGCCGCCGACGTTCCTCCTCGGACAAGTCACCCAAACAGACGCATGCGGTGTAATCCACCTCCAGACGGCTGTCTTCGACCTGTCCATGACAGACTTCGCAAATGCCAAGCGTTCCCTGGGAAGCTTTGTCCATGGAATCTTCGATGACCTGCAGATGAGGCTGAACACAAGCCTCGTCTTCACATAAGCAGATCTCTTTTTCTTCGGCAGGCGTGCTTTCCAGCCAATGATACAGATTTTGGCGCTTGTCTACGAGGCTCTTTTCGATTCGAGCGATGATTTCCTTTGACATTCAGACTCCTCCGGACCAGAAACAGGCAGAACAGAACATTTATTCTATTATAACATCACTCTGAGGGATTGGCTATAGGGTGAAGATCAACGAGCAACAAGTCAACGCGCCCTCGGCCTTGGCGAGTTCATCCGCATGGACATCAACGATCTTGATTCCCGCATCCGCCAGTTTCTTACGTGTCTTGGGAAAAGCCCTTGGATACAAGACCGTGTCATCGATCATCAAGGCATTCGCAGCATAGGATTCGGATGGGTCAATCTCAATGCATTCCATTCCGGCGAAATTCTTCCCATCCACCCAGGCCGGGTTGATCAGCAGAGTCGCAGCGGCAACCTGCGTCACCGCGGATTTGAGATGCAAACATCCCTCCACCATCACCGCCTGAATTTTGTAACCATAGGGCTGCAGAAAATCCTGGATCTGTTCGGCGGCGTTGGGGTCGCTGCGTGATGACAGGCCGATATAGATCTGTCTGCCGACCCGCAGAATGTCCCCGCCGTCCACCCGTGCAGGCGGCTGGATATGAAACAGCTTGCGATACGGCGTCAGGGCTCTGGCGATAGATTCGGTTTCTGGTCTGCGCGAGTCCGCTCCGGGTCGCAGGATGATCGCGCATTCATCCAGAACCAGCGCGGTGTCTTCGACGAAAACCGAGTCAGCCAGGCTCGGCACCTCGGGCAGGGATAAAACCGCCAGGCCCAGCTGCTTCAAGGCGGTTTCATATTCCGCATGTTGAAGGCGCGCCCGCTGGACATCGATCGGTGTGCGCTCGAGATGTGTGAGTTCGCAGTGAATGATGGAACGGCTCACTTCACGAGTGACAGCCATCCACATATTTATACACCCCAGAAGCCGCGTCGAACCGGCCTCACATCGGCCGAGGTGACGAAGGCTTCGGCATCGACTGCGTGCACGACCCGTTCGATATTCGGCACATCTTTGCGAAGGACGCTGGCATTCAACATATGCACCATGCCGTCCTTGCCGCGCGCCGGAACTTCGGTGACCGCAAAGCCGGCCTCACGCAGGGCCTGTGCCAGCGCAGCCCCGCGCGTCGAACTGACAATGCTCATTTGAATGTGTCCGATGGCAAGGCGCTCTTCGATCAACATGCCGACCACATTGCCCGTGGCAAACCCTGCCGCGTAACCGAGGATGGTCAACGGGTTATTCAAATTGGAGAGTACGCGCGTGATGGCGACAATATAAATTCCGGCCTCAAAGAACCCGAGGGTCCAGGCGATGCCCTTGCGGCCGCGCACTACGAACAGCAGCCGCAGGGTATCGAGCGACATGTCGGTGATGCGCAGGCAGCAGATCATCAGCCCGGTCAACCAGGCGGAAGCGGAGAACAGAAAAGCAAACACGGTTATTTCACCGCTGGAACGTAAAACCGTTCCACATATTCCTTGACCATGCGCCGCGTGCTGAAATGAGGGATCACGGTCTTCATCGAATCTTTGATGCGCCCAATCCATTCATGCGAGATTTCCTTTGGGTCGCGGTCATAGAACAGCGGGATGACCTCATTTTCCAGAGTGTTATACAGACTCTGCGCATCTTCATGATCTCGTGAGTCGGGCGCATCCATATCCCGATCTGCACCGATGGCCCAGCCATTATGACCGTTGAACGCTTCGCGCCACCAGCCATCCAGGACCGAAAAATTCAATACACCGTTGAGCGCAGCTTTCATGCCGGACGTTCCGCTTGCCTCCATGGGGCGGCGCGGGGTGTTCATCCAGACATCCACGCCCTGAACGAGATAGCGGGCCAGGTTCATGTCGTAATCCTCGAGGAAAACGAGGCGGCCGCTGGTCTCGGCCCGTTTGACCTGGCGATACACTTGTTGGATGAGCTGCTTGCCCGCTTCATCCGCAGGATGCGCCTTGCCCGCAAAAATGATTTGCACCGGCATGTTCGGGCGATTAATGATCTTGAGCAGGCGGTCCACATCGGACAACACGAGCCCGGCGCGTTTGTACGTGGCAAAGCGGCGCGCAAAACCAATGGTCAAGGCATACGGATTGATCATCACGCCGGACGAGACGACCTGCACGGGATGATAGCCTCCCGCCTCCCAGCGATCCCGCACGCGCTCGCGCATGTAGAAGGCGAGTCGACGCTTGAGGTGCACGCGTACCTCCCACAAGGCGGCATCTGGAATCTGATCCAGCTTCGACCAGAGATCGGGATCATCGAGGCGATCCATCCAATCTTCGCCGAGATGCAGGCTCAACAAAATCCGCAGACGGCGCGCCATCCAGTTTGCGGTGTGGACGCCGTTGGTCACATAGCTGATTGGCACCTCATCTTCATCATGGTCGGGCCACAGGAAATGCCACATCTTGCGCGCCACGTGTCCGTGCAATTCCGAGACCGCGTTGCGGCCGTCCGCATTCCGCAGGGCCAGCACGCCCATGCTGAAGGTTTCACCGGAGGGCATATGGTGACGCGCGATGTCAAAGAACTGTTCGCGGCTGATGTTGAGCTGCGGCCACAAGGCGGAGAAGTATTTATCGATCAGCCACAACGGGAATTCATCGTTGCCCGCGGCGACCGGCGTATGCGTAGTAAAGATATTCTGGCCGCGCGTTTTTTGCAGCGCCTGCTCGAAGGTGTTGCCCGAAGCCACGAGTTCACGTGCCCGCTCAATGGTCAGGAAGGCCGCGTGGCCTTCGTTCATATGCCAGACCGACGGATTGTATCCGAGGGCGCGCAGCATCCGCACGCCGCCCACGCCCAGAACGATTTCCTGCATCACGCGCAGGTCGAGGTCGGACCAATAGAGTCGCGCAGTTAAATTCTTGTCGAGGTCGGCATTGGAGTCGATATTTGAATCGAGCAGATAAAGCGGTACGCGCCCCACGCGGATTTCCCATAAACCGAGCTTGACACTTCGCTCAGGGAACTCCACCTCCACGGTCATGCGGCTGCCGTCTTCCGCGAAAACCTGCATGGCAGGCAGGTCGGCGAAGTCCAGCTCGTTGTTGACGGCGTCCTGCCAGCCGTCCTCGCTGATGCGTTGGGTGAAATAGCCCTGAGCGTACATCAAGCCGACACCGACCAACGGCAGCCCCAAATCCGAGGCTTCCTTCAAATGGTCGCCAGCTAGCACACCCAGACCGCCCGAATAGATCGGAAGCGTTTCATGCAGGCCATATTCCATCGAGAAATACGCAATGGGACGATTGGACAATTCGGGATGCGACCGCGCTGCCCACGTGTCGCTTTGAGCCATATAGGCATCGAAATCGGCAAAGACCCGGTCGTACAAAGCCAAATATTCTTTTTCATCGGCGGCTTCATTAAGCCGCGCCCGGCCAATTTCGCGCAGGAGTTGAATCGGGTTGTGACCGAGGCTTTCCCACAAATCGTAATCGAGCCGGCCGAACACGCGCGCGGCTTCAGGCTGCCAAGTCCACCATAGGTTGTGGGCCAGCTCGCCCAGGCGATTGATACGTTTGGGGAGATCCAGGTGATTGGGCAATTTCGAACGGAAGGTATTCATAGCGGCGGAATCATACCACAAGCTTTTGTACTACAATGGTGACATGTGAGCTATGAACCTGGCGCCCCATCCTGAAGTCAACGCGATCGTACGGCAACTCCTCTCAGAAGTCCAAAACATCTTGAAATCTGAGTTCGTCGGGATGTATCTTTATGGCTCGCTGGCCAGCGGAGATTTCGATCCCGAAACGAGCGATATTGATTTTCTTGTTGTAACCACCGAAGGACTCTCGGAGGAAACCATCTCAGCATTGGAAAAGAGGCACGTGCGCTTTTGGGAAAGCGGCATGAAATGGGTGAACAAACTGGAGGGGCGTTATCTCCCAAAAGATGAGGGGCCCCGGCACAATCCAAATTATCCAGCACGTCCCTGCTTGAACCAGGGAAAATTCTATAGGGCATGCGAGGAAAGTGACTGGGTCCTTCCACGATATAGCCTGCCGTCTCAAGGCCTCCCCCTGGCCGGCCCTGATCCCAAAACACGGGTCGATCCCATTGCCCCAAGCGAGATTCGAAGGGCTATTTCCACTTAGCTATTGGAATGGTGGCAGCCGCTGCTCCATCATCCGGCGCGGCTGGATCATGACGAAGACCAAGCCTATGGCATTCGTACCATGTGTCGAGCACTTTACACCTTAGAACATGGGATGATTGCATCCAAGCCGGTTTCAGGAAGCTAGCACAAAAGAAATTTGAAGGCCGCTACTCGGGCCTCATGGCCGAGGCATTGGCCTGGCGACCCGATATAATATTGAATAAAAAGGACGAGGCGGTTGACTTCATACGCTTCACCCTGGAAAAATATCATCTATGAGAACCATTCAGCTCTTTGTAAGTTGCCTGATCGATAGTTTCTTTCCCGAAGTCGGCGAAGCGATGGTCCGCGTGCTTCGGCGTGCCGGCGCAGATGTGGATTTGCCGCGCGATCAGACCTGCTGTGGACAACCCACCTTCAATGCCGGCCTGCGGGCGGAGGCGCGTCCCATCGCCGAGCACACCATCCGGGTCTTCGAATCCGCCAAAGGCGATATCGTCATCCCTTCCGGCTCGTGTGCGCACATGCTCCGCCACAACTACGCGGAATTATTTGCTGATGATCCGGTTTGGCTTCCACGTGCGAAGGCGTTGGCCTCGCGCACTTATGAGTTCACGGAATATCTTGTGGATGTGCTCCGCATCACTGATTTCGGCGCACAATGGAAGGGGCCGCTGACCTACCATCCTTCCTGTCATCTGAACCGCGGCCTGGGCATCGACCGTCAACCGCGGGAACTACTGGCGAATATCCGAGGCGCCGAGATCCGCGAATTGCCTGAAGCCGAGGATTGCTGCGGCTTCGGCGGAATCTTTTCCGTGGAACATCCCGAATTATCCGCAGAGATGTTGAAACGCAAGATCCGGAGCCTCGAAGCGACGCAAGCTCCAACGTTGGTCGTGTGCGACGCAGGCTGCTTGATGCACATCCAAGGCGGCTTGCATCGCAACAAGATGAAGCAGAACGTGGTTCACATTGCCGAAGTACTGAATCATGTCTCGTGAGGCTTTTTTGATGTATAACCGATCCGCGATACTCTACGATGCTATTTATCGCGCCCAGGGGAAAGATTATGCAGCGGAAGCACAAAAAATCTGCGGTTTGATCCAGCAATTCAAGCGCTCCAACGGCGAATCGCTTTTGGATGTCGCGTGCGGCACGGGCAATCATCTGAAGTATCTGCAACAAGGATTTGAGGCGGACGGTCTGGATAGCTCGGAAGAAATGCTTAACGTGGCAAGGAACAAACTGCCCGGCTTGCATTTTCATCGTGCGGACATGGCTGATTTTGAGCTGGGACGCTCTTTTGATGTAATTGTCTGTTTGTTCAGTGCAATTGGTTACGTCCAAACCTGTCCGCGTTTGAGGCAGACGATCCAGACCATCGCAAAGCATCTTTGCTCAGGCGGTGTGACAATCATTGAACCATGGTTCGGACCGGGAGACTTGGACGCCGGCACAATCCATGCGACGTTTGTTGACGAACCCGAACTGAAGGTGGCACGAATGAACCGAAACAGAGTGCAAGGCATTCTATCTTATCTGGATTTTCATTACATGGTTGCGACCCCCGAAGGCGTCCAGTATTTTACAGAAACACATGCGCTGGGCCTCTTCTCTCATGACGAATATCTGCAGGCATTCAAGGATGCAGGACTGAACGTCGTTCATGATAAAGAAGGATTGGATGGACGCGGCCTTTATATCGGCGTGAAATGAAAGGTTACCAATGACTCCAATTCAATTCAAACAACACATCCGCCAATCCATTTCCAATGAAGCGTTGCAGATTGCGTTGGATAACAATGCTCAACGCCGTGCCCAGGGCCGCGCAACCGCCTTCGCCTCCCTGCCGGATTGGCCCGAACGGCGTCAACGTGCCCATGCGGTTCGGGCCGAGGTGATTGGTCAGCTCGATGAATACCTGGATCGATTCGTGGCGAACGTGGAACGGAATGGTATCGTGGTCCATCGTGCCCAGGATGCGGCCGAGGCCGTGAGAATGGTTTTGGAAATCATGGGGGCGGGCAAGAAATTGATCGCCAAATCGAAGAGCATGGTCTCGGAGGAGATCGAACTCAATCATGCGCTGGAGGCCGCCGGCCACCGCGTGGTCGAGACCGATCTGGGCGAGTACATCGTCCAACTGCGCGGCGAAAAGCCGGCCCACATTATCACGCCGGCGGTTCACCTGCGCCGCCAGGAAGTGGGAGGACTTTTTCAGGAGAAGCTGGGCATTCCCTACACCGAGGATATTTCCACGCTTACGAACACGGCGCGCCGGGTTTTGCGTGAAGTTTTTCTCACGGCGGACGTAGGCATCAGCGGAGTCAACTTCGGCGTGGCGGACACAGGGACGCTGTGCATCGTCACGAATGAAGGCAACGGGCGCATGGTCACAACCATGCCGCCCGTTCACATCGCGCTGATGGGCATGGAACGCATCGTTCCAACGCTCGCGGATCTGGCCCTGATGCTGTCGCTGCTGCCGCGTTCGGCGACCGGACAAAAGCTGAGCGTGTACACGCAGCTGATTCATTCGCCCCGCCGTGCGGACGAATTGGACGGCGCGCCCGAGCGGCATCTCGTGATCGTGGACAATGGTCGCTCGCGTCTGGTGCATTCGGCTTTACAAGAGGCTTTGTATTGCATCCGCTGCGGGGCGTGTCTGAACGCCTGCCCGGTGTTTCGCGAATTGAGCGGACATGCGTATGTCGGGCAGGACGGCTCGATCGCACCTTATCCAGGACCGATCGGCTCGATCGTCTCGCCGGGGCTCTTGGGCTTGGAACCATTCGGGCACCTGGCTCAAGCCTCCTCGCTGTGCGGCGCCTGCAAGCAGGCCTGCCCGGTCGACATTGATCTGCCGAAGTTGCTGACAAGGGTGAGGGCGGGAAATCCAACGCAGAAAACACCAAAGCAGGACGGAGTTGGATTATCGTGGATGAGCAAAGTCGGCCTCAAGGCGTACGGCAGGATCGCTGCGTCGCCGCGCCTTTTTGCTCTCTCTCAAAAAGTCGCTGGAATTGGGACAAGCCTCCTCTCGCCGCGGGCGCGGTGGCTGTGGATGCCGTCATGGACAGGTTGGGGATCGAGCAAGGATTTTCCGCGCTTTGCAGTGAAACCGTTTCGTGAAAGGTTCCAGCACGCCGCCGCAGGGCCGACGGAGATTCTCAGTACCAGGAAAGACGAGGTAAAGGACGTCGGTACGGCGAGAACGCCAAGTGTAAATCTGACGGAACGGTTTGCGCAGGAATTGGAAGCGGTTGGAGGACACGCCTATCTTGTCACACAAGAGGAATTATCAAAAAGGTTGATCGCGCTGCTGAACGAGCGCGAGGTCAAGGCGGTGATGATGTGGGATTCGATCCCGCCGTTGGATGAAGTGAATTTCGTAAAAGCCGGAATCCGAGTGGAACGGCGCGCAGATCCAAAGATAAGAGCAGGCCTCACGGGCGCGTTATCCGGCATTGCGGAAACGGGGACGCTCGTGATCCCCGCCGGCAGCGGCCGGCCATTGAGCGCCTCCTTGCTGGCCGAAACTCACGTTGCCGTTCTCCGGTCCGCGCAAATCGTCGAGTCGCTGGAACAAGCACTGCAGAGGGAAGAAGTACAAAAGGCTTCAGCCCTCGCTCTGATCACCGGGCCATCGCGCACGGCGGATATCGAAATGACGTTGACCATTGGTGTGCATGGACCAAAGGAACTATTCGCTTTCATACTATAATTTGGGCATCCTTTCAACATGGAAAATTCTTTGAGGAACAAAAGCTCCTATTATTTCTTGGGCTTCCTGTGCGCCATCTCGGTGGCAGGGGCGTTTCTTGTCTATTGGGCAACATCCCGCGTCGGAGCTGAGGTTTCTTCCGACGGACTGTATTATCTTTCGGTTGCGCAAAACCTGCTCAGGGGCAAAGGACTTGTCGATCTCTACGGAAGTCCATTGGTGCAATGGCCGCCTCTCTATCCGGCCACTCTAGCATTCATAAGCTTGATCACAAGAACCGATATATTTCTCGTGGGCTGGTATCTCAACATCCTCATCTTCGGCCTGATCATTTTTTGCTCGGGTATTTTATTTCAAAAGATGTATCCCGATCGGATGATACTGGCTTACGTAGGCAGCATCATCATCGCCGCTTCTCCCGAGCTGATCGAACTTTGCTCCAGCATTTTGTCGGATCCGCTCTTTTTGTTGTTTGTAGTGCTCTTTCTCCTGGCAGCCAGAAGTTTCGCGGAAGCCCCAAAGACAAGATACCTCTTGTGGATGGGCTTCCTGGCCTGTCTTGCAACCCTGGACAGATATGTGGGATTGGCCTTGGTGATCGCAGGCGCAGCCTTTCTGGCTTATTCTTATCGAAGGGATTATGTTCGAGGTTTTTTCAGAGCGCTGCTTTTTCTGCTTTCCGGCCTGCCCATCCTGCTCTGGGGCATCTTTCATAATTACCCGGTAAGGGGCCGGCTGTTCGGATCCTATTTCCCCCCCAATATCGGAGGAAACTTATACATCACGGCGGAAAAAATATTGTACTGGTTCTTTCCCTATAGTGTCATCAAGCTTGCAACTCCTTTTGGTCTGTTGATTGCAATCCTGATTGTTGTGATGCTGATCAGCCGGCCGCCCGATTGGAAAAGATGGCTTGAAAAAATTATCAGTCCGACCGATTTTGCGAACTCGGCTCTGATTCTCATCTACCTCGGTGTGCTTATTTTCTATTCGAGCTATTATGAAATCGACGCGATAAACTACCACAGATTTCACATCATTCTGCTTCCATCCCTGCTTATCCTACTCTTCGCTGCATATAACGAATTGATCCTGCCTCGCCTCAAGGCGAAGTTGAAAGATGGCGTTTTTCTGACCATTGTGATCCTTTGGCTGATATATCCCGCCATAAAGATTCAACGCTTTGAACTCCAATCCAGGGTGGATGGAGGCGTCGTTTACAATAATTACAACTTCGTGGACATACGAGAGTCTGACTTCTTGAAGAGAGTAGAGGAACTGCCCGCCAATCAAAAAATCTATAGCAACTATGAACGCAGCGCCTGGTTCTATCTGCGCAGGGATATCTTGAGCATGCCTAGGCGGAATCTGAAAACGAATCAATGGGATGCCACGAGCCTTAAGAATTTCCGGGATTCGATCGGCCCGAATGGAGGTGGTTATATCGTCTGGTTCAAGACGATCAACACGCGGGAGTACCTGCCCAGCCTTGACCAACTGAATCAGGCCATCAAAATGCGTCCAGTATTCACGAGTGACGTTGGGGACATCTATTACATTGAGTCCAATTTTCCTTAATCACGTTGACGAGTGAAAAAGGGGATGATACAATCTCGCCCGCTTGGTATAGGTAGCTTCATGCCAACGCATACCGCATCGTTGACCGGAGTCAGCGGCGCAGGTGAAGTGCCTGCCCCCATCGTCTAGGGGCCCAGGACGAAGCCCTCTCAAGGCTTAAACTGGAGTTCGAATCTCCATGGGGGCACACGACCTGCTCTGTGCTACAGCGCCGCTGGACTCACGGGAAGCCACGTGCCGCAATAAAAAAATCATCTGCGCCATTTGCAGATGATTTTTGCTTCCCCAGGAGGGTAAATGCCCTGTTGGATCATCCTGGGCCGAGTTGCGCCAGCTGGCGGTAAAATCCCGTTCCACTCGATATTCCTGGCATCACAAACCGTAGTATAAATTAACGGTCGGGAAACCACAATCATTCACTCGAAATGCAAATCGTTTTTGGAGGAGCAATGCAGGAAGCATCGAAGAATGCGTCGCGGGGATACTTAATCGGCCTCGGCGCCACCATGCTGTTGTCTTTCACCGGTATTCTCATCAGCTATCTCAGCACGACCTATAAACTGCCATCGCTGGTCCTCGCATTCTGGCGCGACTGCTTCGTCACGTTCGGCCTGGTTGTGGCATTCACACTATTGAGCCGGAATCGTTTTCGATTGGGCCACAGCTATTGGAGGTTCTTTCTCCTATACGGCCTGACGCTGGCCGTATTCAATTCGATGTGGACATTTTCGGTTCAATTCAACGGGGCCGCGGTTGCCACAGTACTGGCATACAGCTCGCCTGCCATCACCGCCGTACTGTCCCACTTCATCTTTAGGGAGGAAATCAATGCGGTGAAATTGTCTTCGATCGGGATTAGTCTGTTGGGCACGACGCTGGTCTCGGGTGCCGCGGATCCGTCCGTCTGGAAGGTAAATTCGCTGGGGATTCTATGTGGCTTGCTGACCGGCTTCCTGTACGCAGGTTACAGCCTGGTGGGCAAGACCGCCGCAAATCAATCCATAGACCCTTGGACGACCATGCTCTACGCCTTTAGCAATGCGATCGTCTTTCTTTTCCTGTTTAATCTCCTGATGAACATTTCGGGTGGACAGGACCTCTTCTCCAATTTCCTCTGGCTGGGAACATCCTTTAGCGGGTGGGGAATCTTGTTCCTGCTTGGCATCGGGCCCACGATTGGCGGTTTTGGACTCTATTTGGTGAGTCTCAACTACCTGCCTGCCACCGTGGCGAATCTCATCGGTGCTCTCGAACCAGGCCTGACTGCCATCTGGGCCTATTTCCTTCTGCGCGAACAATTGACGCTCACACAAATTGCCGGGGGCGTACTGGTGATGATCAGCGTGATCCTGCTCCGCCTTGGTGAGGGACGCCGATCCGCCCTGGTCGCGGATTAGACCGGGCTCAGCCCATTGCGCCTGAAAAAGCCCCTGCCGTTAGCGTACTGAGTTGGCGGCAACTTGACGGCCGCCATAATTCTTAACCAGATTGTTAACCTCCATCTATTGACAAATCCAAAAAGTCAGTGTAAAAACATACCGACTAGTCGGTTTATTCTTGTGCCCTTGTGCTCCGGAGGCGAAAAGGAATTATGCAACAACGAAGTGAAGAGACACGCTCTCGAATCCTGGAATCAGCGGCCAAGTTATTTTCAGAGCGTGGTTTCAACGCCGCCAGTGTGGACGATATTTGCGCGGACGCAAAAATCAGCAAGGGTGCGTTCTATCACCATTTCGAAAGCAAACAGGCCCTGTTTCTTGCATTGCTCGATGGCTGGTTGAAAATAATCGACAACGCCATCGAGGCCTCCAAGGATAAAACTGCGCCCGAAACGTTCGTGCAGATGACCGGAGCCTTCCCCTACATATTTGCAACCGCAGGCAACCATTTGCCCATGTTTATGGAGTTCTGGTTGCAAGCCAGCCGTGACGAAAAAATCTGGCAGGCCAGCATTGCGCCGTACCGCCGCTATCACCAGTACTTCACTTCGCTGATCAAGAAAGGCGTGGAGGAAGGTTCGTTCGTAAACGTGGATCCGCAAATCGCCTCGCGCTTGATCGTCTCGGCCGCGATGGGATTGCTATTGCAGAGCCTGCTGGACCCCGAAGGCGCAAAATGGGAAAAAGTCGCGCGCGAAAGCACGACCATGTTATTGAATAGTCTGGTAAAGAAATGAGGCAGTTCGAATGATTTTGGTTACCGGTGCCACAGGTCATATTGGCAACGTCCTGGTAAGAGCGCTCATCGACCGCGGAGAAAGAGTGCGGGTGCTCATTCTGCCCGGAGAAAGCCGCGCTCCGCTGGCGGGTCTGAATGTTGAAGCCATGGAAGGTGATGTGCTTGATACCTCTGCCCTGTTCAAAGCGTTTCAAGGCGTGCGCGGGGTTTTCCATCTCGCTGGGATCATCTCGATCATGCCGGGCGAGAATCCCATCGTTCGAAAGGTCAATGTGGAAGGCACGCGCAACGTGATGCAAGTTGCCAAACAAATGCACGTGAAGAAGCTGGTCTACACCAGCTCGATCCACGCCATCCAACGCGTCGAAGACGGAACGATTGATGAGCGACTGCCGTTCGATCCGAAGAATCCTTATGGCGAATATGACCGCTCCAAAGCGGAAGCGACGCTCGAGGTCCAGAAGGCGGCGCGCGCCGGACTGAACGCAGTGATCGTCTGTCCCACGGGTGTCATCGGTCCCTACGATTTCCGCGGCTCCATGATGGGTTCGGTGATCCATGACGCGGCGTTTGCCAAACCGACCCTGTATGTGGACGGCGCATATAATTTTGTGGATGTACGCGATGTCGTCCATGGAATGATCGCTGCATTCGAGAAAGGCAAGCGCGGCGAAAGCTATATTTTATCCGGACAGAAAATTTCGGTTCGCTATTTGCTGGAAACCGTACGTGAGATTACGGGAAAACATTTCTTCCAGATGAAAGTGCCTTTCGATCTGGCGGAATTAGCGGCGCGCGTTACTCCTTGGTATTACCGCAGATCGCAGGCCACGCCGCGCTTTACACCGTATTCGCTCGAGGTCCTGCAAAGTAATTGCAACATCAGCCATGCCAAGGCCACGCGCGAACTTGATTATCGCCCGCGCCTGCTATATGAAACCATCGCAGATACCGTGAAATGGTTGTTCGAGAATCATCAATTGCTTGTCAAGAGCTAAAGGAGAGAAATGAAAATCGTCACCGATTGCGCCGCCGAGCTGTCAGCAGAAGAACTGAAAGAATTCGGCATCGAACAGGCGCCACTTTATATTCAATTTCCAGATGGCGAAGTGAGCTCGACCGATATCTCCACCGATGCCTTTTATGATCGACTCGAGGCGATGAAACCAAATGTGCCAACCACGGCCATGCCATCGAGCGGACTCTTCGCAGAGATTTATCGCAGGGTAGCAAAGTTTGACAAAAACATTTTTTCGCTTCACATTTCATCGGGATTGAGTGGAACGATCAATGCCGCGCGCGCAGGCGGCGAAGAAGCCAAGCCCGAAGCGAACGTCGATTTCTGGGATACGCTGACGTTATCCGGCGGCGAACGCTTTCAAGTCATCACCGCTGCCCTCGCCGCAAAAGCGGGCTGGACCCTGCGCGCGATTCAAGAACGCCTGGCCAAAATCCGCGAGAAGACCGAAGTGGTGTACACGCTTGACACCCTGGATTATCTGATGCGCGGCGGGCGCATCGGCCGCGTCAAAGCCATGGCCGGTGCTCTCCTGCATCTCAAGCCGGTCATCCGCGTCGACATCGACGGAAAATACAGCACGGTCACCACCGCACGCACCATTGGCCAAGGCATGTCCGCCATCACGGAACACCTTTACAGCGTGTATGCGAACGCCCCCTTGTGGGTCACCGTTTTGCATGGACGTTTTGCGGATAAAGCCGAGGCATTATCCAAGGAACTCAGAGAAAGGTTAAACGTAACCAAACTGGAAGTGATGCGGATCTCGCCTGTGCTCGGAGTCCATACCGGACCCGGTGTGGTCGGGGCGGCGGTCGTGCCCGTGGACGTGGTGAAAGACTTGATGTAGGGAGAATTGTGCAATATCTGTTTCATGCTCAGATCCCCGTCCCGTGGCTGCTTGAAGATATTCTGACCCTTGCCGTTACCCTGCTTGTATCGATCTATCTGATTCAAAAGAGCAAGCACCCTACGGTCGCCCTGCTCGAGGGATTCGCCTTTGTCTTGCTCTATGCAAGCATCTACGAGAATTTCGCCGTTACGCAGGGCTGGTATGTATATGGCAGGTCCTTGCTCATGATCGGGGACGTGCCTCTCTCCGTTCCATTGATTGAAGTGGATATCGTCATCACAACCCTGTGGCTTTTGGAAGATTTAGAAATTCCGAACTGGTGTAAACCATTCATCGTGGGGCTGTTCGGAATGCTGCAGGATTTCTCCCTGGATCCTGTGGCAGCCAGGCAGATATTCACCGTTCAAAATGCAACCTCCGGCAGGTGGACCTGGATTCTCGAACCCGGCATGGTGAACATCGATAACATCCCGGTCTATAATTTTTCCGGTTGGATGCTCATCTTAGGATACGCGACGGTCTTCCTTTTGATCGGCCGCTGGTGGTTTAAGCAGTCCGGATACAAGCCGCTGGTGGGTTATCTGTATCCCTTCGTCTCGGTTCTGCTGGCGTTGATTACGCTGGTCACCCCTCTTTCGCCATTGCTGCTCTGGCTTGGACCATTCTATCAAAAAGGCAGCCAGGCGGAGTGGTTCCTGCTGGCATTCCATCTCTGCCTGCCAACCTGCCTTCTCGCAATACTGTGGAGAGGCAGGATGAAGCGAGCCATTATGCCCGGAAACGACCTGCCGGTCTTTGCCGTCATCCTGCTGTTTCATCTGGCAGACCTCCTCTTCGCCATCTCGGCGGGGCTCACGAACCTTCTCTGGCTGATCGTGTCCGTCAGCTTGGTTCATGCCGCTTTGCTTTGGCTGATATGGTTTGCCGGTACAGCGGCGGGTGCAACTCCGAGAGCCGCAACATTCTTATTTGAGCCATGAAGAGCGAATGGCAGAATAAAGTCGCGGTGGTCACCGGCGCCTCGAGCGGAATCGGAGAAGCGACCGCTCAGCGTCTCGCCGGCGCGGGTTTGCAAGTCACGTTGGTGGCGCGGCGTCTGGAGCGACTGCACGACTTAAGAGAGCAAATCGAAGCCGCAGGCGGAAAAGCAAAAGTGATCGCCGCGGATTTGTCGCGCGAAGCCGACCGCTGCCGCGTATTCGAAGGCGTCCAAGCCGATGGCGGGGCGGATGTTCTGATCAACAACGCGGGCTTCGGCTGGTATGGGTACTACCGCGAAATGCCGTGGAGCATCGCACGCCAGCTGCTTCAAGTCAATATCGGCGCGGCGGTTCATCTCACGTCGCTGTTTCTGCCCGAAATGGTGGTGCGAAATCAAGGACACATCATCAACGTCGGTTCGATTGCAGGCAGCATCCCAAGTCAAGGTGTGGCCGTGTACAGCGCCAGCAAATCGTTTCTGGACGCGTTCACGACCGCGCTCTATCGTGAGACGCGCGGCACGAAAGTCCGCCTCAGCGTGGTACGGGTGGGGCCCGTCCGTACCGAGTTTTGCAGAACGGCCCTGCAGCACGAGAACGGTGGACACATTCCAACGGAACGGATCGGCGTAAGCGCCGACTATGTGGCTGAAAGAATTTGGCAATTGCTGCTGCATCCGAAGCGCGTCATCTATGTCCCGCGCTGGCTGAGCATCACGCCTTGGGTGGAATTATCCTTTGGATGGCTGGAAGATCGGATCGGTCCTATGCTGCTTAGGCGGCAACATCCATGAAACCGAGGGGCCCGTGCCCTGAGCGCCGCAGCCGACGTGCCTGTGGAGTCTGCAAGATTTGTGGTGATCAAAGTCCCCGGCTGAGGCAAGCAGTCTGCCAGCCGCGTTCCACAGTTCTATCGAACGGGAGGCAGCCTGATGAGGTACGCGATGCCCATGGCGGCAATGCCACAGAAGATCATGCCCCAAGCCAAAAGGAAACAAGCTCCAAGTGCCGCGAGGCCTCCGATGATAGTTCTTGAATTCTTATTCATAACAATTCCCTGAATTGATCCAAGCAAATCCCAACCCGTGTTTCAGTGGCAACCATTTAAGGGACTGTTCATCAACGGCTGAAGATTGACAGAACGCATAAAGTATAGCATGAACTCAAGTTAACAAAAAAACGCCTCTCTTTGGAAAGGCGTTTTACTCTCCAGAAATCTGTCTCGATCTCCGGCGCGATGAGACCTGCTGACTGCGGCCAGCTCGATCAGGCAGTGACTGCTTCTTTGGCTGTCAATGTATCATGATCGGGAAGAATGGCCTCCGCCTCGCGGATGGCCGGCACAAAATATCCCGCCATGCCAACGATCAGGATGCCGATGCCGCACAGGAAAATCAGGAGCGCCATGCCGCTTCCAGGTCCCGTGCCAAACCAAGAGCCAAAGGCTTGAGATAATAGACTACTTTGGGATTTCATTGCAGGCTCAAGCACAAAGTCCGATAATGTGCCTCCGATGATGGGTGAGATCGGATTCGTAAACCAGGCGATCAGTCTTCGGGCCGAAAAGACCCGTCCCTGCAAATCGGGAGCGACCTTCGCCTGCCATATGGCTTGATTCGAACCGTTAATCAGAGGGACAAAAAGTCCGCCCAACAAAACTGCAGGAGCCCAAACCGGCAGGTCACGCCCCAAAGCGAAGATTATTTCGCTGAAGATGGCAGATATAAACCAACCGAAAAGAACTCCGTGGGCGCGTTTTTTGAACCCGCCCCAGGTGCTCATCGCAATGCCGCCGACCACCATGCCAATCGATGCCGCGGATTCGACCGAACCGAGGATGACCGAGTTTTGACTGGTGCGTGCGAGAATCATCGGGGCTAAGACCGTGAAGCCAATCCCGGAAAACAAGTTGCCAAAGAAGAATACCATTTGTAATCCAAGCAAACTGGGTCGCGCAAAGATGTACTTAGAACCAAACGCGGCTTGCTTCCAGAAACTTCCTTCGGCCTCGTGCCCTTCCGTGGTGTGCGGGGGCTGTGGAATAAAGACCAGTGCCAGGGCAAAGATGGCCGTCCAGAATGTGATCGAGTCGATCAGGAGGATCCCGCCGATCTGGATGATTGGTATCAGCGCGCCGGCCAGGAAGGGAGAGACCACGCCCGGGCCGGCCTCGATCAATGACATCATGCCGTTGGCGCGTCCATATTGCTCTTTGGAAACCATCGTGCTGATGGCAGCAGAATAAGCCGGCCATTGAAAGGTGGTGCCGACGCCAGAAACCGCGACCGCAATATAAATCTGCCAGTACGCCAGATGACCCGTGCTGAACAGGATAAACAGCGACAAGGTGGCAATCCCGCCGGCAATGTCGCTGACCATCATCATCAGCTTGCGGTTATAGCGGTCGACCATGACACCCGCGATCGGGGACATGATCAGGAACGGCGTAATATAGGCCACTTGAACTAGGCCCATGGCCGTGGCGGAATGAGTCTGTTGATACATATAGATCGTCATGGCAAAGGAAGTCATGCCGCTGGCAAGGACCGACACGATCTGTCCGATCCAGACAAAGGTAAATCCGAGCATACCGCTCAGACGCGGCCTCGCTTGTGTTTGCGCTTGCATTCTCACCTCATCAGAGAAAGGAATCCGAAGTCGTACGGCTTCGGACTCGCCTATTCTACCCTATCGCGCTCACAGGCTTTCGGAGGATTCGCTCAAGAATCGCGTGGTCAATAAAGAGTTGACACGCGGCAGAGTCAGATAGAGCGCGCACGTCAACAACATGGCACCCGCCGCAAGGAACAGCACGTAGATGTTCCAGTGCAGCATGGCGCCCGCAATCGCCTGCGAAAGCGGCGACAATCCCAGGTTGGCCAGCAGCACCATGCTCATCAACCGTCCAAGCATTTCCTTGGGCGTGTTACGCTGTAAACCGGTCATCAACAAAATGCTGAGATAGCCATTGAGCACTCCCAGCACAAACATATCCGCGACCGCCACGCCGGTGGCATGAATCCAGGCCAGGGCCCCAAGGCCGGTGCCAAACGCCGCGAACATGATCACCAGGAACACCTTCAGCAAACGCGGCGATCCCTTTGGCAGCGCGCCGCAAAGGATGATGCCCAACACATTTCCGCCCGCATAACCGGCAATAATTAATCCGAACGCCGCTGCGCCCTCCGCAAAGCGAGAGCTGGCCAGAAACGGCACACCCACAACGATCGGTCCACCGAATGCAAAGTTCGCCACCGCAATCAAAATGAACATGGCGCGCAAAGCCGGATCTCGGAACATGAAACGGATTCCTTCGCAGATCGATTCAAATACACTGGGCGGCTGGGTTTGCCGGGCATCCGCCTGATCGCCTCCGGTCTTCATCAGCCACAGGGTAACGACCGAAACCACAAAGGTGAACGCATCAAATGCCATGGCCGACGCAACACCGGTCCGCACATCTCGTGCCGCCGCGACGAGGACTCCGGCCATGGCGGGTCCAACGAACCCGATCAAGCCCACGCTCCCTTGCATCACGGAGTTACCAGCTTGCAGATCATCAGCTGGGACCAGATGCGGCGTCATGGACATCGAAGCGGGTTCGAATGCGCCGGAAACAATTCCCGCCATGAAGCTATAAACATAGATCATCCAAATCTGCAACGTGCCGGTCAGCACCTGGGCCGCCAGCAGCGCTGAAATGAAAAATCGAATCAGATCGGAAACCAGCATCACGCGTCGCGGGGAGACTCGATCCGTGACCGCGCCCCCGACGAGTGTAAACACTGCGCGCGGAAGCCCGCCGACCGCCAATACCGCTCCGAGCGCCAGTGGATCGCCGGTCATCTTTAACACCAGCCAGGACATGGCAATGAAATGGAATTGGTCGCCGAGCAAGGATGTGCTTTGTCCCATCCAAAGGAGCAGGAAGTCACGTATCGCCAGGACGCGCTTCAGGGGATTAGACGCAGCGACGGGTTGAGCCATAGAGTCGGTCATGCAATCTCCAGTAAATTCATTTCTTTGGCTTTCTGAATGACAAACAATACAGATCGCCGCCCGCAATATCCTTCACCTGCACGTCCTGCATTCCGTCAGGCAGCAGCTCAAGAGGTGCGGTAATCGCATGAACGCGGTGGCCATAGATTCCGTCCATGACCGGGATTTTCTCGTATCGCTCTGCCAGCTCTTCCTTCTCATCGCCGATCACAAACTTGGTGCCCGGTTTGGCCACGCGAACCATCTCGCGAATCGCCGCGGCTTTGTCGTTGAAAAAATTGATCCCGCCAAAATGAAATACCACATCGAACGATTCCTCTTTGAAGGGCAGGTGTTCCGCATTGCCCAGGAAGAGCGCGATATCGAGCTTCCATCTTTTCATGTTGCGCCGGCATTGTTTCAACATTCCCCATGAAATGTCGAGTCCAAAATATTGCGCCGAGCGCGGCAGAAACTGCAAATTTCGTCCCGTGCCGACGGAAACCTCCAGCAGGCGGTCGCCGTCTTGCACTTCAAGTTCATCCAGATATTCACGCAGGCGCGCTTCAACCTTCATCCCCTTCCAGCGTGAATAGGCCCAAGTCGAGAAGTCGTAGACGGGCGCCAGGCGGTCATAGAGGGACTGATATTTTCTGTTGGATCCCGTGACTTGTTGATCGTCGAGGAAAATGGGAATCCCCTCACGAATCGGGAAGCACTTTCCGGTTTTGCGATTGATGAGAGATTCTTGCACGGCCTGGCGCCGTTCAAAAGCTGATTCCACTTCAAGGGGGTCGTACGTGATCGGGTCACAAAGCAGTGAGAGAGTCTGCGGTTTCATTATGGCTGCCTTTCGCCTGGATCATCTCGATTATTTTCTGCCTGCAACGGAAACTGTCCACAAGCCCGCGCCGATATCCGCCGAGGATAGTTTTGTATCCCGAACGAGTGCGCCCAGTTCTGTCTGGGTGTAAGAAGCGTTAAGCGAAGATAAGAAACCGTGCTTTCGTTCCTTGGGGATGGCAAATTGCAGAATCGCCCTTGCAAACAGCGTAATGTCCCGACGCAGATCGGTCACACAATAACGTCCGCCCGGCTTCAATACGCGGTAAATTTCATTCAGCACTGCCTGGGGATCGGACCATTCATGCAGCGAGCCATTCGAGAAAACTGCATCAAAGGTGTTGTCGCCAAACAACATGTGGTTCGCATTGCCTAAGACATATTCAACCCGATGAGCTACTGCGAATTCCCTGGCATTTCTGCTGGCCGCCGCGATCATATCCGCGCTGACATCCAATCCTTTCAGAAACGTATTTGTGGTTTTCCTAAGCCAATCAATCCCCAAATAACCGGGACCCGGACCGATCTCCAATACCGTTCCTGAAATGATCCCGGCTTTTATGATTTGAGAGGTGTCAAGATAGCCTTTTTCCATCAAAGCGCGCATCATGTGATCGTACGATTCAACGGTGAATTCACCCGTCACGCCTTCGGGTTCAATTACTCTTGCCTTGGTCATTGATCCATCCTTGCACAAGTTCTATAGAACAAGAACTATTCTTTTCCCATGAACATCTTCATTGTCCCAAGCGCTGCGCACATCCTCGAGCGGCACTCGTTCAATATCCATATGAAGCTTGCCGCCTTTGATAAAATCCCATACCTGAGCACTCGATTCAGGAATCACTTCATGGGGAATGCTGCCGCCGCCGTAGATCTCAAGCCCTGAGGTTCGCAATGCCGCGGCAGGGAGTGAAATGCTCGAGCCTGCCATTTCCCCAAGCTGAACCAGACGAATTCTTCGTTTTGCGAATCCCAATTCAGTGGGAACCAACGCCTGAAGCAGGGTTTCCGTGGGATATCCCCACAAAAAGTCAAGAATGATATCGCAGCCTTTTTCGGTCTCGTTTGCAAAGGCGTGAGCAAGCTCTTTTTCTGACAGGTTCAAATTGATCGCCACGTCCGCACCCAGTTCCCGAATCTGTTGCAACGACTTTTCGTTGCGGCCAGTGCCAATGATTCTCCCTGCTCCCAAGAGCTTTGCGATCTGAATCGCGATCTTCCCGGAGCTCCCGGTCGCGCCGTTGATCCATACCGTTTCATCCGGTTGAAGTTTCGCGAGCCAGCGGAGGGGAAGATATGAGGTCAGGGCAGAAGAGGGAACGACGGCGGCGACGGCGGCGTCAACACCCTCAGGGATTTCAAAATAGTTTCCCTGCGGGATCACTACTTTTTCAGCCATCGCGCCATACGGCGGCTTGACACCGCCAAAGCCGACCAACTGCCCGTCCGCCAATACTCCGATGCCGCTATGTCCGATAATCGCCGGCAACTGCGGAAGAAATTGCCGGCTCGCGTAATGAAGACCTTTGGCCATGGCCTTGTCAACGTTTTCCAGTGCGACGGCCTTCACCTGCACCAGGACCTCGCCTTCTCCGGCCCTTGGATCGGGAAAATCTTCATATCGAGGCTGCTCTCCAAAATCGTGCAAGACCGCAGCTTTCATGGAAACTTCTCCTTTTCAAAAAATATAGGGTAGCAGCATCTTCACGTGCTGCTTATAGGGAGGAAATTCATTGGGAAACTTCTTCGCCAAAAGAATCTCCTCCTGCCTGCTTTTCATCCAAAATCCAAAAGCACAGAAGATACAAAAAGCAAATCCAAATACCTGTCCGATGACCAGCGATGAGCCCAGCATGGCCAGCAGTCCGCCGAGATAAATCGGATGGCGAACCCAGTGGTAGGGTCCCTCTTCGATCAAGTGATGCTCTTTTTGGATCATCACATTACCGCTCCAGTTCTTCCCCAAGGCATTTCTCGCCCAGATCGCCAGGCCGACACCCGCCGCGCAGATCAATGTCCCGACGACCTCCGCCCCAAGAGATCGTTGATAAAGTGCCTCCGCCATGATCCCGCCCATCAAAAGCGGCACATAAACGATCAAAGCGGAGCCGATCAACTTGGCGAGCGGAACCAGCTCTGATGAAAAACTCGTTTGACTATTGGTCTTCGCAGTAATCATCCAATAAATCGTCAGGAGCGCCCATAAGACGAGCGTCAAGTAAAGGTAGACATTATCTGTCATTCGATGATCCTTCCATGATCCTTAATTCTGCGCAGATCCAGCTGCGCCCAGCTTCTATTTATTCAGGTAGATCGAAAAACCAACATCCGTATCCCTGATGGAAAATTGCTTAAATTTCGTCTGTGCGATCAGGGTTTCAAGATCTGTTCTGGAATAGGCCCCCTGCCTTTGGATGGCACCAGCCAGATAGGCCATGAACCCTTTTAGCCCCATATTTTCTGCAACCGATTTTGTCACCTGCATCGACGCTTCTCTGTTCAAATCCATGATCAGAGCTGCGCCGCCCGGCTTTAATACTCGATGCATTTCTTGCAAAGCTTTAAGGGGCTCCTTGAAGTTCTTAAATGCAAGAACGCAAACAATGAAGTGGAAGGCATTCTCGTCGAAAGGCATGGCAGAGGCATTTCCCTGCCGGAAATCAATTTCAACGCCGGCTTCTTTTGCGTTTCTGGCGGCGATTTCCACCAGATCCCGGCTTATATCCATGCCAGTGATCTTGTACTGCCCGAGCTTGGCCAGCTCGATCGAAAGGTAGCCGGGGCCCGGAGCGACCTCCAGGACAGAATCTCCGCGCCGGATATGCTGGGCTACCTCTTTTGCCTCATTCTTGATTTCCCCCATCCGATATTCACGGGAGTTTTGATCGTAACGCCTGGCTTGTGCTCCCACCATTTCCAAATCCTGGTAACGTCTAAAGAATTTCATCATGGCAACGCCTCAGATACTTAGATTCGCTCATCTTCACTGGTCGCCTCTGTAAGAGGCAGATCATTCGTGTAATTAAAATTGTGATTTGTTCGATTTGGCCCTACGGCGACTTACTCCACGTAAATCTCGACATGCTCGCCGTCTTCATCATCCGTGACGTCAATGATCTTGCCAGTGATGCCGGAACGCAGCGCGTCCATCACTTGCGACATATCCACCCCTTCCACTTCGGGCGCGAAATGGGCGCCGATCTTCATCCCGGCGTCGATGAGGCCCAATGGGATTTGGACCGCGGCTTTCGAGCGCCCCGTCGCGATGTCCGTGACCCGGATGCGAAGCCAGCGTCCCGCGCCGGCGGATCGATTCAAACTCCCCGCCGCGGAGCGATGTCCCTCGCTTAATGCCGCCAACAATTTGGCGCCATCTTCCGCATTGATCTTTCCGTCCTCGATCATCTTCAAAATCTTCATGCGTTCTTCTGCATTTGCCATTTCAGTCTCCTGTCCATATTCTCCTTGCTTTTCGAATCAAAAAATCAAGGGGATCAATTTCCATGTATGTTTCCGGTATTCCCCATAATCGGCCCGTGCGGCGAGCAGCATCTTCTCCTCATTCTGTATTCGATAACTATAGACGGCGACCATGACCGCCAAGACGATCAACAATACGATCCAATTGGCCGTGGCTGCGGCGACACCAACCCACATTAAGATGGAGCCGAGGTAACCAGGATGCCGGATGACGCCATAAGGTCCTGCACGAACGATGGTTTGATTCTCAATGACCCTTAACGTCCGCGTATAGAACACGCCAAGCACGCGATTCGCCCACCAGCGGAAAAGCAATCCCAATGCAGCGATCCCAAGTCCGAGCCAGCCCGTCCAGGCGGGAAGGGTCCCATGGTGCAGCCCATTAAGCATCCAGGAGGCCAACAGGCAGAGCATGGAAACACAGTACGCCAGGCCGATATACATCGTACTGCGCCGGTCGGACTCGCCGCCTTCAAAGCTTTTCGCTTCCGCCCCGCGTCGGCTGCGGTCGAGATAAAAGAATTGCGCGAGGATCAGATAGCCAAGAACTGTGGTGAGCGTCGCCATGCCGGACCTCTAGCCGATATAAACCTGCACCCGTTCGCCGTGCTCGCCCTCGTCCACGTTCACGATCAACGGTTCATTCGGCGATATTCCCCTGGAGAAGATTTCAATGATCTCATCGATATTTGCGCCTCGCAGGCCATCTATATTATTTCCAAAATTGCGCAAGAACCAGCTTGCCAATCCCAGTGGAAGCGGAAACCCAAGTGTGATGTTGCGCGGCCCGTCGCGGCCCTCCGCCTGCTTAACATTCACATACAACCATCGCGAGGTTTTGGAACCGGCAAACAGTCCAATCATCAGGATGCCCAAGATAAGCGGAAGCCACGCAAAGTAAAACCAAAAGTCGTAATTCGAGGTGCTGAGCAATGCATACAGCCAATAAGCAGAAAGCACGGTGATCAGCACTCCGATCCACAGCGGGATTTGCCAGAGTCGACGCGCCCGGCGGGCGACTTTGTCGAATTCCGATGCGGCACGTTGCCTTGATTGCAGATCCGCTTCGGATCCGGATCGTGGAGCCGACTCGGAATCGATGACCTCCATCTCCACTGACGATTCATCCAGCACCTTCATCAATTTCACCGCCTCATCCGCGCGGATCTTGCCATCGGCGACCATCTTGAGGATTTGCTGTCGTTCTTCCGCAGACATCACCCGCCTCCTTCCAGCGCTGCCAGCAATTTGTCGGCCTCTTCGGAGGTGATCTTCTTTTCCTGCAGCATCTTCAAGATGACCATGCGCTCTTCATCAGAGACGGGTTCGTTGGCATTTTCCACATCCGCAGCATTAACGCCGACATTCCAGTGCCGCTGAGGAACATGGTGGCCGGCTTGGTGAGACATGATGCGCGTCATCTTTTGTTCGGCGCGGCGGGTAGCCCGCTCGGCACGCCGCATGGCTTCATCCATCTTGCGTTGAACCCTTGCAGAAATATCCACACCGACACCGGCTCGCTGTGCGCCCAGCGTGACTTTGCGGACGTTTTCCGTCTGTGTTTCACCACCGATCACGCCTTCCAGCGAGACGGGTCCGTTCATGTCCTGCAGCTTCACATCACCGCCGACAAAAGAAACCTCGACGGCAGCGTCCAGGTCCTTCGCCTTCAAGTCGCCGCCGACATAGCTGATGTTCAGGCTCGCGCCGCGCGGTATCGAAACGCTCAAATCACCGCCGCACGATAAAGTGACTTCATCACCGTCCTGCTCGATGCGAGGCGAATCATCGCTGCGGGCTTCCAGGTCGGTGCGTTCCCAGCCTTGGACCGCCAGATCGCCACCGACATTTGCAATTTCAATTACAGGTTTGGAACCCAGAGAAAGAGTTTGAGTGGTCATCATTTACTCCTCGCCGCGTAACATGCGCATGGCATCGTCGGCTGAAATCTTACCGGCATCCAGATCTTCAAGAACGGAATGCCGCTTCTCTTCGCTGATATCCAGCGATTCATCCTTGCCCGGTTCATAGCCCATGGCGCGAATGGTCTCCTGCAGACGATTGCGGATGGTTGGATACGATACATTCAGCTCCCCTTCCATGCGGTTGATCTTGCCCTCACATCGAACAAAGGTTTTTACAAATTCGATTTGTTCGGCAGTCAAACCGGGGAAGGCGCTGTTTTCAAAGCGCCCTTCGATGACCGTGTCGCAGGTGTTGCAATGATACCGTGTGACCAACAGGTCATCGCCACAGACCGGACATTTATTGAGAGAGGGTTTCATCTTTTCACCTCGTTAGGGCAGTCAAATCGGCTGGCACGGCATCGCCATGGTGCTCCTTCAGGGAAGCTCCAACAGAAATCAAGCGATCTCCGACTCGCACCAGGACAGTTTCTAAACGATTTGGTCTCTTCACTTTCGCATCGGCCACTAAGGTGTCCAGCTCACCCTTTAGGTAGCTGAAACTGCGCTGATGGACTTCATAATCATCATTAAGTCGATCGTAAAAGAACATGGCAATTCCTTTCTCTCTAAGCCTTTGTTATATTTCAAGCATTATATTCATTTTTCTTATTTTGTCAAGTGTAATTATTAATTATCTCAATATATGGTTTAATATTAGTTATTTGAATATGATTTTTTCGCCATCGACGCCCAAAATCGTGACTCGCCGGAACAAGCCGCGCACCCAAACAACCCACCAGCGGCCTTTGAATTAATCTTGACATCGAACGCATGTTCAGGTATGATTTATAGCACAAATGAGCGACTTATGGTTCGAGCAACAGAATCACCTTGGCTCAGGAGGCACAAATGATGATGGTTCGAAAAAGCAAAGGATTAGGTGAACGACACCAAAAGATCCTGGATTTTATTCAAGAATACCAGCGCAAATACAAGCACCCACCCTCCATCCGGGAGATCGGCGAGAATTGTGATATTTCCTCCACCTCGGTGGTCAATTATTATCTTGATCAGCTGGAGAAGAATGGCTACATCGAACGGGATCGGAAGATTTCGCGCGGCTTGCGCGTGATCGGTGCCAACACTTCGGTGGAGACTTTGCGCATCCCCATTCTCGGGCCTATTGCGGCGGGTCTGCCCCTGCCCGAACTCCAGCCCGGAGTTAATTACTTTACCGATAATGAAATCAACGCAGTGGATGTGGCACGCAACCTCCTGCCTGCTAAGGATAAAGGCGCCGATCTGTACGCCCTGGAAGTCAAGGGCGAATCAATGATTGATGCCATGATCAATGACGGTGATATTGTGGTTATGAGGCGCGCTGACGATGCTCGTAACGGCGAAATGGTGGCTGTATGGCTGCCTCGTGATAATGAAGCAACTCTGAAGTACTTTTTCAAGGAAAAAGATCGTTATCGCCTGCAACCCGCCAACCCGACCATGAAACCAATCTTCATCAACAAGGATGAGCCGTTGGAGATCAAAGGTAAGGTGGTCATGGTGATCCGAAAAGTCGAGATGGTCGCATAAGGAACTAAGCGTCATAAACAAAATCAGACTCCTTCCGAGTCTGATTTTGTTTGTTTTTATTTGAGCTTCACATGCCCTCTTTGGGGCGAGGAGGCCGTGGATTGGCCCGCAAACTTGATCCGGCCCTTTTTCTTTCCACCCTGGAATGAGCGCAAGCCAGAATTGATCAAGATCGGCACGGCCAGCAGCACTAACAGGATCACCAGGATGCCGCCAAACAACATCCAGTTCTGACTCGCCACTTCAGGCAATACACCACCGGGATTGTATTGCGATTGTACCGTGGCTGCCCCGCCGTTCAGGCTAACGGCCAGGTTTCGATTGACACCATCGCGCAAGACGGACGGTGAGGTGTAAGTCAGAGCGTACTCGTTCTGCAAAGCATTCCCATACTGCTGAAAGATGGAAGCCAATTGCGATGGATCCGGTTCGTAGGTATAGAGGCCCCCAGCTCGTTGAGCAAGGGATTTCAAACTGGCTTCATCAATTCCTTGGAGACTTTTTACATCTTGGGGATTGCCCAATCCAATGGTGGAGATCGTCAACCCGCTCGGGCCGATCGCACCAATGACCGCGTCTTCATTGCTCTTGCTGCGATTATCCATGCCATCGGTCAGGAGCAGGATGGCCTTGCGGCCGCCCACATTCCCCAGCAGTTGTTCAGCGCTCGCCAACGCATCAAACATTGCGGTATCGGTGCCTGATTGCAGCGAGTCGATCGCCCGGTTCAACGCCTGATGATCGCCTGTGATCGCCTGCACCACACTGACATGGGTATCGAAGGCAATCACGCCGGCTTGATCTCCGGGACGCATTTGATTGACGTAGGCCTCGGCCGCCGCCTTCGCTTGAGCGAGCTTATTGGCGGTCGCCATGCTACCGGACACGTCGATTACCAGCAAAGTCGTCAACGGCCCGGGCCCTTTGGTCGTTTGACCGTTTGCGCTGGCCACGCTGGCCGTGGTCGTTTTCATCACCTGGCCATTTTCGGAAATCTGAATGGCGCTGGGATCAACGCCCACCGGCTGCCCGTTGGCATCCGTGACGGAAACATAAACTGTGACTTGCGGGAATTTGGAATTATCCACTTGGGTGATGCGGATTTGCGGTGCCGGCGTCGGGGTTTGTGCAAAAGCCGCAGGCGAATACCCTGCCACGAGCACCAGCAACACGCTGAGAGTCAGAATGAAGCGGAAAATCTTTCGCATGGTTCACCTCTTTTCGTGATACACCATCTCGGTATTGCCCATCCGAATCCTCTGTCCATTGACCAGCCGGGCAAGTTCGATCTTTTTATTATTGATAAAGGTTCCCGAGAGGCTCATGTCTTTTACGCTGAACTGTTTGCCATCCCCGGTCAGCATGGCATGTTGCGGCGCAATATCCGGATCAGGCAGGACAATCTCCGACTTCAACGCCGAGCTACCGATGGCAATGGCCGGTCCGCCGGCATGCATGAACTTATCGAGAATGAACTCGGTGCCTTTGAGTTTCCCGGAGGTGACTTCCAGCCAGGCGCGTGACAACAGCACCACGATCAAGGATATGAACGCTCCGACAGACGCCCCCAGCAGAACCAAGCCGGACGCCTTGCCGATCAACGGATCCTTGAGAAAATTGTGGACCGCTTCCAGCAAGACTCCGCCCAGCGCGCCGCCGATCAACCCGCCGAGCATCCCCTTCCAAATCTGGCTCTTCCCGACCACGCCCTCCGCCAAACCAATCAGCAATCCAAAGATGCCCCACCCCAGCGCGCGGCCAAAGTAGCCGGCACCCGCGGATTGGAATAGAAACTCGCTCAGCGGCAATCCGATCGCGCCGGCCGCCAGCCCCAATAAGCCGCTAACCACTCCGGCCTTGATCGCCTGGATGAGGTTGCGTGTCATCAAACCCTCGGTGATCCCGATAAAGAGGCCGATGCATAAGCCAACCAGCGCACCGACCACCGCCTCGCTCATATACAAACTGGATGTAAACGAAAGGCCAAGCATATCACTCACCTGCCAGCCGATCAGTCCGCCGATGGCGCCCAGCACCGCATAAAAATAGGTTCGCATTCGTCTACTCATTTTTCGCGTCTCCTTTCTTTTCTTCTTCAAATTGATTCAGGTTGTTCCAATAGACCATACTGCGCCCATAATTGCCATCCAATTCATAAAAGCCAAAATACCGGCTCGGGTCCAAGACCCCGCTTCTCTGGCGAACAAAGAAACCGCCCGTGGATGAGACAGGTTCGACCACCAAGGCAACTTGCCATGGTTCGGGAAAGAAGTTGCTGTGCAACCATGTATCGTAATGGGAAAGAAAAACGCCCATGCTGGGATGGGTATGATACCAACCCACGATCTTGAGGCCTTTGTAGTTGGCATCGATCTGATCATGAATATCCACCAGACTCTGCTGGGTGAAGGTCAGATAGACGCTGCCCTGGCGCGTATGGCGCGCCGGCAGGGCATGTTCGACCACAATGAACTGCTCTTGATTTTCGTCAGTACACCACTGTCCGATCAGGATGCCGCCAACTTCATTTTTCATGTCGCTTACGGAATGTACGCAGATACGGCTGTACGCCTGCTGGGTCAAGAACACGGATACCAGTGGCTGCAGGTTCATCGCATCGTACGGCGAGTTCCAGCGGCTCGCCCTTTTTGTGGGAAGCGAGGTAGTGAGCGGTTGAGTCATGTCGGTTGCCAAAACACGAATTCGAGGTAAGGAGGCCATAACATTATGCTTGATGCTCGCCCACCCCGCTCCATGGCGGGGGTGGGCGAGGGACGGCCAAATTTATCCGGCCGTTACATCGGCAGTCATCATCAGCCGATCGTTCTGGGGGATGCCGGCCGCTGAAAGCGTCTCTTCCTCTTTCAATTCGCGGCCGAGCGCTTTGCTATCCAAGCGATAAGACATCGCGCGTCCATCCGGACCCGTAACAGGCAGTTCCAGCGATGTGGTCAACTCCGGGATCAATTCCTTCACCGGCACATCATTTGGAACCTCAGCATTGCGGGTGCCTCCCGAGGGGAGAACGATAGTGACAGGAACATCTGACATAGTTAATCTCCTTTCTAAATTTGGGCGAACTCGAACTTGCAAACCGGTCTGCGTGCGACACCTGTGCACGACGCGGAGGAATGGCTATCGGATTTTGATTTTCGGCTTCGGCTTCACGGCCTTGGGCGACGCCGAAACATTGGTGGTCACTTTGCCGGAAGGCGGGGGAGCCGCCAGTTTTATGCTCGGCTTCTTATGATCGGGCTGGTGATCTTGTTTACCCGCCCCCAGCTTGACGCGTTCGGGCCGCATCAACTCACGGGTATCCACCGGGAACGCGTTCGGATGGGTCTTGCGATACTCACGGCACCAGCGGGCCGCTTCCGGGTCCCAGGGGAACGGAGGCTTGGTGGGGTCGTCATGGAAATTCTTGTATTGAAGCATCTCGCCCAGCATGATGACGAGGCGGTCCAGCGAACGGCTGGCCGTCCACCAGGCGGCGTCAATGCACACCGTCCCATTAAGGTGATTGATATTGGGATGCCAGATCGGAGTCAGCCATTTCATGCCGGGCCAGCGCTGGGGGTATTGATTGTGGAGGTAAATCTCAACCTGATGATGATCACTGAACTGTGGATTGCCTTGTCGGTCAACGGTGGCGATGCTCTTGCACTGGAAGGTTACGATGTAGCGTTCCGGCGGCAGATTGGGCCGCGGCGATTGGGCAACAAAAGAGATCAGATCGGTGCGGGAAGCCAGTTCCTGCATCAGCTCGTAGTCGCCGCGCAGACGGCGCATACGCGGGCTTTCCGCAACCACATTGGATCCGGCGCCTGCGGTAATATCCGCGGTCAACATCAAGCGGTCATTGTCCGGGATTCCAGCCGCAGCCAGCGTTTCATCCTCTTTCAATTCGCGTCCCAAGGCTTTGCTGTCCAGTCGATAGGCCATGGGCCGTCCATCCGGGCCGACGGTCGGCAGTTGCAGCAGCGATGTGAACTCCATCATCAGCTCGTGAACCGGAACATCGTCAGGGACTTCTGCGGCACGTGCGCCGCCGCTTGGCAGAACAATGGTTACATTCAAATCGGGCATGGGGTTCCCTCCAACTAGGTATTAAGATGCGGCACCTGGCAGGCGCCGGTAATATCCCAGCAATCCTTGTGATGCAGGGTATGGCAGACTTCACACTCGACCACACCGCGTGGATCGTCGCGTTTCACTTCTTCGAGGCAGTATGGACAGCGATGCTCTTCATAGACGGCAAGCTGAATCTGCGGCTTTTTATGTAAAGGATTCCATCGTCTGGGCTGCGCCGCCCTGACGGAACCCGAGGCCGTTGCCGTGGAAATCAGGGGACGCTCAGTTCTCTTCCGGTGGACCTTCGGTCCAGCATTCGCAGTCCGAACCCGAATCTTCGGGAAGGTTAGGCGAGGCAGCGCCCTCGCCCGTGAAGAACGCCGGGGTCTCGGTGCCCGTGCCGAGGAGGCTACGGAGATCGCGTTCGCCTCGAGGGCGGGGCGCTTCCAGGCGCGCAACGCAATCCAGGAGATATCCATCCCAATCACCAGATAAACCAACAACAACCAGTTTACTTGATGGCTCTCGACCTGCAACGGCAATTTCAATGAAATGTGCCATGGGCGAAACCAATTTACCGAGACGAATCCGAGAGGCGGAAACACGGCCCCGATCTTTCCATTGGTGAAATATCCCAGGATCAACAAGCCGACGATCACCAGTGCGGCGGAGGCAAGGCCGCGAATGAACCAGTTTCTCCGATGCAGCACCAGGCGCGCGGCGAGTCCCGCCACCACTCCGATACTGGCATTCGCAAAAATGTTGAATACCAGCGATGGGAAATCCGTCTTTTGGCGAAACAAGATCGCCAATCCCAGTGCCAGGGCGATGACCAGCAGGATGAGCAAGGTCAGTTTGCGGCCCAGGTGCCATCGCTCAGGAGTTGAATCAGGGTTGAAGCTCATCGCGCGCGCAGCCATTCGCTAACCTGAATTTATCCGCGCAATTTGACGCGACCCCGTCCGGATGCAGCGGAAGGGCTTTTTATCTTAACGACGCTGCGCATGCCCGCATTCTCCACCACGTCCTTGATTCGAACGCGCGGCTGGGGGCTGACCGCAATATGCGCTTGTTCAAAGTGACGGAAGTGAAGTGCTTCCGGCAGATCGCCGGTCAATTCATAAAAGCGATATTGCACACCGTTGTGAGCGCGGACGATATGCAAAGGCGGAATGCCGACGCTGGAGAGCGTACGATGCAAGAAATCCTCCTCCCCGGAGATGACATGCGTCAGCGTGGATTCGCGCAGCTCGCCGCAAGTCGGGCAGTGCCCGGCCTCAAAGGAGACCTCGCTCAATGGCCGCAGGACATGCTCCACCGTATGGCAGTTCGGGCATTCGAGCGAGGTGATCAGTTCCTGGTCGAGCTCGATCATGGCATCCGGCCCGAGGTCCGCGCGGGCGATGCGCAACAAATCTGCCAGCGTGGTGCGCTCGGCCCGGGCGGGCAGTTCGGTGATCTCGCCGTACGTCCAATGGCTCTCACAGTCCTGGCGCGGCGAATAGGCGGTGGTGTGCATCTCATTGACCATGCCATTGTAGTGAGTGACCTTTCCGGCTTCGACCGGCATGCCATTAATCAGCTTGAGGGCCTCCTGGGACTGCATCCCGCCGATGATCGAAGCGATGGTGGGGGTGGTCGGCACTTTGCCGAGCAGGATGTTTTGTCGTGCCAGTAACGGACAGGAATAGCGCATGGACAGGTCGCGCAGAGCCTGTTCGGTCAGCGTACATTCATAGCACGCGCCTTGCCCTGGCACAAAGACGCGCACCAGCCCGAGCAATTCCTGAATCGCTCCGTCCACCCAGGATTTGTTCACCCAATAGCAAAAGCGGTTGACGGCCAGGCGGGCTTCACGGTTATCGAGGCAGCCGATGACGACATCCATGCGGCGTATGATGCCCAGCCCCAGCTGCGTGGTCACGTCGCCGTTCATGTATTGAACGTGGATATCGGGATTGATGGATTTGGCGCGCGCCGCGGCAATCTCGGCCTTGCTGCGATTATTGTCTGCTTCGCGGAACAATATCGAGCGGCTCAGATTGGCGGCTTCGACCTTATCAAAATCCACGATGAACAAGTTGCCCACTCCCATCAGCGACAGGTTCTTGATGACCTCGTTGCCGAGCGCGCCTGCGCCGATCACCATGACTCTGGCGTTTCTGACTTTCTCGCGTTCCCACCACGAGATAAACTCGAACGTTCCAAGGCGGTCTTTCTTGAGATTAGGGATGTGGATCGGTTTATCGGGCGCGATGGGGATGCGCAGAGGTCCAGTCGGAGGTTCGTTCGTCGCCTGACGTGAAGCGGGCTGCGCAGCCCCGGCCATTTCCTTGGCCTGAGCCATGTTCGCCTCGTTCACGGCCTTGGCAAACCACCCGACATGCGGACGCGACTCGATCAGGCTGTTTTCTTCAAGGGTCTTCAGGGCTTCGCGCAAGGTCGAGCGGCTGATCTTGAGCTGGCTCATCAATTCGCGCTCAGGCGGAAGCTGAGTTCCAGGTGCCAGACTGCCATCTAAAATGGAGGCGGCTAGCTTCCCGGCGGCGGTCTCAGAGAGGGTTGTATGGGCAATCGGTTGAATTTTCATAGTCAATCTACAGAGTTTTCTGTGGTATGGTAGTCAGACCAATAGGCCTTAATATACGTTTTTTTGAACGCACTGTCAAGGGCAGGACTAGGAAAAAAGTACTATTTCGCTCCACTTTTACCTTACAATTCACCAACAACCGCCCGAGGACATGGCCAAATTACAGAATCAAAAAAGGATGATTTTTGAAAAATCATCCTTTTTTTGAAACGGGCCGTAGGGAGGCTTTACTTGACTTCGACCGAGGCACCGGCCTCTTCCAACTTCTTCTTGGCGTCCATGGCGGCGTCCTTGCCCACTGCGGAGAGCACCTTGCCACCCGCGGTTTCAGCCATGGTCTTCGCTTCGCCCAGGCCCAAGCTGGTCAATTGGCGGATGACTTTGATCACGTCAATCTTCTTGGCGCCGGCATCCTTGATGATCACGTCGAATTCAGTCTTCTCTTCGGCGGCTTCCGCCGCAGCAGCGGCCCCGCCCGCGACGGCGGCCACAGCGACCGGAGCAGCCGCAGAAACGCCCCACTTCGCTTCGAGGGCCTTTACCAGTTCAGCGGCTTCGAGAACGGAGAGCTTGCTCAGTTCTTCCACCAGGTTTTCCATATTTGCAGCCATTGTAATAAACTCCTTGCTTTCTTTTTGAAAGATATCTTTTTTATTTGAACTTACCTCACGCTGATTCCAGCGTGAGCATGCCCCGTCTGAACCTTACGCGGCGGCTTGTGCCTTCTCCGAATAGGCGCGGAAGACAGAAGCGAGCGAGCGCGCCGGTTCGGCAATCGTGCGGACCAGTTTGCCGGCCGGAGCCTGCAGTACGCCCAGCAATTGGGCGCGAACGACCGGCAGTGGCGGCAATTCGGATAGCGCCTTGACCTGAGCCGAATTCAGAGCCTGACCAGCCATGAAGCCACCCTTAACCTTAACAAACTCCAGGCCCTTGGTTGCGTCAGAAAGAGCTTTGGCGGTCCCGGCAGGATCCGTGAACGCAAAGGAAACCGCGGTGGATTGTGTGAAATAGCCTTCCGGCATATTCCAGCCGTTATCCGAGAAGACACGGTGAACCAACGTGTTCTTGACCACATGGAATTCTCCGCCGGATTCGCGCACCTTGGATCGGATCGCATCCATGTTCTTCATGCTGGCACCGGTGTATTCCACAAGGATCACGGCCTGACTGCGCTTCAGCCAGTCTCGATAGGTTTCGAGCACCTCTTCCTTGTGCTGTTTAGTAATAGCCAACGAGTATCACCTCCTTTCAATCAAAAAGTCTTTGCCACTTTCGGTAGGAAAATCACCTACACGCGCAGGCAAAGACTTTTCACGAGAAAGGCCACAACCCGATCGGGTTGGGATCCGCGGTGAGTCTCTGCCTAAGCAGGATATTAAGTCCATCAAAATGGACACCGGCCGTCATGGGCAGTGGCTTATTTAGGTCACAAGTATTTTACTACTTTTCCACCTCTACAGAAAGAGCCTGGTTGGGATCGATTTTGATCCCGGGCCCCATCGTGGCATTGACCACGATGCGCTTGATATACAGGCCCTTGGCTCCGGCAGGACGCGCTTTGTTAATCGCATCCATCAGCGCGGCGAAGTTCTCATAAAGCTTATTGGCATCGAAAGAGGCCTTGCCGATCACAACGTGAATGTTGGCCGTCTTATCAAGACGGAACTCCACGCGTCCGGCCTTGGCTTCCTTAATGGCCCGCGCGATATCCTGCGGCGGAACAACCGTTCCCGCCTTGGGATTCGGCATGAGACCGCGCGGACCCAGCACGCGTCCCAAACGACCGACCCTGCCCATCATATCGGGCGTGGCAATCGCCACGTCGAAGTCGGTCATGCCGCCCTCGATCCTTTTTAGCGTTTCATCATCGTCGGCAACCAGGTCGGCTCCGGATGAACGCGCGGCCACCGCGCCCTCGCCGGAGGCGAAGACCAGCACGCGTACGGTCTTGCCTAAACCATTTGGCAGGACAACCACGTCGCGTACCTGCTGATCGGCTTGGCGCGGATCCAACGCGGTGCGCATATGGACTTCCACGCTCGCATCGAACTTCGTATACGCCGTGTCCTTCGCAAGCTTCATCGCTTCCTGAGGTGCATATTGTTTGGTCAGGTCCACCTTAGCCAACGCGGCTTTATAGTTCTTTCCTTGTTTCGGCATTTTATCCTCCGTGGTGCAAACGGGCAGTCCGCCCTCCCACAAATTAATCTACAACATTAATTCCCATCGAGCGCGCCGTGCCTTCGACCTGCTTCATGGCGCCTTCGATGTTGATCGCGTTCAAATCCTTCATCTTAAGTTCGGCTATTTCACGGACTTGTTTCCGCGTCACTTTGCCGACCTTGTCCTTGTTCGGCACCCCCGAACCCTTCTCCACACCGGCAGCTTTTCGCAATAACACCGCGGCAGGCGGTGTCTTCAAGATGAAGGTGAAGGAGCCATCCGTGTAAACGGTGATTTCCGCGGGAAGGGTTTCGCCTGGACGATTTGCCGTGCGGGCATTGTATTCCTTGCAGAAGGCCATGATGTTGATACCATGACCCGCCAACGCCGGACCGACGGGCGGCGCCGGGTTGGCTTTGCCAGCTTCGAGCTGGAGACGAACGATTGCCTTCAGTTTCTTTGCCATTCTATACTCCTAGTGGTTTTAGCGGGCGATTACGTATGCCAGCGTTTCTCTGGCGTGGGACGCCCTCCCACGTTTCAGTAATCAGTGTCCACGGTCCATGTTCACCAATTACGAATTGCATATTGTTGTCATGACTTCTCGACTTGCAGGAAGTCCAATTCAACCGGTGTCTCACGCCCAAAGAACGAGACCATCACGCGCACCTTCGTGCGTTCCATGTCGATTTCCGAAACCGTACCGCGAAAATCGTTGAACGGCCCATCGATGATGCGGACACGTTCGCCAACCTTGAAAGTCACCTTCACGGTGGGCGCTTCGGCTTCCATACGCTTGACGATCTGCGAGACTTCCTCCGCCCGCAAGGGCGTTGGCTGATTTCCCATGCCAACGAAACCGGTCACGCCCGGAGTGTTCCGCACGACATACCAAGATTCTTCGGTGAGGATCAAATTCACCAGAACATAGCCGGGAAATATGTGGCGCTCCACCGTGCGGCGCTTGCCATCCCGAACTTCGATCTCGTCCTGTGTGGGAATGACCACGTCGAAGATCTTGTCCTTCATGCCCATGGTCTCAATGCGCTGTTCGAGATTATGACGAACCTTGTTCTCGTACCCGGAGTAGCAATGGATCACATACCAAGCCGGTTCGGTAGAGGTCTGGGTCGGGGCTTCGCCGCGCGAAATGGAATCCACTTCCAGCCGCGGCATTGAGGCGGGTTCGGCTTCAGATTCAGCAGCCGCCGAATCCACCGCCGTTTCTTCCGCGACCGGTTGAGCGTCTTCCGTTTCCGGAGCAGTTGAGTCCGGCCGCGTTAAATCGACCGGGGAAGCCTGTGACTCTTCAACGGAGGGAGAGGTCGCCGGTTCCTGCGGTTCCGATTCAAACTGCTCTAGAGGTTCCTGCACATCCATCAACACCTCAACTGGTCTTAGATGCCGAGCGCCAGATTCAAAACGTGGCCGGCGACGAGGTCTACCAGCCCGAGAAACGCACCCATGAAGATCATGACCACCAACACGATGATCGTCAACTGGATGGCTTCCTGCCGCGTCGGCCAAGAGACTTTGCGTAATTCGCCTGTCGTCTCGTTAAAATAGCGCTGGATAGCACTTTGTTTTTTTGCTTTCTCAGCCAAGTCAATCTCCTTCTACGACGGCCCAAACGACCTGATCGTCATGAGCGCCTCATACAGGCCAGGCAGGAATCGAACCCACAACCGCTCGTTTTGGAGACGAGTGCTCTACCAATTGAGCTACTGGCCTAACTTGGTTGGGCTCCTCAACTCGAGACGGCCCAACCCTCCAGCTACTTCGTCTCGCGGTGCAGTGTATGCTTTCTGCAACGCGGACAGTATTTTTTGAACTCCAGTCTGTTCGGATCATTGCGGCGGTTTTTCTCGGTCGTGTAGTTCCGTTCCTTGCAGTCGCTGCACTGAAGCGTGATCACCGGACGAACATCTTTCTTCTTAGAAGGCATCTCGTACTACCCGCTTTCCTAATTATTCCAATATTTTCGTGACGACACCGGAGCCGACGGTCAGGCCGCCTTCGCGGATGGCGAACTTCGAGCCCTGCTCCAAGGCCACCGGCACAATCAACTCCACCGTCAGGTTGACGTTGTCCCCG
>Ga0335081_10000368_pt1 | contig 82899 bp, 79 predicted proteins | sample Lox_Sample_35_FD_206713 | JGI IMG/M metagenome (GOLD analysis project Ga0335081, IMG submission 206713) | Soil microbial communities from Loxahatchee National Wildlife Refuge, Florida, United States - Lox_Sample_3.5 | ecosystem: Environmental > Terrestrial > Soil > Wetlands | place: USA... | reverse complement strand
CCTGGACGAGGAATCCGACGCACGCCACCACGAGGCACGCCTCGGCGTCGTAGAAGCCGCCGATGACAGCGCCGATCGCGGCACCGATCGGCCGCGCCCCATAGGCGACGATGTTGAGCGCCGAGACCCGCCCGAGCAGATGGCCCGGCGTCACGGTCTGCCGCAGCGTCGTCGTGCTGATCACCCAGATGATCGGACCCGCGCCCATCAGGAAGAAGCTCGCGCCGGCGAGCGCCGCCGAGGGAGCCCAGATCGTCGTCACCATCACGATCGAGGCGACGAGCCCGGCGATCGGGCCGATGGCGATGACGACACCGAGGGACAGCAGGTGCATGACGCGATCGGCAATCAGCGCGCCGACCACCATGCCGACGCCGTAGCTCGCCAGCGTCGCGCCGACGCCGGACGCCGACAGGCCGAGGCGGCGGATCGCGTAGGGCACGAAGACCGCCTGGAGAACGAAGAACGCGGTGTTGAAGATGAATTGCGTGGCGAAGACCGGACGCAGAAGCGGGTGGCGAAAGAGAAACCGCGCACCCTCGCGGATGTCGGCGAGCAGATTGCGCGACGGTAGCGGCGCGCGCGGCGGCTCGCGCAGGCCGGCCAGAAGGACGACGGCCGCGGCGGACAGCGCGGCCGCAAAGCCGAAGGCCGGCGATCCGCCGACCCAGCCTACCAGCGCGCCGGCGAGCGCGGGACCGGCCGCGAACGCGACCGTGCGGGCAAGCTCGATGCGCGCATTGGCGGCCGGGAGCGCGCCCGTCGGCACGAGGGACGGCACCAGGGCGGGCGCTGCTACGCTGAACGCGACGGTGCCGCAGGCCCCGACGAAGCCCAGCCCGGCGAGCAACGGCCACGTCAGCAGTCCCGCTGCGGCGAGGGCCAGCACGGCGAGGAGCGACAGGGTGCGCAGCGCCTCCGCGCTCGCCATGACGCTACGCCGCGAGGTGCGGTCGGCGAGCAGGCCGGCCGGGATGGCGAACAGGACAAAAGGCAGTGTCTGCGCGGTCTGCAGGACACCGATCTCGCCGGTTCCCGCGCCGAGCACGATCACCGCGACGATGGGCGTTGCGGCAAGCCCGATCTGCTCCGCCGATTGCGCCGCGAGGTTCGACCAGGCGAGACGCTTGAAGGTGGAGGGAAGTCCGGTTCTGATATTCGCGTGCATGGCTGAACCTCTCCGGTTGTCGGTCCAGCATGTGAGGCCTTCAGTCGTGCGGCGCACTCCGCCTCTTGCGGTCGAATTCGGATCGACTCGCGTGCGAGACTGACGGCGAAGCTCCCCGCCATAGCGCGCGTGCGCGGAGCGTCCCAGATGTCGGCGCAGGCGGGCATGCTTGCCCGCAAACGGCGTCTTCGTCACGCAATCGGTTCGGTGCCGGCCGAACCGTCGTCGCTCGTCTCGGAAGATTCAACCGCTCTTGTGGCCTTCCCGCTGCCCGCCTCGTCCAATACGCCATTGACGTATATACGCTTATGGCGTATTTGAACGCAGATGGCTCATCGCCCCCAGGTCGTGGCCGAACTTCCTCAGTTCGTGCGGGATGCGGATGCGGCCCGCCTGTCGGAGGATGAGCGCACGGCGATCATCGATGCGATTTCCCGCGATCCTCGCAAAGGCGACGAGATTCGCGGATCGGGCGGCGTCCGCAAGGTTCGTTTCGCTGGCCGTGGCAAAGGCAAGAGCGGTGGCTATCGCGTCGTGACCGCTTATTTTGGCCCCGACGTTCCCGTCTATCTGATAGCGATGCTCAGCAAAGGCGAACGGGCAAATTTCAGCGCTCAGGAAATTGCCGGCTTCAAGAAGATGACAGCGGAAATCGAGCGCTATTGGCGGCGGAGAAGGACATGAGCAAGGCGGCAGATCGTATCATGCAAGGGCTGCGCGAGGCGGCAGCGCATGCGCGAGGCGAAAAGGTGCCAGGGCTCACGTTGCATGTTCCCCGCGCCGTGGATGTGTCCGCCATCCGGCGACGCACCGGATTGTCGCAGGCTGCATTCTCTCGGCGCATCGGCGTATCGACAGGAACGCTCCGGAATTGGGAGCAAGGACGGCGCGCACCCGACGGCCCCGCGCGCGTATTGCTGGCCATGCTCGCACGCAACCCGAGGATCGTCGAGGAGATGCTCGGAAAATAGCGCGCGCACGCGGCGCGCCATGCATCCTCAGATCGCCGCCATGGCGCCGCCGTCGACCTGCCAGGCGCAGCCGAGCACATAGCTCGCGCGCTCGGAGCAGAGGAACGCCACCACGGCAGCGACCTCTTCGGGCGTGGCGAGGCGGCCGAGCGGCAGCCGCGCGCCGCGCTCTCGCAGGACGTCGGCTTCCGCCTTCCCGGCGTCGGCGGCCTCCTTGCGAATGCGTTCCTCGACCCGCTCGGTCAGCGTCCCGGCCGGGCTGACGGCGTTGAGCAGGATGCCGTCCTTCGCCAGCTCGTTCGCCATCGCCTTGGTGAGGTTGAGGATCGCGGCATTGTTCATGCCGGTCGCGACCGCGCGCGGCTGCGGCTCGCGGCCGGCGCCGCCCGTGACGTTGACGATGCGGCCCCATTTGCGCGCGCGCATCGGCGGGATCGCGTGGCGCATGCAGCGGGCGAAACCGTTCAGCTTCTTGTCGAAGTTTCTCCCCCACGCCTCGTCGCTCAGCGTGTAGAGATCGCCCGGGCTCACCAGCGCGGCGTTGTTGACGAGGATGTCGAGCCGGCCGAATTCGCCGAGCGTGCGCGCGACCATCAGGCGCACCGAATCGTCGCTTTCGATGTCGACCGGGATGCCGAGCACGCGGCCGCCCTTGCGGCTCAGCGCCCGGCAGGCCTCGGCGTTGCGCTTGGGATCCTTGCTCGCCACCACCACATGCGCGCCTTCGGCGAGCAGCTCGGCCGCGCAGGCGCGGCCGATGCCGCGGCTGGCGCCGGTGACGATGGCGACGCGGTCCTTGAGGCCGAGTTCCATGTCAGCCGGTGTATTCGAGGATATGCATGCCCGCCCCGGCGCGATCGATCAGATAGAGCAGGCCGTTGTCGTCGGTGCCGATGTCGTTCGACTGCACGGCCTGGCGCTCGCCCGCGAGCTCCGGCACGAAGCAGCCGACCTCCTTCGGGCGCAGCGGGTCGCTCACGTCGACGGCGCGCAGGCCGGCGTTGAAGTAGGTGAGAAAGACGATGTTCGCCCACGGGCCTTCGCTGCGGACGTCTTCGAGGATGTTGTGCGCGCCGAAGCGGCCGGGGCGGTCGAAATATTTCTCGCGCTCGGGAAAGAAGGTCGCGACGGGGATCGGGTTCGTCTCCTTGCGGATGTCGACCACCCACATGAACTGGGCGTCCCAGTATTTCTGCTTGGCGCGCGCCTCGTCGGTGCAGATGAGGTAGGGCCGGTCGCCGACCGGCCAGGCCGTGTGGGTCGAGCCCGGAAACGGCGGCGACCATTGCAGGTGGCCGACCAGCTCCATCTTGCGCAAATCGGTGCAGTCGATGATCGCGATGCCGCCGCCCCAGAACGCCGCGTACATGCGGTTGCCGCGGATCATCGGCGGCCCGTGCAGCGTGATCGCCTCCTCGTGCGGGTGCGGATCGTCGCCCGCGCCCTCGCCCTCCGCCTTCTGCCACGGCAGGCCCCAGACGCTGATCACGTCGGGCTTGAGCGGATTCTTCACGTCGAGCGTCCAGATCACGCGCTTGTGCCAGCCGGGCGCGTCGTTGGGCAGGAACGCGAGCTGGCGCTTGTTGTCGACGCCGAAGCGGTGCGGCCCGGAGCCCGGCGTGTCGTAGAAGCCGACTTCCTTGGGCGCATCGGGCTTGCTGATGTCGAAGATGAAGATGCCGGCGCGCGCATTGCGGCCGCGGTCGCCGGCGAGCCGCTCGGAATTGACCCACAGAATGTGGTCGCCGACCACGCGCAGCTTGTGGCAGTGCACGCCGGGCGGCGCGCGGAATTCGTAGACCTTCTTCGGGTTCTTCGGATCGCGCACGTCGTGCGCCGTGAAGCCTTCGGGCGCATGCCCGCTCGAGGTGCCGACCGAGCCCACATAGGCGTAGCCCTTGTGCACCTGCACGAGGCTGCCGCAGCCCCAAGCGGCGGAGGGATCATGGCCGAGCTTGCGGAAGCCCTTGCTCTCCTCGGGAAATTGCGCCGCCATTTCCGTTCCTCCACACTGCATTGGCTGTTGTTCGGCAGTGGTTTACACGAGCAACCGAGGCTTGGCACCACGCTTTTCAGGAGGCACGCATGAGCGAGGCGATGGCGAAGCAGATCGTCCTGGCGGCGCGGCCGAAGGGCCGTCCGACGCTGGAGAATTTTCGCATGGAGCAAGTGCCGATGCCTGCGCTGCCGCGCGGCGGCCTGCTCTTGCGCGTGCTCTATCTGTCGCTCGATCCCTACATGCGCGGGCGAATGGACGACCGGAAATCCTATGCGCCGGCGGTCGGCGTCGGCGAGGTCATGACGGCGCAGAGCATCTGCGAGGTGACCGCCTCCGAGCATCCCGGCTATGCGGTCGGCGATGTCGTGCTGGCGCCGAGCGGCTGGCGCACCCACGCGGCCTCCGACGGCACCGGCTTGCGCAAGCTCGACCCCAAGCTCGCGCCGATCACGACCGGGCTCGGCGTCCTCGGCATGCCCGGCTTCACCGCCTATTCGGGCCTCTACGCAATCGGCAAGCCCAAGTCGGGCGAGACGGTGGCCGTCGCCGCGGCGAGCGGTCCGGTCGGCTCGCTGGTCGGGCAGCTTGCCAAAATGGCCGGCGCCCGCGCGGTCGGCATCGCGGGCGGCGCCGACAAGTGCCGCCACGTACGCGAGGAGCTGCGTTTCGACGCCGCGATCGATCATCGCGCACCCGATTTCGCCCGGCAGCTGGCGGCCGCCTGCCCGAAGGGCATCGACGTCTATTTCGAGAACGTCGGCGGCGCCGTGTGGCAGGCGGTGCTGCCGCTGCTCAACCGCTTCGCGCGCGTGCCGGTATGCGGGCTGATCGCCCAGTACAATGCGAGCGACGCGCCCGGGCCGAACCTGCTGCCGGCAACCATGCGCGAGGTGCTGAGCAAGAGCCTCACCTTGCGCGGCTTCATCAATTACGAGTTCGCCGCCGAGCACTTTGCGACATTCCTCACGACCGTCGCCGCCGCCATCAAGTCCGGCGAGGTGCGCTACCGCGAGGACATCACGGACGGCTTCGAGAATGCACCCGCGACCTTCCTCGGCATGCTGGAAGGGAAGAATTTCGGCAAAACGCTGATCCGCGTGAGCGCATGAGCTCGCTCGCGCGCAGACCTCAGAGCTTCTCGGCCAGGAACCGGATCAGGCGCGGCGCGAGCACCGCCGGATAGCTGCCCGGCTCGTCGATCGGATCGCTCAGCCAATAGTGCCCGGCGCCCGGCACGTAGCAGGTGCGCACGAAGAAGCCGGCCTGCTTGAGGGCACGCAGAAACACATCGGTGTTGCGGCGGCGGTCGACCAGGTCGTCCTCGGTGCCGCAGGCGAGCAGCACCGAGGTCTGGTTGTTGGCATAGGTCGCATAGCTGATCGGCGTCGCGTCGAAATAGAGCCGGCGGTTCTCCATCGGCGAGGCGCCGAGGAAATTCTCGATATTGTTGTCGCGCGGGCTGTCGGCGCGATAGCGCTCCCACATCTCGATGAGGTCGTAGACGCCGTAGACGCCGATCAGCACCTTGACCTTGGCGCTGGCATGCGCCTGCGGGTCGTCCGGGTAGCCGTCGAGAAAGGCGCCCGCATTGGCGCCGAGCGTTGCGAGCGCGGCGAGGTGCGCGCCCGCCGAGGCGCCGAACAAGCCGATGCGGCTCTGATCGATATGGAATTCGGCCGCGCTGGCGCGCAGGAACCGCACGGCCGCGACCACGTCATGCACGGCCTGCGGGAACGTCTTCATACCCTTCTTCGCCAGCCGATAGCTGACCGCGAGCAGGCCATAGCCGCGCGCCGCGAGATACGGCCCCCAATGCTCGAATGCGCTCCGCGCGCCCTGTTGCCATCCGCCGCCATGCACCGCGACAAGGGCCGGGAACGGCCCCCCTTCCCGCGGCAGATAGAGATCGCCTTGCAGCGCGACGCCGTCGTGCGTCGCGTAGGTGAGGGCGGAGTGGAGGTCGTGCTCGAAGCGAGTCATTTGTATCCGTCGGCGGGTTGGGACATTCGGCGGGGCTGTTCACGACGACTTTGTCATTGCGCGCGCCGCGACGCAATGCGCGCACGAGACAGCCGCCGCGCGCATGCGTGCCATCCGTCGCGCCTTCGTTGACAGGGTCCGCGTTTGCCTGTTCGATGATGGCGCTGACACCAATAAAGCTCGGGACCGAAATGCCAATTCCTGCCTGCGGAGCGGCGCCGCGCGACGGCGGACCGCTCATCGTCAATGGGCTGAAGATCGAGACGATCGAAGGCGGCGACGGGCGGCCGCTCTTGTTTCTCCATCCCGGCATCGGCCTCGATCCCAAGGCACCGGTGCTCGACCTGCTCGCCGCCAAGGCGCGGCTCATCGCGCCGTCGCATCCGGGCTTCGGCCAATCCGATCTCGCCCCCGCCATGACGACGGTCGACGACCTCTCCTATTTCTATCTCGACCTGATGGACGCGCTCGAGCTCGCCGACGCGACCGTGGTCGGCGTCGGCTTCGGCGCCTGGATCGCCGCCGCGATCGCGATCAAGTCGACGGCGCGCATAGCGCGTCTCGTGCTGGCAAACCCGGTCGGCATCAAGGTGGGCGACCGCGAGACGCGCGACATCGTCGACGTCTTCGCGACGCTCGATCCCGACCTGAACAAGCTCGCCTATTTCGATCCCAGCCTGGGCGAGCGCGACTACAAGAGCCTGCCCGCCGCCGAGGTGGCGACGGTCGCACGCAACCGCGAGGCGCTCGCCCGCTTCGCCTGGCAACCCTATATGCACGACCCCAAGCTCAAGAGCCGGCTGCACCGCATTCGCATCCCGACGCTCGTCCTCTGGGGCACGCATGACCGCATCCTGAGCGAGGGCTACGGCCGCGCCTTCTGCGCCGCCATCCCGCATGCGCGCTTCGAGCCGATCGAGAAGGCCGGGCATTTCCCCCACATCGAGCAGCCGCAGGTTTTCGCCGACCGCGTATTCGCGTTCGCGGGCGCCTGACGATTACCCGGAGTCCACGACCCATGCGCGTCTATCACTTCACCGAGCAGGCCTATCCGGCGGCCTGGGAGAACAACGGCGGCACGTTGCGCGTCACGCTGCCCAACCGCCGGCTCGACCCGAAGATCGCCGCGGATCTGTTTCAACGCTACTACGACGAATGGCAGCTCGCCGACGAGCTCGGCCTCGACGTGATGCTCAACGAGCACCATCAGACCGCGACCTGCATGTCGTCGACCTGCATCGTCGGCCTCTCGATCCTCGCCCGCATCACCAAGCGCGCGCGGCTGCTCGTGCTCGGCTATCCGCTCGGCCACCGGCCCGATCCGCTGCGCTGCGCCGAGGAGCTCGCGACCGTCGACGTGATCTCGCGTGGCCGGCTCGACATGGGCTTCGTCAAGGGCGTTCCTTATGAGTTCGCGCCGTCGAACCAGAACCCGGTGCGGGTGATGGACCGCTTCTGGGACGCGCACGACTTCATCATCAAGGCGATGACCAGCCACGACGAACCATTCAACTGGGAGTCCGAGTTCTTCCACTATCGCCACGTCAACATCTGGCCGCGGCCCTATCAGCAGCCGCATCCGCCGGTGTGGTCGACGACCGGCAGCCGCGGCAATGCCCGCGTGCTCGGCGAGCGCGGCATCGCCATGGCGACGCTCGGCACCGGCTACGCGACGCGGCCGCTCTACGACGCCTATCGCGAGGGCTACGTGGCAAAGCACGGCAAGCTGCCGGGCGCCGACCGCTTCGCCTATCTCGGCTTGGTCGCGGTCGCCGACAACGAGGCGGAGGCGCACCGGCGCGGCAAGGCGGTGTCGATCTATCTGCCGTCGAGCGGCATCGTCGCGCCGGAATTCCGCAATCCGCCCGGCTATCTCTCGATCGAGGACAACGTGCGGCTGCTGCGCGGCGAGACCAAGCCGCGCACCGGCACCAAGGACGGCCGCTTCATCGACATGCGCGTCGCGAGCGTGCAGGATCTCGTCGACACCGGCGTGCTCTTCTGCGGCACGCCCGACCAGGTCTACGACCAGATCGTCGCCTTCGCCGAATATTGCGGCGGCATGGGCAATCTGCTGATGATGGGCCAGGCCGGCGCGATGTCGCACGAGGACACGGCCGACAATCTCACCCTGTTCTCGAAAGAGGTGCTGCCGCGGCTCAAGGAATACAAGCAGCCGGTCGGCGAGATGGCGGCGGCGTGATAGCGCGAGATTCGTAGGGTGGGCAAAGGCGCGCAGCGCCATGCCCACCGCCATGAGAAACCCCGCGTGGGCACGGCGCGCTACGCGCGCCTTTGCCCACCCTACGCGTCACGCCATCTCCTTCGCCTTCACCGGAAAATACCGCGCCAGCCAGTCGAAGATCACGGTGCGCACGCGCGTGTTGCTCTCGGCGAACATGAAGTGATCGGTCTCGGCAAAGAGGTGCAGGTCGGTCGGCTGACCGGCGCGCTTGAACAATTCGACTGATTGCTCGGTCGGCGTCACCGAATCGACCGAGGAGTGCAGCAGCAGCAGCGGCCGGCCCGCCATGCCGCCGACCACGTCGTCGGCGCGGAAATCGTACATGCTCTGCGCCGTCTCGGCCGGAAACATCTGCACCGAGCCGGCCGCAAGATGGCCGCGCAGGTGCTCGGGGATCGGCACGATGTCGTAGCGCGGCACCATCAGCGAGGGGTTGCGCCGGCCCTCCGCCAGCATCTTGGTGAACTTGGCCCAGGCCTCGGGCGTCGCGTGCTGGCCGCGGAACTTGCGCTCGCCGTCGCCCCAGCCGCCGGACGAGATCACGGCGGCGACGCGCTTGTCGACGCCGCCCGTGTAGACCGCGACCGCCGCGCCGAAGCTCGAGCCGATGGCGCCGATACGGTCGGGCTCCACGTTCGCGTGCTTTGCGAGAAAGGACAGCGCGTCGCTCGTGGCCTTGACCTGGTCGAGGCAGATGAGCCGGCCCTTCGGACCTTCGCTCGCGCCGCACCCCGGCATGTCGAAGCGCAACGTGACGTAGCCGAGCTTCTCCAGCATGGCGCAGGGCTCGAGCACGTTAGTCGAGCTCGAGTTGCTGCCGAAGCCGTGCAGCACCATGAAGGCCGGCCGGCGCTCGCCCGCCGCGACGCCCGCCGGCACGCGCACCACGCCCGCGATCTTGAGGCCATTCGACGTGAACGTGATCTTTTCCTCGGCCATTGGCGCGTTTCTCCTCCCTGACGTCGGCCGATCGGCCCGGTTCTATTCTGGCCGCGCAGGTGTTAGACCGCAAGCGCCCGCCGTCCTCCCACCGTCCTCCCACGCGACGACCGACCGCAAAGGAATTGCCGATGAGCGACATTCGCGTCGACCACGCCGAGCTGTTTCGTTTCTTCGTTGCCGTCTTCGTCGCCAAGGGCATGCGGACGGACGAGGCCGAGACGCTCGCCGAGATGCTGGTGTGGGCCAATCTGCGCGGCGTCGACTCGCACGGCGCGATGCGCGTGCCGGACTATCTCAACCAGATCCGGAAGGGCACGTTCGATCCGGCCGCGCGGCCGCAGCTGCGCCCGCTGCTGCCGGCAACCTTCATGCTCGAGTGCGCGCGCGCCGCCGGCCCGGTGTGCATGATGCAGGCGGCTGCGCAGGCGATCGAGCGCGCGGAAAAGTTCGGCGTCGGCGTCGGCCTGTTGAGCGACACGGCGCATACGGGTGCGGTCGGCCGCTACGCGCACTGGATCGCCGAGCGCGGATTTGCGGCGATCGTGATGGTCGCGGGCCCGCTGTTCATGGCCTATCACGGCGCCAAGGCGACGAGCCTCGGGACGAGCCCGATCGCGATCGGCATTCCGGGGCCACAGGATCGCGATCCGCTCGTGCTCGACATGGCGACGAGCATGACCGCGGCGGGCCGCATCCGCCAGGCGGCCGCCGAAGGCAGGCCGATCGCGGAAGGCCTCGCGATCGACGCCGAAGGACGCGCGACCACCGATCCCGCCAAGGCGGCGACGCTGTTGCCGCTCGGCGGGCCGAAGGGCTCGGGCCTGTCGCTGCTGTTCGAGTGCCTGACCGGCATCATGGCCGGCACCCCGATCATCACCACGATCGCGGGCCTCACCGGCTCGCGCGTGCCGATGCAGAACGCGATGGTGATCGCCTTCAACGTGGCGAGCTTCCGTCCGCTCGCCGACTATCGGCGCGACGTCGGGCTGCTGATCGAGGTGGTGAAAGGCCTGCCGCGGCGCGAAGGTTTTGACGAATTGCTGCTGCCGGGCGAGCGCGGCGGCCGCGAAGCGCAATTGCGACGGCGCGACGGAATACCTCTCGCGCCCAAGCTCTGGCGCGAGCTGAACGACATCGCACACGCGCTCGGCGTGCCGCCGCCGAACGCACGACGATAGCCTGATGCACGATCTATCGCGTGCGAATGGGGCAAATCCGCGACCGCGCGCCGCACGTGGTGCAACGCGGCGTAACATGCGCTGAGCGCGCAAGGTTTGCCCGCGCGCATCGCCGCACCTCCGGCAAAAAAAATGTCGACGACGGAACCAACTTCCGACCATTTCCTTTTGGAATATGGTGGCGCGATCGCGTGCCGGGCTGACGCTGCCCGGGCATGACTGCCAGGGCACGACGGCGCGCTGTCACGATCCCATGGGCCAGAACAACCGTGGCCAGAACAACCGTCACGGCTGTTCACATCACAGGAGCTGCGCTATGTGCGACTACAGTCTGGAGCACCTCGCAAGCCGTCCGGCCAAGGTCGGCGACAAGCTGGTCTCGACCAAGTTCACCAACTCGATCACCCGAGGCTTCACGGCGATCGGCGAACCGAACGTCGCCGTCTGCCTGATGCCCGGCACCGAACTGGCGTTCGAGCAGGACGTGACCTGCGTGCACGCGCTCGGCCTGCTGCCGAGCCGGCGGATCGCCGAGAAAGTCGCGCGCTTCCGCGAGATCAACCTGCAGAACCCGCATGACCATCACGACGCGCTGGAATTCCCCAGCGGCCAGATCGTGCTGGTGACGCGCCTGTGCGAAGGGCAGGTGGCGACCGTGCTGCAGCTGCCGGTCGACCGCGAGAAGGAAGCGGCGACCGAGTGGACGGCCGAGACGCCGCAGCCGCAGACCGTCTGATCGAGCGACGTATTCTTGCAAGCGAGGGCCGCCGGGCGACCGGCGGCTCTCTTGTTTCTTGTCTGCCGTTTCCTGGCCATTGCGCGGAGGACCGATCGCCTCGGCGCGCGAGGCCTTGCCGGCGCGGCTTGACAGCCCGCGATCGCCTCGACAGTTTGCCGACGCCTCGACAAGCCGGGAGCGCGCTCATGCCCAACCTGCGTCTCAACTTCGCCTGCGGGCCTTATGACCGCACCCAGGCGTTGCGCGACGGCACGATCAAGCCGGATGGAATCGATCTCAACTACATCCCGCTGCAGCCGGCGGAAATCTTCTGGCGCATGCTGCAGTACCAGGAATTCCACGCCTCCGAGATGTCGCTGTCGAACTACACGAGCCTGGTCAGCGACGGCAACGCGCCGTTCATCGCGATTCCGGCCTTTCCCTCGCGCGTGTTTCGCCACGGCTACTTCTTCGTCAACACCACCAAGGGGATCGAGAAACCCTCCGACCTCAAGGGCAAGCGCGGCGGCGTGCCCGAATACAGCATGACGGCCGCGGTCTACATGCGCGGGCTGATGCAGCACGAATTCGGCGTCGCGCCGAACGAGGTCGACTGGGTGCAGGGCCGGGCCGACCGGCTCGGCCGCCGGCTGCCCGCCGACGTCCGCCTCACCCAGGCGCCGGCCGGCAGCGAGCTCGGCGATCTGCTCGAGCGCGGCGAGATCGACTTCATGATCACCGCCAACAACCCGCTCTCGTTCCGGCGCGGCGCGAAGACGGTGCGCCGGCTGCTGCCGAACTATGCGGAGGCCGAGAAGGATTACTATCGCCGCACGAAAATCTACCCGATCATGCACACGGTGGTGATCCGCCGCGACATCTACGAGCGCGATCCGTGGGTTGCGCTCAATCTCTACAAGGCGCTCAGCCAGGCCAAGGAGCATTGCTACCATCTCTTGAGCGAGACCGGCTCGCCCAAGGCCTCGTTCGCCTGGCTGCAGCCGATGATCGAGGAGGAGAAGGCGATCTTCGGGCGCGACTGGTATCCCTATGGGATCGAGCAGAACCGGCCCACCATCGAGGCGCTGCTGCAGTACACCCACGAGCAGGGACTGACGGCGCGGCGCGTCAAGCTGGAGGAGCTGTTTGCGCCGAGCACACTGCGCGACATTCCGCTGAGCGAGGGGCAGCAGGTTTAGGGCACGGCGGCTCCCTCTGCCCGCAGGGGAGAGAGGAAGAAGCAAATGCGATCGCCCTGCGCTACACCGCGTGCGCCTTGCGGCCGCCGCGCTCGATCGTGACCGGCGCGTCGTCGCGCGCGATGAGATATTTCGCGAGCGCGAGGCAGCGCATCGCCAGCATCGCGGCGCCGTCGGCCAGCTCGGCCGAGTTGCGCACGATCTCGACATTGACCTCCATGTCCTCGTGCGACCAGCCGCGCGAATGCGCGATATAGGGGAACTGGGGAAAGATGAAGCCGAGCTCGGCAAAGAAGCCGAGCATCTGCCCGGCGACCGCCTGGATGTTGTCCTGCCCGCCGACGATGATGAAGCCCGCGACCTTGTTGCGAATCAGCACGTTGTCGTTGATGGTGATCGCGTTCTGCACGCAGTTGAGCCGCTCCGCCATCTTGAAATAGAGCGAGGAGGCCGCGCCCCAGCGGATCGGCGACGCGACGATGATCGCGTCGGCCCAATGCACGATCGCCTCGTAGACCCGGTCCATCTGGTCGTCCGCATCCATCTGGGTGATCGAGCACGGCCAGGTGCAGGCATGCGCGGCCTTCGAGTAGTAGCCCTCGCAGGCGCGGAACTTGAGATCGTTGAGGCGGATCAGCCGCGTCTCGGCGCCCTCGACCGCCGCCGCCTTCAAGGCGTGATCGAGCAGGTGATCCGAGCCGGAGAAGCGCGGATTGGCCGCGTCCATCGCGGTGGTCGAGATGCCGCAGACGCGCAACGGCCCGCCTGCGCGCCTGACCTCGCGTGCGAGCGGATGCGGCGGGTGCGGCCTCTTGTTGCGGCGGCTCGCATTGGCGAGATCGACGAGCACGCGGCCGTTCTCGACCTTCACCGGATAGGCCGGAACGCAGTCCTCCTCGAAGCCCGGCTCGCCCTTGCCGGTGGCGCGATGGAACTTCCACTGATGCCACGGGCACGTGACGTAATCGCCGTCGAGCCGGCCCTCGCCGAGCGGGCCGCCGACATGGTTGCAGGCATTCGCCAGCGCGCCGAAGCTCTCGTTGTGAAACGACAGCGCAATGTCGCGGTTCTGCACATTGATGCGCCGCAGCGGCGCCGCGCTCAATTCGGCGGCAGCGCCCACGTCGACCCAGTTCTCCGCCATGATGGTCCTCCGGATGAATGGCTCACGCCACGACGATGGACGCCGGCGTGCCGGGCGCGAGCGGCGTCGGATCGACCTCGATGAGCCCGCGCGCGAGGCGCACCCGGTAGGTCACGAGCCTCTCGGTGAAGGGCGGCGGCGCGCAGCCGTCGGCGAGCCGGTACTGATAGCCGTGCCACGGGCAGGTAATGCAGCCGTCGATGATGCGGCCCTCGCCGACCGGGCCGTTCTGGTGCGCGCACAGGTTGGTGACGGCGCCGATCGCGTTGCCGTCGCGAAATACCGCGATGCGCTCGCCGCCCGGCGCCGTGACGATGCGCGCTCCCTTGTCGGGGATCGAGGCGGGCACGCCGATCGCGAGCCAGCCGCCCGCCGCCGGCGGCCGGTCGGATTTACGCTCGCGCCAGCCGGCGACGAGGTGCAGCGCCGTGACGAGCCCGAAGCCGCCGAGCAGTATGACCGGGACGAGCGGCGAGCGCTCGTCCTGCATGTGGCCGAGCGCGACATGCATCACGACGAGGCCGTAGGCGAGGTAGAGCAGCATGTGGAGGAATTTCCAGATGCGCGGGGTGAGGAACATCAGCCAGAAATCGTGGCTCGTGGAGGCGAGCAGAAACAGGATCAGCAGCGCCGCGAGGCCGAGCGCCTTGAACGGGAAGCCGATGAACTTGGTGTAGTCGCCCCATTTGGTCAGCTCGGCCGCGAGATTGGGCAAGGCGTGCAGGTAGATGTACCAGTCGAGCAGGCAGCCGAAGTGGAAGCACGCCACCAGGAACGTCAGCACGCCGAAATGGCGGCGGTTGTAGAGCAGCTTGAGGAAGCGGCGATCGAGCCGCGCCAGCGGACCGATCGACAGGACGATCGTCAGCATCAGGAACGCGCAGCTGCCAGCGGCACGGATCCACAGATCGATCGCGTCGGGATGCGTCTTCGGCGGCTCGGTCTTCCACGCGATCGCGAGATACCCCGCGACGTAGAGCACGACGCCCACGACCAGGACCGCGTCGTAGACGATCTTGTCGCGGTTCCACTGCACCGCGCGCAGGCCGACGCTCATGCGAGGTGCTCCACGCTCGGCGCCCGCACTCCCTCTGCCCCTTCAGGAGGAGAGGGAGCGCAGGCGCTGTGCAAAACATCCGCGCGCGCATGCTCCGGCGGCGGTCGCAGCCACAGCGCCAGCACGACGCCGAGCACGACGAGCAGCGCGAGGATCGGCCATACGATGCGATGCAGCGAGCGGTGCGTGCGCGTCATGCGCGGCTCCGCGCCTTGCGCCAGCGCAGCAGGATGTACGGCCATAGCGCCAACGCACCCGGCAGGATGAGAATGCGAGCGCCGAGCGTCGCCGGCACGGGAGGCGACAGTACCTGCTCGATGCCGATGGAAACGAACGCGAGCGCCGTGACGGCGCCCGCCGCGGCGTAAAATGTGAGGCCGAGCAGAATGGCGTCAGGCGCGTTCATCGAGACCCCCACGTCCGACAGGTTCGGCCATATCGCGCGCCGAGACAAGAGCGCGCGATCGGCGGCTCATCACGCGGCGGAAGGCCCCGCGTCGCGCACCGCCAACATCACCGCCCCCGCCAACCCCGCCAGCACCGCCCACAGCGCATAGCGGAAATCGCCGGCGACGCCGGCCGGAAAGAACGTTGCCATGTACACGACGGCCGATCCGCAGGCCCCGAGCAAGAAGGCGCCCGATGGCGTCGCGCGGCGGCGCCAGGCGACAAGACACCACAGCAGGCAGACGAGCATCCAGGTGCCGGCGCGCAGGAGCGGCGTCGGCGCCAATCGGTCGTTCACCGCCTTGACGGCCATGAACCAGGCGTTGTCGGCAAACACGGTCTGGCCCGGATGGTCGATGTCCACGGTCCACATGGTGAGGTTCGGCGCGAACAGGAAATGCGCCATCACGCCCGCTCGGTGCTGCAGGTAGGCGAACGGATGCGCCGCGAGCGCGCGCAGCCAGGCTTGGGTGAGCGTGGACGTGCCAAAGACCTTCTCGCCTTCGAGCTTCTTCATCACGAACAGGCAGGGCTCGCGCGTCCAGTAGATGTCCCAGTCGGTCGGCTGATAGCACGTGTCGGTGAGCAGCGCGCTCTCGTCCGCGCTCCAGCTCACCGGGAACTGGTTCACGCGAGTGAAATGCGTGATGCCGCCGAGGTCGAACACCATGATCGACTGCACGGCGTGCTCATGGCGGGCGCCGAGCATGCCGTAGTAGACGAGCGGCACCAGCAGCGCGAGCGCGGCGGTCGCCGGAACGTAGAGCAGCGCCGTGCGCCTGAGATCGAAGCGCGCGGGCCAGATCACGTAAGCCGCGAGGATCGGGCCGGCGAACAGCCCGTTCGGCCGCAGCAGGAAGCCGAAACCGAGGAGCAGCAGCGCGAGCGCCTGGGCGGCGATCCGCCAGAAATCGCGCGGGCGCGGCGCCACCGCATAGGCGAGCGCGGCGGCGAGCAGCCAGCTCGCCGCGAGCATCATGTCGCGCCAGATGATGCCGACGAAGTCGAAGGCGGGCGGCGCGAGCGCGAGCACGAGCGCGGCCGGCCCGAGCCAGGACGACTTGCGCGCCAGCGCCAGCGCGAGGGTCGCGAAGGCGAGCCAGTACAGCGTGGCGATCAAGAGGAACATGCTGGCGGCGCCCGGCGCGAGCGGATCGATCAGCGCCCACAGCTTCACCATGACGGGCGACTGCCAGTCGCCGAGCTCGCCCTTGGCAATGTCGCCGTGCACGTACCAGGCGTCCCAGGTCATGACGCCCGGATAGAAGACGCGCAGCGTGAGCGCGTAGCCCGCGCCGGTGAGCGCCGCGACGGGCAGCACGCGGCGCCACGACAAGCCGGGGGCGGCGTCATCGCTCATGGTCGCTCTCTGGCCGCACCGCATAGATGTCGCCCGAATTGGCCGCATCCGGCAGATCGAGCAGCCAGCGCCGGATGCCGTCCGCCGACCGCCAGGCGCCATGCACGAGCTGCTGGCTCTCGCCGAGCGCCGCGTCGAAGCCGGTGAAGCCGAGCGCGATGCAGCGGTCGAGTGCCGCCAGCGCCACAGCGCGCTGGATGATGGTGAACTCGAACGACAGTGCCGCGACCGGCTGCGTCAAGCCGGCGAGGGCCTGCGCCTCGAAGCCTTCCACGTCGATCTTGATGAAGCGAGGGGCGCCGTGCCGCGCGATCAGCGCATCGAGCGTCGTCATCGCCACCATGACGCGCCGCGTCCAGGCCTGGTCGTTCCAACCGGGCGCGCCGTGCGCCGCGGCGACGAAATCAGCCGACGCGGTCGAGACGGTGGGGTTGTCGATATTGAGCTTCAGCTCGACCGTGCCCGGCCGGTCGCCGAGCGCGACCGGCTCGATCGTCACGCCGGGGTCGCGGCCGTAGATGAGGCGCAGTGTGCGCACCAGCGCGGGCTGCGGCTCGATCGCGACCACGCGCGCCTTGAGCCGGCGGAACGCGGCGACGCGGTCGCCCACATGGGCGCCGGCGTCGAACACGAGGTCGCCGGGGCGGACGAACTGCCCATACATCCGGTCCATGGCGGCGCCGTGCCCACGCTTGCCGTAATAGATGAGGAGCGAGCGGGCGACGCCGCGCGCGGTGCGCAGGGCTTCGAGCACCGGCATCGGATCAGGCGGCGGCGGGCGCCGGGCGCGCCGCCACGATCGCGGGCAGCGCCAGCGCATCGAGCGCGGCCGGCGCCGCGGTCTCCTCGGGCAGGCGGCCGATCCCCCACCGCACCAGCGCGGCGCCGACCGCCGGTATCGCGGTGATCACGGCGAGCGGAATGGCGAGCGCGAGCCCGGCCGCGAGCGGCAGCGCATAGGGGATGGCTGCCGGATGCGTCAGCGCCAGGGCGACGAGCGCGCCGGCGCCGACCAGCGTGTGCGGCCACAGCACCCGGCAGGCGAGGCCGAGCGGCACCGCGTGGTCGTCGCGCATCTGCGCGGCCCAGCCGACCGTGCGGCGCAACGGCATTCGCGCGAGAAACAGCGTGTGGCCGAACCACATGATCGGCGCGAGCAGCAGCGAAAAGACCGTCTCGCCGGCAGCGCTCGCGAGGAAGCGCCCGGTGCCGCCGAACGACCGGCGCTCCTTCGCCCGCGTCAGCACGTCGATGAAGGTCGCGAGCTTGGGCGAGAGCCACATGATCATGGTGGCGGCGAACAGCGCAATGCCGGCGTCGGCACGGATGAAATCGGCCGGCGTCGGCGCGGCGGCCACGGCGAGCGTGCCGAGCACGAGCAGCGCAATCCAGGCGGGCGAGCCCAGGAACATCAGGATCGCAAAGACGAGCTGATAGCGGCTGACCGGTTTCAGGCCCGGCAGGCCGAGCAGGTGCAGGTACTGCATGTTGCCCTGGCACCAGCGCAGATCGCGGCGGATGAATTCGAGCAACGTCGCGGGATTCTCCTCCCAGCTCTGGTGCTCGACCGGCAGCACGCGCACCTCGTAGCCGGCGCGGCGCATCAGCACGGCCTCGATCTGGTCGTGGCTCAGAATCTGGCCGCCGAGGATGCGGCCCGCCGGCAGCTCGGGCAGCTCGCAATGGGCGATGAACGGGGCGAGGCGCACGAGCGCATTGTGCCCCCAATAGGGCCCGCAATCGGCCTGCCACCAGGCGCTGCCGATCGTGTAGGAGCGCATGCCGAGCCGCATGCCGAACTGGAAGAGGCGCGCAAACGCGCTGGTCGACGGCAGCCCGACCACCAGGCTCTGCACGATGCCGAGCCTCGCGTCGGACTGCATGATGCGCACGAGCCGCAGCACCGCGTCGGCGGTCATGAAGCTGTCGGCGTCGAGGGTGAGGGCGAAATCGTAGTCGGCGCCCCATTGGCGGCAGAAGTCGCGGATGTTGCCGGCCTTGAATGCGGTGTTGACGGCCCGCCGGCGATAGGTCACGGCGAGACGGCCGCGCCACTCCGCCGCGAAGGCGGCGAGCCGCGCCTCCTCGGCGGCGGCGAGATCAGGGTCGCCGGTGTCGCTCAGGATGAAGACGTGGAAGCGCTCGCCGACGCCGGCAAGTCCCGCCATCAGCGGCGCGAGGTTGCGCATCACGCGCTGCGGCGTCTCGTTGCGGATGCAGACGAGGATCGCGGTCGCGGCCAGGATCGGCTCGTCGCCGCGCACGCGCGCGGCCGCCGGAAAGATCGCGGCGAGCGGATCGCGGGCAAAGCGCATGACGAGAAAGCCGATGGTCGAGATCGAGAAGCCGATGACGAGCCACGGCAGCGCGATAGCGTAGAGCGCGAGCAGGAGCAGATCGACCAGGCCGAGCCCGCCGGGCGACAGGGCGACGACCGCCAGCGCCAAGACCGTCAGCGTCGTCGCGGCGACCAGCGTGAAGAACAGCACGCGGCGGACGGTGACCGGAAGGCCGGTTCCCGCCGCGACCGTGCTGGCCGTTGAATCGAGCATCCCACCCCCGGTGTCTTTAACGCATGTCCCGGCGAAAGCCTGCCCCCGACTTGATCGGGGGTGGACGCCGGTTCGCCGACAAGGACATGCGCAAAACAAAGAATCTAGAGCACATCCCGATTCCGCAGGAACGGGATGGGCTCTACCCTGCGCCCAGGATATAGCCAGGGGGTGGGGGACAAGTCCAATACGGCATGATCCCGAAAGATGGATACTGGTTTTCGGAAAGATCATGCTCGAACAATCAGCTAAGGATCGCGCACCCGTGGCCGACGAGACCGCGCAGGCACTGTGGTATGTGGCGCCCGGGCGGGCGGAAATCCGCCGGGAACGCGTGGCCGCGCCGGCCGAAGGCGAGGTTTTCGTGCGCGCACTGCATGGCGCGCTCAGCCGCGGCACCGAACGGCTGGTCTTCGCCGGACGCGTGCCGGCGAGCGAGTTCGAGCGCATGCGCGCGCCGCACATGGGCGGCAGCTTCCCGTTCCCGGTGAAATACGGCTATGCGACGGTCGGCCGGGTCGTGCACGGCCCGGCAGACCTGCAAGACCGCATTGTCTTCGCGCTCTACCCGCATCAAACATGCTTCACCCTGCCGGCTGCGGCGGTCGTCCCGGTTCCGGACGACGTGCCGCCGGCGCGCGCGGTGCTCGCCGCCAACATGGAGACGGCGCTCAATGCCATATGGGACGCGGCGCCCGGCCCGGCCGATCGGATCGCGGTGGTCGGCGCCGGCGTGGTGGGGGCGCTGGTGGCATGGCTCGCCGGCCGCCTGCCGGGCGCGCAGGTGACGCTGATCGACATCGCCCCTGAGCGGGCGAGCCTCGCGGCCGCCCTCGGCGTCGGGCTTGCGGCGCCCGGGGCGGCGCCGCGCGACTGCGACCTCGTCGTCCACGCGAGCGGCAGCGCCGCCGGGCTTGCAACCGCGCTCGACCTCGCCGGCAACGAGGCGACCGTCCTGGAAATGAGCTGGTACGGCGCGGGCGATATCGCGGCGCCGCTCGGCGGCGCCTTCCACAGCCGCCGCCTCAAGCTGATCTCGAGCCAGGTCGGGCAGGTGTCGCCGTCGCACCGGCCGCGCTGGACGCATCGCCGGCGGCTTGCGGCCGCGCTCGCGCTGCTCGCCGACGCACGGCTCGACGCGCTCATCGCGCCGGCCGTCCCGTTCGCCGAGCTGCCGCTGCGCATAGGCGAGATTCTCGCGCCCGAAAGCCGCATCCTGTGCCAGCGCATCGACTATCCGACAAACGATTGAGGCCCCGATGTATGCCGTCGAAGTCCGCGACCACGTGATGATCGCCCACTCGTTCCGCGGCGAGATGTTCGGGCCCGCCCAGGCGCTGCACGGCGCGACCTTCGTGATCGACGCCGCGTTTTTGGCCGAGGCGCTCGACCCGAATGGCGTCGTGATCGACATCGGCCGCGCCCACGAGGTGCTGCGCGCGATCGTCAAGGACCTCAACTACCGCAATCTCGACGACGTCCCTGAATTCCGCGGCCACAACACGACGACCGAGTTCTTGACCAAATACGTCCACGAGCGCCTCGCGGCGGCGGCGCGCGGCAACGGCCTCGGCCGCGACGGGCGCGAGCTCAGCGCCATCCGCGTCACGATTTCGGAATCGCACGTCGCGCGCGCCTGGTACGAAGGGCCGTTGCGGTGAGCCGCTTCGTGTTCGCGGTGCCGGGCGACCTTGCGACCCCGACCGGCGGTTATGCGTATGATCGACGGGTGATCGCCGAGCTGACGCAGCTCGGGTGGGACGTGGACGTGGCCGACATCGGCAGCGAGTTTCCCCGGCCGAGCGCGCAGACGCTCGCGGCCGCGCGCGCGCGCCTGGTCGCGGTCGCGAGCGGCATTCCGATCGTCATCGACGGCCTGGCGTTCGGGGTGCTGCCCGAGCTTGCCGCCGAGCTGCATCGCGACCACCCGCTGATTGCCCTCGTGCATCATCCGCTGGCGCTCGAGACCGGCATTCCGGCCGCGGAGGCGGAGGACTTCCATCGCCGCGAGCGCGCGGCGCTCGCCCATGCGCATCGCGTGATCGCGACCAGCCCGTCGATCGCGCGCCGCTTGGCCGAGGACTACGGCGTCGCCGCGCAACGCATCACAGTTGCGCCGCCGGGCAGCGAGCCAAAGGCGCGGGCAAGCCGCGCCACCGGCGAAACCGTCGCGCTGCTCGCGGTCGGCTCGCTGGTGCGGCGCAAGGGCTATGACGTGCTGGTGGCGGCGCTGGCGGGTCTGAAGGACTTGCCATGGCGCCTGACCATCGCGGGCGACCGCACGCGCGATCCTGCCACCGCGGCCGCGCTCGACGCCGCTATTCGCCGGCACGGGCTCGACGATCGCATCGACGTGCTCGGCGCGGTGCCGGACGCGCGGCTCGATGCGCTGCACGGCGAGGCCGACGTGTTCGTGCTGGCGTCGCGCTTCGAAGGCTACGGCATGGCGTTCGCGGCCGCGATCGCGCACGGCCTGCCGGTGATCGGCACGACGGCCGGCGCGATTCCCGAAACGGTGCCGGAGGGCACCGGCCTGCTGGTGCCGCCCGATGACGTCGACGCGCTCGCGGCCGCGCTGCGCCGGCTGATCGGCGATGCGGCCGAACGCGAGCGTCTCGCGACCGCTGCCGGCGCGGCGGCGGCGCGGCTGCCGACCTGGCGGCAATCGGCCGCGCTTTTTGCCCGCGCCGTCGCGGCGGCGCGAGAGGCAACGCCAGAGAAAGCGCAATGAGCGGCTTTTCCGCCGACTGGCTCGCGCTGCGCGAGCCGTTCGATGCGGCGGCGCGCAGCCGGAAGGTGCGCGAGGCCGCGCTCGCGAGCGTCGCCGATCTCGACCCGGTCGCGATCGTCGATCTCGCCTGCGGCACCGGCGCGGGCCTGCGCGCGCTGAGCCCCCTGATCGCTACGCGCCAGACCTGGCGGCTGGTCGACAATGATCTGAGCCTGCTCGCGCGCGCCGCCGACAGCGCGCGGCCCGAGCGCGCCCAGGTCAACGCGGTTCCGGTCGACCTCGTGCACGACCTCGAAGCCGCCCTCGACGGCGCGGTCGATCTCGTCACCACCACGGCGCTGCTCGATCTCGTCTCCGAGCCCTGGCTCGAGCGGCTCGCGGTCGAATGCGCGGCGCGGCGGCTGCCGCTCTACGCGGCGCTGAGCTACGACGGCCGCGTCGAGCTCTTGCCGAAAGATCCCAGCGACGCCGCGATCATCGCCGCCGTGAACGCGCATCAGCGCACCGACAAGGGATTTGGTCCGGCGCTGGGGCCGACCGCCGCGGCGCAGGCGATCGCGCGGTTTGCGACGATCGGCTATTTCGTCGTTCGCGAAGCCACCGACTGGGTGATCGGGCCGCAGGACCGCGAGATGCAGCACGCGCTGCTCGCCGGCTGGGCGGGCGCCGCGCAGGAGTTCGGCGCGCCGCACCTCGACGCGATCATCGCCTGGCTGACGCGCCGGCGCGAGCTGGTCGCGGCCGGACGCTCATCGATGCGCGTCGGTCACATCGACCTGTTCGCGCGGCCGACCGAGATGCGCCGCGCCGCAAGATCGCAGTCGAACAGCACCTCGCCGTCGAGGCGGTGAAGCCGCATCGGCGGGCGCAGCGCGTCGGCGCAGCTCGCCACCGCCGGCAGCGCGACCCCGCCGCGGCCGGCGCCGAGGATGATCGGCGCGACCACGATGTGCAGCCGGTCGAGGCACCCGGTCGCGATAAAACGCGACACCGTGTGCGAGCCGCCCTCGATGAGAATCCGGCGAAAGCCGCGCGCCGCGAGCGCCGCGAGGATCGCCGACGGCGCGATGGTGCCGTCCTGTGTCGGCAGCTCGATGCGCTCGATATCGGCCGGCAGATCGACGGTCGTACCCTGCACGGTCACGACCAATCGACGCGCGCCGTCGCGCGCGAGCAGACGGGCGTCGGCGCCGATGCGGCCGCGCGGATCGATCACGACGCGGGCCGGATTGGGGCCGGCGACATGGCGCACGGTGAGCTGGGGATCGTCGGCGCGGGCAGTGCCGACGCCGACCACGACCGCGTCGACCAGCGCGCGCAGGCGGTGCAGATGGGCAAGCCCGGCCGGGCCGTTGATGTAGTGCGAATGGCCGCTCTCGGTCGCGACGCGCCCGTCGAGCGATTGGCCGAACTGGCCGACCACGACCAGATCATCGACCGCGCCGGCCCGCAGTGGCCCGAACCGCTCCTCCCACGGCGCCGGCAGCGGCTGCAGCGCGCGAAACATTTGCGGAACGCCGCGCCAGGAATCGCTCGATGAGTCGGCTTTTCCGGCCGCGTCGCGCTGGGGCGCGAGGCAGTCCTCGGCGGGAAAACCGAATTCCTGGGCGGGAAACGAGGCCATCACGCTCAATAACACCGCACGCCAGTAAAACGACCGTAACCTGCGGTGGAGGTTGGCATAAATCTCGTCCGATTGCGATGCGGAAATGGCCTCTTTCCCTCTCCCCTGCGGGGAGAGGGTTGAGCCCCCCTAATACGTCGACCTTCCGCCCGAGAGGTCGAACACGGCGCCGGTCGAGAACGAGCATTCCTCGCTCGCAAGCCAGGCGACCAGCGCGGCGATCTCGGCCGTCTCGCCGAAGCGTCCCATCGGGATCTTCGACAGCATGTAGTCGATGTGCGCCTGCGTCATCTGCGCGAACAGCGGCGTGCGCACGGCCGCGGGGGTCACGCAATTGACCCGGATGCCGGTGTCGGCGAGCTCCTTGCCGAGCGATTTCGTCAGCGCGATCACCGCCGCCTTGCTGGCGCTGTAGGCGGACGCATTCGGGTTGCCGTCCTTGCCGGCGACCGACGCGATGTTGACGATGCGCCCGTAGTCGCGCCCGCGCATATGCGGAACGACGGCGCGGCAGCAATGGAAGACGCCGTTGAGGTTGACGGCGAACACTTGGTTCCACGCCTCGACCGGATAGTCCCACACCTTCTCGTTCGGCCCGGTGATGCCCGCATTGTTGATGAGGATGTCGATCGCCGGCGTGAGCTTGAGTGTCTCCGCCACCGCCCGCGTCACCGCGGCCATGTCGGCGACATCGACCGCGACCGCCTCGCAGCAGAGCCCGGCGGCGGTCTTGTGCGCGGCCTCCGCGTCGCGGTCCCAGATCGTGATGGTGGCGCCGGACGCCGCCAGCCGCTCGGCGATCGCAAAGCCGATGCCGGACGCGCCGCCAGTGACCACCGCGTGGCGGCCGTTGAGATCGAGTTGGTTCATGCCCCGTTGCCCTCCCGGTTCGGCGGAACAAATGCCCGTCGCGGTTTCTTATGATAATCAGAGGAGACTGAACACATCTGGCAGCGTATGCCGCAATGGCGCCGCGGAAAACCACTGGCAAATCGACCGTCCGCCGGTCGGCCGGCCGCAAGACCACGCCGCGCAAGGCCACCCGCTTCTGGTCCGGCCGGGTGACGCGCGAGAGCAACGCGCTCGACCTCGATGCCGGCGTCTTCACCTGGAAGGACCCCCGCCGCATCGCCGGATCGCTCAAGCGCTCGGCCCTGCGCAGCAGGCGCCGCAAGGCCGATCCCTACCGCTCGGCGCTGTCGATGCTGATCTTCTACGTCAACCGCGCCGGCAAGAACCTGCCGGCCGAGCGGCGCCGCACCCTGCAGCGCGCCAAGGTCGAGCTGCGCAAGGCTTTTGGCCGCGCGTGACGGCGCAAAGCCCGGATGACGATCCACCCCCGATCAAGTCGGGGCAGGCTTTCGAACATGCGCTGGCCATTTGGCGATGGTGTGCTAAGCCGACCTCTCGACTGGAGCATGCTTGATGACCAGCTCTCGGCCGGTGCCGATCTTCGACGGCCACAATGACGTTCTGCTGCGGCTCTACAAGCGCGGCGGCGCCGACGCGGCGCGCGCGTTCCTCGATGGAGAGGCCAAGGGGCAGCTCGATCTGCCGATGGCACAGCAGGGCGGATTCGCCGGCGGCCTGTTTGCGATCTTCGTTCCCACGCCCCAGCCATCCGCCGGCGCCAACGCCGAATCCTCTCCGCCGCCGGCGGGCAACGAGGCCCGCACGCCGCCGACCGTCGAGCTTGCGCCGGCACAACGCGCGGTCTTCACCATGCTGTCGCTGCTGCTGCGCATCGAGCGGGAGTCGCAGGGCCGCGTGCGCGTCTGCCGCAGCGTCGACGACATCGAGCGGGCCGTGAAGGACGGCGCACTGGCGCCGGTCGTTCACATCGAGGGCGCGGAAGCGATCGACGCGGATTTCGAGCTGCTGGAGGTGCTGCACGCGGCGGGGCTGCGCTCGCTCGGTCCGGTCTGGAGTCGGCCGAACGCGTTCGGGCACGGCGTGCCGTTCCAGTGTCCCTCCTCGCCCGATACCGGGCCCGGCCTCACCGACCTCGGCAAGGAGCTGATCCGCGCCTGCAACCGGCTGCGCATCCTCATCGACCTCTCGCATCTCAACGAACGCGGGTTCTGGGATGTTGCGGCGATCAGCGATGCGCCGCTCGTCGCCACCCATTCCAACGCGCATGCGTTGAGCCCCCATTCGCGCAATCTCACCGACAAGCAGCTCGCCGCGATCCGCGAGACGGGCGGTGTCGTCGGCGTGAATTTCGCGACGAGCTTTTTGCGTCCCGACGGCCGTCACGATGCCGACACGCCCGTCGATCTCGTGGTCGACCACCTCGCCCACCTGCTCGATCGCCTCGGCGAGGACGGCGTCGGCATCGGCTCCGATTTCGACGGCGCCAAGATGCCGTCCGGCATCGGCAACGCCGCCGGATTGCCGAACCTGGTCGCCGCCATGCGCGAGCGTCAATTCGGCGAGGCGCTGATCGAGAAGGTGTGCTTCAAGAACTGGCTGCGCGTGCTGGGGCGGACCTGGGGCACGACACGCAAACGGCTGCGAGTCGCCGCCGCGCGCGCGACGTCGCCGTAAATTCGTCATGGCCGGGCTTGTCCCGGCCATCCACGTCTTTCTTTCACGCTGAGCCACCAAGACGGGGATGCCCGGCACAAGGCCGGGCATGACGAGGAAAGGCCCTAACGCCCTGCCCTCGCCACCGCCCGCAGCACATCGACCGGCCTCACCGGCGTCGTGTTGAACTCGGCACGGAAAGGCGCGAGCGCATCCGACACCGCGTTGGCGATCACCACCGGCGGCGCGATGGCGCCGCCCTCGCCCACGCCCTTGACGCCGAACGGGTTGAGCGGCGAGGGCGAATGCTGGTGGATCAACTGCATGGTCGGAACGTCGCTCGCGGTCGGCAGCAGGTAGTCGGCGAGTGACACATTCATCAGCTGGCCCTGCGCGTCGTAGAAAAACTCCTCGAGCATCGCGCCGCCCAGCCCCTGCACGGCGCCGCCGATGACCTGGCCTTCGACCAGCATCGGATTGACCACCACGCCGCAGTCATGCGTGATGGCGTAGTCCTCGATCTTCACTTGCCCAAGCTCGACATCGACGTCGACGATCGCGACGTGGCTCGCATAGGACCAGGTGACGGTCTCCGGCACGAAATAGTAGGTGCTCTCGAGCCCCGCATCGACGCCCTGCGGGCGGCCGTGGTCCCAGCCCGGCCGCGCCGCCGCCGCGATCCTGGCGAGCGGCACCGACACGCCGGGCACGCCGACGAGGCCGACGCCGCCGTCGCGCAGCTCGAGATCGCCGGGCGAGCATTCGAGCATGTTGGCCGCGATCGCAAAGACCTTTTCGCGCAGCGGCTCGCTCGCATAGTAGATGGCAGCCGACAGCGTCACGGTCGAGCGGCTCGCGATGGTGCCGAAGCCGATCGCAATCGCGGACGTGTCGGCGAGCGCGACGATGACGTTGTCGGGATCGACGCCCCAGGTGTCGGCGACGATCTGGGCGAAGATCGTCTCCATGCCCTGCCCCTGCGGGCAGGCGCCGGACGCAACGTAGATCTTGCCGGACGGATCGATTCGCACCAGCGCGCTTTCGAACGGCCCGACGCCGGTGCCCTCGACGTAGCAGCCGATGCCGAGACCGAGATAACGGCCGGCGCGGCGCGCCTCCGCCTGCCGCCGGCGGAAGGCCTCGACGCCGCCGACCGCGGCGAGCGCCTTGGCGAGCCCGCCCGGATAGTCGCCGCTGTCGTAGACGATCGGCTCGCCGTCGCGATACGGAATGCCGGCCCGGTAGGGCATGTCGGCCGCCGGCACCATGTTGCGGGCGCGCACCACCGACGGATCGAGGCCGAGCGTGCCGGCGATGAGGTCCATCATGCGCTCGGTCGCGAACGCGGCTTCCGGCCGGCCGGCGCCGCGATAGGGCGCGTTCGGCACCTTGTTGGTGGTGGCGATGCGCGCATGCGCCGCGAAATTGTCGAGCCGGTAGGGGCCGAGCAGATGCACCGCCGTGTTGTAGGCGATGCCGGCGCCGATCGGGTTCCAGGCGCCGCAATCGACCGTGAAGCTGTCGCGGAACGCGAGGACCTTTCCGGCGTCATCGAAGCCGACCTCGACGTCGTGCGTCTGGTCGCGCGAGTGGCACGCCGACAGGAGGTGCTCGCGGCGATCCTCGATCCACTGCACCGGCCGGCCGACCGCGCGGGCAACGAACGGGATCAGCAGGTCTTCCGGATAGACGTGCCCCTTGATGCCGAAGCCGCCGCCGACGTCGAGCGCGACGGCGCGGATGCGCGCCTCGGGCAGCTGCAGCACGCTTGATGCCTCGCGGCGCACCCAGTGCACCACCTGGGTCGACGACCAGATCGTCATCGAATCGGTGCGCCCGTCGTAGTGGCCGACCACGCCGCGGCATTCCATCGGCGCGGCGGCATAGCGGTGGTGATGGAAGCGGCGCTTCAGCCGGTGCGGCGCCTGGGCGAGCGCGGCATCGACGTCGCCCTTGCCGACGCTGAACTCGCCGATCAGGTTGGTCTTGAAGCGGTCGTGAATGATCGGCGCGCCGGGCGCGAGCGCCGCTTCCGCGTCGGTCAGCGCCGGCAGCGGCTCGAGGTCGAGCGTGACCAGCGCGGCCGCGTCCTCGGCGGCCGCACGGCTTTGCGCCACGACGACCGCGACCGCCTCGCCGACATGGCGCACCTTGTCGTGGGCGAGCAGCGGCTGTTGCGGATTGATGAACGCGTGCTGGACCTGGGCGGTCCATTTCTTCGGCAGCGACAGCTGCGAGTCGGAGACCGGCGGCAGCATGCGGGCGAGGTCGATGCCGGAGAGCACGTAGACGACGCCGGGCGCCGCCGCGGCGCGGCTCAAGTCGACCGCGCGGATGCGCGCATGCGCGACCTGGCTGCGCACGAAGGCGGCATGCAGCATGTGCGGCAGCGTGAGGTCGGCGACATAGAGGCCGTGCCCGGTGAGCAGGCGCTTGTCTTCGCGCCGTTTGAGCGAGCGGCCGACGAACGGGGCCTTGCGTTGATCCGCCATCGCCTGCGCCTCCCGGGCCCTGCGCCCGACTGTTTTCGCCCTCGCAATCAGGAGGGCCGGACGGCATCCTGTCAACCCGCCGCGTCATGCTCGGCGCATCCGCGCGATCGAACGCCCATGATGGACAATCAGCGGTCGATGTGGTGCAACGCCCCCTCCGCCGCCCCCTCGCGTGCCGCCCTTGATCGAGGCCGATATGATGACGCTCGCCAGCATGGACGAGGCATCCGGCGCCGCCGTGACGATGCGCCGCTATGGCGGTCCTGATGTGCTGAGCGTCGAGCGCGTGGCGCTGGCGCCGCTGCGCGGCGACGAAATCCGGCTGTGCAGCATCGCGTCGGCGATCAACCATTCGGATCTCGAAATCCGCGCCGGTCATTGGCCGATCCGCCGCCCCGACCCGTTCCCCTACGTTCCGGGCCTGGAAGTCGTCGGCGACGTCGTGGAGGTCGGCGCGGATGTGCGCGACTTTCATCGCGGCGAACGCGCGATCACCATGATGCAAGGCCTCGGCGGCGTGCGCGCCGAGCGGCCGGGCGGCTACGCGCAATACGTCACCGTTGCGGCAGCGGCGGCAGCGCCGGTTCGCGCCGACGTCGATCCGCTCGATCTCGCCGCGTTGGGTCTCGCGAGCGTGACGGCGTTCGAGGGGTTGCGCAAGCTCGGTCCGATAGCCGGGCGGCGGGTCGCGGTCACCGGCGCGTCGGGCGGTGTCGGCTCGGCGGCCGTCGGTCTCGCCCGGTGCATGGGCGCCGCCATCGTCGCCATCGTGTCGAGCCCGCGACGCGCCGACTATGTGCGCGCGCTCGGCGCCGGCGATGTGCTCACCGCCGAAGATGTTCGCGCCGGCAAGCTTGCCGAGCGCAGCGTCGACGGCGTCCTCGACACGATGGCGGGCGCTGCGTTCGGCGCCCTGGTCACGGCGATCCGGCCGGGCGGCACCCTGTCGCTGGTCGGGGCGGTCGGCGGCGCCGACGTGACGTTCGACGCCTATCGCCTGCTCGAGGCGAGCCTGACGGGCTATTCGTCCGAGCAGCTCGACGGAAAGAGCCTGCGCGTCGCCATTGATTCCATCGTCGCTTGGCTGCACGATGGCAGGCTGCGGGCGTCGGCGCGCACATTGATTCCGCTCGCGGCCGCGAGCGATGCGCACGCGCTGCTCGAACGCCGCGGCGTCGAGGGGCGCGTGCTGCTCGTGCCGCATGTTGCCGACGGCGCGGCAACTCATTGAAAGACTTGGCGCACGCGCCGACCGGGAGGCCGCGGGTTTGGGCGCCGCGGCGCAAGCCGAGCCGTAGCTCGCGGCAACCAGCCCGCCTTCGCCCTTCGGGCTTCGGCGCGGCAGCCTTCGCCTCGCTTCGCGAGCGAAGGTTGGTGGGCGCACAAGGACTCGAACCTTGGACCCGCTGATTAAGAGCCGGGAACTTTATTCGCCGCGCCCGTCGTGAGGCATCGAGTTCGCCAGCGTGATGTTTTTGCAACACCACGTGAGAAATTTGGTCATTCAATACTGAATCCGCCCTCGGCGCATCGAGTCACGCTAACCTTGGGGCAGCAACGATCCGGAGATTGCACCCGGACCGGACCGGAATGGCATATGCGTCGGCACTCGAGCCTTTTGCGGCTGAGATTTGTTGCGTTACTGGCGTCCGCATCAACCGCCGCGCTGTTGATCGGCGGCGGCAGGCCGGCCTCGGCGGACCCCTTTGACAATTGCGCTACCGCGGATTCCGGCACGGCTGCCTCGCTGTCCAACAGCGATCCTAACGGCACCTGCATCGAGGTCTCAGCCACCGTCTCCGGCAACGTCACCAACACCAACACCGGGACCCTCACGGGCGGTTCGTCTGGTGTTTCCCAACTCGGCATCATCATCGACGGCGGCACGGTGGGCGGCAGCATCGTCAATTCCGGCACGATTACCGGGCTGGCGCACAGAGGGATCGTCCTCAACGCCGGCGCTGTCGTTTTCGGCGACATCAGCAACAGCGGCACGATCACGTACTCGACCAACAACATTGGCGGCATTGTCATCAGTGGCGCGTCTCAACTCGGCACGGCGAGCGCCGGCGGCAACATCGTCAATTCCGGCCTCATCTCGGTCCTCAATGGCCCGGCCATCAGCGTCAACAACGTTGCAACCGTCTACGGCGGCATCACCAATTCCGGCACCATCTCGGTAGTCCAGCGTTTCCCCGCCATCGGCATCACGAACGTTACAACCTTCGCCGGCGGCGTCGCCCTCGCGAGCGGCGGCACGATCTCGGGGCAGGGCATTGCCATTTCCGTCAGCAACGTGGTCCAATTCGGCAGCGCGACCCCAGGCGGCGGCATCAGCAATGCCGGCACGATTATAGGCACCGCCAACTCTCCCAGTGGAACCCCTAGCATCCGCGTGGCCGTCACGACCTTTTCCGGCGGCATCACCAATTCCGGCACGATCTCGCTCGACCATCGCGCTGGCATTGACATCAACGCTCAGCACTTCGATGGCGGCATCAACAATTCCGGCACGATCTCCGAGACGTTTTTTCCTAGCTTTGGGAACGTCGCCATCAGGTTTAGCGGTGGAAGCGGAGGCTTCTTGGACGCAACCTTCGCAGGCGGTGCGACCAATTCCGGCACGATCTCGGCGGGGTCCAGCATTAATATAGGCTCGATAAAAGCCTTCTTGGGCGGCTTCACCAATTCGGGCACGATCTCGGCTGGCGTCGGAGGCGGTGGCGTTGTCGTACAGGGCATAGGCTCAGGAGACTTCACCGGCGGCTTCACCAATTCCGGCACAATCTCGTCGGCCGCCTTCATCCTATGGCCCGTGTCAATATCAGACTTTTCAAGCTTCTCCGGCGGCATCACCAATTCCGGCACGATCTCGGGCGCCTCACTGCTTGGCAACCTTGACGTTCGGAACATTTCAATCTTCTCCGGCGGCATCACCAATTCCGGCACCATCTCAGGAGGCCGCATCGGCATCAATGTCAGCAACGTGGCCCAATTCGTCTCGCCGAGCACAACCGGCGGCATCACCAATACCGGCACGATCTCGGCCAATACCGGCATCAAGGTGGCGTCTTCTGCGCCCGTCAGCATTTTCGATTCCGGCACCATCATCGACGGCACGGCAGTGGACCTGTCGGCCAATGCTCCGGGCAACACCTTCACGCTCGGTCCTGGCTACAGCATCACCGGCGCGGTGATCGGACGAGGCAGCGACACGTTCCAGCTCGGCGGCACCGGATCAGGCGCGTTCGACCTCGCGTTAGTCGGCACGCAATACCAAGGCTTCACGACGTTCACCGTGGTGAGCGGCACCTGGACGGCGAGCAACACCGACGCGCTGCCGCAGGCATGGACCGTGAACGGCGGCACGCTCGCCGGCACCGGCACCCTGCCGGGACTGACGGTCAATGCCGGCGGCGCCTTCGCGCCCGGCAACCCGGGCACGCCCGGCATGTTCAACATCACCGGCAACCTCACGTTCAATGCCGGCGCCAACTATGTGATCACCTTCAACGGCGCCACTCCCAGCAAGGCAATCGCCGGCACCGCCACGCTCGATCCGGGCGCGCACGTGGTGGTCGCCGCCGGCAGCACGTTCAACCCCGGCCAGACCTATACGATCCTCACCGCCGCAGGCGGGGTGAGCGGGACGTTCGCGCCGAGCATCGCGACGGGTGCGCTCTTCCGCGCCACGCTGAGCTACGATCCCGACGACGTGTTCGTCACGTTCGCCTTCAATCAGCTCGCGCCGCTGCTGCCGCCGAACGCGCCGGCAAACGTCACCACGGTGACGACCGCGATCGACAATTTCCTCCTCGGCGGCGGAACGCTGCCGGGCGGCTTCCAGAATCTGTTCAACATCACGCCGACGCAGATCGACAACACGCTCACCCAGCTCTCGGGCGAAGCCGCGACCGGCGCACAGCCCTCGGGCTTCCGGCTCATGACCGACTTCATGTCGCTGCTGGTCGATCCGCAACAGCAGGGCGGTGCGAGCAGCGGCGGCGCGTTGCCGTATGCGCCCGCAGACGCGCCGGCGACGCTCACGCCCGATGTCGCGGCGGCCTACGCGTCGGTGCTGCCGGCGCCGGCGGCGACATTCGAGCAGCGCTGGAACATGTGGGGCTCGGTCTATGGCGGCACGGCTCATCTCAGCGGCGATGCCGCGGTCGGCGGCAGCCACGACGTGTCGGCGCGCGCCGGCGGCTTTGCGGCGGGCGCCGATCGCTTCGTCACGCCGGACACGCGCTTCGGCTTCGCGCTCGCCGGCGGCTTCACGGGCTGGGGCCTCTCAGGCGGTCTCGGCACCGGCCGCGGCGATGCGTTCCAGGCGGGCATCTACGGCCGCACGGCGTTCGGGCCGGTCTATTTCGCGGGCGCGCTCGCCTACACCCAGCACTGGATGTCGACCGACCGCTTCGTGCTCGGCGACCATCTCAAGGCGAATTTCGCCGCCGAGAGCGCCGGCGCCCGCTTCGAAGCCGGCTACCGGCTGCCCGTGTCCTCGGTCGGCGTGATCCCGTATGCGGCGATCCAGACGCAGCGCTTCCACACGCCCGGCTACAGCGAGACCGACCTCACGGGCGGCGGCTTCGGGCTGACGTTCAACGCCCAGAGCTCGACCGACACGCGCGCCGAGCTCGGCAGCCGGTTCGAGAAGCTCGTGCCGCTTGGCGCCGATGCGCAGCTCGCGCTGCGCTCGCGCCTCGCCTGGGCGCACGACTGGGTGAGCAACCCTGCCCTGACGGCGACGTTCCAGGCGCTGTCCGGCGCGAGCTTCGTGGTCAACGGTGCGGCGCCGCGGCACGACGCGGCGCTCGTCTCGTTCGGCCCCGAGCTGCGCTGGCGCAACGGCTGGTCGCTGATGACCAAGTTCGACGGCGAGCTCGCGAGCGGCACGCAGGTCTACGCCGGCACGGCGCGCCTGAGCTATGCGTGGTGAGAAGGCAGACTCGTAGTTGAGCCTAGGGCGAGCCTAACGCTCGCCCGCGAATCCGCGAGCCCCTAGAATCTTCAAGCACTGCCTAGGATAGTTGGTGGGCGCACAAGGACTCGAACCTTGGACCCGCTGATTAAGAGTCAGCTGCTCTACCAACTGAGCTATGCGCCCGGATCCGCCGCGGTTTCCCGCGGGCGCGCGTCTGTAGCAAAGGCACGGCAGCGTGTCCAGGGAAGGCCGGCCGGAGCGATGCGTCGCCCGCCGAGACGGCAACGCCGCCGGCAAGCCGGCGGCGCGCCATCGAGTTGAGATGTATTGCCGCGCCGGACCGAAGCGCCGTGCGCGGCTCACAGCGGGCCGCGGTAGTCGCTGTCCTGGTCGCCGTCGCCCATGTGATGCGGATCGCGCATGCCGTGGCCGCCGAAGTCGTGCGGATTGCGGAAACCGCCCGGCATGTCGCCGCGCATGCCGTTGCCGAAGCCTTCGCGCATGCGCTCGCGCCACATCACGCGATGCGGCTCGCGCGGACGCAGGAAGCGGGCGAGCAGCTCGAAGCGATGCTTCTGCGCGTCGTCGAGGCTCTGGTAGAGCGGCGCCGCGGCGTCGGCGAGATGCTTCAGGGCGGTTCCGCGCGTCGTCATCGCGTCGGCGCGCCGCTGCAGGCGCTCGATCGGGTTGGCCGACGGCTGCTGGTCGTGCGCGGCGGAGAAGCGCGCGATCCGCATCTTCGCGAGCTCGCGCAAGGCCTGCTCGAACGGCGCCCAGTTCTTCTCCTGGTCGGCGTTGAGCTCGAGGCCGGCATGCAGCGCCGCGATGCGCGCGTCGGCAAAGGCGTTCATGTCCTGCACGCTCGGATGCCAGCCGCCGAGGCCGGGAATGCCCGGCATCTCGCGCGGCGTCTCGCGCGGCGGGCCGCCGAGGCCGGGGCTTCCCGGCTGCTGCGCATAGACGAACATCGACCCGGCGACGACGAGCGCGGCCGCGCCGGCGGCAGCTTGCTTCCACATGGTCGTTTCTCCGAATTGTTGAGAGGACGTTGCGTGGCGCGAAGTAGAAGACGCGCACAATGCATTGGCAAGTTACAACTGCGTAATAAGATGGAATTTCAACGGTGCTTCGATGACGCAACGTTCAGCGTTGCGGCAAACTTGCGGCCGTGCGCGGCGTCTCACTTGACCGTCCTGTCGTACGTGAGGGTTGCGCAGCCGGACCCGCCGCCATCGGTTCCGCAAACTTTCAAGCGGTATTGGTCGGCTCCTTTGAATCCGGGGATACGCACAACCTCCCGTTACGCGCAAGGCGTTAACTTCCCGCTAACCAAACACCCGGCAAATCTTGCCTAACGGGGCGCCGTGTTCGCGGCGCACGGAGGCATTGGGCATGACCGACGTTACGGCAGGGCAAGGAGGAGCGGTCGGCGCGCCCGGCGGAGCGGGCCGGCGCGCGGGCGCCTTCCACCTGCCGAGCCTGCGCGAGATCATCGCGCTGCTGCGGCGCGGCGACATCGCGCTCGCAATCGGCGTGCTCACCATCCTGGTGGTGCTGATCCTGCCGCTGCCGCCGCTGCTGCTCGATTTCGCCCTCGCCACCTCGATCATCTTCTCGGTGCTGATCCTGATGACGTCGCTGTTCATCACGGCGCCGCTCGAGTTTTCCGCCTTCCCGACCGTGCTCCTGATCGCGACCATGCTGCGGCTCGCGCTCAACCTCGCCTCGACCCGCCTGATCCTCGCGCACGGCCACGAGGGCCCGACCGCCGCCGGCCACGTCATCGCGGCGTTCGGCAATTTCGTGATGGGCGGCAACTTCGTGATCGGCATCATCGTGTTCACGATCCTGGTCATCGTGAACTTCGTCGTCATCACCAAGGGCTCGGGCCGCATCGCCGAGGTCGCGGCGCGCTTCAACCTCGACGCCATGCCGGGCAAGCAGATGGCGATCGACGCCGACCTGTCGGCCGGCCTGATCGACGAGAAGGTCGCGCGGGCGCGGCGCAAGATGCTGGAGGACGAAAGCGCGTTCTACGGCGCGATGGACGGCGCCTCGAAATTCGTGCGCGGCGACGCGATCGCCGGCCTGCTGGTGGTGTTCATCAACATCATCGGCGGCATGATCGTCGGCATCGCCCAGCAGGGCATCAGCTTCTCGGAAGCGGCGTCGAGCTACACGATCCTCACCGTCGGCGACGGCCTCGTCACCCAGGTGCCGGCGCTGATCGTGTCGACCGCGGCGGGCCTGCTCGTCTCCAAGGCGGGCCTCGGCGAAGCCGCCGACAAGGCGCTGCTGCGCCAGCTGTCGAACTATCCGACCGCGCTCGGCATGTCGGGCGCCGTGATGATCGTGATGTCGCTTCTGCCCGGCATCCCGCTGCTGCCCTTCGTGCTGCTCGGCGGCGGCGCGAGCGCGCTCGCCTTCATGATCCAGCGCCGCACCAAGGCGCAGGCCGCGGCGCAGACGCAGGCGGCCGCCAGCGCCGCCAAGGCGGCGCCGGCCGAGGAGCCGATCTCGGCCGCGCTCAAGATCGACGATCTCAAGATCGAGCTCGGCTACGCGCTGCTGCCGCTGGTCAATTCGCCCGACGGCTCCGACCGGCTGACCGAGCAGATCAAGGCGTTGCGCCGCTCGCTCGCGATGGAGATGGGCTTCGTGATGCCGTCGGTGCGCATCCTCGACAACGTGCAGCTCGACGCCAACACCTACGTGATCAAGGTGAAGGAGGTCGACGCCGGCACCGGCAAGGTGTGGCCGGGCCAGTACATGGCGATGGATCCGGGCGGCGGCCAGGTGAACATCGCCGGCATCCACACCACCGAGCCGACCTTCGGCCTGCCCGCCACCTGGGTCGACGCCGCGCTCAAGGAAGAGGCCGCGGTGCGCGGCTATACGGTGGTCGACGCCGCGACCGTGCTGGCGACGCACCTGACCGAGCTGCTCAAGGCGAACATTTCCGAACTGCTCTCCTATACGGAGGTGGCGAAGCTGCTCAAGGACCTGCCCAAGGAACAGGGCGACCTCGTCAAGGAGCTGGTGCCGAACCAGATCACCATCACGGGCATCCAGCGCGTGCTGCAGAACCTGCTCACCGAGCGCATCTCGATCCGCGATCTCTCGACCATCCTCGAGGGCATCGCCGACGGGGTCAGCTTCAGCCGCAATCCGAGCGTGCTCGCCGAGCACGTGCGCGCCCGCCTCGCCCGCCAGATCTGCGCCCAGTACACCTCGCCGCAAGGCTACCTGCCGCTGATCTCGCTCAGCGCCAAGTGGGAGCAGGCGTTCGTCGAGTCGATCGTCGGCCAGGGCGACGACAAGCAGCTCGCGATGCAGCCCTCGCGGCTCTCCGAATTCATCTCCCTCGTGCGCGACCGCTTCGAGGAAGCCGCGCGCCAGGGCGAGAACCCGGTGCTGGTGACGTCGCCGAGCATCCGCCCGTTCGTGCGCTCGATCGTCGAGCGCTTCCGCAGCCAGACCACGGTCCTGTCGCAGTCGGAAATCCATCCGCGCGCGCGGCTCAAGACCGTCGGTAGTATCTGAGTCGTGACCGCTCACGATCAATCAAGCCCACGTGAGGTCGACTTGGAACCGATGGACGAATTCCCAGTTATCAGGGCAGGCGGCGAGGGAGAGGGGTGTTCGGGCGTGCCTGCTCGAAGCACCTCTTTTTTTCGCCCGGTAACGCAACGCATGACCCGGCCCCGCTGACCCACGGGAACCACCGGGAGAAACCCCGATGAACAACTCCTCGTTCTTCACCGCCGACCGCACCACCCACCTCAAGATCGTCGTGGTGTCGCTGTTGGCCTCGATCGTCGTGATGGCGATCGGCATCGCGGCCCGCCCGGCCACCGACGGCGCGCAGGCCGTCTACAAGCCGTCGCACGCCGTCATGGCGACGTCGAACCCGCGCGAGACCATCCGCTGAAGCTTCCGCGGCGCCTCCCTCGGGAGCCGGCGCGCGCGATATTCACGTGTTGATTCAAGCCGCTAGCGTCATCGGGACGTCCGCGTGAACTTTTTTCGCGGTAGCTTTGAACCTTTGCGCGGGCCGCGCCGACTTATGGTTAACCCAGGGTCAAAGATTTGACCGCCCGATTTCCAGGGATGCCGCCATGAACAACTCGTCCCTCATCACCGCCGACCGCGCCACCCACCTCAAGATCGTGGCCGTCGCGCTGCTCGCCTCCATCGCCGTCATGGTCATCGGCATCGCGGCCCGGCCGCAGGCCGATGCCGGTCCGCAGGTCGTGAAAGCCGGTCCCTCGATGCTCGCGACCGACACCGCGAACACGACCGTGCGCTGAATTTCTCGTTGAACCCTCCAGACCTTGGCGCGCCTTCGGGCGCGCTTTTTTCTTGGGCGGAGGCAAGCAGCCTCAGGGCGAGGACGGCACCGCCTCGACCAGCTTGGCGGTGAACAGCACCGGCCCGCTCGGTCCATTGTCCGGGTTGGGCGCGCCGCCTTCCGGCTCGAGCGACACCGCATAGGTCGCGCCGCTGATGGTCGCCGGATCGTAGTTCGCGAGCGTCGGCTGCGAGAACTCGTTGGCGCCGACGAGCCCAAGCGAGCGCGGCTTGTTGTTGAAGCGGTCGGACAAGAGCCAGAGCTGATAGCTGTGACCGGCTTGCGGCGCCGCCGCGACGCGGCGCACCGAGGCGGTGCGGGTCGCGACGTCGACCGTCAGGATGAAGGCGGGCGAGGCCGTATCCTGCTGCAGCACCGCGACGAAGCGGCCGGGATTGACCGGCCTCTCGACGATCTTCTCGACGGTCCGCACGATCTCGATCGGCTTCGGCCGCAGCATGCCGGGCAGGACGCCGGGATCGACCGCGGCCGTCACCACGAACGCGATCAGCACCGCCGCAATCGCGGCGAGCCCGGCGGTGGCTTGCCGCCAATGGCCGAGGCGCCGCCGCAGCGCGACGACGTTGGTCTCGGCGGCGACGCGCGCCGCCTGGTCGGGATGCGGCAGCAGCATCACGGCGCTCGGATCGGTGCCGTCGAGGCGCGCCTCGATGCGCGCCCAGGTCTCGGGCGGCGGCTCGACCAGCGCGACCATCGCCTGCAGCTGCCCGAGTCGCTGCTCCCAGGCGCGCACCAGCTGCGCGAAGGCGGGATCGTTCTCGATCAGCGCCTGCGCCTGCTCGCGCTCGTTGCTCGCGAGCGTGCCGAGCACGTATTCGGCGGCCATCATCTCCGGGGTATCGGTGTCGTCGGTCATGACCCGAGGCACTCCCGAATTTCCATCAGCGCGCGCCGCAGCCAGGTCTTGATGGTGTTCACCGGCTTGGCGAATTTTGCCGCAAGCTGCTCCCGGCTCCAGCCGCCATAATAGGCGAAAAGAACCAGGCGGCGACGCTCCTCGTCGAGCCGGCCCATGCAGGCGAGCAGCCGGCGCAGCTCCTCGGCCATCTCCCGCTTCGCCAGCGGGTCCGGGGTATCGGCGGCAGCCGCTTCGAGCACGTCGGATTCCTCTTCGATCGACACTTCGGTCTTCTTGCGCACCATGTCGATCGCCCGGTTGCGGGCGATCGCGACCATCCATGTGATCGGCGACGACAGGGCCGGATCGAACTGCCCGGCGCTGTTCCAGATCTTGAGATAGGTCTCCTGCATGACCTCGTCGGCGAGGTCCTGTCGGCGCAAGATACGCAGCACGACGCCGTAGAGTTTCGCCCGCGTGGCGGCGTAGAGCCGCTCGAAGGCGGCCCGATCCGCCTTGGCGACCGCAGCCAGCAGCCACACAAGTTCCTGCGAGCTCAGCATCGCGTCGATCGCCCCGCTTCGGTGCGCCGATTATCGACGCCGGCGAGGCATCCGTCGAGTCCGCCGAGGCGACACGAATAGGGCGGAAAGCCGCGGATAGCCGGCAAATCGGCTTCGTTTCGGCTCAGATCGACTTCGTCCGCGGGGAATTAGCGTGCGGGCGGCAGGCTCACGCCAGCGCGCCGCGCGCGCGCAACATGCCGATGGTGTCGAGCTCGGTCTGCTCGCGCGCATTCTCGTCGGCGCGCTCGCGCGCCTGGTCGCGCTCGTCGAGCAGCTCGACCTTCTTGAGCTCCTCGAAGGCCTCGCCGAGCGACGCCTTGGCGTCGTCGAGCTGGCCCTTGAGCTCGTCGGCCGAGCGCTTGAGGTTTTCCTTCCGCTGCATCGCGGCCTTGGCGTAGGTCGGATAGGCGAAATGCGCCGGATCGTGGATGCCGGCGCGCTCCTGCTCGGTCTTGATCTCGCGGTCGAGATCGCCGGCCATGCGCTCGAACTCGGCGATCATGCCCTCGATCTGCGCGACCTTGCGGCGCTTCTCGTCGACCTGGAATTTCTTCAGCCGAATGAGCGTATCACGCGACTTCATCTACGCTTACTCCCCTGAAGTCCCGCGGGCGTGAGCGGGGATTGGCCCGATCGCAGCCGCCCGCCGCGCGGTCAGGCGGGGATTGTGGCCCGATAGTGTTAGTTTTCGGTTTCCGCGCCACCGAAAATCCCGGCCAATCGCCGATAACCCTCGGCCAGACTGGTTGATTCTTCCTTACCCTGGGCGAGAAAAGCTTCCAGCGGCGGATGCAGGCCGATCGCCTCGTCGACCTCCGCGCTCGAGCCTTTGCGGTAGGCGCCGAGCCGGATCAGCTCTTCCATATCTGCGTAGGTCGCCATGACCTGACGCGCCCGGTTGACGACCGGCAGGAACGCCGGGTCGGCCGATTTCGGCATGGTGCGCGAGATCGACTTGAGCACGTTGATCGCCGGATAGCGTCCGCGCTCGGCGATCGCGCGCTCCATCACGATGTGGCCGTCGAGGATGCCGCGCACCGCGTCGGCGACCGGCTCGTTGTGATCGTCGCCGTCGACCAGCACCGTGAAGATGCCGGTGATCGTCCCCGCGCCGATCCCGGGCCCGGCGCGCTCGAGCAGGCGCGGCAGCTCGGTGAAGACGGTCGGCGTATAGCCCTTGGCGGTCGGCGGCTCGCCGGCCGAGAGCCCGATCTCGCGCTGCGACATGGCAAAGCGCGTGACCGAGTCCATCAGCACCAGCACGTCCTGCTCCTCTTCGCGGAAGTATTCGGCGATCGCGAGCGTGAGATACGCGGCCTGGCGGCGCATCAGCGCCGGCTCGTCGGAGGTCGAGACCACGACGACCGAGCGCGCGAGGCCGAGGTCGCCGAGATCGTCCTGCAGGAACTCCTGCACCTCGCGGCCGCGCTCGCCGATCAGCCCGATCACCGACACGTCGGCCGCCACGTTGCGGGCGAGCATGGAGAGCAGAATGGACTTGCCGACGCCGGAACCGGAAAAGATGCCGATGCGCTGGCCGCGGCAGCAGGTCGTGAACGTATTGAGCGCGCGCACGCCGAGATCGAGCGGCGCGCCGACGCGGCGCCGCGCATGGGCGGGCGGCGGCGAGCTGCGAAACGGAAACGGCGACGGCCCGGGCGGCAGCGGCCCCTTGCCGTCGATCGGCTCGCCCATCGCATTGACGACGCGGCCGAGCCAGCCGCCGGAGGGGCGTACCGCGGCCGCGACCGACGTCACCACCGCGCGGCAACCCCGCCGCACCCCCTCGAGCGCCGCGAACGGCATCAGCAGCGCATTGGCGCCCGAGAAGCCGACCACCTCGCACGGGATCAGCCGTCCGCCTGCCTCAATGGTTACCCGCGCGCCGACCGACATGGCATGCAGCGAGCCCGCCACCTCGACCATGAGGCCGCGCACGCCGACCACCCGGCCGTAGATTTCGGTCGCGTCAAGCTCATCAATCTGCTCGGCGAGCGCCTTCACGACGTCCTCCGGCTGATTTTTGCCGCGCCGTCCGGGCGGCTGACCGGTGCCCACCCGCCCGCTCGGCGCGCTGCAACGAAGCCTTCACCTTTAACCTCGTGTTTACCCGCGTCGTTAATCATTGCGTCACCGTCCTTGGGATCGAAGGGTCTCGCCCGCCAGGACGGAGGGGCGAGTCGCGAGAGTCGGTTGGCGCCGATTCTTAAGGTCAAATATGAACTCTGACGTGTCGAAAAAACTGGCTTTCCGCAATATTTTAGGCCGATTCGGGCAGCTCTGCCCAGACGGCTCTTGCACGCGGGAATCATGTTTTGTTAACCATCGATTCGTTAGCGTCCGAATCAGTTCCCAAGGCGTATTCCACGGCTGCCCCGCGGGCTGGCCGACCTGAGCCCTGAGCGGAAGGGACCTGGCATGCGCGTTCTCCTGATCGAAGACGATGGCGCGACAGCGCAGTCGATCGAGTTAATGCTCAAGTCCGAGAGTTTCAACGTCTACACGACGGACCTCGGCGAAGAGGGCGTCGATCTCGGCAAGCTGTACGACTACGACATCATCCTGCTCGACCTGAACCTGCCGGACATGTCCGGGTTCGAGGTCCTGCGCTCGCTGCGGGTCTCCAAGGTCAAGACGCCGATCCTGATCCTGTCCGGCCTCGCCGGCATCGAGGACAAGGTCAAGGGCCTCGGTTTCGGCGCCGACGACTACATGACCAAGCCGTTCCACAAGGACGAGCTGGTGGCGCGCATCCACGCCATCGTGCGCCGCTCCAAGGGCCACGCCCAGTCCGTCATCCAGACCGGCGACCTCGTCGTCAACCTCGACACCAAGACGGTCGAGGTCAACCAGGCGCGCGTGCATCTCACCGGCAAGGAATATCAGATGCTCGAGCTGCTCTCCCTGCGCAAGGGGACGACGCTCACCAAGGAAATGTTCCTGAACCATCTCTACGGCGGCATGGACGAGCCGGAGCTCAAGATCATCGACGTGTTCATCTGCAAGCTGCGCAAGAAGCTCGCCAATGCGTCGAGCGGCAAGAACTACATCGAGACCGTATGGGGCCGCGGCTACGTGCTGCGGGAACCATCTGACGACGAGGGCATGGCTGCCTGACACGGGAGCCCTCGTCGCCGCGCAAGCGTGTTGGACTCTCCTTCCTGACTCGGAGCCTTGCGAACCCCGCCGCGAAATGGCGGGGTTTTGGTTTTGCGCCTACCGCCGCGCCGGCGGATAGGCTTGAATGACGCAAAGAGCGGACGGGAGGAGACGCCATGGGACGTCGGACTCGCATGCTTGCCGCGTTGGCGGCGCTGATCGCAGCAAGCGGCGCGGCGCTCGCGCAAGGCGCCTACCCGTCGCGCCCGGTGCATCTCTTGGTGCCCTTCCCGCCCGGCGGCGCGGTCGACATCGTGGCGCGCACGCTCGGCGACGAGCTGTCCAAGCGCTGGGGCCAGCCGATCGTGGTCGAGAACCGGCCCGGCGCCGGCGGCACCATCGCGGCCGCGGCGGCGGCGAAGGCCGCGCCCGACGGCTACACGATCATCCTGGTGGCGAGCGGCCACGCGGTCGTGTCCTATCTCTATCCGAACCTTCCGTACGACCCGGTGAAAGACTTCACGCCGCTGGCGCTCGTCGGCTCCTCGCCCAACATGCTGCTGGTGCGCGCCGACTCGGCCTTCAAATCGGTCGGCGACGTGATCGCGTTTGCGCGCAAGAATCCGGGCCAGCTCTCCTACGGCTATGCCGGCAACGGCACCTCGCCGCATCTTGCGGGCGAGCTGCTCAAGTACATGGCCAAGGTCGACATCACGCCGGTGCCCTACCGCGGCGGCGCGCCGGTGCTCAACGACCTGCTCGGCGGGCACATTCCGCTGTCGTTCAACAACATTCCGGAATCGATCGGCTTCGTGCAGGCCGGCAAGCTCAGGCCGCTCGGCGTGACGACGGCCAAGCGCTCGGCAGTGCTGCCCGACGTGCCGACCATCGCGGAAGCCGCCCTGCCGGGCTACGACACCGGCGTGTGGTGGGGCTTTCTCGCGCCCGCCGGCCTGCCGGCGGACGTCAAGGCGAAGCTCGCCAAGGACTGCGCCGAGGCCGCGCTGGTGCCCGCCGTGCGCGACCGCCTGACCAAGCTCGGCGCAACGCCGATCGGCGGCTCAGCCGAGGACTTCGCCAAGCTGATCGCCGCCGAGCACGAAAAGTGGGGGCCGGTCATCAAGGCGGCGGGCATCAAGGGCGAGTGACGCGCGTTCGGCGCGGCTCCCGGCTCGCATCCGCTTCGCCCGGATAGGCGCTAGTGCGGCGGATTTGACGTTCCTATCACTCTGCCGCGAGTCGGCATAGGAACGTCAAATCCAAGAGCCGCACTAGAATCAATAAAGTGGCTAGTGTCCTTTCGATTACGACGTTCGTTCAGAGAGTGCTGCAAAGTGATACGAACGTCGGAATCGGGACACTAGCGCATCGCCGCCACGGCCGCGGCTTTCAGCGCCGAGAATCCCGGAGCCGTCGCCCGCGCGGCCGCGGCATTGGGCAGATAGAGCCCGCGCCGCTCGGCCAACGGCTTGAACACCTCGGTGAGCCCGACCACGGTCTCGGCGGCGCCGAGCACCAGAAATCCGTCCGGCTCGGTGAGGCGCGCGAGCCGCTCGAGCACGTCGACCTTGGTGGGCTGGTCGAAGTAGATGAGCACGTTGCGGCAAAAGATGATGTCGAAATTGCCGAGGTGGCCGAAATCGGACAAGAGGTTGAGCGGCCGGTACTGCACCATCGCCTTGATCTCGGGCGAGACCTGCCAGGTCTCGCCCGCCTGCGTGAAGTACTTCATCAGCATCTGGATCGGCAGGCCGCGCTGCACCTCGAACTGGCTGTAGAGCCCGGCGCGCGCCTTCTCGAGCACCTCGTTCGACAGATCCGTGGCGATGATCTCGATGCGCCAGCCGGCGACCTGCGCGGCCATCTCCTTGAGGATCATGGACAGCGAGTAGGGCTCCTGGCCGGTCGAGGCGGCGGCGCACCAGATGCGGATGCGGCGCTGCGCGGCGCGCGCCTTGAGCAGGCTCGGGATCATGAACTCGCGGAAATGATCGAACGGGATCTTGTCGCGATAGAAGAACGACTCGTTGGTCGTCATCGCCTCGACCACGTCGACGATCAGCCGTTCGGCCCCGGGCGCCTTGAGCTTGACGACCAGGTCGGCGAGGTGCGACACGCCGATCTTGCGCGCGAGCGGCAGCAGCCGGCTTTCGACGAGATACTGCTTGTCCGCCGAGAGCACGAGGCCGGAGCGGTCCTTGAGCAGCTTGCGCAGGTAGTCGTAATCCAGCGGTGTCACGATCGCTCTCCGGAAAACAGGCGCATCACCTTGGGAGCGATCTGATCGAGCGGCAGCACGGCCGAGCAGATGCCCGCGTGCGCCGCCGCACCCGGCATGCCCCACACCACGCTGGTCGCCTCGTCCTGTGCGATCACGCTGCCGCCCTGGGCGACGATGTCGGCGCCGCCCTTGGCGCCGTCCGAGCCCATGCCGGTGAGCACCACCGCCAGCACCGCCGGCCCCCACACCGCGGCGGCGGAGCGAAACAAGGGATCGACCGCCGGCTTGCAGAAGTTCACCAGCGGGCCGTCGTCGAGGGCGATGAACACGCCGTTGTCGCGCTTGACCGCCTGCATGTGCTTGCCGCCGGGGGCGACGTAGATCGTGCCGGGCTCGACCGGCTCGCCGTCGATGCCCTCGTGCGCCTTGCCCGACGCGGCGCGCGCGATGTGCTCGGCCAGAATGGTGGTGAAGGTCGGCGGCATGTGCTGCGTGATCAGCACCGGCACGCGCGGCAGCAGGCCGCGCAGGTTGGACATGACCGCCGTGAGCGCCTGCGGGCCGCCGGTCGATGAGCCGATCAGCAGGACGCGCGGCGGCGTCGGCGCAAACGCGCGCAGCTTGATCGGCGTGCCCGGCTCGGGGGCGCGCGCGGGCGCCGGCTGCGCCGCCGGCGTCGCGGTGGACGGCGTGCCCGGTGCGGCCGGCGCGCGCCGCTTGCGGCGGCGGCCGCCCAGCTCGCGCACCTTCTCGATCAGCTCGCGGCGGAAGCTCGCCGAGGTGGTGACCCCGCGATTGGTCTCGGGCTTCGGGATGTAGTCGGCGGCGCCGAGCGACAGCGCCTTGAGGCTGATCTCCGCATTGTGGCGCGTCAGCGTCGAGGCCATGATGACCACGAGATCGCGCTTCTTCGCCAGCATGAGCGGCAGCGCCGAGATGCCGTCGAGCTCCGGCATCTCGATATCGAGGATCACGACGTCGGGATTGATCCGTTCCAGCTGGTCGACCGCGTCGCGGCCGTTGCGCATCGAGCCGGCGAGCGCGAGCCCCGGCTCCTCCTCGATCCAGCGCGACACGAGCCCGCGCACGACGACGGAGTCGTCGACGACCATGACCCGGATGGCGGCATCGGCCGACGCGACGGCGGACGGCGCCGCAGGAACTGCAAGACCCATGTACCCCTACTCGGACTCGACGCTACCGAACTGCATTTGTGCGCGCATGGCCTTGCCGGCGAGCCGGCGCCCACCCCGGGTCAAGTCCGGAGCCGGCTCCGCCAGACCATGCGCTGACCGCACCGCTCAGATCAGCCCGACCTCCTGGAACTTGGCCTCGACGATGTCCTTGTCGAACGGCTTCATGATGTATTCGTTGGCGCCGGCATGCAGCGCGCGCGCGATGTGCGCGACGTCGTTCTCGGTGGTGCAGAAAACCACCTTCGGCCGGTCGCCGCCCGGCAGCCGGCGCAAGGCGCGCAGGAACTCGTAGCCGTCCATCTTCGGCATGTTCCAGTCGAGCAGCACCGCATCGGGCAGCCGGCGCTGGCATGCGCTCAGCGCCTCCTCGCCGTCCTCGGCCTCCGAGATCTCGAAATCCAGTCCTTCGAGTATGCGCCGCGCGACCTTGCGGATCACACTCGAGTCGTCGACGACCAGACAGGTCTTCATCGCATTAGTCCTCTGTCGAGCGGGCGAGCCCGCATCGGGTCAAGCGCGGTCGCCGCCAGCGCGGCGCATCACGCGGCAACCGCCTCGTGGCCGGTGTCGAAGATGCGGTCGACGTCGAGCACCACGAGGAGCTGCTTATCCAGCCGGTGCACGCCGCACGAAACGCGCGCGAGATGCGGCTCCAGGTTGACCGGAACCGGCTCACGCGTGTGTTCGGCGAGCTTGAGCACCTCGCCAACGGTATCGATCAGGAGCCCGTATGATTCGCCGTGGAACTCGATGCCCACGGCCATCGCCGGCCGGTCGGACTTGCGCTTGCCGAGACCGAGCCGGCAATGCATGTCGATCGCGGTCACGATGCGGCCGCGCAGGTTGAGCACGCCGGCGATCTCGGCGGAGGCGAGCGGCACGCGCGCCAGCCGATCGGGCATGAACACGTCCTGCACCTGCGAGATGGGCAGCCCGAACAGCTGGCCGCCGATCATCACGGTCACGTATTCGATGAAGTTGCCGCTCTGATTGTCGTTGCCCGTCGTCATCCCTGCCTCCGTCATGCCGCCTCGCCCATCACGGCAGCCTGCTCCTTGATCGCGGCGAGCAGGCCGGGTCGGTCGAACTTGGCGACATAGTCATGGAAGCCGGCCTGCCGGCCGCGCTCGATCGCGTCCGCCGAGGTGAGCGCGGAAAGGGCGATGATCGGCAGGCTGGCGGTGCGCTGGTCGGCGCGCACGGCCTGCGCCAGCTCGTAGCCGTTCATGCCGGGCATCTCGATGTCGGTCACGATCATGTCGACCTGGTCGCCGCCCTTGAGCACCTCGAGCGCGTCTTGGCCGCCGCCGACCGTAGTCACGGAGTAGCCGGCGGAGCGCAGCACCGGCGTGAGCATGTTGCGGAAGAAGGCCGAGTCCTCGACGAACAGGATGGTGCGTGCCTTCGCCTTGATCTTCTTCTCGGTGCGGATCAGCCAATCCTCGAAGGCCTGCGGCAGGTAGTAGCCGACGTCGATGATCTCGGTCGCCTGGCCCTTGATCACGGCCGAGCCGAGGACGCCCGCGGTCTCGCTCGGGACCTCGACATTGAGCCGGTCCTCGACGATGTCGACGATCTGGTCGACGGCGAGGCCCATCGAGCGTCCCCCGTCGGAGAACACCAGGAGCGGCTGGGTGCCCTCGGTCTTGAGCGCGACGTCCGGGTTGACGCGGATGAGCGGCATGAGCTGGCCGCGGTACTGGATGAGCGGGCGGCCGTTGGAGGTCTCGATCTTCTTGGTGTCGATCTCTTCGAGACGGGTGACGAGGGACAGCGGCACCGCCTTCGGCTGCGCCGCGCCGGCGCGGAAGATCAGCAGCGAGACCATGTCCTCGCTCGATGCGCGCTCCTGCGCGGCCTCGTCGGTGACCCCATGCTGCGACGTCACCGTGCCCACGGACTTGGCGATGCCGTTCGGATCGATGATCATGATCACGGATCCGTCGCCCAAAATCGTGTTGCCCGAGAACATGCTGATGTGACGCAGCCGCGTCGACATCGGCTTGACCACGATTTCCTCGGTGTGGAAGACGCCGTCGACGACGATGCCGAAGGTATCGCGGCCGACTTGCGTCACCACGATGAAGCCGTTCTCCGGCTCCGTGTTCTCGCCGTTGTCGATCTTGAGCAGGCTCTTGAGGTGGATGAGCGGCAGGAGCTTGTCGCGCAGGCGCAGCACCGGCGCGTCCTTGATGCGCTCGATCTTGTGCTCCGAGTTCGATTGCGCGCGCACCAGCTCAATGACGGCGAGTTGCGGGATGGCGAACCGGTCGCCGCCCGCTTCCACGATCAGCGCCGACACGATCGCCAGCGTGAGCGGGATCTTGATGATGAAGCTCGAGCCCTGGTCGGGCGTCGACTTCACCTCGATCGTGCCGCCGATCTGGTCGATGTTGGTGCGCACCACGTCCATTCCGACGCCGCGGCCGGAGACGCTGGTGACGGTGGTCGCGGTGGAGAAGCCGGGCGCGAAGATGAACTTGTGGATCTGCGCCTCGGTCATCTTCTCGGCGGCGGCTTCGGTGACGACACGACTCGCGATCGCCTTTTCCTTGATCTTCGCCGTATTGAGGCCGCGGCCGTCGTCGCTGATCTCGATGATGATGTGGCCGCCCTCGTGATAGGCGGCGAGGCGGATGGTGCCCTTCTCGGGCTTGCCGAGCGCGCGCCGTTCGGCCGGAGTCTCGAGGCCGTGGTCGGCCGAGTTGCGCACCATGTGGGTGAGCGGATCCTTGATCAGCTCGAGCACCTGGCGATCGAGCTCGGTATCGGCGCCGCGCATGTCGAGCTCGATCTGCTTGCCGAGCTCGCCCGACAGATCGCGCACGATGCGCGGCAGCTTCTGCCACGCATTGCCGATCGGCTGCATGCGCGTCTTCATCACGCCTTCCTGCAGCTCGGCTGTCACGCTGGAGAGGCGCTGCAGCGGCACCTTGAACTCGGAATTCTCGTGCCGCCGCGCGATCTCGAGCAGCTGGTTGCGCGTGAGCACCAGCTCGGAGACCATCGTCATCAGATGCTCGAGCGTCTCGACATTCACCCGCAGCGTCTGGTTGGCGATCTTGGCGTCGGTCTTCTCGTCCTCGGCGCCGCCGGCCGGCTTGTCCGGCGCCGGCTTGTCGGCGGCAGGCTTCGCGGCCTTCGCGGGCGGCGGGGGCGGCGCGGGCGCGGGGCCGGCGGTCTCGCGGAACGCGCGCTCGAGCTCGTCGAGCGGCACCTCGCCGACGCGCAGCGGACGTTCGAGCACCTGGTAGGTGAGCGTGCCGGCGGTCGGCGCGGCCGCGGCCGGCGCAGCCGGCGCGGGAGCGGCAGGCGCCGCCGGAGCCGCGGCGGCCGGCGCGTCGACGACCATGCGCTCCAGCTCGCCGATGAGATCGGGATCGGAGCCGGCCGGCTCCTGCTGATCCTTCTCGAGCTGGTCGAGAATCTGCTTGATGCGGTCGATGGTGGAGAGAATGAGCGTGACGGCGTCGCCGGTCACCGGCATGCCGTCGCGGAACTTGCCCATCAGCGTCTCGGCGGCATGCGCCAGCGCTTCGAGCCGCGGCAGGCCGAGAAAGCCGCAGGTGCCCTTGATCGTGTGCACCAGGCGGAAGATGTTGTCGAGGATCTTGGCGTTGTTGGGATCCTGCTCGAAATGCACCAGCTCGACGTCGACGGTGTCGAGGCTTTCGCTGGTCTCGGTCAGAAATTCGCGGAGCAAGTCATCCATCGAGGCAACCTTCGGAAACGGGCACGACCGACGGGCGCGGCCATTTGGGAGCCGCGACAGTGTGTTGGCAAACCCTTTACGTTTGGTTGCGCCGCGCCGCATGGCTAACGGCAACGCCGCGATTTGCGCTAATTTTTCTGTTTCACGGCGCAAGACGGCCCGGATGGGCCGCCGCGCCGCGCCGGAATCGTTTACGATCGCTTAAGGAGACGCGCGGCGCGCCCCGCCGCACGGTGCCGCCGCACTACCCTGGATGTGCGCGCCGTCAGCTCGCCACCACGACGATGCTCTCGCCGTCGGCCGCGATCGTGGCATTGAGTCCGCAGGCGCGGGCAAGCAGGCCCGTGTAGTAGGGCTGGATCGCGTGCGCGTCGACCGGCTCGCCGGTCGTTGCGCCGCCGAGCAGCCCGGGCACGGCCGGCGGGACGCGGCCGTTGAGGCCGGCGGCGGTGACGCGGAAGCTCACGCTCTCGCCGCTGCCGATCGGATCGAGCGTCAGCGTGCCGCCGCGCGGGATCGCGAGCATCGCGACCAGCAGCATGTTGAGCAGCAGCTTGACGCGGTTCTTCGGGAGGAGCGCGCGCGGCAGATTCCAGGTGAGCTTGTACTTGTCGTCCTCGATGACGCCGCGCGCGACCTGCTCGGCATCGCCGGTATCGACCTGCGCGGTCATCGATCCGGCGGCGCCGAACGCGATGCGGCAGAACTGCAGGCGCGCGGTCGCGTTGCGCGCGCTCCGCTTGATCAGCGACAGCGCGAAATTCTTGGTCTCTTCGTCCTTCGATTCCTCGAGCACTTCGAGGCCGTTGACGATCGCCCCCGCCGGGCTGATCAGGTCATGGCAGACGCGCGAGCACAGCAACGCGGCAAGGTCGAGGGCTTCGAGGGGCGCGGCCATTCGGGACGTCTCCGGAGGAATGGAGGGTGACGGAGGTCAGCGATTCGGGCAAGCGTTGCGGCACGGCGGGGTGATACACGTGTGACGGGGGCCTGCCAAGGCGAGAAGGGACGGCGTGTGAGGCAAAATCCAACGGTACTGCGCACGATCGACGCGGCGCTCGCGACCGCGCTGACCGCGCTCGTGGCGCGCGCCTCGGCCGCGATCCTCGCCATCGCGCCGGCCGCAATGGCGACGCGCGTCAAGGCCGACCGCACGCCGGTGACCGCCGCTGACGAGGCGGCAGACCGAGTCATCGTGGAAGGTCTCGCGCGCCTCCTACCCGGCCTCGCGATCGTCTCGGAGGAGAGCCGCGATCCGGCGGCCGTGCTCGGCGCGACATTCGCGCTCGTCGACCCGCTCGACGGCACCAAGGAATACATCGCCGGCCGGGGCGAGTACACGGTCAATCTGGCGATCGTGACCGACGCGGCGCCGATCGCGGGGTTCATCGCCGTGCCGGCGATCGGCCTCCTTTACCGCGGCATCGTCGGCGTCGGCGCCGAGCGGCTCGGGCTCGATCCGGCGATCGCGCCGGTCGCGATTCGCTGCCGCCGCGCGCCGCAGAATGGTCTCGTCGCGGCGGTGAGCCGTTCGCATCTCGACGCCGACAGCGAGGCCTTTCTCGCGCGCCTTGCGGTCAGCGAGCGGATCAGCTGCGGCTCGGCGCTGAAATTCTGCCGCATCGCCGAAGGCGCGGCCGACGTCTATCCGCGCCTCGCCCCGACCTCGGAATGGGATACGGCGGCGGGCCACGCCATCGTGACGGCGGCGGGCGGGGTGGTCACGACGCCATCGGGGGCGCCGCTGCGCTACGGACGCGCGCAGCAGGATTTCAAGATCCCCGGCTTCGTCGCCTGGGGCGATCCGACGCGCCGGGTCGACCCGGTGCCGGGCTGAAGACGATACGCGCCCTCACTGCGCGAGCGTGCTCACCACCGCCGGCCACTTGTCGTCGGCGGTGACGATCGCCTCATTGGGATTGGCAAGGAACTGGTCGCGCGACTTCTCGTCGAAGAACAAATAGACGCGCTCGCCGACCATGGTCCAGACGAGCGGGTTGCCGGGCACCGCGACGCCGCGCGCGAGCCCCATCGGGTCATAGCCGCCATAGCGCGGCATGTAGATGTCCGGCCGCGCCGCGAAGGCGGCCTGGTCGCCGACATTGCGAAAGCGCCAGATCACGCCGCCGTAGTCGTATTCGTGATCGGCGTTGCCGTAGAGCGCGGCCGCATGGGTGAAATAGGCGACCGGGTCGACGCCGTTGATCGCGAGCCCGCTCAGCAGGTCGTTGACCACCCGCTCGGTCGTCGCCGCCCCGGCCGGCGGCACGCCGCAAAGCGCCGCAAGCAGCGCGGCCGCCAGCGCGAGCCGCGACCGCTGCGCCGCGGTTGCCGCCATTCCCGACTTCCGTTGTTGCCGCGCTGAGGTCATAGTTCTGCTCGATGGTGTTGCGATTCGGGGGTTGTGCCGGCCCCGGCCGGTGTTCCATGGGCTCGCCGCGCTTTGCGGCGAGTGGAGGGAAAAGCGGCCGCCGTAGGGTTAACAGAGCCTCGGGGTTCCGATGGCGATGCGCGCGCCGCGGCGCGGGCCTCGCGCGCCGGAACCCTAGGCCATGTCGGTATCCAACGCGTTAAGCCGAACCTGATCCCGAGGAGCCCGCGATGCGTCCTGCCGTGCGAATCCTGGTCGCCCTGCTCGCGCTGGCGGCGCTCGCGCCCGGCGTCGCGCGGGCGCAGCAGCCGCCGAACGATCGTTTCGAGCCGGGCGAGCTGATCGAGGCGGGGCATCGCTTCTTCGGCGGGGTGTCGCGCGGCCTCGCGACCGTCATCGAGAAAGCCGTGTCGCAGTGGGGCCTGCCGAACGGCTACGTGCTCGGCGAAGAAGCGGGCGGCGCCTTCTTCGGCGGCCTGCGCTACGGCGAGGGCTCGCTCTACACCAAGAATGCGGGCGACCTCAAAGTCTACTGGCAGGGCCCGAGCCTCGGCTGGGACGTTGGCGGCGACGGCGCCCGCACCATGATGCTGGTCTACAACCTGCCCGCCACGCACGCGATCTACCAGCGCTTCGGCGGCATCGACGGCTCGGCGTATTTCATCGGCGGCTTCGGCATGACGGCGCTCACCGCCAACGACGTCGTGCTGGTGCCGATCCGCGCCGGCGTCGGGCTGCGCCTCGGCGCCAATGTCGGCTATCTCAAGTTCACCCAGCAGCCGACGTGGAACCCCTTCTGAGAACCCCTTCTGAGGCGTGGGACCGCGCTTTTTCGCTTGTCGCGTTGGCGCCTTCCGGGGTTTAGGTTAACGATGCGCTAAGCTGGCAGAACCGCCATCGCCGTGGCATGTTGACCGCATATTAAGTAGCGCATGTCCTTGGCGGCGAACCGGCCCCCCGATGACATCGGGGCAAGCTTTCGCCGCAAGATGCGTAAGGCGGACCGGAGGCGTTCGTGATCGAGACGATCATGTATTTCGGGATTGGGTTCCTGTGCGCGAGCCTGTTGGGGCTCATCGTCATCCCGCTGGTGCACAATCGCGCGGCGCGACTCACCACCCGGCGGCTCGAAGCCGCAACGCCGCTGTCGATGGCGGAAATCCAGGCCGACAAGGACCAGCTGCGCGCCGAGTTCGCCATGTCGACGCGGCGGCTGGAGATGAGCGTCGAGCAGCTCAAGGCGCGCTCGACCGGGCATCTGAGCGAGCTCGGCAAGAAGACCGAGGCGATCGCGCTGCTCAAGCAGGAGCTGGGCGAGAAGAGCGCCGCGCTGATGGCGATGGAGGCGCGCGAGAGGGCCTTGAAGGACCAGATCCGCACGACCGAGCAGGAACTGTCGGTCAAGGCGACCACTGCGCACGAGACCGGGCTCGCGCTCGCCGACAAGGAGTCGGCGCTCGGCAAGCTCACCGCCGAGCTCGGCGAGCACTCCGCCATGACGCTCGCGCACAAGGCCGAGATCGAGACGCTCCGCGCGCAGGTCGACTCGCTCAAGGCGCAGCTCGAGCGCAACGAGAAGGACGTGCAGGACGCCGAGGCGCGCCTCGCGCGCGAGCGCAGCGACGCCGACGCCGCGACCAAGGAGCTCGCCGAGGAGCGCGGCAAGGCCGAGACGCTGGGCAATCGCGTGACGCAACTCGAGCGCCAGCTGGTCGCGCAGACGACCGAAGCGGAAATCCTCGGCCGCCGTCTCCAGGATCTGGAGGCGCGGCTCACCGAGCAGGGCCGCGCGCTGGTCGAGCGCGAATATGCGGCGAACCAGATGCGCACCGAGCTCGAGGCGGCGAAAAAGAACGAGGCCGATCTGCGCGCCGAGCTCGCCACCTTCGGCGACCGCCATCGCGAATCCGCCGAGACGGTGCGGGCCGACAATATCCGGCTGCAGACCGAGCTCGCCCACGCGATCGAGGAGCGCGCGAAGCTGCAGCTCGAGATTGCCACGATGAAACGCGAGGTCGAGCAGATCTGGACGAACGAGCGGGTCGAGAACGCGCTGTTGCGCGAGCACATCAACGACATCGCGGCGGAAGTCGCGCGGCTGACCATGGCGCTGGAAGGGCCCAACTCGCCGATCGAGGCGATCCTTGCGGCCGACACCCCGGCCGCGACCGGCGGCCCCGACACCGCGGAAAGCCAAGGCGGCGGCAATCTCGCCGACCGCATCCGCGCGCTGCAGAGCAGGTCGTCGCGCCTGCAGCCGGCGACGTAGAGCGTGTTCCGTTCCGATGGAATCGGAACGCGCTCTAATCTCCTTTGTTGGCGCATATTCTTGTCGGCGAACCGGCGTCCGCTTCGCCGGAATATGCGCTAGACTACGCCTGCGCGACGATCAGGCTGGTGCCGATCAGGATCAGGCCGACGCCCGCCCAGCGCAGCGGGGTCACGCTCTCGCCGAGCAGCCAGCGCGACAACAGCGTCACCATCACGAAGCTCAGGCTGGTGATCGGAAACGCGGTGCTCACCGCGAGAAAGCGCAGCGCGCCCGAATAGAGCAGCACCTCGACGATCAGCACGGCGACGCCGAGCAGGATCCAGCGATGGCGGCGTGCGACGTCGAGCGCGGATTTCTTCAAGAAGGTCTGGCCGAATCCCTCGACCATCGTGCTCACCACGACGAGCAGCACGCCCAACGCGGTCGGGCTCATTCCGGATCTGCCCCGGAACCGGGCGTCGTGCGCCTGGTCTGGCTCACGCACCACACGCCGGCGACCACGATGACGATGCCGACGATCTGCAGCGGGGCGATGCGCTCGCCGAGGATGACGACCGACAGCACGCAGACGGTCACGTAGCTCAACGACGTGAACGGCTTGGCGTAGCTCAGGTCCGCGTGGTCGAGAACCTTCAGCCAGTTGACGAGCTGCGCCGCCATGAAGACGACGACGAGGATGAAGATCGGGTTGCGCACCACCGCGACGGTCAGTTCGCGCAGCGATGCGGTGTCGGGCAGGTCGGCGATGCCGGTTTTCCAGACGAGCTGCAGCCCGGTGTCGAGCGCAATCGCCACCGCCAATCCGATCACCAGCCGGAACGGAAACCGCGCCCCCGTCGTCATTCCGACAGGTTGATCATACGGACGGCCGCCGAGCAAGTATGCCGGGCTAGACCAACTTCCGATCAAGTGTGATCGGAAGCCGGTCTGGATTCGATATTTGGTCGCATCTTTTACGGAAAACCGGTGGCCACTTTTCCTGAAGATGCGCTATGGCACGAAGTCCTCGCTTTCGGTGAACGCCGGGCGCGCGCGGCGCTTGCCTTCGGCCTTCTGCAGGAAGCGCACGCCGATCTCGTCGCCCTTGACGTAGACCAGCTCGCATTTGCGGTGGGCGTTGCCCACGGTCGACAGCATGAGGAAGAACTCGTTGAGCTTGAGGTTCTCGACGCTGCCCTCGACCGTGAGCTTGGCGCCGCTCGGCGAGATCACCTCGATATAGCATTCGCGCCACCAGGTGCCGTCGATCCCCATGATCCGCGCCTTGAAGCCGGACTCGAAGACGACCTGGTCGGTACCCTTGAGCTCGCTTTCCTTGGCCATTGCCGCACTCTTGACTGACACGCAACGCTGAACTTGCCGGCCGACGCGAGGCGCGGCGGGACGATGCCCACCGAGTTCTGCCATTCTAGGGCCGAGTCAGAAATCCCCAGTTAACAGGGGAGTGACGCGTTAACGTCCCGTCAACCGCGCGCGCGTCGGCGCGCGCTTTTCGCGTCACCAGCGTCTGGCTGAGCATGCAGTTGAAATCATTGGGCTTTTCGTTTGACGGCGCAACGCTCGTCATTTCGCCATGAGGCGCGCGCGCAGGTCGCCGCTCGGTGCATGGATGTCGGTGATGCGCCAGCCGATGCGCAGCCTGACGAGATCGAGCCGTATCGTCTTTGCCGCGCCCGCCTCGTCGAACGTCACGGTCGCGACCGCACGGCGCACGCCAAGCGGCGAGATCGCGACACGCACGGCCTTGAACGACCAGCTGCTTGCGTCGACGAACGCGTCGTGGCCGCGCCGCGCGCGATCGCGCTCGTCCCGGGCATCGTGCGCGGCGCGGATCATGCATGCGGCCAGCGCGGGCTCGAAATAGCGGCGAAAATCGCCATCCGCATCGAGCGCGAAGCCCTCGTTCGGGCCGATGTGCGCGGCATAGATCGAGGCGACGAAATCATGCGCGCTCGGCTCGCGCGCCGCGCCGCCGGTCGCGGCGAGGCCGAGCGCCAGCGCTCCGGCGGCGAGATTGCGCACGATGCGCCGGACGATCATTCACGCCCCCGCTGGCGCCGCATGCCGGCCGCTTGTCTTCCGTCTGCCATGCCACCACGTATAAGCTCGTCCCGGTCCGCGGGCCAGCACGGGGCCGCGCGGACACCCATTGCCGGAGATCATTTATGTCGACGCAAACCCCCATCGATCCCAACCAAATCCGGGCCGCGGTCGCGAGCACGCTTCGCGAGCATTCGACCTTCTTCCTTGTCGAGGGCCTCGTCCTTCTCATCCTCGGCGCGCTCGCCATCCTGCTGCCGCCGATCGCGACCCTCGCGGTCACGATCATCTTCGGCTGGATCTTCCTGGTCAGCGGGCTGATCGGCTGGATGACCACCTTCGCGGCGCGCGGCGCGCCGGGATTCTGGTGGGCGCTGCTGTCGGCAGTGCTGGCGACCGCGGCAGGCCTCATTCTGCTGCTGCAGCCCGTCCAGGGCGCCGTGTCGCTGACGCTGCTTCTGATCGTCTTCTTCGTCATCGAAGGCATGGCGACGATCGCATACGCGTTCGAGCATCGTCGCGAGCTCTCCGGGCGTTGGGAATGGATGCTGGTCAGCGGCATCATCGATCTGGTGCTGGCCGCCATCATCCTCGCCGGCTTGCCCGGCACCGCTGCCTGGGCGCTCGGCCTTCTCGTCGGCATCAACCTGATCTTCGGCGGCGCCGCGCTGGTCGCCATGGCGTGGCACGCGCGGCGAGCCGCATAGGGCTTGATCGCACGAGGCCGGCCCGGACTTCCGTCGGGCGCTCCGGGCATTGCAACGGACCATGCTGCAGACGCCCGAGGCGTGGTGACGGCTCGACGAGAAGTCGTGCCGCTTTGGCGGCGAGGGCGCGCTCAGACGAACGGATTGAGCGCCTGCACGCCCAGCGGCCTGAAATCGCGCACGTTGCGCGTCACGACGATCAGCTCGTGCGCCAGTGCGGTCGCGGCGATCATGACGTCCTCGACAAGCTGGTCGGATCGGCGATGCATCAGGCGGGCCCAGAGCCGGAACGTCGTGGCATCCATGGCGAGCACATTGTAGGTCTCGGCGATGCGGTCGAGCCACGCCTCGATCTCGGCCGCCTTGGCGGCATCCTGCTCGCGCGTCAGCTCGATTCCGGCCTGCAGCTCGCCGATGGTGACGGCCGAGAGATGCAGATCGGCGTCCGCCACGCCGCGCAGCCACGCCACCACCGCGCCATGCGGGCGCGGCCGGCGCAGCTCGGAAACGACGTTCGTATCGAGCAGATACATGGCGCCCCGGCTCAGGCGAGCGCGCTCACCTTGCGTCGACGCCGCCGGCCGCGCGGGGGCAGCACCAGGTCGGCTCGCGGCGCAGCGGCGAGCAGCAGCTCCTTGAGCGAGGCGCGCGCCGATCGCTTGAGGCGATGCCATTCGGCCGCCGGCACCAGCACCGCGGCCTCGGCGCCGCGCTTGGTGACCACCTGCGGGCCCTCGCGCAAGCAGGTGTCGAGCAGCTCGCTGAAGCGCGCCTTGGCGTCCTGCACGGGCCAGGATTTCATGGGTCGGCACTCCGCTAACTGACTAGTCATCTACCTAGTCCGTTGGCAATAGCGTCGCAAGGGGCCTGTCTCACCAGGTCGGCATGACGGCTGCCGCGACCGTGCGTTGACCTCGCCGACATTCGCCGCAAGTATCACGCCGCCAAGCGGAGCCGCGACCAGACGGTCTTCCGGCCGCCGCGGGCGTGACGAGGACACCGGAACCGTGGCTCCTGACGCAATCTATCTCGCGACGATCTGGGTTCTGCCCGTCATCATCGCCATCACGTTCCACGAAGCGGCGCACGGCTTCGTCGCGCACCTCCTCGGCGACGACACCGCCTGGCGGCTCGGCCGCGTCAGCTTCAATCCGGTGCGGCATATCGATCCGTTCGGGACGATCCTGCTGCCCGGCCTCCTCCTGCTCATGCACTCGCCGTTCCTGTTCGGCTACGCCAAGCCGGTGCCGGTCAATTTCCGCGCGCTGCGCTCGCCGCGCCGCGACATGGTGCTGGTGGCCGCCGCCGGCCCCGCCATGAACATCGCGCTCGCCGTCGTCGCGGCGCTCGCTTTCCACGCGGTCGGCTACCTGCCGGCGACGGGCGCGCAATGGCTCGCCGCCAACCTGCGCAACGCGCTGGTGCTCAACGTGGTGCTCGCCGTGTTCAACCTGTTTCCCCTGCCGCCGCTCGACGGCGGCCGCATCCTCGTCGGCATCCTGCCGCGCCCGGCCGCGGCGGCGCTGTCGCGGCTCGAACCATACGGCATTCTCATCCTGATCGGGCTGCTGATCGTCCTGCCGTTGCTCGGCGCGCAGCTCGGCTTGAACCTCGACGCGGTCTCCCGCGCGCTCGCCGTCGCGACCGGCGTCATCATCAACGCGATCGTGCACCTCACCGGAAACGCGTGAGCGGGGGCGGTCTTGAAGCCGTGATCGGCGGCCGGCACCGCGTCGACTCGCATGCGACGATGCGCCGGCAAATGACTGCGACATCTTATCCCGCCGGCGAAAACCGACGCGCACGCGTCGCGTGGAAACAATTCGGGCTCCGGACGTTAGTCGACGGGAGGGCGACGGCTTCCTGCGGGGCCGCCGAGGGGGCATTGCGGGCCATGAATTCCTTCGAATTGAACAAGATACTCGGGGCCGTGCTAGGCACCTGCCTGTGCCTCGTCGCGGTGCATCTGTTCGCCGACACGATCTTCACGCCGGCGATTCCGAAAAAGCCGGGCTACGAGATCGTGGTCAAAGCGGAAACCCCGGCGCAAGCCGGCCCGAAGACGCCGGAGCAGCCCTTTGCGGTCCTGCTGGCAAGCGCCAATGTCGATCGCGGCAAGTCGACGACGCGGCTGTGCCAAGTATGTCACACGCTGGACAAGGGCGGACCGACCAAGGTCGGGCCGAACCTCTGGGGCGTGGTCGGCCGGCCGCGCGCCTCCGAGCCAGGATATGACTATTCGGCGGCGATGAAAGCGAAGGGCGGGACGTGGACGTTCGACGAGCTCGACAAGTTCCTGGCCGGTCCGCAGAAATACATCCCGGGCACCAAGATGACGTTCACCGGCGTCGACAACGACAAGCAGCGCGCCGACCTGATCGCCTATCTGCGGACCCTGTCGGACAATCCGCTGCCGCTGCCGAAGCCGCCGCAAGTTTCCGCGGCCAACAAAGCCAACCAGCCCATCCAGCCGAACCAGGAGTCCGCCGCGCCGAAGACTGCGCCGCCGAGCAGCAAGTAGAGGCAGGTGCTCGACTTCTTCGCCTTCCCCTGGAATAGCGGCTGGCAGGCCGGCGAAAACCGAGGCGCGGGGTGAGACATGGCTGGCGTTTCGGTCCTCATCTCGGGAATTGGCGTCGCCGGGCCGACGCTCGCCTACTGGCTCGACCGGTTCGGGCACCGGCCGACCCTCGTCGAGCAGGCGCCGCGCCTGCGCGGCGGCGGATACGTCGTCGATTTCTGGGGGGTCGGCTACGACGTGGCCGAGCGCATGGGGCTTCTCCCGGCGCTGCGGCGCGAAGGCTACAACGTGCAGGAGCTGCGCCTCGTCGACGCAAGCGGCCGGCGCGTCGGCGGCTTCGGCGTCGATGTCTTCCGCAAGCTCACGCACGGGCGCTATCTCAGCATCGCGCGCAGCGGCCTCGCCGCGGCGATCTACCGCGCCGTCGAGGGGCGCTGCGAAGCGATCTTCGGCGACCGGATCACGAACCTCGCGCAGGACGATCGCGGCGTGCTCGTCGAGTTCGCGCGCGCGCCGATCCGCCGGTTCGACTGCGTCATCGGTGCCGACGGGCAGCATTCGGCGGTGCGCGCGCTGGCCTTCGCAAGCGAGGATCGCTTCGAGCGTTATCTCGGCTACGCGGTCGCGGCCTTCGAGGCCGAGGGTTATCGGCCGCGCGACGAGGGCGTCTATGTCAGCTACTGCCTGCCGGGGCGGCAGATCGCGCGCTTCGCGCTGCGCGACGACCGCACCTTGTTCCTCTTCGTCTTCGCGGCGCCGGCGGCCGGCGCCGACGACATCAACGGCGGCAAGGCCGCAAAGGCGCTCCTGCACGCCACGTTCGCCGGCGCCGGATGGGAAAGCCCGCGGATCCTGGCGGCGCTCGATCGATGCGACGAGCTCTATTTCGACCGGGTCAGCCAGATTCGCATGCAAAGCTGGTCGCGCGGACGCATCGGACTCCTGGGCGACGCGGCGTTCTGTCCCTCGCTCCTCGCCGGCCAAGGGTCGGCGCTGGCGATGGCGGCCGCCTATGTGCTCGCGGGCGAGCTTGCCGAAAGCACGATCGAAACGGCACTCGAGCGCTATGAGGAACGGTTGCGTCCGTTCATCGAGGGCAAGCAGAAGGCAGCGCAACGACTTGCGAGCTCGTTCGTTCCGGCGACGCGGCTCGGCCTGTTCGTTCGCAACCAGGTCACCAAGATGCTCGGCCTTCCGTTCGTCGCCGACATGGCGATCGGACGCAGCGTCCTCGATCGCTTCGAGCTGCCGAGCTATCCGATTCGATAGGCGGCGCGCCGTCTATCGCCCGCGGGCAGGTTCGGCGCACGCGTGCCGAGCGACAGGCGGGCCCGGCATCGGCGGGCCCGCCCCGCTCGGTGCCGCGGTTCAGAACTCTGCGTGGAAGCGCGCGGCAAGGATATGCACCGGCCCGCGATCGGCGTTGTAGGCGGGATCGGCGACGAACTGGTAGTCGAGCGTGAGCGTCGACCAGCGGTCGAGACGGTAGGCGTAGTAGGCTTCGAGGATTTTTTCCGATCGATAGTTGAGGGCGCCGTCCCCGATGATGTCGCCGAGCCCGCCGGCGGCGAGGAAGGCGCGATAATTGGCGGACAATCCGTTGACGACGCCGGCGACGCCGACCTGGTCGTCTCGCCTGCCCCATGCGCTTCCCTTGAGAACGCAGCCCAACGAGATGCTGCGATCGATGTCCGTAAAGGACATCACTTCGGTCTGTCCGTTGCGCCAGCTCGCGCGCGCGAACAGGCCGAGGTCGGCGGTCACCGCCTGCTCGAGATTGGCGTAGTAGCCGTATTCGATCCGGGTCTTGCGCGTCGCCGTGATATCGAGATCGAGCGCCGGATCGGCGAGCGTCGCCGCGAAGCTGCCGGCGAAGGCCGAGCTCAGCCATGCGGCGACCCGGATCTTGCCGGGCTGCGCGAACAGCGAATAGCGTCCCTCGCCTTCGAGAATGTATTGCCCGCGGCGAAAGAGCTTCGTGTCGAGATCGTTTCCTTCCTGCACGGTCGGCACGAGGAAATAGGCGCCGCGCAGCGCCCATGCCTTCTGATTGAGCTCGCCGATCATGCCCCAGGTGTAATCGACCTGGTCGGCGGCGTAGTCGAAGGCGCCGGCGTCGACGATCGCATAGTTCATGAAGTCGCTGCGCGACTCGTGCGCGTAGCTGTTCTCGTCGAAGAAATCGGGAACCGACACCTTGCCGATCGTGAAGGTGAAGCGCGACACGTCGACCTTTTGCGCGATCTGGTTTGCCTCGTCGTCGATGCTTTCCTGCTCGCCGCCGAAGCCGAACACCTGCTGGTAATAGAGTCGCGACGCGTTGAAGTGCGGATAGAGGAAGCTTGCCTTCTGCGCTTCGCCGTTGGAAAAGCCGGCAAGCCCGTGCAGGTCGCTCACCCCGAACCCCTGGAGGAATTCGGGATTGAAGTAGATGGCGGCGCCGTTCGGCAGCTCAACGCCGATGAACGCTGTCGCGCTGACCGTGTTGCGCACCTGGCCGCCCGGCATGAGGCTTTGCGCGCCGCTGTAGGCAGCGGCAAAACGCGGGTAGCCCTGGGCGATCCAGGTGGTCTGGCCGTGAATGCTCCAGTTGATCGGATCGGGCGCGTCGGCCGCGGCCGGCAGCGACGAAGCCGGCGCAGCGCCGAAGTGGTAGTTCAGGCCGGCGCGCAGCGTCTGCATCGTCAATGTGGGATCGTAGCGGTCGCCGCCGAGCGGAAACGCCACGCGCCTCGCGGCGTAGTCGGAGAACAGATAGTCGAGCTTCAGCCCCCAATTGCGCTGAAGATCGAGCTCGGTTCCCAAGCCGATCGTCCAGCCGAGCCGGGTTACCAACTGGTCGTCCTCGTCTCCTGCCATCGCGCTTCCGACAATCGGCATCCCGGCCATCTGGCTGCGGGTGATGCGATCGCGGTCGAAGGCAAGCCCGGCGGTGACGTAGAAAAGCCAATGGTCGGCGGCGTAGCCGAAACGGGCGCGCGCCGTCCCGAAAAACGCAATCTGGTCGGAGACGGCAAATTGCCCCTCGGCAGCGGACGAGAGTTGCCGCGTCGCGGCGATATGATTGGGGAACGAGACGTCGGCCTCGGCGCCGGCGAACAGCCGCGACGGCAAGACGTAGTTGTAGCCGGCCTGAAAGCCGCCGAACAGCGGCCCCCAGGAACCGTCGCGGTCGAAGGTATCGGTCGAGCCTGCGAGCGGCGGTGCACCGGGGAAACCGGCCGCGCTGCTCCAATCGGACATCGCCGTCGCATAGCCGACATGGGCGCCGGCATAGAGACCGCTCCAGTCGTAGGCGGCCCTCATCCCGTCGGCCGCGGCGCCGCTTGCCGACATCAGCACGATCGCGGCCGCCGCGAGCGCGCGCCTGCGGCTCGCCGCCGGGCCGGTTCGGCTTGCCGCCATACGGCCGCCTCGTCGCCGCAGAATCCGACCCTCGCGCTTGCCTGTTCGCACACCTGTCCCACGCTTGCGGCCGAACCGCTCAGCCCTTCACGGCGCCCCCCGCCAAGCCTTTTGCCATGAAGCGGCGCAGGGCGAAAAAGATCGCGATCGGCGGCAGCGAATAGAGGATCGCGATCGCCATCATGTAGTTCCACGGCGCGTCATCGTCGTCGAAGAACTGCTCCAGCGCCATGGCGACGGTCGTGTGCCGCTCCGACGCGAGCAGCATGTACTGGTAGAAGTAGTCGTTCCAGGCGAACAAGAGCGCGTAGGTGCCGACCGCGGCGAGCGCCGGGGCCATCAGCGGCACGTAGATGCGCAGATACAGCTGCACGACCGAGGCGCCGTCGATGCGCGCCGCGTCGTCGAGCTCGGCCGGGATCAGCTTGGCGTAGTAGAGCAGGACAAGAATCGCGTAGGGAGTCGCGAACGTCACCTCGGCGGCGATCACGGCCCAGGGGCTGTCCATCAATCCGTAGACATGCATCACGCGCAGGAACGGGATGATCAGCGTGGACGCCGGGATCGCGTAGGTGAGGAGCGCCACGCTCGTGAGCGTGTGATCCCGGGCGAGGCGCATGCGGCCGATGGCGAAGCTCGCACACGAGCCGACGAGCACGGTCAGTACCGTCACCATGGCGCCGATTAGGATGCTGTTGCCGAACTGGGGCCAGATGTCGCGCACATCCTCCTCGTCCCCGGTCCACAGGGTGGTGAAGGCGGCCGTCGTCGGGTGCGAGGGCCAGATCTCCCAGCTGAATTCGTTGTGGCCCGAGGGATCGAGCGCCACCAGGAACATGTTGTAGACCGGGATGAGCGACCAGATCAGGATGATCGCCGCGAGCGCCGCCGAGCCCGCCGCGACCAGGGCGCGCCGCAGGCGGTCATGGCCGCGCCGTCGCGGCCGCGCGGAGACGAGGGCGCCGCTCACAGCTGCACCTCCATCGCCTTCAGGCGCCGCATCAGCAGGACGACGGCCGGAATGAGCAGCGGAAGAACCGAGAGACCCGCCGCTACCCCGAGCGGGGGATTGGCGTAGTCGAGCGCATAGTGAAAGCCCAGCGTGGAGACGACGTCGGAGGTGAAGGCCGGGGTGCCGGCGGAGACGAACAGCACCGGCGCGTAGTCGCCCAAGGTCCAGATCGTCGCGATCAGCGTGCTGACGAGATAGAGGTTCGCGAGCAGCGGCAGCGTGACGTGGACAAAGCAGCGATAGGGCGAGGCGCCGTCCACCTTGGCTGCGTCATACACGTCCTGCGGGATCGCCATCCGGCCGCCGAGGAAGATCAGCGTCCACAGCGGCATCCATTTCCAGATGCTGGCGACGATGTCCCAGGCGAGCGCGCTCCAGCCGTGGCTGAACCAGAACACGGGCTCGATCCCGAACAGCGCCGACAGCAGATTGTCGAGGAGACCCTGCGGATTGGCGACCAGCATCCAGTGGAAGGAGAGATAGGCGGGGACCGCCGGCAGCGTCCAGGGCAGGATGTAGATCACCAGCAGCGCCTTGATCCAGCGGCGGCGGCGCGCGAAGAAGCCGGACAGCAGCAGGGCAAGAACCATCTGCACGTTCACGGCGAGCCCGACCAGGGCGACGGTGTTGAGCGCGGCCCTGACGTAGCGCGGATCGCGCAGCAGCTCGGCATAGAGCGCCGGATCGCTTCCCATCCACAGCCCGTAGATCATCGGGTAGACGAGGAAAGCGACGAAGAAGGCCGCGTAGGGGACGACGAAGGCGATCGACCAAGCGAGATCCGAGCCGTGCAGGTGGCTGCGCCAAGCCGGCAGCTGCGGCCGCCCGAAGGCGACCGGCCCTCTTGCGGCGACAACACCTACCGTGCCGCTCATGACGATCCCGCAGGGGACGTACGACTCAACCCTTGACGCCGCCCATCGTGAGCCCGGCCGTCATGCGGCGGCGGAACGCGTAGTAGATCGCAACCGGCGGGATCGCATAGATGATCGCGGTCGCCATCATGTAGTTCCACGGCGCCTCATCGCTGTTGAGAAACTGCGCCAGCGCCACCGGCACCGTCATGCTTCGCTTCGAGGACAGCAGCATGAACTGGTAGAGATACTCGTTCCACGCCAGCAGCAGCGCATAGGTCCCGACGGCAACCAGCGCCGGCGCCATCAGCGGCAGGTAAATGCGCAGATAGATCTGCAGCGGCGAGGCGCCGTCGATCCGCGCCGCCTCGTCGAGCTCGATCGGAATGCTGACCGCGTATTGCTGGAAGATGAAGATCGCGTAGGGCGTCGCGAACGTGACCTCGGCGAAGATCACCGACCACAGATTGTTGGCAAGCCCGTACTTGATCATGATGCTGTAGAACGGAATCGCCAGGAACGAGGCCGGGATCACATAGGTCATCAGCGCGGCGTTGCTCACGACCCAGCCGTTCTTGAGGCGCATCCGGCCAATCGAGAAACTCGCCAGCGAGCCGACCAGCAGCGTGATGAAGGTGGTGGCGGCGCCGATATAGAGGCTGTTGCCGAACTGATGCCAGAAATACTGCAGGTACCAATAGCCCTGGCTCAGCACGATCCAGAAGCTGTCGAAGGACGGATGCGCCGGCCAGATGTTGTCGGTGAATACGTCGCCATGCGATTCCAGCGAGACCAGCACCATGTTGTAGATCGGCGTCAACGTCCAGACGATGAGCACGAGGGCAAGCGCCACCGCCATCGCTTCCGACAGCCGGCGCCGCATCCGATAGTTTGGCCGCCGCAGCGCCGTACGCCCCTCGGCCGTCACGGCGCTCACAGCTGCACCTCGGTGGTGCGCAGCTTGCGCATCAGGATGATGACGAGGGGGATCATCAGCGGCAGCGCCGACATCACGGTGGCGACGCCGAGGTCGGGCCGCGCGATCTGGAACGCGTCGCGGATGCCGAGCGTCGCCAGCACGTGCGTCGACAGCGCGGGGCCGCCGCCCGAGACGAAATACACCGAGTTGAAGTCGCCGAGGGTGAAGATCGTCGAGAGCAGGGTGCAGATCAGGTAGAGGTTGGCGAGCAGCGGGAACGTCACGTAGGTGAAGCGCTGCATGCCGGTGGCCCCGTCGATCGCGGCGGCGTCGTACACGTCCTGCGGGATCGCCATGCGCCCGGCGAGGAGGATGACGGTCCAGAACGGCATCCATTTCCAGATGTGCGAGGCGATCACCGAGCTGAGCGCGAGCCAGCGCGAGGTGTCGAGCCAGCCGGGCCCGTCGATGTGGAAGACATCCCACAGCACGTTGTTGATCAGGCCCCACTGGCCGTTCAACATCCAGTGGATCGAGATGAAGGTGGGCAGCTGCGGCACCGCCCACGGCAGCACGTAGATGAGCAGGAGACCCTTCGTCCACCAGCTGCGCCGCATGAAGAAGCCGGACAAGAGGAGCGCGCCGAACATCTTCAGGTTCACGCCGATGCCGAGATAGATCACCGTGTTGACCACGCTGCGCAGGTAGATCGGATCGGAAAACAGCTCGTCGTAGAGTGCCGGGTCGTGGCCCATCCACAACCCGTAGACGACCGGATAGGCGACGAACGCCACGAACACCGCCGCGTACGGCACGACAAACGCGACGGCCCAGGTGAATTCCGAACCTTGCAGGCCACCCCGCCACGAGCGCCGCCGCAGCGAGAGCGACGGCGCGCGAAGCGGGCGGACGATCTCAAATGTCGTGCTGCTCATCGCGATCCTCTCAGGCTTGAGCGATCGGGTACTTCGCGAGAATCTGGCCGATCCGTTTCAAGGCTGCCTCGGCCGCGGCCTGCGGGCTCGCATTGTCGTGGATGACGCTGGCGTGCGCCGAGCCCCAGACCTGACCGGCGTTCGCCTCGGCCCAGCCGGGGTTGTAGACGAAATGGTAGGGAACCGTATTGCCGAGAACGCCCTGTTTCACATAAGCGAGCCGATGCGGGTCCTTGGGATCGGTCCACCACGGATCGTTCTTGACGATGTCGGGAATCGCCGGAAGCCACCGTCCCAACCCGGCCTTCAGGTAGGCGCCTGCGACCTTCGGCTGGACCACGTACCTGACGAAATCCTTGGCGGCCTCGATGTTTTTCGCCCCTTTCGGAATGAAGGCACCGCTGACCCCGATCGGCGAGGGGATCGGCTTACCTTGATTGTCGTTGGGCAGACCCATCGTCACCGCCGCGTCGTAGTCCTCGGGATGGTGGATCATCGCGACTTCGGTCGAGATGGTGCCGTCGAGATCGATCACGATCTGCTTGGCGTGGAACGCGTTGTTGTCGTCGGCGTCGCTCCAGTCGAGCGCGCCCGGTGGGACATAGCCCTGCTTGTACGCCGTGGTGATGTAGGCGATTGTCTTGGTCACCGCCTCCTTGACCGCCGGATCGTCGAGGTGCGGGTGGCCGTCCGGAGTGACGATGCCAAGGCCGCCATAGGCCGCGAGGAAGTATTCGAACAGATTGTTGCCGTCGGCGGGCCCTGCGGTCGTGCACTGCAGCCCGAGGGAGTAGACGCCGCGCTGGCCCGCGCTTCGCAGTTTCGCCTGTACCGGCTTGAAATAGTCCCAGAAGGCATCCCAGGTCTTGGGGGCCTGCTCGATCTTCAAGCCGGCCTTCTCGACGAGCGGCCGCCAGATGTGGAACGGCAGCGTCGCCGTCTTGTAAGGCGCCTGGTAGGCGCCGCGTGTCTTGGTGACGCTGTTGTAATAGCGGGATGCAAGATAGGCGGTCGGATGCAATTGCGACTTCAGCGGCTCGACGATGTCGCTCAGGTCGACCAGTTTGTCCTTCCACGCATTCTGCGGGATGACGGTCGCGTCCTGAATGTCGTGCGACATCACGTCGGGAACGTCGCCGCTGGTGAGCGACGAAATGATCTTCTGCATGAGCGGTGCAAACGGGATGATACTGAGATCGATCTTGTTGCCGCTCTGCTTCTCGTAGTCCGCGACCATGGCGCGGAGGGCTGCGTCCTCTTCCGGGACGAACCCTTGCGTCCACCAGACCGACACGGTCTTGGCCGCAGCGTTGGCGACGTACGGGCCTGCAACGACTCCGGCGGCGGCAAGGCTGATCGAACCTTTGACGACCGTCCGCCTGCTGAGCTTCCTCATGACCGTCCTCCCTAGTGTATTCCTGGCTTTGCGTATTCCTCCAATCCCGTGCGTCATCGCGCGGGCAGCAGTCAGCCGCCTCAAGTCACGATCTACTTCAATGGCTTGCGCGCAGGTCCCTTGTCGCGATCTACCGAAAGCAAGCGGACGACGCGAAGGCCTGCATCCCGTATATACCCCGCATGCGTGCATGTCATGCGGGATGTGCGGCCGATCGACGGTCCGCGGTGTCGCATGTGCACCGAGCGAGCATTTCGCAGGTGCAGCAATGCCGCGGCCGGGCACGGCGCGGCGCCCGCTTACCATCGACGCCATTGCGGCATTGCGTCCCCGCATGGGGCGCTGCGCCTGCCGGAAGCCGGCCGGAAAGAAGTTCGGGCGATGCGGGGCGTTACGCCCGCTCTTTCGGCTCGTCGGCGTCGGTTGCATCGCCGCCTTGGTGGAGAGGGAAGAGCCTACCGCGTCACCGCGGCGATCGCCCGAAACCGGAAAATCTCGCGCCCCCTATTTGGGTGGGCGCCTTGGCGATGAACAGGTCATTGGTCTGGCCGACACTGATATTTGCCCTCGATACGCAGCTGTACCTGAAGGGCGTCGAACCAATCGGACGAGGCCGCATCGAGCGGGTAAAGATCCGTCGTTGAGTGGGCGACGTCTTCGACCAGGATGGTCTTCTGCTCGGTATCCCTCTCGATGCGGAGCGGTGAAGCCTCGGTCGACGAGGTGCAGATCACCACGGTCTTTTCCGCCCATGCGCGCTTGGCGACCGCGAGCGCCAGTGCCGCAAGCGCGCCCAGCAGCACGGCACGCAGGAATACCCAGCGCATGGCAGCCCCCCTCCAATCAGTCGAACACGGGAAACTGTCTGCCGTGAGATTTCGCGCAATTTGCGGCGGATAGAAACGCCTCGAAACGCGCCTTAATGCGCGGGCTTCATCAGCTTGATGCCCGTGAGGGCGGCGAGCGGGGCCTGGCGGGCGGTTTCGCGGCGCAGGTAATCGGCGAGATATTGCGGCGTATTCTGCGCCGCGGCGGGCACGTGCATGCCGAGCGCGGCCATGCGCTCCTTGAATTCCTTCGACTGCACCACGTCGTTGAGCGCCTTGTTGAGGTAGGCGATGATCGCAGGCGGCGTCTTTGCCGGCGCCGCGAGGCCGACGAAGCCGCCATAGTCGAAATTGGGATAGCCGAGCTCGGCCATGGTCGGCACCTCGCCCCAGGTGGCGATGCGCTGCGGGCTCGCGATCGCGAGCGCGCGCACCTTGCCGGCATCGGCGAGCGGCTTTGCCTGCGCGTAGAACGTGAAGGTCGCCTGCACGGCGCCGGCCGCGACGTAGCGCGCCGCCTCGCCGGCGCCGCGATAGGGCACGCCGACGATCGAGGTCTTGGCGAGCGAGTTGAGCTGGGCGAGCGCCATCGCGGGCGAGGTCGCCGGGCCGGAGGTCGCGAAGTTGATCTTGCTCGGGTTCGCCTTGGCGTCGGCGATCAGCTCGGCGAGCGAACGATAAGGCAGCGAGGCGTCGACGACGAGCACGAGCGGCGGGCCCTCGACGATCATGCCGATCATGGAAAAATCGTCGATCGCCTTGTAGGGCACCGGCAGGAAATAGAGGTTCTGCGCGTCCGCGATCGAGTTGACGAAGAGCGTGTAGCCGTCCGGCTCGGCGCGCACCGCGAAGGCGCCGCCGACCGTGCCGGAGCCTCCGGTCTTGTTCTCCACCACGATCGACTGGTGGATGCGATCCTGCAACATGGCGGCGAGGATGCGCGCCGGCACGTCGCTCAGGCCGCCGGCCGCGAACGGCACGACCATGGTGATGGTGCGGTCGGGGTAGTCGGCGGCGCGTGCGGCTGCCGCAGCGAAGAGCAGCGTGGCAACGAGCGAAAGCGCAAGGCGAAGGACATGACGCATAGGGGGTCTCCGGGTGCGGCCGAGTCATTGTGCGGGGCTGCAGGAGACGTGCCAAGTGCGCACTTCGTCATGGCCCGGCTTGTCAGCGAAAGTAGGGTTTACCCGACTGTCGCCGCTCGATAATTTGCGAAACTCGCGCAGGCGCGAGTTTCGTGCCATCCACGTCGTTCTACAAAGGCCGCGCAAGACGTGGATGCCCGGCACAAGCCGGGCATGACGCAGGCGGAGAGTGCCGATGCCAAAGAGTGCAACCGTCGAGCCGCTCAAGCCGGTCGAGCTCGGCCGCGGCAAGGTCAAGTTCGCGCAGGGCATCAAGGCCGGCCGCTGGGTTTTTGCCACCGGGCTGATGGCGCAGGACTTCGTCAATGGGATTGCGCCCGACGTGCCCGCCGAGCGCGCGCCGCATGCGGGCCTGCCCAAGCGCGAGAAGGAAGCGCAGCGCATCTTCGACAACCTCGACGCGGTGCTGCGCGCCGCCGACACCGACCGCGCGAACCTCGTGCGCACCGACCAGTACTACACGACCGTCAAGGCGGTGCCGCCCTATCAGCAGATCCGCCGTCAGTTCCTCAGCGGCCGCATCCCGCCCTCGACCTCGATCGCGATGCAGAAGCTGCAGCTGCCCGGCGCCGACATGAACATCCAGGCGATGGGCGTCATCCCGGAGAAGGGCTTCGAGGTGACGCACCTGAAGCACGCGCAGCTCGAGGGACGCCCGACCTCGGGCTATTCGCCGGCGCTCACGGTGGGCGATTTCATCTTCATACCGGGCATCACGTCGCTCGCGATCGGCGACGAGCCGCGTCGCAACGGCGTCGCCGCCGCGGCGCTGATGCAGGAAGGCGCGCAATGGGGCGGCCAGCCGATCAAGCTCGAGACCAACTTCATCATCAAGCAGCGCATGGAAGCCTCGCTCGCGCTCGCGGGCGCGCGGCTGGAAGATGTGGTGCACGCGCAGGTCTACCTCACCGACCGCGAGGACTATTCCGCCTTCAACGAGGCGTGGACGCGGCACTTCGGCGAGAACGGGCCAACCTATTCGATCATCCCCTGCATCGAGCGCGGGCTCGCGCCCTATGACGGCAAGATCGAGATCAACGTGATCGCCGCAAAGCCGGGCAGCGCTGCGGCACGGCGCAACATCGACGCCGGCGTCGCGACCGCCTTCCGCTGCCAGCCGCAGGCGGCTCGCGCCGGCGACCTCGTGTTCATCCCGGCGCTGATGGCGGCCGATGGCGACGGGCTGGTCGAGGTGGCGACCGTCGATCCGCGGCAGCCGTATTTCGGCTCGTCGGCGGAGGCACAAGCGGAGGTGATCGTCGAGCGGATGGCGCGGCTCGCCGAGGCGGCAGGCACGACACTTGCCAATGTGGTGCGGGTGCTGCTGTTCCTCACCGACATCCGCGATTTTTATGCGGTGTACAAGGTGTGGGAGCGGCGGATGGAAGGACGGCCGCTGCCATTCTCGGCCGTCGAGGTGCCCGGCCCGCTGCCGGTGCCGGGGGCGACGGTGATGATGGAGGCGTGGGCATGGGCGGGGTGAGCGTCACTCCGCCGCGACCGCGCTCGGCGGCGGCGCGCCGAACGTCCGCGCGAAAGCCTCGATGTCGGCGACCGTCACGCCTTTGACAGCGTTACCCTGCCGCCGGTTGTATTCGACCGTCTCGAGCTCGGTCCAGAACGTGTCGTTCAGCCGGTTGATCATGTTGAACATGGCCGAGGCGAGCGTGATCTCGACGATCTCGGCGTCGCTGAACAGGCGCTTCATCGTCTCCCACAGCGCCTTGTCGCTCTTCGCGGTGTTGCGCGTGACGGCCTCGGCCCAGGCGATCGCCGCCTTCTCGCGCGCGTCGAACAGGTCGCTGTCGCGCCAGGCGTCGCCCTGCATGGCGGCGAGCTGCGCCTCGGTCACGCCGAGCGCCTGGCCGTAGATCGAGGTGTGCGCCGTGCAATAATTGCAGGCGTTGACCATCGAGGTCTTGACCGTTGCGAGGTTGCGCAGGCGCACGTCGGAGACCGCGCCGAGGTTGGGCTGGCGCACCGCGCCGACAAAGCCGATGAACCACCGCGCGATCAGCGGCGTGTGCGCCGAGAGGATGCGCAGCAGCCCGGACGAGCGGCCGAGCAGCTTGGTCGAGCCGGCGAGCACGTCCCTGGCGACGCCGGTGGCGGCGTCGTCGGCGAGGCCGGGCAGGCGCTGGGTCATGGCGAGTTCTCCCGATGCGATGAGGCTTGTTGGCGCCATCGTATCGATTCGGGGCGTTGCACGATAGCGGGCGCAGAGCGCGGCGAAGCGCCCCCTCCCCGCCCTCCCCCGCATCCGCCTTCGCGCTGCGCGCTATGGCGGACAGGCGCGAGGGAGGGTGCGCAGGCACCCGTGGAGTGGCCTATGATGCGCCGAGTAGAGATGGGACCTTCTGTAGCCTCACATGACCGACGCCGATTCCCCCACGCCCCTCCCCTCACAACGCCACCTGTTCGACATCCCGGACGACGTGGTGTTCCTCAACTGCGCCTACATGTCGCCGCTGCCGAAGGCATCGATTGCGGCCGGCGAAGCGGGGCTGCGGCGCAAGAGCCGGCCGTGGACGGTCGCGCCCAAGGACTTCTTCACCGGCAGCGAGGCGGTGCGGGCGTCGTTCGCGCGGCTGATCAATGTGCGCGCCGACGACATCGCGTTCGCGCCGGCGGTGTCCTACGGCATGGCGCAGGCGGCGAGCAACATCGGGCTTGAAAAATCGCAAACGATCGTGACGCTTGCCGAGCAGTTTCCCTCCAATGTCTATCCATGGATGGATCTTGCCGAGCGCAGCGGCGCGACCTTGATCTCGGTGCCGCGGCCGGCGGATGACGACTGGACCGCGGCGCTGCTCGCGCGCGTCGATGCATCGACCGGGCTCGTTGCGGTGCCGCATTGCCATTGGACCGACGGCGGGCTCGTCGATCTCGAGGCGGTCGGCGCGGCGTGCCGGCGCGTCGGCGCGGTGCTCGCGATCGACGGCACGCAGTCGGTCGGCGCGCTGCCGCTCGACGTGCAACGCATCGATCCCGATTACGTCGCGGTCGGCGGCTACAAGTGGATGCTCGGGCCCTACAGCCTCGGCTATCTCTACGTGGCACCGCGGCGGCAGGACGGGCGGCCGATCGAGCACAACTGGATCGCGCGGCGCGACTCGGAGGACTTTGCCGGCCTCGTCAACTACCAGCGCGAGTTCCAGGGCGGCGCGCGGCGCTTCGACGTGGGCGAGCGCAGCAATTTCGCGCTGATGCCGGCGGCGGGATGCTCGATCGAGCTGCTGCTGGAATGGGGCGTGGCGCGCATCCAGGCGACGCTGCGGCGGCGCACCAACGCGATCGCCGAACGGGCGCGCGCGGAATTCGGCATCGGCAGCGTGCCGGATGCGCGCCGCGCCGGACACTATCTCGGCCTGCGCTTTGCCGGCGGAGTGCCGGCCGACCTGCCGGCGCGGCTCGCGGCGGGCAACGTGCATGTCTCGGTGCGCGGGTCGGCGATGCGGGTGACGCCGCACCTGTGGAATACGGACGCGGATGTAGAGAGATTGTTCGCGGTGCTGCGGGAGGCGGTGAGGCGCGGATGAGACGCGCCCGCTTCACCCTCCCCTGCAGGGGGAGGGTCGGAGTGCATCGAGCGCAAGCGAGATGCGATCCGGGGTGGGGTGTGGTTCGCTCAGCCACCCCACCCCGGCGCGCTGCGCGCGCCGACCCTCCCCCTGCAGGGGAGGGTAAAGTACGCCTACTCGATGCGGAGCGCCGCGCGTCCCGTCACCAGGCCGCGCTCGACGCGGTCGTGGATCAGCTCGGCGTCGGCGAGGGGGCGCAGCTCGGTGACGAGGGGGCGGATGGCGCCGGCGGCGACGAGGTCGCAGGTTTCGAGGATTTCCGCGCGCGTGACGTAGCGGCTGCCGAGGATCGACTGCTCGGCGAGCAGCATCGCCCGCGCCGCGACGGTGAACGGCTGGGCGGCGCCGCCGAGGATGACGAGGCGGCCACGGCGGCCGAGCGCTTTCGCGCCGGCCTCGAGCGTCGCGGCGGTGCAGACGTAGTCGATCACCACGTCGACGCCGGCGCCGTGCGTGAGATCGCGCAGCGCGGCGGCGACGTCGTTGCGGCGCGCGTCCACCACCGTGTCGGCGCCGGCCGTGCGGCACGCCTCGAACTTGTCGGCCGCGACCTCGACGGCGATCACCCGCGCGTTCGCCCACGCCGCCATCATCACCTGATGGATGCCGACGCCGCCGCCGGCGCCGATCACCGCGACGGTCTCAGCCCCGCGGATGCCGGCGCGACGCAGCACCTTGTAGGGCGTCGCCAGCGCATCGGTGATGACGCCGGCCTCGGCGGGCTGCGCGCGCCAGTCGAGCGCGTCGGGAAATTTGACGAAGATGTGCGCCGGCAGCTTGATCAGCTCGGCATAGCCGCCGTCGCATTCGATGCCCACGTTGCCGCCGTCCGCGGTGCACAGCGGCTCGAGATTGGCGAGGCAGTGCCGGCAATGACCGCAGTTGAGATAGTAGTAGGCCGTGACGCCGTCGCCGACCTTCAGGCTCGTCACGCCGGCGCCGACCGCGACGATCTCGGCCGCGATTTCATGGCCGAGCACGCGCGGGAAGGTGGTTTTTCGCCGGCCAGCCTTGACGTGCTGGATGGTGAGCCCGGAGCCGCAGGTGATGACGCGGGCGACCGCCTCGCCCGGTCCGGGCGTCGGGTCGGGAAGCTGTACGGGCTCGAACGGCATGTTGGGGCCGCGCAGCAGCATGGCTTTCATGACGGACGCTCCGTGCCTGCGGCTCTTGCGCCCCCTCTCCCCGAAGGCCCCGAAGGGGAGAGGGACGGGGTGAGGGGATCTCGGAATTCTAATTCTGGCACCTGGCGCCCTTCACCCGGCTCGCTGAGTTCACCCTGGGCCTGCCGAAGGCACGACCCGGGGGCTCGCCACCCTCTCCACGCAGGCTGGCTGCCCGACCTTCGCAACATACAATGCCGAACTCGGGTAAGTCTTGCTGCGCCATTCGCGAGCGCCTCGCGCTCGGGCCGCCCAGCCTGCGTATCGCGCGTCGCGATGGCGCGGCACGCAGGTCGCAGTCATGGGCCGACACCAGCGTGACCTGCCCAGCCGAATGGGCCGAGCGTCAGCGCGGTGTCACCGAAAGGCCAGTCGGCGGGGGGATCGGGATCACCGCGAGGATCGCTGTGTTTGATGGGCTGCCCGGGCCGGTTCGAGCGGAGGTAATCGCTCCGGTGGTGTTTCTCGTGGTGCCGACGGTCGTTCCCCTCACCAGCAATGAGATGGAGCAGGCGAGGCCCGACTCGGTGGCCTGCGCCGTGCCACCCGCCAGGCTGATGGAGGTACTGCCTGGCACGGCCATGACGGTACCGCCGCACGCGTTGACGAGCGCATTGGGCGTGGCAACGACCAGACCGGCCGGCAATGAATCGGTGAAGGCGAGGCCGGTCAGCGCCTCTGAATTCGGATTGGAAATCAGGAAGGTCAAGGCGGTGCTGCCGCCGACATGGATCGAGCCGGCATCGAAAGAGATGCTGATCGTTGGCGGCAGTGGAGATGTCACCGTCAAGACTGCCGTCTTCGATGCGGCGCCCGCTCCGCTTTCATTGGCCGATATCGCCCCGGTCGTATTGCTGAAGGTACCGGCAGCAGCTGCCGTCACTTCCACCGAGATGAAACATCCGCCGCCGGTCACATCAGCGAGCGGCGAAACCGCGCTGACCATGCCGCCCGTCAGGGCGATCGAGGAACTGCCGGCAGGCGCCGCGACCGTGCCCCCACAGCTGTTGGAGAGACCGCTCGGGTTTGCAACGGAGAGTCCGCTCGGCAGCTGATCCGTGAAAGTGACGTCGGTGAGGTCCACTGCATTCGGATTTGTCAGCGTGAAACCGAGCAGCGTTCTGTCGCCTGGCGAAATCGAGCTCGGGACAAACACCTTGCTGATGGTCGGCGGACTTGCCGAAGCCGATGATGATTTCACCGTGAGGATCGCCGTATTTGACGCGACGCCCGGTCCGCTTTCAATGGCCGATATCGCCCCCGTCTTATTGACGTAGGCGGCAGGACTCGCCGCCGTCACTTCGACCGAGATGAAGCATGCGCCACCGTCGTCATTTTGCCTCAGCCCGATCGCGCCGCCCGTCAGGCTGACGGTACCGCTGCCGGGCGTGGCCGCGACGGTCCCTCCACAACTGCTGGAGAGAGCGTTTGGACTTGCAACGACGAGCCCGCTCGGCAGCGCATCGGTGAACGAGACGCCGGTCAAGCGTGCGTTGGCGTTCGGATTTTTCAGCGTGAAGCTGAGCAGCGTGGCGCGGTTTGCCGAAATCGAATCGGGAAGAAACAGCGTGCCGACGGTCGGCGGTCCGATGCCGTCAGCGATCGCGTTCGACGTGCCGACGATCGAGCTGGTGATCGTATCGGTCACGGTGATGGTGCGGGCGCCGACGGTCTCCAGCGTCGCCGAGAAAGTGTGCTCCCCGGCATCAGCGGCGCCGAACGTGTAATGTGCCGGTAGAGTCGCCGCGCCGTCGGTGCTCGTGAACCGCAGGGTCCCGGCATAGCCGGTCGCGACGGCGTTGGACGCATCCAGGGCGGTGACGGTGAAATTGAACGCCGTCCCGGCTGTCGCCGCAGCCGGTGCCGATACGCTGAAGTGGGTGGCCGGGCCGGCCAGGGCCATGGTCGGCGCCAACATGGCGCAGGCGGCGATCAGGATGCCCGCCAACATCGTCAGCGGCTGATTCCGCCGTCTCGATCTTGCGGTCGACGCGCAATCATCCCCTTGTCCCCGCGCGCCAGCCGGCGTTTCGCAATTTAAGCTGATCACCCGATGCCCCCTTGCCGCGCAATTGCGGCCCGCGACCGAACACGGCTTGATTGATGCGGCCCACCTGCCCGGCATGTGCGTCCACGGCAGGTGAAGCGGACAGGATCGATTGTCGGTCGGGTGAACCTAACCGAGTGTTTGTGGGGCATCAATAGCTCGGCGCGCGCGGTGCCCGCAGCGGATCATTGTTCAGTGGCCAGAGGGAAGATCAACTCGCCAGCCGTCTCGCCACCTTCATCCGCTGCACGTTGTCGCCGGCGAGGTGGCTCCAGATGAAGCCGTCGCGCACGAGCTTGTCGGTGTGATGATCCATGACGCAGCCGTTGGCGCCGCGCACGTCCATGTAGAGCTCGGTCACCTCCTGCACGGCGTCGGTGGAGAAGTTCATCGCCAGGCCGGCATTGAACGAATGCACGTTGTTGTCGTGCTCCCAGGCGACGCGCATCACGAAGCAGCGCAGCGCCTCGGTCATCGCCTGCATCTTGCAGATGGCGAGCTGGATGCTCTGCTGGGCGAACAGCGGCTGGCCGCCCTGCTGCTCGGTTTTGGCGAAGCGCATGGCGCTGTCGCAGGCGTCGTCGCAGATGCCGAGCGCGTTGGCGGCGAGCTCGAGGTCGCCGAACAGGTCGCCGCCGGTGGTGTCGCCGCCGCGGCTGCCCGCCTTGCGCACCGCGCCGTTGACCTCGCCGACCACGTTGGCATGCGGCACGCGCGCGTTCTCGAAGATCATCTCGCCGTTCTGATAGAAGCGCCAGCCGGCCTTGTTGAACACCTTGCCGATGCGGAAGCCGGGCGTGTTGCGCGGCACCAGGAACATGGTGGTGCCCTGCTTGAGCGGCGCGTTCGGATCGGTGCGCGCGTCGATGAAGAACAGCTTGCCGACCGGCGCGTTGGCGATGAAGGCCTTCTCGCCGTTGAGGATCCATTCATCGCCGTGCCGCTCGGCGCGCAGGCGCAGGCCGGCCTTGGGATCGTCGGCGGGCGGCAGACGGTTGTCGGAGCCGGCGCCCGGCTCGGTGATGCCCTTGCCGAGCACGAAGGTGTCGTCGGCGATGAAATCCGGCAGAAAGCGCTGCTTCTGCTCCTCGGTGCACGAGGCCGAGATGAGATGGCTCCATTTCCAGTTCTGGCTGAAGGCCTTGGAGATCGCGCTGTCGGCGCGGGCGATCTCGGCCATCACCAGCGCCTGCGACACGAAGTCGGCGCCGTGGCCGCCCCATTCCTTGGGCACCGCCAGCGTACGGAAGCCGAGCTTCGAGCCCTTCTTGATGATGTCCCAATCCCAGGTCTCGGCCGCGGTCGGGATCGCGTCGCGCGCGAGCGAGATCGGCCGCACGTCTTCCGCGGCGAATTTGCGCGCCGCCATCTGCCAGGAGCGCTGCTCGTTGCTCAGGGTGAAGTCCATGGGGATACTCTCCTATTCGTCATTGCGAGGAGGCCGAAGGCCGACGAAGCAATCCCGCTCCGCTCGCGCATGCGTTCGTGGGTCGAGCTTGCTTCGTCGCGCTGCGCGCTCCTCGCAATGACGCTGTGCTCATTCCGCCGCTATCGCCGCGGCGGCGCGGCGATAGCCGGCGATATGCTCGGCGATGCGCAGGCGCGCCTCGCGGTTGCCGTCGCCCGCGTGCTGGCAGACGCGGGCGTCGTGCAGGTACTTCTGCAGCGGCATGTCGCGCATCACGCCCATGGCGCCAAAAATCTCCGCCGCGTCCTTGGCGGCCTTGACGATTGCGTCGGAGACGAACACCTGCGCCACGGTGGTGAGCGGCAGGTCGGAGACGCTGCGGTCGGCGACCGCCTCGGGATGATCGGATGTCCAGGCGGCCCGCCAGACAGCGGCGCGCGACACTTCGAGGCGGATGGCGATATCGGCGAGCTTGGTCGCGATCGCCTGATGCTCGATCAGCGGCCGGCCGCCCTGGACGCGCAGATGCGCGTAGTCGACCGCGGCCTCGTAGGCGGCGCGGCCGATGCCGAGATTGATCGCCTGGGCGAGCGGCGCGCCGCGGCCGCCGCCATCGCGCAGCAGCGCCGCCGCATCATCGGCGAGCAGGTTGCCGGCCGGCACGCGGCAGTCCGCGAAGGTCACGTCGCCGCAGGTGCCGTGCGGCCATGCTTTTGCGTGCGGCGCGACCATCACGCCGGGCGCGTCGGCCGGCACCAGCAGGACGCGATCGCCGGCACGGCCCGCGATCTTGACGGTCACGGCGAGCAGCCGCGCGACCGGCGCATTGGCGACGCAGGTCTTGGTCGCGGTGATGACCCACTCGCCGTTCCCGGCCTGGACGGCGGTCGCGGCGAGCGATGGCGCCGTCACATGGGGACGATGATAGTGGGCGCCGAGGCGCGTATCGGTGCCGGACTCGCGATCTGCGAAGGCGAACTGGGCGCGATCATCGGCAAGAAACGTCGGCAGCAGCCGGTCGCGTTCGGCCTCCGGCAGGGCGCGATCGAAGACCAGATGCGCGAGCCGCGACGTCTCGGTCAGCACCGCCGCGATGTCGGCGTCGCCGGCGGCGAGCTCCTCGGCGACGATCGAGCTCGTCAGCGCGTCGGCGCCGATGCCGCCGTTGTCCTCCGACAGCGCGAGCGTGCGCAGGCCGAGGCGGGACGCCTCTTCGATGAGATGCATCGGCAGCCGCCGGTCGGCGACATCGAGCCGGTCGGCCTTGAGCACGACCGGCTTCACCTCGCGGGTGACGAACTCGCGCACCGTGTCGCGGATTTCCAGCTGCTCGGGACTGAGGTGGAGATTGTACATGCGGGACTCCGGTCAATCGTTAGGCAGGCACGGCGCCGGCGCTCCCTCTCCCCGCAGGGGAGAGGGTTGGGGTGAGGGGATCTCGGAGTTTCAATTCGGACTCCGAGATCCCCTCACCCGACGCGCTGCGCGCGTCGACCTCTCCCCTTCGGGGAGAGGTGAAGAGACCCTCTCTGGCAACGTTCGACATCATCTACACCACCGCCGCGATCGCATCGCCCATCTCCTGCGTGCTGGCGCTGCCGCCGAGATCGCGGGTGAGGTGGCGCGCCTCGCTGATGGTCCTCTCCACCGCGGCGGCGATCAGTTGCGCGGCCGCGGCCGCCTTCGGCTCGTTGCGCTTGCGGCCGAGCCAGCCGAGCAGCATCTGGCCCGACATGATCATGGCATAGGGATTGGCGATGTTGCGGCCGGCGATGTCGGGGGCCGAGCCGTGCGTCGCCTGCGCCATGGCCTGGCGCTCGCCGACGCACAGGCCGGGCGCGAGACCGAGGCCGCCGACGATGCCGGCGCCAATGTCGGAGAGAATGTCGCCGAACTGGTTGGTGGTGACCACGACGTCGTACTGCTGCGGCGCCATGGCGAGCTTCATCGAGATGGTGTCGATCATCGCCTCCTCGAAGGTCACGTCGGGAAACTCGCGGGCGACCTTGCGGCATTCCTCGGCGAACATGCCGCAGGCGAGGCGGTAGACCGGCTCCTTGTGCGCGGCGGTGACCTTGCGGCGCGGCCGCGTGCGGGCGAGCTCGAAGGCTTCGCGCGCGACCCGGTTCGAGCCCTTGCGGGTGATCACGCGGGTCGCAATCGTGATGTCGTCGTTGGGGCGGAACTCGGGGCCGCCGGCGATCACGGTCTCGGAATAGAGCATGCCTTCGGACAGCTCGCGCACGAACACGATGTCGACGTCCTTGTGGATCGACTTGATGTTGGGAAACGAGCGCGACGGGCGCAGCGCGGCGTAGAGCTCGAACTTCTTGCGCACCGGCGGCATCACCCAGGTGGCGTCGCCGCGCGGATAGGCGGCGTGGCCGATCGGCCCCATGATCCAGCCGTCGAGCCCGCGCAGCGCGGCCTCGGTCGAGGGCGGCAGCGTGTGGCCGTGCTGCTCGTGGCCGTGCTTGCCGATCGGCAGCGGCTGCCAGTCGATGCTAAGCCCGGTGCGCGCGGCCGCGGCCTTGATCACCTTGACGCTTTCGGGGACAACCTCGTGGCCGATGTCGTCGCCGAGCAGGATTCCGAGTTTCAAGATCGACGTCTCCCCCTCGGCCGCGCGCGAAGGCACGGCGCTCATTCATTCAGCCAGGAACGTAGCGCCGCGATGGTCGCAGGCGCAACGGCCGCGCGGACGGACGCAGGCCGCCCATGCATGAATCTGCGAGGTCGCACACGTCACATTCCTCGATGCACCTCATCCTGAGGAGCTCGGCCGAAGGCCGGGCGTCTCGAAGGACGAGGCGGCCTGTTCGCTCGCGGCCCATCCTTCGAGACGCCCGCCTTCGCTGCGCTTCGGCGGGCTCATCAGGATGAGGTGGAGCAAGTTGTTAGATGGACGTCAGGCCGCCGTCGACCGGCAGCGTATGGCCGGTGATCGAATTCGCCTCCGGCCCGGCGAGAAAGACCACCGCCGCCGCAACCTCCTCGGGCGTGACGAAGCGTCCGCTCGGAATGCGGCCGAGCATGCGCGCCCGCGCCGCGTCGTCGAGCAGGCGCTGGCGCGATGGCGTCAGCACGGTTGCGGGCGCGACCGCGTTGACGCGGATGCCGTGCTCCGCCCATTCGATCGCCAGCATGCGGCTCATCTGGATCAGGCCGCCCTTGGAGATTCCATAAACCGAGCGGCCCGCGAGCCCGGTCATGCCGTGGGTCGACGCGATGCTGACGATGCTGCCCGGACGCTTGCCCGCGATGCAATGGGCGGCGAATTTTCGCGCCAGGAAATAAGCGCCCTTGAGGTTGATGTCGATCACGTCGTCCCATTCGGCCCAGGTGACCTCGGTCGCCGGCTTGATCAGCGCGCGGCCCGCATTGTTGACCAGCACGTCGATTGCACCGAAGGCGTCCGCGGCCTGCGCGAAGGCGGCCGCGATGTCGGCCTCGACGCGCAAGTCGAGCCGCAGCGGCACGAGCCTGCGGCCCTGCACGGCCGGATCGCGCAGGAGCGCGTCGAACATGGCGACGTCGAGGTCGGCCACGGCGAGGTCGCAGCCGGCGCGCGCGAGTGCGCAGGCGATGGCGTAGCCGAGGCCGGTCGAGGCGCCGGTGACGAAGGCGGTGCGGCGGTCCGGCACGGTCATCATCTCCTCCCCGGAGGTCGCAAGGCCTGCGACGGCGCATTCAGCGCTTCGCTGAACGAATTGCAAGCGCATCGCGGCTTTAGCTCCGCGGCAGTGCGCGTGTCAGGGTCGCGAACGAGGGGAAAGTGGCGGCCGCGCGTCGGCAACGCCGGCGCGGTGCGATCAGCGAACGCCCTGCGCCTTCTTGCCTCGTCGCCTGAGCCGCCCGACCGCGACGCCGATCATCACGACGAGTCCGGTTGCGAGCGGAATGGCGAAATCGGAAATCGCGAAGGCGCCGCTGCCGCCGCGATGATCCGAGCCGAGCAGGCTCGATACTGAGTCCGTGACGCGCTCGATCCAGGTGCTGCCGACGTCGCGCGTCCCGCCCGCCCAGATGCTCGGCCCGCCCCCGAGCTGCGGCAGCGCCGTACCGACCTGCGGCGTCGCGCGGCCTGCGTTCGCGGCGGTGCGGAACGCCGTGGCGAGCCCGGGCCATTGCAGCGGCATTGCCGGCGGGTGGCGCGGTGCGCCCGGCTCGATCCGGCTGAAAATGCCCGCGCCGCTCAGCGAGAAATCGGACGCGCCCTGCGCCGAAGCGGTCGCGGCCTGGTCAGGCCGAACGCGCGCGCGCTGGCCGGACTTGTCATCGGTGACGTCGACCTCGCCGCTCACCACGTCGACGCGGCTGTCGTCGCCGCTCACGCTGACGCGGAACTGGCCGCCGTTGACCGCGGCGGCGAGCGATGGCGTCTCGACCTCGATATGCCTGCCGTCGCGCTTCTCCGACTCGAGCAGGATCGAGCCCGCCTGCGCGACGATCGTGGTCAGCCCGTCGTCCTGGTTCTTGGCAATGCCGACGATCGCGTTGGCCGAGATGAGGATGGTCTCGGCGCCGCGGGTCAGCAGGACGTGGCCGCTCGATCCGGTGCGGATGACGTCGCCGGGCTTGAACGCTGTGCCGTCGGTCAGCGCGATGGCGTGAGCGCCGCCGACCGAAATCGCGACGGCGCCCGACGCCTTGGCGACGCGCCAGACCGGCTCCTGTGCGAGCGCGCGCGTTGCGGGCAGCAGCGCGGCGACGACGGCGAGAGACAGCACACCTAACAATCGATTGGCGGCGATCATCGAAGCCTCGCGTGGTCTTGAGGCATGGCCCTCAAGGGCTTGGCGCACCAGGGATGCCGGACAAGCGGCAGCAACGGCCGACCGTATCGGCGACTCCACTAAGACTTTGTTGTCCGCTGCGAATCGCGGTCAACGTCGGGTGAATGACGACGACGGCATTGTACCGATCGCGTGCCATTCAGGCGCGCGGAAGCGAGCGATCGACGGCTTGGGCTGGAGGTCATGGCGCTCCCTACGGCTCGCACAGCGTGTAGGGAAGTCGTGGTCCTCTGCGG